>Ga0306921_10000719_pt1 | contig 30445 bp, 34 predicted proteins | sample sta12Cox44000080_FD_203760 | JGI IMG/M metagenome (GOLD analysis project Ga0306921, IMG submission 203760) | Lab enrichment of tropical soil microbial communities from Luquillo Experimental Forest, Puerto Rico - statoxic.12C.oxic.44.000.080 (v2)... | ecosystem: Environmental > Terrestrial >... | reverse complement strand
CAACACATCGCATGCTCCTAACCCGCCGCGTTGGCCACCGCAATTGACAACGATGGCGCGCCCGCTCCCGCCATCGGCGCGAGTAGGATAGGTACCCGCAACCCGAAACGAGCACAGAACTCTTGAACACGCTGAAACTTGGAATTCATATATGAGCTCAGACCCCAATCCGTGTAGACGCCCGTTCCCGAGGGAAAGCTTCTTGATTTGTGAGATCATTCTTGTGCTTTCCCCATGCCCAAGCGTGCCAAACTGCGTTGCCCGATCTGCAAGAAGCCGGTAACCAGCGCGAACCTCGACTTCCCCTTTTGCAGCGGGCATTGCCGAACAATCGATCTCGGCAGGTGGGCTAGCGGGCAATACGTCATTTCCTCCCCCGTGAAAGACATCTCGGACGAGTTTGAGCAAGAATCAAATTCCCGCCACCCCGACCGCGACGACTGAACTCCCATCGCACACGATCCCCAAATCGCAGCAAAAGGCACACCCGCCCCGCTATGGGCCACGCTCGTCGCCACCTTCTTCGGTGCCGGCCTCCTGAAACCCGGCCCGGGCACCTGGGGATCGCTTTTCACAATGCTCGCCTGGGCCGCCATCTCCCGCTTCCTGCCGGCTGCATGGATCGTGCCGACGAACACTGCCCTTGCCGTGCTCGCCGTCGCGATCGGTATCCCGGCCGCTACGCGAGTCGCCCGCGCCTCGGGACTGAAAGATCCGCAATTTGTCGTCATCGACGAAACCGCCGGCCAGCTCATCACGCTCATCGGGGCCCCTCTTACATGGAAATCCTTATTGATGGGCTTTATACTTTTTCGAGCGTTCGATATCGTGAAGCCACCTCCGGTGCGGCAGCTGGAACGGCTGCCCGAGGGCACTGGGATCGTGGTCGACGATGTCGCGGCCGGGCTTTACGGCATGCTCGTAATGAACATTCTTCTGCAGTTCGGTCTGCTTAGCCGCTGATCTGCATCGAACTCGGTCTAGAGGTACACGGGGGTATGGGGATTTCCGACCGACTGCTGGGCAAGAAAAACGTAAACGGCAAGCCGCACATCGAAAGTGTGGCTCCGGCAGCAGCTTTGCCCGGCGGCGAAATCCGCATCAACGGCAGCGGCCTGCGACCCGCCGACCTCAAGCGCCCGCGTGTGCAGTTTGGCGACGTTGACGGTGCCATTGTCATCAGTTCCGAAGCCTTTGTGGTAGCCCGCGTCCCCGAAGGCGCGACCACAGGCCCGGTGGTTGTCGCAACGAACGGCGCAGTCAGCAATCCACAGACGGTCAAGGTCGCTGTGCCGATCGCCGAGAACCTCCATCCCGTCACCAATCCCGCTCTCGATGCTGACGGCAACATCTTCGTGACGTTTTCCGGATCGCGCGGGCAGCAGGTCCCGGTCTCGCTCTTCAAGATCGACACCAACTACGCGATCAAGCCATACCTCAGCAACATGATGAATGCGACCGCGATTGCTTTTGACCGCGAAGGGCAGATGTACGTCTCCTCGCGGCACGACGGCACGGTCTATCGCGTGGCGTCGAACGGCACCATGTCGTCGTACGCGGAAGGCATGGGCATCGCCACGGGCATCGCATTTGACCGCGAGCAGAATCTCTATGTCGGTGACCGCAGCGGGACGATTTTCAAGGTCGCGCGCGACCGTCAGATCTTCGTGTTTGCAACGCTCGAGCCCAGCGTGTCGGCCTATCATCTGGCTTTCGGTCCGAGCGGCGACCTCTTCGTGACTGGCCCGACGACTTCGAGCTTCGATGCCGTCTACCGCATCGACTCGCACGGCACAGTCACAAACTTTTTCCGTGGTCTAGGGCGCCCGCAGGGCCTGGCCTTCGACGCGGAGGGCAATCTCTACGTGGCCGCTTCGCTGGCCGGCAAGCGGGGCATTGTGAAACTTACTCCGGACGCAAAGGCGTCGCTGGAAGTGTCGGGACACAATTTGGTCGGCCTCGCGTTTGCCCCTGGCCGTTCGGTGGTGCTGGCCACGACTGGAGCTGTGCATCATCTTTCATGGAACCTTCAAGGGTTGCCGCTGTTATCGGAGTAGCAAAACGCACTGCGGCGAAAACTGTTCGCCGATTCGGCCATCCCGGCTCGCCTGAGCCAGCCCTGATACGAACCTCCTCCGTGAATCTGGCAGTCCCTTAGACAAAGCGATGAGGAATTCCTGAGTTCGTTAAGGGGGAAGGGGGCATTCGACTGCAACCGATTCCTGATTTTGCGCCGACCCTTGGAGTTGTTTGTATCGGGGCGTCGCTTTAGCGACACCAAAAACAGCGTAACTCAGTGCCCCTTAAGGCTGCGCCGCAAATTGGCTTCGCATCCCCTGTTAGACTGCTAGCCGTGAACGCGGAGATCATTGCCATCGGCTCGGAGTTGCTGACTCCCTTTCGCCAGGACACGAATTCCCTGTTCCTCACCGAGCGCCTGAACCAGCTCGGCGTGGAGGTGGTCCTCAAGACTATTGTTGGCGACAGCCGAGAGCGCCTAGTTTCGGTCGCGCAGCACGCGCTGATGCGTTCCGACATCTTGATCTTCATGGGCGGACTCGGCCCCACCGAAGACGATCTGACCCGCGAGGCAGTCGCCGAAGCACTTGTTGTCGGAATCCATCGCGACGAGGACCTCCTCAAGAACCTTGCAGCCCGCTTCGCCGCTCGTGGCTACAAGATGACGCCTAACAACGCACAACAGGCCGACGTCATCGACGGCGCCATCGTGCTGCCCAACCCCAACGGCAGCGCGCCGGGACAATGGATCAGTGGCAAGTATGACGGCCGCGACCGCATCGTGATCTTGTTGCCCGGCCCGCCTTTCGAGTTAAGGGCCATGTTCGACGAGCAGTGCCGCGATCGCCTGAGCGTGGTCTTGCCGACCGCGTTCATCGCGACCCGCGTGCTCAAGGTCGCCATGATGGGAGAGTCACTGGTCGACTCGCGGGTCGCACCCATTTACAAGCAGTACAAAGATATTCAGACCACGATCCTGGCCGGCGCCGGCGACGTTCAGTTCAACCTGTTCACGCGCGCCGATAGCATCGAAGCTGCGCAAGAGCGGGTCGACGAACTGGCCGGCAAGATCGAAGACGAACTGGGCGATGCGGTGTATTCCAGCAAAGGCGAATCGCTCGAGCAGATCGTTGGCTACTATCTGCAGATGCGCAACTCGACCCTGGCCGTCGCCGAATCCTGTACGGGCGGCTTGTTAGCTGAACGCATCACGTCGATCAGCGGGAGCTCGCGTTATTTGCTCGGCGGCGCAGTTGTCTACTCGAATGAGCTGAAGACGGAATTCGCTGGCGTGCCTGCAAACATGATCGCCAAGTACGGCGCGGTCAGCCGCGAAGTAGGCGCCGCGCTGGCTGAGGGCATCCGCAGCCGTACCGGCGCAACATTGGGTGTTGGCATCACCGGTGTCGCGGGCCCGACCGGAGGTGCTCCCGAAAAGCCGGTGGGCGGAGTCTACATCGCCCTGGCCAGCACCGAAGGCACGCAGATCGAGGAGCGCAATTTCCCCGGAGACCGCAAGCGCATCCGCTGGTTTTCGACGCAGTTGGCACTCGATATGGTGAGAAAGAAATTGATGTAGTCGGAGTCGCCGGTCGTTGGTCGTCGGTCGTCGGCCAAAGCGATCCTTGCGCGAGCTTTAGAGAAGGCCGCCAAGTCTCACGCGTACGGATTCTGCCGAAGAGTCGAGATCTGGATCGTCGACGACCGATAGCCGACGACCGACGACCGCTTCTATGCGTCTCTTCATCGCCCTCGACATTGACGACGCCGTCCGGCAGCGCATCGCGCGATTCCTCGAGGGCGTGCGCGATTTTGCTCCGGCGGCACGTTGGGTGCGCGAAGAATCGCTCCATGTCACGCTAAAGTTTATCGGCGAAAAACCGTACGCCATGGTTCCCCGATTCGAGGAGTCGCTCAGCGCGCTGAAGAAGTCCGCTTTCGACGTTACCTTCCGCGGGTACGGTTTCTTTCCGACGCCAAAATCTGCCCGCGTTTTTTGGATTGGAATCCAGTCGGGCGCCGAACTCACATCGCTTGCCTCGGCCATCGACGACATCACCGCCAGGCTCGATGTGCCTCGGGAGACCCACGCCTTCAGTCCGCACTTGACGCTCGCCCGCAAGAGCGGCGGTTCGGGAGCACCCGACAAACAACATAGCGACGGGCGGAACAAAGCCTTTCAGGGCCTGCAGGAGAAATTGGCCGCGATGCCCGCCCCCGAGTTTGGTACCATGACCGCCCGCGAGTTCTTTCTCTACCAGAGTCAGATCTCGCGGAACGGGTCGCGCTATACGAAGCTGCATTGCTTCGAGCTCGATCCGAAGCCTTCACAACCATGATCCGCTAATCCCTTGACGGCCTACTTGCTCACCGCCGCGTTCAGCTATCTCTCCGGGTCGATCCCGTTCGGCTACCTGCTGGTTCGCCTGGTCCGCGGAGAAGACATTCGCAAGACGGGCAGCGGCAACATCGGTGCGACCAACGTGTCGCGCAAATCGCCGAAACTCGGCATCCTGACACTGGTTCTCGATGCCCTTAAGGGCTTTGTTCCCGTGGCCCTGGCCCTGTTTCTCGGCCGGCGTGCAGCAGTTCAGCCTTACCTGCTGGCCTCGATTGCTGCGTTCTTTGCGATCGCCGGACACATCTTTCCCGTATGGCTGCACTTTCGAGGCGGCAAAGGCGTTGCCACGGGACTCGGTTCCTGGATCGGACTCGCGCCTAAGGGCGTGCTTGTAATGGTGATCGTCTTCGTCGTCATGGTCGCGCTGTTCCGCTATATTTCGCTCGGCTCGATCACCGCCGCGGGAATCTTCCCGGCGGCTTCGTGGATCCTTCACGACTACCACGACGCGCCGGCAATCCTGGCCGTCATGGCGGCCTCTTCCCTGCTGATCATTGCCAAGCATCATCCCAATATCCGGCGCCTGCTCTCAGGTGCGGAAAACAAGTTCGGGGTTAAACCCAGATGAGCGAGATCGCGATCATCGGAGCAGGAGCGTGGGGAACGGCTCTGTCGATTGTGGCGGGGCGGAGCGGGCGGCATCGCGTGCGGCTATGGGCGCACGAGAAAGAAGTCCGCGAGTCCGTCAATGCGCAGCACGTCAACGATCTCTTTCTCGCTGGCCAGAGCATTCCCGACTCCGTTCGTGCCACCAACGACCTGGCCGAAGCTTTGCAAGGCGCCGAGATCGTCATCAGCGTGATGCCTTCGCATCACTGCCGCCGGCTCTTTCAGGCCATGCAGCCGTTCATAGTGCCCGAGATGCTCTTCGTCAGCGCAACCAAAGGCCTGGAAGAAGGCACTCTCCTCCGCATGACGGAAGTGATTTCGCAGGTGCTCTTTCGCGATGGCCTTTCACCACGCATCGGCTCTATGAGCGGCCCTTCATTCGCCATGGAGGTAGCGCGCGGCGACCCTACGGCGGTCACCATCGCCGGATCGGACACAGAGCTGACTCATGTCGTACAGCAGGCGCTCAGCGATCCCCGCTTCCGTCTCTACACAAACAGCGACGTGGTCGGGGTCGAATTGGGAGGATCGCTCAAGAACGTCATCGCCATCGCCGCGGGCGTTTGCGACGGTCTCGGGCTGGGGCACAACTCGGTCGCCGCCCTCATCACCCGCGGCCTGGCCGAGATGACCCGGTTGGTGGTCGCCTGCGGCGGCCAGCGGGAGACGATGGCAGGACTCGCAGGGCTGGGCGACCTGGTACTCACCTGCACCGGCGGCCTGTCGCGCAACCGCAGCGTGGGCGTAGAGCTAGGCCGCGGACGAAAGCTGCCAAACATCATCGCGGGCATGCACGGGATGGTGGCCGAAGGAGTGCTTACGACGAACGCAGCCGTCGGTCTGGCCAAGGCTCACTCCGTGGAGATGCCAATTACCGAAAAGATGCACGTCATCCTGCACGCCGGCAAGTCGCCGCGAGAAGCGATTCACGAGCTCATGACCCGCAGCGCGAAGAGCGAAGTCGGCTTGTAGCGAAGGAACGATTGCTTGCGCTCGTTCGCATCCCATCACGGAAGCCGTTCAAGGTAGCCGATCAGCCTTTCTTCTGCGGTCAGATCCTCGCATTGCGCGTCGATCATTCGATACTGCTCGGCATGGGTTTCGCGAAAGTGGTCATAGGCTGCCTGCGAGGCCCAGAAATCGAACGTCAGGTAGCGGCCCGGATCCTTCAAGTCACGGTTTAACTCAGTCGCTACAAAGCCTTCCCCTGCAGCAAAGAATCTCGCCCACAAACCCTGCGATCCGTAGGCCTCCTGAAAGCGCCCTTCCGCACCGGGTTTTGGGCGGAACTCCCAAACCGCGACGAATCCCCATACGGCTGGTACAGGAGCTGCCATCTTGTTCTCCTGGCGAAATTTTCACTTGCCAAACCATGCCAAAAAGCACCGCCTTATGGCGTACTTTCGTAACCGGACGACGGCGCAGTTTGCCCAGCCGCGGCCCAGTTCCAAAGTAGAATTTCCTTACCCCCCAGATACTACGCCACGCTTTGCAGGTGCAAAGCCTAGGCTCGACTTGTCTCTAAAAGCCTCCATCCCGGCGCGCATTCCGATCATGTACGTCATCCTGGGCGTGCTGGTCGCGATCAGCATCGTGCCCATGTACTTCTACTCGGCAAAGGTGGAATCCATCAACGGCAGCCGCCTGAAGACTAACGAGAAACTGTTGCAGAACACCGTGACGCGCTCGTTAGCGGATGACATCTCGCAGCACGAGGCTTCTCTCCGGATGATGCTGGCGAACCTGGCCTCAGCGATTCAGATCACGAGCGGCGGAGATATCCACGCCGGGCACGTGGAAACTCCGGAACTGCGCGCATTGCTGGAAAACTTCGTCTCCTCTTCGGACGACATCGCCTACGCCACTTTGTTGAACTCGCAGGCCAAGGGCATTTCGGCAGGACGAATCGCACCCGACGCCTTTTTGCAGCGCGAACTCGAGCGCGGATTCGCCGCGGCTCGCGAGGGCCGCGCCTATAACGGACAAGCGCTCGTAGTCGGCAGCGGCAAAGAGCAGCGTACCGTCGTGCTGTTTAGCAGCCCGGTGATGTACGGTGGCCGCTTTCTCGGCATGATCGGGTCGGTGGTCGACCTGCAATTCCTCATTCGCCGTCTGCAGGAAGTCAGCCGTACCGGACTCACCCCGTACGTTGTGGACGCGCAGGGACGCCTGGTCGCGGCCGCCCGCTCCAACTTCGCCACCGGACAGGACATGAAGCATCTCCCGATCGTGAGGAACTTCGTGGACGAGGGCAGCAAGGCGCAGTTGGTGGCCACCGCGGACTTCACCATCCAGGAAGGCGGCGAGACCACCGAGATGCTGGGTACCTACAGCCCGGTCACGGCGCTGGACTGGGCCGTCGTCGTGCAGAAGCCGCAACTTGAAGCCTACAGCGGCGTCTTCGAAATGCAGCACACCGCGCGCCTGCTGGCACTGCTCGCTGTGTTCGTCAGCATGATGGTGAGTATTTACGCAGCACGCCGCATCGCCAACCCGCTGAAAGTTCTTACCGATTCCAGCCGAGCCATTGCCCGCGGAGATTTCTCCAAGCGCGTCGAGTTGCGCAGCCGCACCGAAATCGGCGAGCTGGCCTCGACCTTCAACATGATGTCCGACGAACTGCAGCGTTTCGTCCAAGACCTGCAGCGGGCAGCAGAAGAAAACCGCGCCCTGTTCATCGGCTCCATCCAGATGCTTTCCGGAGCGGTCGACGAAAAGGACCCTTATACGCGCGGTCACTCCGACCGCGTCACGCGCTATTCGCTGCAGATCGCCCGCGAGATGAAGCTGGACGACGAGTTCCTCGAGATCCTCCGCATCTCGGCGCAGCTGCACGACGTGGGTAAGATCGGCATCGAAGACCACATCCTGAAAAAGCCCGGTGCGCTCACTCCCGAAGAATTCGAGATCATGAAGACGCACACCACCAAGGGTGCGAATATCCTGCGCCCGGTGAGCCAATTGAAAGAGATGCTACCGGGCATTGAGCTGCACCACGAATCGCTCGATGGCCGCGGGTATCCTTACGGACTCAAGGGCAACCAAATTCCGCTGCTCGCCCGCGTCATCGCCGTCGCTGACACCTTTGACGCGCTGACCACGAACCGGCCGTATCAGCGGGCGTATGAACCGCCGGAGGCGCTAAAGATCATTCACGACCTGGCGGGCAAGCGGCTGGATCCGGCTGCGGTCGCCGCCATCACGGCCCTATATGAACGCGGGGAGATCAAGGTTCGCCGCCCGATGCGGGCGCAGGCGACGCCGCCTCCTCAGGCTGCCCCTCAAACTTCGCAACCCCCTGCTTCCGTCGTGGCCGCTCCTGCGCCCCAGCCCGAATCGAAAGCCGTCGCCGCCTCGGCGACAGCCGCCGCGGGTCCCCTCGATCCAGTGGTCGAGACGACACGCTTCTAGCTGCGAAATATGAGCGGCGGGCTGCGGGCACGCAAGACTCACTCTGGGACAGGCGGGCGTCCTCGCCACTGACTCAGGTTGCTCGGAGTTCGTGGCTTGTAGCTGGCAGCCTCCGATCCTCGTCCGCAGATATAATGAACCTCGAGCTCGCACCGAGATCTGCGGCCCTATGATCCAGACCCTATTCGGCAGTCTCGAAGAACAGCAAAAGCCCAGCTTCCTTGATCGCATGAAAGAGGCGGTCTCGCGCACTCGCGAGAACCTCGCCGAGCGCATCGAGGAAGCCGTTTCCTTCAGCAAGGAGATCGACCGCAACACGCTCGACGACCTCGAAGCCACGCTGATCGGCGCTGATCTGGGCACAACCACCACGCATGAGGTCCTGTCGAAGCTGCGCGAGCGAGCCGATCGCAAGCAGATCAAGGACATCGACGAGTTAAAGCGATTGTTGAAGGATGAGATACTATCCATTCTGGCTACGTCGAATGACCGTCCGGTGCAGAAGGTTGACGGCGCCCCAGAGGTGATCCTCGTCGTGGGCGTGAACGGGACCGGTAAGACCACCACCATCGGCAAGCTGGCGCAGGTGTTTCGCTCGCAGGGGAAGAATGTGTTGCTGTGCGCGGCCGATACGTTTCGTGCGGCGGCGATTGAGCAACTGGAAGTCTGGGGGCAGCGCACGGGAACGGAAGTGATTAAGACGAGGGCCGGGGGAGATCCGGCGGCTGTTCTATTCGACGCGTTGCAGGCCGCGACCGCTCGCAAGACGGATTACGTTGTGGTAGATACCGCCGGCCGCCTGCACACGAAGGCGAACCTGATGTCGGAACTGGAAAAAATGCGGCGCACCGCACAGCGCATTGTTCCGGGCGCTCCGCATGAAACTTTGCTGGTTATGGACGCGACCACCGGACAGAACGGCTTGCAACAGGCCCGCCAATTTACTGAAGCCGCGGGCGTCACCGGAATTGTGCTGACCAAGCTCGATGGCACGGCCAAGGGCGGAGTGGTCGTAGCGATTTCACGCGAACTCGGTCTGCCGGTCCGTTATGTCGGAGTGGGCGAGAAGGCAGGCGATCTTCTGCCCTTCGATCCGAAGGAATTTGTGGATTCGTTGTTTGCCTGAAACGTGTGGGGCGTACACTCCTGTCGCCGCTTTTGTCCGTGAGGCATGATGCCGGAAAGGACCTACTTCCGGCTCCTTAAGCTCAACCTCGGATGCCAGAACACAACCATGACGAAGCGTTTCTCCGCCAGGCGCTCGAACTGGCCCGCCGCGGAATCGGGCTAAGTGCGCCCAATCCCAATGTGGGCGCCGTGATCGTGGCAGAGAACGGTGAAGTTGTGGGCACTGGCACCCACACCTACGATGGTCTGAAGCATGCCGAGATTCTTGCCCTTGACCAGGCGGGTGCTCGCGCACGGGGCGCAACGCTGTACGTCAATCTGGAACCATGCTCCCATCAGGGGCGCACGCCGCCCTGCGTGGATGCGGTCATCGCCGCCGGCATACGCAGGGTCATTGCCGGCATCGTTGACCCGAACCCGCAAGTCAGCGGACGCGGCTTCCAGCGGCTACGCGAAGCCGGAATTTCGGTCGCCTCGGGATTGCTGGTTGACGATTGCCTGCACATCAACGAGGCCTTTGCCAACTACATCCGCCGACGGGTCCCGCTGGTAACGTTGAAAACCGCCATGACGCTCGACGGCAAGATCGCTCCGCCGCCGGGCGAGTCCGAGAACCCGACCGCCTTGGGCTCGGCTTCGGTCAGCGGCGGCTGGGTCACGAGCGAAGTCGCGCGCGCTCACGTGCAGGAACTCCGCCATCAGAACGACGCCATCATGGTGGGCGTAGGCACCATCATTGCCGATGATCCCCTGCTCACCGACCGCAGCGGGGTCCCCCGCCGTCGCCCGTTGCTGCGGGTGATTGTGGATTCGCGTCTGCGGCTGCCGCTGGAGTCCCGGCTGGCAAAGACTGCAAAGAACGATGTCCTCGTTGTCTCTTCGTTCGCCGAAGAAAAGCGCAAACAGATGTTGCGCGATCACGGGATTCGCGTGGAGCAACTCCGTCCTGCGACGCCCGACGGACGGCCTGACCTCATCGGCCTGATGCAGCTATTGGGAGAACTTGAGATCACCAGCCTGCTGATCGAGGGCGGAGCCATGATCAACTGGGCGGCGCTGCACTCCGGTATCGTCGACAAGGTTTTCTTCTACTACGCTCCAAAGATCCTCGCAGGAACAGGAGCCATTCCATTTGCCACGTCCACGGGCTACAAGAGTCTGAGCGACGCGGCCTACGTGCACGCTATCCGGTTGTACCGCTTTGGCGAGGACTTCGCGGTCGAGGGTTATATGCGCGATCCGTACCGCGAATAGCAGACCTGCACTCTCTCCTGCCACCCTTTGCCCGGTTGCGTTTGTTGACACCTCGGAGTTATTATCCGCTTCTCTCAGGCCCCCAGTCGCTCTTACTCACAACCAGCCAAAAGCCCACCTTGCGCCATTGAGGGTACAGCAGGAGGACTCTCAGAGTGTTGACCTCCCTGCATTTCGTCCCACGCCGAGTCTTCGCAGCGATCGCACGAGTGGCTTACGTTTGCTCTCTGATCCCCCTCTTGCTCTCGACGGGCGTCTTCGCGCAGAACGCCTCCAGCGAAGCAGAAAGCCTTGCGGCCTGGGACAAGGTGGTCACCGTTCTGCAGCATCCGCGCTGCCTGAACTGCCACCAGCTGGAGTCCCCTTTGCCGGGAGACTCGGGTCGCGAGCACATCCCTCATGTGGTTCGTGGAACGGACAATCACGGGGTGGGTGCTATGCTCTGCGGGAACTGCCACAACGACATCGGCAACAACGCCACTTGCGCCGGCAATCGCCAATGCGATCTTCGCGGCGACGGGAAACGCACGCGGTAGCTGCCGCTTGGGTTGACGGTTCCGGCATAGCGGACTTGATGCTGGGCGCGGGCGACGCGAAGAGTACAATCATCGGCTGAGAGGACCCCGTGTTCACTGGCATCGTTGAAGAAGTCGGCAAAGTCACCAGCATCCGCGAAGAGCGTGGCACGCGCCGCATGACTGTCTCCGCGTCCAACCTGATCAAGGAACTCAAGGCTGGCGATTCGATTGCAGTCAGCGGCGTATGCCTGACCGCAGTAGATCTGAAGCCAAACTCCGTCGGATTCGATCTCGCCGAAGAGACCTGGAACCGCACATCGTTCTCGCACATCCACGAAGGCGCGCTCGTGAATCTCGAGCTGCCGATGCGTGCTGATGGCCGATTCGGCGGACACATCGTGCAAGGACACGTCGACGGTACGGGCGAATTTCTGTCGCTCGATCGCATCCCGGACGCCGAGGACTACCTGCTCCACATTCGCATCCCGGCGGAGCTTGCCCGGTACGTCATCTTCAAAGGCTCGCTCAGCATCGAGGGCATCAGCCTGACGGTGGTCGGGATCGAGGACACGGACGTCACCGTCGCCATCATCCCCCACACCTGGGAGATGACGAACCTGCGCTCGCTCAAAGCCGGCGATCCCGTCAACCTCGAGGTCGATATGATCGCCAAGTACGTCGAGAAGATGATGAAGGGCGAAACCGGCATCAGCCCCATCACGCTGGAGATGCTGGTGCAGGAAGGATTTTAGGCGCGAGCGGTCGTTCGCTAAGCAACTCTCGAACCCGACCGCCCGCTGCAACCTCAGAACGTAAGCCGCAAGCCGAATTCAATCTGCCTGGGCGCCCAGAGTCCATAGACGCCGGTGCCGGCCCCCAATCGGTCCACGTTGTGATTCGATCCGACCGTGCCGTTGATCTGTCCCGCGCCTGCCGTGAGCAAGCCATTTAAGTGCACCATGACGGCTAAAATGAGTGCTTCTGGGAGGGACGACCCAGGAAATAACACCGGGTTCTTTTCATGTCGCGATCCGTGCGGCGCCTTCGATAGCACTCACACCCCAATCTTCAGCTCATCCAGTTCTAGAAATTCCTGGATGATCGGCTCCTTGGATTTCTCCATGTCCGCATACGGGCCGAAGAAGACGGCCTTCGCTTCGTAGAGAAACACCACGCGATCGGCAAGCTTCTTGGCGAGGCGCATGTCGTGCGTGACCACGACACTGGTGAGGTGCAACTGGATTTTGAGGCGCTTGATCAGGTCTCCCAGCAATTGCGCCATGAGCGGATCGACCATGGTGGTCGGCTCGTCGTAGAGCACGCATTCCGGCTGCGCCGAGAGGGCGCGGGCGATCGCGACCGAGCGCTTCATCCCGGTGGAAAGGTCCGACGGTAGCAGATCGCGCATGTGGGCCACGCCGACCATCTCCAGCAACCCGTCGACAATCTGCAGGATTTGATCTTCGGTCAGGTCTTTGCGTTCGCGCAGGGGAAACGCGACGTTCTCGCCCACGGTGAGCGAGTCGAACAGCGCGCCATTCTGGAAGACCATCGTGACTTTCTTATGGATGGCCTCCAGTTGCTGCTCGTTGTAATCGGTGATGTCCTCGCGTGCGACCCAGACCCGGCCCGAGTCAGGCTTAAGAAACCCCATGATTTGGTGCAGTGACACCGACTTGCCCACGCCGCTGCGGCCGAGAATGCAAATGGTCTCCCCGGGCCGTACGTTGAAACTGACGTTATCGAGGACGCGGTTGTCCCCGAACGCCTTGCTCACGTTGCGGAAGTCAATGTACGGCCCGATTTGTGCGTCGGCAACCATCTTGAGTTCAGCTCTTGCTTGCCCGCCGCTCCGCAACTGTCTGTTGGGAGCGCACTGGATTCAAATCCTCAGGTGTATTCAGGTTCTGAAACATCTGTGCCAAAAAACCTTGCTCACACAGTTCTTTCTCCCCAATCGCGCGCACTTCCACTTGCCGGAACAGCGGATCGATCTTGTACTTGCCTTCCCGCAAAGACGTACCTGCCACCTCGGCAAAGTTGCGGCGATACGCAGCGCACAGTGGCTGCCAGCGGCCGTGCACCTGCGGAAGCGTCACCGTGGCGCCGCTCGCGACGGTCTGGCCGGCCAGGTAGCGCAGAAACTTAGGCTCCACAAACGGCATATCCACAGCCAGAATCACGTTCAGTTCAGTGCGTGACGAATGCAGGGCCGCATGGATCCCCGCCAGCGGACCGCATCCGGGGAATTCGTCCTCGACCACCTCGGCATAGCTGCTGAACTTCTCTCGGCTCCCGACGATGCGCGCATCCGGATCCACCGCCCGGGCGATCGATAGCATCCGTTCGATCAGGCGCTGTCCATCCAGTTCCAGTAGGGCCTTGTCGCAGCCCATCCGGCTGCTTTGTCCTCCGGCCAGCACGAAGGCAGTCAACTCTGCCATGCAAGGAATCATACACAAGACTTGGGCGCGGGCCGGAATCCACAGCTCAACCTATTGTCAGGATGCGACTTCGCTATGGCGGGGATTGAAGACTCGCACGAAAGTAACCTGTTCAGAAGTGCCGTCGCGTTACATCATAAGGCCGTCCTCAGGTCTATCCCGGGATTCCAAAGTATGGCGCAGAAGCTCATGGATGTTTTACGGCTCGGGCGTTGCTCCCACGAGTTCTCCTGGCCCAGGCGAGCTGCCGACGGTCACTATTACCAGGTTTGTCTGCTGTGCGCGGCCGAATACAAGTACGACTGGACTACCATGCGGCGCACCGAGCGTGTCCCGCTCACTGTCACGGAACCGGGTACACGTCGTCGCCCACGGGAAAGGAAATCGACTTGGGTGCCGCGCGCCCGCCGGCTCAAGCTCGACTTACCAGTGCGATATCGCGTCAAGAATACGAGCCTCTGGACGGAAGGAACCATCTGTAACATCAGCCAGTCCGGTGTGCTCTTTCAGGGCGAGGCCGAGATCCCGGCGAATGCGCTGATCGAGTTGGTGTTCGAGATGCCGGAAGAAATCTCCGGCCAGAAGAATTCGCAGGTACTTTGCCAGGGGCGAGTGATCCGCTTCAAGGATTCCCACGATCGCGAAGAGGGCTCGACTGTAGCGGCGTCCATTCTCGATTACAAGTTCATCCATCAGAGCTAGGATTTTGCCTAAACCCGCCACCTCAGGCGTAGCCAAGAGGCGCGCCATTTCCGGGCAACCGCTCAATTTCCCGATTTTTCTGCTGCAAGACAACCAGTCCGCATCTAAACTAGAATCATCCACGGAAATCCTAAGGTTCGTAGGAGTTGCTTTATGAACATAAAGCGCAGTATCCACCTCCCGATCATTCTCCTTATCACAGTGCTCGGTCTGACTGCGGCATGCAACCGCGCGCTGAGTGATTCTGAAATCAGCAGCCAACTGCAGAATAAACTTGGCACCGACTCCGGGCTGCAAGGGAAGGATCTGAGCGTTCAAGCGGCAAATGGAACAGTAACGCTGTCGGGCAACGTTGATAACGATGCGCAGCGTGACGCTGCCGCCCGCTATGCCGCCGCCATTCCCGGCGTGAAACAGGTCGTTAACAATCTGCAAGTCGTGTCTCCGGCCGTGGCGGCAGCGCCTGCTCCGGCCCCACAGGCTCCCGCACCTGCGCCCGTGGAGACCCCCAAGCCCGTTCCCGTTAAGCGGGTAGTCGCGCCCAAGAGACACGTCCATGAAGCCGAAATGGCTTCAGCAGCCGCCGGCGCTGGCGCCGCAGGGATGGGCCTGGCGCATCAAGATTCCAGTCAGTCGGCTGCTCCTGCGGTACCGGCAACCCCACCGCCACCGCCACCCCCGCCGAAAGCCACGATCCCGGCTGGGACGAACATGGCAGTCCGACTTGTGGATTCGATCGATTCCGAGAAGAATCAGCCCGGCGAAACGTTCCGGGCAACACTGAATTCCCCGTTGGCCACCGAAGGCGACATCGCCATCCCCGCTGGCTACGATGTTGAGGGACACATCGTCGACGTAAAGAGCGCTGGCAAGTTCGCGGGCCAGTCCTTGCTGGTTCTTCAACTCGACCGGATTACGGTAGGCGGCAAGTCCTACAACATCCAGACCGATCAATACAAACGCGAAGGAAGTTCGCGCGGCAAGAACACGGCTGAGAAGGTCGGTGCGGGCGCGGCCATCGGCGCCATCATTGGCGGCATCGCCGGAGGCGGCAAGGGCGCCGCGATCGGCGCAGCCGCGGGCGGCGGCCTGGGCGGCGGCGTCCAAGCGGCCACCAAGGGCCAGCAGATCAAGCTGCCCTCGGAAACCGTCCTGAACTTCACGCTGCAGAACCCGGTCACCGTGGTCGTCGCTCAGTCGCCGGATTCGCACCGTCAGCGCATGGACGCTCCAAACAACTAGCAAGAACTCTCTCACGGCCTCGGGGTACGGCTTGCCGTACCCCCTTCGCTTTTCCACGTCATTCTCTCGCCAGGTACTGCGAAGTAGTGATTTTGCGTCTGCACCTGCGTGTCGTCAAAGCTTGCTCCCACTCCGCTCCTGTGCTGTGATAGCACGACTCCGCATGCCTCCCATTAGTGCTGTCCTTCATACCTTCAACGACGCCGCCCGGCTCGGTCGTGCGCTGGAAACCTTGCAACCGTGCGACGAGATCGTCGTGATCGATCACGGCTCCAGCGACGCGACTCTGCACATCGCCCACCAGCATGCCGCGCGCATCTTTGTCGCCGGACCGCAGCACACTCTGCAGACACCCATCGCGGCAGCAACACATGACTGGGTCTTCTGCCTCTCGCCCTCAGAGTCGATGTCAGAGGGCCTGGTAGCGTCACTCTTTGAGTGGAAGGCGTACCAGACTTTGGAGGTCCAGAGCATCCCAGCATGCTCGGTCTTCGTTCGGGTGGAAACGCAAAATGGTTGGCTTGAAACCGCGCCCAGCACGCGCCTGGTCCCCCGGCACTGGGATCGTTGGAACGGGCAACTGCCCGAAGACGATGAGCGCAGCATGTTGCTGCAAGGAGACTTACTGCGATTCTCCCGACCCTGACCACGCCAGAGATTTATCACTCCCGGATGTGATCTTCCTCACATTCCCGCATGCGCTTCCCTCCTACACTTTTCTGTTGGGCAGCAGTTTTGTGCACGGCACTTCCAGGAGGAAACAAATGCAAGTACGGAAATGGTTTTATCTCGGCGCCTGCGTGGCGGCTTTTGCAGTTATCGCCATGGCGCAACAAGCGTCGCAGGAAAAGGTAATTAAGCATGTTCCGATCAAGCAAACCAACGCAGCGTCTGCGAAGGAGATGTACGGCAGCTATTGCGCGGTTTGCCATGGCACGGATGGCAAAGGCACGGGCCCGGCGGCATCCGCATTGAAAGTTCCGCCGTCCGATCTGACCAAATTGGCGGCTAACAACAAGGGCGAGTTTCCTTCGATGCACGTTTCCAGCGTGCTGCGGGGAGAAGCGGAAACACCGGCACATGGCAGCAAGGACATGCCCGTTTGGGGTCCGCTGTTCCGCAACATCAGCCAAGGGCACGATGCCGAAGTGCAGCAGCGCATCGCGAACCTGAACCAGTTTCTGGAGTCGATGCAGCAGAAGTATTGAGGATCTTGGCGGCTGGCAATGCCAGCGAAGATCGCGGCTTTGAGTGCGCGTGCACCCACGCGCACTCCTTTGCCATCTCATCCCCCTTTGGTGTCATTGCGGGTAAATTTCCGGGGCTGGTAGTCTTCTCCCGGTTGCAAACAGCCTTTCCTGATAGTCGGGGCATCCTAACGTCAGAATCCCTGTTTTTGCGGAACTTACAACCTTTGTGACGGATTTCGAGCCAGACATGCAGGCGCGGGTTCGCCTGGGCCGCCTTTCCCGGCCAGTGCGATACGGAGGGGCGTTCCTCACCGTCGTCGTGGCCACGGGCGTGTGGTATGTCTCACCCCTCATGCATCGAGAACCGTTCGCGATCTTTGTGCTCGGTGTGGTTTTTTCGGCGCACTTTCTGGGCTTCGGACCCGCCGTGTTGGGCACTGCACTGTCAGTGCTGGCGATCGACTACGTGGCCTTTGTTCCCCGCTTCTCGTTTTCGCTCCAGAGTTCCGACGTCGCCCGGTTGTTGATGTTTGTCTTTATTTCTCTGCTTGCGGCCAGCCTGGCCAAGCAGAAGTCACGCGCCCAGGTGCTCGTTGAGCAAACCCGCGAACGAATGGCGGCGATCGTTGCATCTTCAAATGATGCTATTTACAGTGCCAGCCTTAACGGAAACATCACCAGTTGGAACCACGGGGCCGAGCAGCTCTACGGATTTACCGCTGACGAAGCAATTGGCCAGCACCTGTTTATCACGGTTCCTCCAGAGCGAACCCACGAAACCCGTTCGCACCTGGAATTGCTGGGCCGTGGCGAGAACGTCGAGACCTTTCGCACCCAACGCCGCCGCAAAGACGGCTCGTTGGTCGACGTCCTGCTTTCGATTTCACCACTGCGTGAACGAAACGGAAAGGTCATCGGTGCCTCCGCCATCGTTCGCGACATCACCCACGAGATGCGTGCCGAGGAAGCGTTGCGCAAGAGCGAGAAGCTGGCGACCGCGGGACGGCTGACCGCCGCGATCGCGCATGAGATCAATAACCCACTCGAAGCTGTCACCAACCTCCTGTATCTTGCCCGTCGTGACCCAGCACGTGCCGCGCAGCATTTGGAAATGGCCGAACGCGAAGTCCATCGCATCAGTGACATCGCTCAACAAACACTCGGCTTCGTGCGCGAACTCTCCGAGCCTCGCCGGCTGAGCGTGGCCACCACGCTTGAAGAGGTGCTCCAGCTCTATTCCCAAAAGCTCATCGGCAAGAATATCCTGGTGCAAAAAGAATTTCGCGACGCATGCGAGATCTCCGGATTCCCCGGCGAAGTGCGGCAGTTGTTTTCGAACCTCCTGGTCAATGCCGTTGAAGCAATGTCGCAGAATGGTCGGCTCCGATTGCGGGTTGCACGCGCACGCGAACAGTCCACCGGACGCGCGGGCGTGTGCGTGGTCTTCGCCGACAGCGGCCGCGGCATCCGGCCCGAAGACCGCGCCCGCCTCTTCGAGCCTTTCTACACCACCAAGAAGGATTCAGGGACCGGCCTTGGACTTTGGCTGGTCGAGGAAATCGTCCACAAGCACCAGGGCAAGATCCGCGTACGCAGCAGCGTCCGTCCCGGCGCCAGCGGCACGATCTTCTGGTTGTTCCTGCCCGAGCAGCCAACCAACAGCGTCCAGTCGCTCCCGACCGCACAGTACTCAGCCGGGTAACCATCCAGCGAACCAACTGAAAACAAATCACTTGTCTGCATTTTGTCCACAAGGACACTGTCTTCAGTGACGACCAGCGCCAGTGCCGGCGACCGTATAATCGAGGCAAACTCATAGGAAAGAAAGCGTTCTAGCGGATAGGAACACGGTGGATCCTTTTCTGGCAGCGGGAAGTGTGCTCGCGGGGCTGATCTTCGGCAGCTTCCTGAACGTGTGTATCTACCGTCTGCCCCGAGACATGTCCTTGTCCAATCCCCGCTGGTCGGCTTGCCCGAAGTGCAAGCAGTCGATCGCGTTCTATGACAACATTCCCGTCCTCAGCTGGCTGCTGCTCGGCGGTCGCTGCCGCAAATGCGCTGACCCGATTTCGCCGCGCTACCTGATGGTCGAGTTGCTCACGGCCGCGTTGTTTCTGGCTTGCGCCTGGCATTTCGGCTTGACACTCGCGACGCTCAAATACTGCACTCTGGCGTTCCTTCTGCTGGGACTGATCTTCACCGACGCGGAGACCAAACTCCTCCCCGACAAAATGACGCTGACCGGGTTGGGCCTGGGGATTCTCTTCAGTCTGCTCGTCCCGGTGAACGACCTGGCGTCGCAGTTTCTGCCCGGTGCGGTTTCGCTGCCCCTGGCCAACGGCATCTTCGCGCGCCTGCTCTCCCTTGTGGATTCGCTCTTGGGCGCGTTGGTCGGCTCGTCTTTCATCTACGGCGCGGGTGCCATCTACCTAAGGGCCCGCGGGATTGAAGGCATGGGCTTCGGCGACGTCAAGCTGATGGCCATGATCGGAGCGTTCCTGGGCACGAAGCTGACAGTGTTCACCATCTTCACGGCCTCGATCACAGGATCGCTGTTCGGCGTGAGCACGATTTTGCTGGTGTGGGTGAAGCGCACGCGCCGCTTCATTGAGCGCCGGCATCTGGCTGCCCGGGAAGCACGTCGCCGCGCCTGGGAGTCAGCCCAGACCATGTACCGTCACTACGAAATGCCCTTCGGTGTGTTCCTTGGCAGCATGGCGATGGTGGCTTTCTTCTTCGGAAACCGCTTCCTCACCTGGTATTGGGGGCTGCTGTGAAACTGCTCACCAATCCGGTCTTCCTGAAGATGGCCTTGGTCTTCTTCGCTTCCGGATTCGCCTTCGTGGTGGCATTCCTCCTCATGCGCGGCGTGCGCCGCAGCATTGCCGACGAAGCTTCAGTCCCAGAAGCGGCCACTACCGACCAGATTCCGTTGCACACCTATCACGCTGTTATCCAGGAATTGAAGCAGCAGAAACACGAATTGAGTTCCCTGCGTGACGCTGAGCACCGGCGCGCAAAGACTTCGGAGAACATCAGCGCGGCAGTGCTCTCGAACCTTTCGATCGGAGTGCTGTTCTTCGGTCCCAACGGCCTGGTGAGGCAGGCCAATCAAGCAGCGAAATCCATTCTGGGCATCGCTTCCCCCACCGGCATGGATGCCGCGTCCATCTTTAGGAAGGCGTCCGCCATGCACGCCGGCGCCCCAGTGGCAGAGAGCATTCAATCCGCTCTCCAGCAGGGCGAGGAAATACAGAAGGTCGATGCCGAATACCTCACCCCCGCGGGCGCGCGCCGCGTGCTCGAGATCACCGCTTCGCAAGTTCCCGCGGCGGACGGAACCACTCTCGGCGTCGCTTGCCTGATCCACGATCAGACCGAGATCGCCGATATCCGGCGCCAGATCGAATTGCGTGGCGAATTGTCCGCAGAAATGGCTCTGGCCCTGCGCAATTCCCTGGTCACGATTTCCGGCTACGCGCAGCAACTCGTGTCCAATCGCGACCCGGACCTGACGGAACAATTGGCCGCCGACATCGCAAGCGAAGCAAAACATCTCGATCACACCATCGGGGGATTTCTCGCCGAGAGCAAGAAGGCGAAAACGGCAAGTTCTCATTCTTAAGAAAGCCGGCCGTGATCCCGGATCGCGGCGGCGAACGAGGGAAGTGATATGAAGCGCATCACAACAGCAGCAACCATCGTAGTTCTTTTCACGGCTCTGAGCGCCTTGGCGGCTTTTGCCCAGAATGCGCCACTCGGTGACTACGCACGCCAAGTCCGCAAACAGAAAGGACATCAGGCGCCACCGGTCAAGAGCTACGACAATGACACCATCCCGCGCGACGACAAGGTTTCGGTCGTCGGCCAGGCGCCGGCGGAGAACCAAGACGCCAACCCTCACGCCGCGAGCGGCGGCGAAGCAGCTGCTGAGGCTGCGAAAGCTGGCGCGGAAAACTCCGAAGCTGCCGGAAGCGCTCCTGCCGCGGGCAAGCAGGATGCCGCCCCTCAGGCACCCTCTTCCCAGGCGGCCCCTTCCGAAGGGAAAAAGTCGCCCGCCGACGAGCAGGCAGAGAAGCAGAAGCTCTTTAAGGACTGGCAGATGAAGATCCAGGCCCAGCAGGCCCAGGTGGACGACATCTCCAAAGATCTCGACCTCACCAACCGGGAATATCGCCTGCGGGCAGCAGCCTTCTACGCCGATGCCGGCAACCGGCTGCGCAATGCTGGCCAGTGGGACAAGGAAGACGCACAGTTCAAGCAGCAGCTCGCCGACAAGCAGAAGAAACTTGACGACGCCAAGCAGGCTTTGGAAGACCTGCGCGAACAGGCGCGCAAGGCTGGTGTGCCCTCATCCGTGCGCGAATAGCAACTTCGTCTGATTCCAACCAAGCCTCCCGCTTTGCACGGGAGGTTTGTGTTTTGCAAACTGACTCTCAACGGAGTCACCTAACTGCACATCCACAAGAAGAAGAGAGCAGATTGCGCTCCCTTAGTTTGCTCACAGCTCGTGGCTTGTAGCTTGCCGCTCAAATCGCTTCCCTCAGCCTGCGCAGCTGTCGAATATGAAGTTCTCCGTGCACAAGATGAAACTTCCTCCACTGCGCTCCGCTGAGCGGGCCCAGCACGGGGTGATCGAGCAACCTCGTGCTCTTCCCGAATTTCTCCTCCGCTTGCGCGATCACTGCGTCCATATCCGCGATCTTCGTCTGAATCTCGCGCAGCAATTGGTCGGGAGGTATCCCTTTCGGGGTCGCCCCCGCCGGAGCCTTGCGCCCCTCAGGCAACTTTCCGAGGCCAACGACATACAGCGTGCGGACACGATCTTGCCAGGCGGGCTTGCGTGCCAGCGGTTTGCCTGCAGCCAGGCATTTCTCCATGCCGCGCATCGTCCCCGTATAGGTGAGATAAAGATGCTCAAGAATTTCTCCAGCGCTCCACTTGTCTGCAAGCGGCCGCCGCGAGAGCATCTCGGCCGTCAGGCCTGCGGTTGCGTCGGAGATACCTTGCTGGAGTCGTTCGAGGCAGAAATCCATGGCGCACTGTGCTCCTTCGTTTAGAATGTGCCCAGCATTCCCGAAATCCAAATCATCCATTAGGACGGTGGCTATGAAGAAGCTGCTGGTCTCTTTATTTGCCCTGGCACTCATGAGCGCGTGCTCGTCGGAGCCCTCCAAGCCTGCAGAAACGGCCAAGCCGCAACCCAAGCCCGCGGACGTGATTACCGGGCGCAGCGCCCTGCAAAAACTTTACATCTCCGCACACGGCTGGGGCTCGGATGCACGTCCCTACCGCCTCGAGTCTATGCTCAACTCCGACTCGAAGGGCCGCGACGGCAAATCCGCCGTCTGGCGTGCCAGCTTCGCTTCCGTCGCCCAGCGCGGCACTAAGCCCTACACTTTCTCCGGGTCCGAGGGCCCCGACCGCGGTGTCAATCCCGGCATCGAGGACACATACAACCCCAACAATGCTTCAACCACCGCGTTTGACATCGCTTTCCTGAAAACTGATTCCGATAAAGCCTTCGAAGTCGCGCAACAACATGGCGGCGACAAAATCCTCGAAAGATCTCCTGACGCCCCTGTGCTTTACATTCTCGAATGGGACCGGGTAAACAACGAACTGGTCTGGCACGTCGTCTATGGCACGAGCCGCAGCGATGCCAAGCTGAAAGTGGCCGTGAACGCCACGTCGGGAGAATTCATCCGGATCGAGAAATCGTAGGCTTGCGTGGCGCGGGCGCCCTCGCCCGCGAGTTTCGAAAAGCGAAAGCTTAGCGAGCCGGCTTCAGGGCTTCTCTGATTTCTTGTCCGCAGCCGCCGGCTCGTTTCTCACCTTAATACGCTCAATCCCGCTCTTCGCCTCTTCCGCGAACGGCCCATGCGGCAGAATCTTCAGGTAAGCTTCATAAGCCTTGCGGGCCTCGCCATCGTCGCCGATCTTCTCCTCACACACTCCTACCCGATAGGTTGCGACGGCGTCGTTGTACTTGTAGTAGAGCGCCTCGCGATAACGATCGAGCGCGGCCCGGTAGTTCTTACGCTTGAAGTAGAAGTCGCCGACCTCGACGTCCTTCTCGGCCTTGTGCGGGTTCCAAACGCGGAACTCCTGCACACCGCCGATCTCGTCTCCCTCGTACAGTCCGGCAGCATCCTCGGCCTCGCGCAGGGCGGAGTCGCTGTTGGGATGCGTTTGGGCATCTTCGGGTGGCGGAGTCATATCCGGCGGCTCCTCCTTGCTGGAGCTTTCGCCTCCCGTGTCAGGGGTTCGCTGCTGCAGCTTCGGACGCGGCACTTCCGGCACAGAGTCGGAATGCGGCGGAGGCTGGTTGGGCGGCAACTTCGGCGGAGTATTCTGCTGGGCCAGCGCAACAGAAACGCCGAATGCAACCGTGAGGCAAATCAACGTACGCGACATCGCTACAATTCTACCTCGCGAGTCGCGTAAACGCTGCCCGGCGACGATTCTGCCTTCATCTTCGAACGCGAATCAGGGCCTGACTTTCCCGCGGCCCGTTTCCCCGGCCAGGGCGTCCTTCACCTTGCTTGAGATCGTGGAGGACAGCTCCCGCTCGAGGGCAAGCGCATCTCCTTCGTCCCGGTCGAACGAATCACCCCAGATCTGCAGTTCGTCGGAGGTGCGAATCAATTCCATGCACACGCGCACCCGGCGGGAATTCCCGCGAATCGTCCCGTCGAGGAGATAGGCGGCATGTAGTTCCTGGGCCACTTCAGCTACATTCTTGCCGGTGTGCCGATAGGTCAGCGCAGCCGCCCGCGACGTCACCGCGATCTTTGCTGGGGACGCGCGTCCCAACTGCATGGTCAGTTCATCACCAAGTCCATCCCCCAGAGGCCCACCACTGGAATCGTCGCTCAGGTCCTGCAGCGGCAAAACAGAAAGCACGATCGGACCGGCTTCGGCGGCATCAGTTCCCGATCGCCAGCGCATCCCGAGCAAACCAACGCAGAGCAGGAGCACAGAAACGACCGCAAGGCTGAGCATCCTCTTCCGCGGCATCCAATCTGAACTAGCCAGTCCTACTTGCGCCAAGCCGTCTCCGACCACACTTCGTTCGATCACCGGCGCGATAAAGCGATACCCTCGCTTCGGAATGGTCTCGATGTAGCGGGGCTCGTCCGCGGATTCGCCCAGCGCGATGCGAATCTTCTTCACCGCCGTGTTCAGAGCGTGATCGAACTCGACATAGGTGTTCTCCGGCCACACCTGCCGACGCAGGTCCTCGCGGCGCACCAGCGTGCCGGCGTTTTGCAGCAAGACGCTCAGCACGGCCAGCGGTTGTTCCTGCAAAGGAATGCGGTTCCCGCCCCGGCAGAGTTCTCCATTATGCGTGTCCAGCTCGAACTCGCCGAAACAAAACACTGCAGAGCTATGTGCCCCATCCATCCCCGTACTCCGTACCCTTTGGACGAGCGCAGCCGCGCTTTGTTTCACTTCCTGTCGTTGGTGCTGCTTGTCTCGCTTTGGAGACAAACAACTCCACCCAGTAAGCCACCCAGAATCCCGCATGAGTTCAGACGCTGGACAGATGCGTAGCTGCGCTGCGCTCGTCCCTCTCCCAACTTGTTCGCAATTGGGGTGTGGACATGGGCCGGTACAAAGTGTTCGTAGTGATCTTGTTGTTGAGTTGCGCAGGTGCTGCGCAATCCAGCATTCCTTTCAAGCTGCTTGGGAAACACCTGATCGTGGTGCGAGGATCGTTGGGTGATCTGACGAATCGAAACCTGGTGATCGACACCGGTGCGTATCCGAGCATCCTGGACATGTCTGTCGCGCACAAACTCCACATCTCCGGACACAATGAAGAACTCGACGCCGTGAATCACAAGATGTCTCGGCCTGTTGTGATCGTCCCCAGCGTCGAGGTCGGGCCCATTCGGGCGCAGGGCCTGCGGGTCATGACCGCCGACCTCTCCGACGCCTCGCAAGCTTTCGGGATGCGTATCGACGCACTCATTGGACTCGACGTCCTGCAGCGCACGAGCTTCCGCGTAGACTATCAGTCGAAGCGCATCTTCTTCGGGCAGCTCGAACCCCTGCCCTGCTCTGTGCCATTCGAATGGACCGGCGGCATGCTCACCGTCAATCTTCACTCCGAAACTAGCCTCCGGATGCTGGTCGACACCGGCGCTGAATCAACCTTACTGCTTGGTTCACGTGGTTCGTTGACGCATCGCGGAAACATGCGCGAGTTCACCAGCCTGGGAGGAAATTTCACGTTGCGCCAGGTCACACTAAAGGAGGTTCAACTAGGAAACAGCGATCTGGGTTCGCAGGCTGTCTACGTCGCGGATTCCTCGCGCCTGCCCGACTATCCGTTTGACGGATTTCTGTCGACAGTCCAGTTCGCGCAGATCGCGTTCGATTTCGAGCGGTACACATTCAGTTGGTCGACACACAGTCAAACCAACCGACGCGTACACCTGGCGCAGCGCGCGGGAAACGCAGCCACGATGCTCGGGGCACTCTCCGCAGGCTTGGCCGACGCCGAACCTGCAGGCCTGGGCCGAGTTCCGTGATCTCGGTCCAATGGCCAATGAGTAATCGCCTTCCATGAGGAGGCCGGTCGGAGTCAAGTGGATTCGTTTTTGTTTTCGTTGGACAAGGTCTTTTCTCTTCGGCCGCGTGCCCGGGTGAGATCACGCAGATCGCGAATCACCAACGGGGGTATGAAGCTGCCCCCCAGCAGCAGTCCGTTCTCCTCACCGAAGAGAAGGCGACAGTCTGTTGTTCTTGACGGCATCCTGGGCCGAACTCATTCACGGGCTTTTGGCGCCAGTAAGGCCTTGTAGACGACTCCCATGCCGCCGCCGAGCTTTTCTAGGACGCGGTAGTGCGAGATGGTCTGGCCGATCATGGCGCGCCGCCATGCTATGCGGGAAGAAAAGTCAAGTCAATGAGAACTAACGAGTTGTCATTCCGGCACTCAGGCGATGAAAAACCCCCATCACACTCATTGACCCCTAAAAGGCGAACAAACAGCGCATGCTTGTGTAATCGCCTTTAACGCCAATCAAGGACAGGGGCAAAGAAAGCAAGGCGAAAGCTCGCTCCCTGCACATCCTTACAGTTCCACAGTTTCCTAAACATCGTAAATGTGTAAATAGGCAGCGCCACGTAACCCTAGGAAATCACGATGTCCCGTAACAGTGGAGAGCGCCACTCACTGTAATGGCAACTGCAAAGATCGATATTCTCGACGAACCTCCCGATTTTTCAATCGTGCTAGGTGGTCCACTCTTCCAACTCCTTCGCCGAGCGCGTCTCGAAGGGGATCATCTTGAATTGTTGTATCGTCGACTGATCTTTTTTGTAGGGATTACGTGGCTTCCGCTTTTCCTGCTGGCCACTGTTGGTCCCTTCGCCGGTAGCGCCGGTCGGCTGGCTTTTCTGCGCGACATTGAAGTACATGCGCGATTTCTAGTTGCTCTGCCGGCTCTCATTGCCGCCGAGTTGCTAGTCCATTTACGAATGCTGCCGCTCGCGCGTCGCTTCGTCGATAGCCGTATCATCTTGGTGCAGGATCTTCCCCGCTTTTACCGGGCGGTAGAGTCTGCATTCGGTCTACGAAATTCCGTTCCTTTAGAGCTCGGTTTGTTCGCCGCTGTCTACACTTTGGGACTGTTGTTCTGGCATCGTCGTTTCGGAATCGAGATACCCACTTGGTATGCCATGCCTGGCGGACGCTGGAATCTTACTCTGGCAGGCGTCTGGTACGTTTTCATAAGCATTCCGGTTATCCAGTTCATTCTCCTTCGCTGGTACGTCAGATTCCTAATCTGGTACCGCTTTCTCTGGCAGGTCTCCAGAATACCGTTGAACTTGATTCCGACACACCCGGATCGAGCTGGGGGACTCAGTTTTATTGGCGGCGTTTCATTCAATTTTGGCCCCGTTCTTTTTGCTCAAGGCGCGATGCTGGCGGGTTTGATCGCCAGTAACGTGCTTTATCACGGCGGCAAGTTGTTCTCATTCAAGCTGTACGCGGGCAGCTTTGTCGCCTTCTTCGTATTCGCAATTTTTGGCCCTCTTTTAATGTTTGCCCCACAGATGGCTGGGGCGAGAAGGAAGGGGTTGGGCGACTACGGTTTGCTCGCCCAGAGATATGTCGAAGGCTTTCGAGACAAGTGGATTCTGGGCCACGGTATGGACTCGGAAGAGCTACTCGGGACAGGCGATATTCAGTCACTCGCTGATCTAGGCAACAGCTACACCATAGTGCAGGAAATGCGTGTGGTTCCTTTTAGCTGGAGAGATATATCCCGTCTTGCCGCTGTGACCGCTGCTCCAATGGTTCCTCTCCTGCTTTTGGTGTGGTCGCCAGAGGAAGTCATTATGCAAGTGCTGAAGATCGTGCTTTAAAGAATAAAGAGGTTCCTCATGGAATTGGAAAATGAAGTGGAGGTCATGGTTCTCACCAATCTAGCCGCTATTTGTAAGAAGTTGTCCGAGATTTCGGAAGTCCCAGACGAGCTAAGAGCAAAAAGCGCGTCAGCTCGTAGAGGAATTCAATTTGCTTTTGCCATTTCGTGGCAGGGGAACCGCCGCTCAACATGCCGAAGGCGAGCGACTGTTGAGTAAAATGGCGCGATTCTTACCGAGGGTACTTGAAGTAGGGCGGCCCAGTTCGACATTCCAAGACCGGTGATTCTGTGTAGTTGACGTAATATCTCGGTTGCACTCACTGACCATCAAAAAAGGCGATCAGACGTCGCCAGATTGTGAAATCGCCTGATAGAGTCAGTTGACTTCCACCTTCGCTTGTGATCCACATAGCGACTTCGACCCGGGCGTCCCACATCCCATTCCCTGACGACCGATCGATGAACGTCCATTAATGAACAGCGAAGGCGGGCGACCAAGCGTGAAATATGCGCTCGGTCGCAGTTCCGCCTAACGTTTCGCCAACATTACCTCGACTGTTTTGGTGGGCGAGCGCCTCTAGCGCCGTTTTTCGTGCCAAGCCCCGGTCATAGACCAACGTTGTTCCCAGACTGGCGAGTTCCAGAGAATACACGCGCAGGTGTCCTCCCTGTTCCTTGAGTAGCAGGGTGTTCCTTGCCCTTGTCTTCCCGTCGTTAATCCCCACGCAGCTTCAACCTTGTGAAGCAGGGCGTTCTTTCATAATGCATTGACCCCGAAAAAGAACAGACGGCGCAAGCTGGTGCAATCGCCCGATTTCGTCGGCTAGCCTTCTTCGCCATCGGAATGGCAGCATTGCTGGACTATTCTTCTAAAAATGCAGATCATGCCTCGAAAATATTGGGCTTCAGCGCTCTCTGGTTCAAGAAACTGAACGACGCCACGAGGTTGTGGGAACAACACTTCATGTACCTCCGGACATCTTGACGGCTTAAGTCCTTCACCCTAGAGTTCGACGCAATCTCGCCCTTACAGTAAAGGTCGCCCGGACGCATGCGGTAGGCGCAATGCCCTGACGTATGGGCGTGCGCTCTCGCCACCTGCAAGAATTCCGTGGCAGACAAAAGCATTGGGACGACTTCCGCGCTAAGCCTCCCAAACGTCACGTCAGTAAACCGGCACGGACGTTTGTCTCCGTCCGTCGAAGGAGGGCCCCAAAGTGTTCCTGAAACGCAAATTCCCCCACTTGCCCAAGCAAGTTCTTTCCCAACGAGCCTTCGGCCCGGCGATCCGCAGTGTCTGGTTGCGCCGGTCGTGGTTGAAAGCGCGGTGAATGGATCCTTGCCCTGTACGACTTCGGCGGAAAAGGAGGTTGACGAACCACGCCGGAAAAATCCGACAGGAGAAACAGAATGAAACGAATCCTCCCCCTCACTCTGTTCCTGGCGATGTTTGCCGCAGTGAGCGCCTTCGGGCAAACCACGTACTCAACCGACACGCCGTTTGTCTGTAACGCGGCGTCTGCTCATCCAGTAACGAGCTTTTATCAGTTCACATGTCGGGGCATGACTTGGAAAGATGCGAGCGGAAACGTGCTCGCTGAATACTTTATCTATGGAGGGTACAACGAAGCCGCCGTCTATGCCACCGTTCCCCCTGTCTCCTTCAACGATTTTCGCAACTCAACTTTACAGATTACGAGTTTTTCCCAGCCTGCGAACGGGAATCCAGGAACATACTCGTTTGACTGGACAACGGTCGATCCGAACGGAATTTCCCACAGCGGCAGCGCCTCTGGAACTTGGATAGATTACGTCATTTGTGGCGGGCGCGGTTGCTACTGGCACGCCCCAAAGCTTGTGTCGAACTCGATTACGATTAACAACTGACGCTTACGTGCTGGTTCAGTCCAGCTCGGTACGCAGGCTGTCAGGTGCGGACGCTGACGGGTCTCGAAAGAGGGCCTCCTGTACAGCCGAACTTGCTTAGGGATAGACAGGTGTTCGCACCTGTCTATCCCGTCGATGAGGAGGTATACACAACATGATTTCACTTCGGTACTGAGAGCGGTTCCCCGTAGCGGATAATGTAGCGACTAGCGGTTTAGATGGGGTCGGATGGAGTTGTCGCGAGGACTACCAACGCGGCATAGTTTGCGAAAAATCGCGGTTACACTCATTTACCCCGAAAAAGGCGAACAAACGAGAACAACGTCGGAATGCGTCACGTGTGGTTTTTGCCACCGGCTAGCCTACGCCAGCAGGAAACATTGAGTGGGTGCAGACCTCTAGCCGAGGGGCTCTTCTTCCGTACTGGCTACCGTGTACTTGCTCAGCACGGCGTCGCGAGAAATGACGCCCTCGAGCTCACGGAAGTCGGCCCGGCTGACTACAGGAATTAGCTGTGCCTCATGCACGTAACGTAGAGCTGTCTCCAGGGGAAGGTCGGGATGAAGATAGGGCAGGCGGTCTTCGCACAGGCAACCTAACGCCATTTCCTGTTTGCCCTCGACCGCGAAACGAGCGAGGGCACCCTGTGTAATGCTACACCATCCCGTCGGAGCCATCCGCATCAAGAAGAAATCGGCTTCCGCGTTCTGAATTCTTTGCCTTGCTTCACCTACCGTCTCAGTCGCCTCCAAGATGATCTGAGGAACCGGCTGCATGGCATCTTCTACACGCAGGATTCGTTCTTCCCGCTGCTCTTCCATGGAGGGCAGATCGAGACCATCCTGACGAGTCAGGAGATCGAAGATAGCGGTGGGTTGGAGGCTACGTGAGATGACGTAGGAAAAGGTATTCGCAACGATCACCGGCACAATAATGGAGTAGTTGCCGCTGACCTCGAGTGCCATGAACACCGAAGTCATGGGGGCTCGCAGGAAGCCGGCGAATAGAACTCCCATTCCCACCAGGGCGTAGGTAGCGGTAGATCCCGTTAAGTGCGAGAAAAAATGCCGCTCGACTCCGCCCACCGCGCCACCCAACATCGCCCCAATGAAGAGTGTCGGCGCAAACATTCCGCCAGGTGTGCCGCTGACAAAAGATGCCGTGGTCGAGAGGATTTTCAGTCCGGCCAACGCCCCGAGCATCTCCCAAGTGAAACGATCATGCATTGCCTGATCCATGTATTGATATCCTGCGC
>Ga0306921_10000717_pt1 | contig 30501 bp, 18 predicted proteins | sample sta12Cox44000080_FD_203760 | JGI IMG/M metagenome (GOLD analysis project Ga0306921, IMG submission 203760) | Lab enrichment of tropical soil microbial communities from Luquillo Experimental Forest, Puerto Rico - statoxic.12C.oxic.44.000.080 (v2)... | ecosystem: Environmental > Terrestrial >... | reverse complement strand
CGGGATTCATCCGACGGATCCTGTGATCGTTGGGCGCCAGAGTCGTATCGCTGCTCGAGGTGCTCCACTCAGCGAACACGCCGCCGTCGGGAGCGAGCGCCAACTCCACATAGTAGATATCGCCCACGGCGCTTGGAGGCGCGACATACACGTCCGCGAGGTTGGTGCCGTCGGGCGCGAAGTGAATGAGCATGGCCACAGCGGGGGCACCCCCTGGCCGCAGATCCGCCCAGCCGATGTACAACCCGTGCGCACCATCCTCGATTGCTGACGCCGGCGTATACGCGCGCACGCTGCCCACTGTCTCCCCGCATCCCGACCACCCTCCGGCCACCTGGCCGCTCGAGCTGATGTGATTCGTGAGCAGCGCGGCGCCCTCTCTCCACCACAGGTAGGCGCCGCCCAGGTGGTCGGGGGCAAGGCCGAGGTCGGCCCGCGCCGCCGCGGTGCCGCAGGCGGTCGCGCCGGCACTCGGCCAGGAAGGATCGACGTCCGCGGAGGCAAGAACGTGCTGAACGAGCAGCACCCCGACTCCGGAGCCGGTCAGCTCCTGCCAGGCGACGAACGTGCCGTCGGAGCCGTCCGAGCAGGCCGTGACCAGCGGGATCGAGGCGGTGGTGGACTTGATCGTGGCGCCGTCCGGCCCCCAGGCAGCGAAGGCCCTGGTGGTCGCGAGCGCGAGTGCGGCGGCGACGGCGGCGAAACGCGACAACTTGTCGCAATAGCTCATGGGTCGCTCCATCGTCACCTCATCACGACCACCCGGCCGGTCTCGACACGCGAGCCGCGCTCGATCCGGTAGAGGTAGATCCCCGCAGGCAGGACGTGCCCGCGCGCTCCGGCGCCATCCCAGACCGCCTGGTGAGCGCCCGCCTCGAGGCGGACGTTGTCGAGCAGCGTCCGGACCACCCGCCCGGCGGTGTCGAAAACGCGCAGCGTCACCGCCTCCGGCTCGGCGAGCGTGAAGTGGATCACGGTGCTCTTCGTGAACGGATTCGGTGCGCTGAACGATTCGAGCGGGGCGACCCTCCCGCCCGGATCGACCGCCGCGGCCACGGGCATGGCGATCTGTCCGCGGATCTCATCGCCCGGGAAAGCCCTGGTACGGACGTTGACGTAACACTGACCCGTGAGCAGCTGGTCCATAAAGCCGGACGGGAACGGCACGTTCATCTGGGCCAGGCTGCTTCCCGGTCCCAGGGGCTGCCAGGGGCCCGCCGAGAGATCGAGGACCACGGGCCCGTTGACGCCCGGGGCCCCGGCGTGAATTCCGGCGGAGGTGATCGACAGCGGGTAGATCTGCGTGTTGATCCACTCGAAGCTCACGCTGCTCGAGCAGGTGTCCACCTCCATCACTATGCAGCCAACGGCGGTGCTCCCGGTGGCGGGCACCGATTCCGCGCCGCTCAGGATCGCGACGCGACCCTGCGCACACGACTTCTCACCGTGGGTGCCCATGGAGCCGTGAAGGTAGCCGCGCAGCTCGGCCCCACCGGGGAGCCCGAAGCTGAACGCGGCCAGCGCCACCACGTGAGCGTCTTCGTGCGTGCCGTGATCGGCAACAGTCGCGTAGCGAAGATCCCGGATTCCGCCGCCGAGCGGCACCGAGAGCGTCCACTGGTATTGAAACACCGGCGCGCACGTCGGATCGCCTGCATCGGGCGCGACAATGTGCTCGGAAACGCCGGTGAGAATGACGCTGCGGGCCGCGCTCTCGCCGATGTCGAAAGGGGTGTACCACACCGCGGCGGGCGGCGGACCCACGATCGTGGTGAGGCACGACGGCGAGGGGCCGAACAGGAACGGGTGATCGTCGGGATCGATGGTCGAGATGTGGGCGGAGCCCTGCACGTAGGCGATCGATGGGAACTCGAGCTTGCCGAATGAGATCGGGTCGGCACGGACGATCGCGACCGAAAGGGCAAGCACGACCCCGAGCGTGGCGCCCGGGCGAAGCAGTCGCTTCGACGACCGGCCGAGCGCGATGAAGCACGCATGGCGTTCGAACATGAGCGCCTCCAATCGAGCCCGATAGATATGAGGCTACGCCGTCGGCGCTTCGATCGGAAGGAATATCGAGACTTGCCACCTAAGGCGGTGGACCTAAGGGCGACCTCGCCGACCGCCCCACGCTCCCCACCAGCGCCACCAGCATCACCACGGCGCAGCCGATCACGTTGTACCAGAGGAACGAAATCCTGGTGGCGCGGAAGCACCCGATCACCACCGCCTCGGCGACGATCGCGCCGATGAAGGTCGCGGTGCCGCCGGCGCGCTTCAGGTAGAACGCGGTGAGGAAGATGCCGAGGATGGTGCCGTAGAACAGCGAGCCCAGGATGTTGACCGCCTCGATCAGCGAGCCCAGCCGGCTCGCGTACTCGGCGAATCCCACCGCGAACGCCGCCCAGGCCAGGGTGGCGATGCGCGACACCCATACCTCGTGCCCGGCGGTGTCGCCGTGATGGAGGCGCTTGTACACGTCCACCACCGTGGTCGAGGCCAGCGAGTTGAGCTCCGAGGAGCTCGAGTTCATCGAGGCGGCGAAGATCGCGGCCAGCACCAGGCCGATGATCCCGGCCGGCAGGACGTGGAGCACGAAGTGAAGGAAGATGTAGTTGGTGTCGCTGGTCTGGGCGCGGGGATCGGCGGCCTGGATCACGCTGACCGCCGCGCCGCGCAGCGCGCCCGCGTCGCGCTCGGCGGCGTCGAGCGCCTGCACCGCGACCTGCTCGCCCGCCGCGTCGTGCCCGCGGCGCGCGGCCACGAACGCGCGCGCCGCGTCGGCGCGGCGCTCCAGCACCGCGGCATGGCGGGCCTCGAGCGTGCGCCAGGCGGCGGCGTAGGCGCCGCTCGCGAGCTTGTGCGATTCCACCGGGTTGTAGAACAGCGGCGCGGGCAGGAAGTGGAACAGCACGAACACCATGACACCGAGGAACAGGATGCCGAGCTGCATCGGGATCTTGAACAGGCCGTTGAACAGCAGCGCGAGCCGGCTCTGCGCCACCGACTGGCCGGTGAGGTAGCGGCCCACCTGTGACTGGTCGGTGCCGAAGTACGAGAGCTGGAGGAAGAAGCCGCCGATCAGCCCCGACCACACGTTGTAGCGGTCGTTGGGGTCGAAGGTGAAGTTGACCGCGTTCAGCCGGCCCAGGTGCCCGGCGAGGTCGGCGGCGCCGGCGAGGCCCATGCCGGGCGGTAGCGCGGCCACGATCATCGCGAACGCCAGCCCCATGGCGGCGAGGATGATCAGGAACTGGAGCACGTGGGCGTGGCTCACTGCCTTGTTGCCGCCGGTGGTGGTGTAGATCACCGCCAGCGCCCCGAGCAGCGCCGCGGTCCAGCGCACGTCCCAGCCCAGCACCACCGACAGCACCAGTGCCGGCGCGTAGATCGTGATCCCCGCCGACAGCCCGCGCTGCACCAGGAACAGCGCGGCGGCCAGCGTCCGGGTCTTGCCGTCGAAGCGCTGCTCGAGATACTCGTAGGCCGTGAATACCTTGAGCCGGTGGTAGATCGGTACCGCGGTCACGCACAGCACCACCATCGCGAGCGGGAGGCCGAAGTAGAACTGGACGAAGCGCAGGCCATCGGCCGCGCCCTGACCCGGCGTCGAGAGGAACGTCACCGCGCTCGCCTGGGTCGCCATCACCGACAACGCCACGGTGGGCCAGCGCAGGCGGCGGTCGGCGAGCAGGTAGCCGTCGAGGTTCCGGCTGCCGCGCCCGCGCCACACGCCGTACGCCACGAAGCACGCCAGCGTGCCGAACAGCACCGCCCAGTCGAGGGCGCTCACCTCAGCGGGCCGGGCTCACCAGGTTCGCGAACAGCCGGTAGGCGCCCGGCACGCCGGCGGGAAGCTGGCGGAACCAGGCGAGCCCCGTATAGATGTAAACCCCCTTGCCGACTTTCGCGTACAGCAGGCCGCCGTCCTTCGGCGTCTCGCCCGGATCGTTGGCCGACAGCACGGTCTCGTACTTCGGGTCCCACGGGTTGGCGTAGGAGAGCCCGCGCTCCTGCACCCAGCCGTCCCAATCGTCGTTCCCGATCTTGTTCGGCGCGGTGAGCAGCGGGTGCTGGGGCTTGAGCAGCCGCATCGGCGCCTCCTCGACGGTGACGCGGTCGCGCGAGATCGTGAAGGGGAAGGGCCCGAGCTTGCCGCTCAGCGCCTCGTCGGGGGTCTGGTACTGGACCACCAGGCGGCCGCCGTTCGTGACGTAGTCGAGCAGCCGCGGCTCGAGCGCCAGCAGGCGCGGGCGCGTGTTGTAGGCGCGCACGCCCACCACCAGCGCGTCGAAGCGCGAGAGATCGGCGCGCTCCACGTCCTCGTCGCCGAGCAGCGTGACGTGGAATCCCATCTGGCGCAGCGCGTCGGGCACCGCGTCGCCCGAGCCCATGAGGTAGCCGACCTCGGCGCCGGCGTGGCGCACGTCGGCGCGCACCAGGTGCGCCTCGGCGGGCGGGAACAGCGTCTGGACCGGGATGTGAGGGTGATCGATCCGCACCAGCCGGTACGACAGGTGCTGGCCGCCCACCTCGAGGTCGGCGCCGACCGTGGCGTCAGCCGGGCCCGAGGCCGGCGTCACGACGAAGCGGATCTCGCGCTCGGCTCCGCGCCCCGCGAGCTTGACCGGCGCCTCGGCGGGCGCCGCCTTCCAGCCGTTGGGAAGCACGAGGCGCGCCACCGCGTCGAGCGAGGTGTCGGCGCTCTCGACCGTGAGGCGCACCTCGCGCGGCTTGAGGTCGGGGAACAGGTACACGCCCTGATCGAGGCGGCAGGTGGCGCGCGGCGCGATCTCGAGCGGACGGTAGCGCTCACCCTGCACCGGATCGACCCAGCGGTATACCACCGGTGCGTCGAGGACGATGGTCTCGCCGAATCCGCGCACGCTGACCCGCGCGTCGAGCGCGGGCGGGTTCTCGGGGGTGCCGATCAGCGCCTGGTCCGCGACCTGAAACGACCCTTTGAGCGCCGGCACGCGCAGCCAGTAAGGCTGGGTGAGCGGCAGGTCGGCCGGCAGCGCGATCTCGGCCTCGGCCGCCACCGGCCGGTTGGCGGGAAGCGGCGTGTGCGCCAGCTCGCGGCCGGCGGCGGGGTTGGTCTTCGGATCGCCGGTGAGCCGGGCGCTCGCGCCGTAGGGCAGCACGATCCCCTCGAGGGTGAGCGGCGCGTCGCAGCGATTGAGCGCCGAGATGGTGACGCGCAGGCGCGACCCGGGCGTCGCCGAAGGGCTCGCGGCGGTGGCCTCGATCCACAGCCCGGCACACGAGCGGATCACGCTCAGCAGCTCGGCGCGCTTCGCCGCCACCAGCGGATCGGGCCCGATCGCGCCCATCGCGGCGTGCGCGGCGAACAGCGCAGGGAGGATCGCGGCGGGATGATCGGGGTCGAAGGCGCGCTCGGCCTTGGCGAGCAGTCCCTGGACCACGTCGCCGCCCTTGACCCGCCCCCAGGTGAGATCGACGCCCTCGAACAGGTCCCTTGTGGCCCGCTCGCCGAGCCGGTGCTCGAACGTGTTCTCGAACGTGCCGCGCCGCTCGGCGGCGCCGAAGCCCTGGCTCTTGTGCATGCTGCGGCTCTGCCCCGCGATCTCGGTGTAGGAGCGCCCCAGCAGCGGGTTGAAGGCGCCGAGGTCGGCGCGCAGCCGGGTGCGCGAGGTGTCGGGAGGGGCGTTGCCGAAGCGGTACGCGTTCCACAGCAGCCGCTTCGCCTGCCAGGTCTTGACGCTCCCGAGCTGCTCCGGGTAGCGCGCCGGGTCGGCCGCGGCGCTGAACGCCTCCTCGGCCAGGATCGCCGAGGCGGTGTGGTGCCCGTGTCCGCCGCTCCCGTCGGTGGCGAAGCGGGTGATGATCACGTCGGGGCGGAAGCGCCGGATCACCCACACCACGTCGGCGAGGATGCGATCGTGGCCCCAGATGTCGAGCGTCTCGTCGGGGTTCTTCGAGAACCCGAAGTCGAGCGCGCGCGTGAAGTACTGCTCGGCGCCGTCGATGCGGCGCGCCGCCAGCAGCTCCTGGGTGCGGATCACGCCCAGCTGCTCGCCGGTCTCGCTGCCGATCAGGTTCTGCCCGCCGTCGCCGCGGGTGAGCGACAGGTACGCGGTGCGCACCAGGCGCCCGCTCGAGAGCCAGCTCAGGAACGCGGTGTTCTCGTCGTCGGGATGCGCGCCCACGTAGAGCGCGCTCCCCATGACCTGGAGCTTGCGCAGGGCGAGCCGGATCTCGGCCGCGTTGCGCGTCTCGCGCGGGCGCGGGTAGCCATCGAGGCTCGCCGCCGCGGGGGCGGCCGGCGCGGCGGCCGGGACGGGCGACCGGGCGGTGGCGCCGGAGGCCGGCGGCGCGGCCCCGAGGACGAGCGTGAGCGCGAGATTCAATGCACGACGCATGAGCCGCGCATCCTACCTCAGCCCCGGCGTCGTGGCGACGGCGGAGGCCGCCCGCCGGTGCCCACAACGCGGTCGCGCGGCATTCTCTGGCAGAGCCTAGAAGTCGATCCTCAGCTCGGCCAGCGCGTTCCGAGTCGCGGCCGGGATGTACGACGAGTAGGTGACGTGGTCGAAGCGGTAGGCGTAACCGCCGTTCGCGTAGTGGTCGTCGAGCACGTTCATCACCCGCACCGTGAGCGTGGTGGGGATCCCCGCCAGCGTGTGGTGCAGGCTGCCGTCGAGGTCGACGGTCGCATGAGGTCCGAGGCTCGCGTCCGTGCTCTCGCTGTTGTCCAGGTACTGGCGGCCGGCGTAGTGCACCTGGGCGCCCAGCCTCCCCACCTTCCAGTCCGCGTGCACCCCGGCATTCGCGAGCATCCCGGGGAAGAACCCGATCGTCTTGCCGTCCAGCACCACCTTCTCGTACACCGCCGGGTCGGCGGTGGGATCGAACTCGGTGTAGTGGATGAAGTGGTTGTCGCTCAGCGTGGCGTTGGCGTCGAGGGTGAGCCGGGGGCCCGACCCCGGCCGCGTGCTCGCGTTCGCCGACAGCTCGATCCCCTGGTGGATGCTCTGCGCCGCGTTGCCGGTCACCGGGTAGCCGAGGTCGGTGTTGAACTGGCCCGCGTACACCTGCTCGTCGCGGAAGTTCATGCGGAACAGGTTGGTGGTGATCCCCAGCGACGGACCGTGCCACGTCGCGCCGAGCTCGAAGTCGTTGACGTCCTCGGGCCGCACCAGCGGCTGGCTGTAATCGGGCGCGCCGTTCACCAGCGCGTAGTTCGGGACGTTCCCCACGCTCTCGCCGTCGTAGAGGTCGCGCAGCGCCGGCTCGCGCGCGGCGTACGACCAGGAGGCGAACGCGCTCCACGACGGCCGCGGCGCATAGCTCAGCCCGAGGCGCGGCTCGGCGAAGTCGTAGCCCTGGGTGAACTGGACGTTGTCGAACTGGTCGCCCTCCATGAAGTAGCTCTGATGCCGCCAGCCCAGATCGGCGGTCAGCAGGAGCGCCGGCGAGAGCCGCGTCTGCTCGCGCGCGAACAGGCCGGCCGCCAGCGTGCGCGGGTGGTAGTCGTAGTAGCGGAAATCGGGCGGCGTCCCGGGCGGGAGCCCCTCGCCGTAGGCCACATCGCCGTAGTGGCGGCCGTCGTGGGCGCGGATCTCGCCACCGATCGTCAGCGTGCCGCGCCCGTGCTCCAGCTGCATCCGCGGCACCCAGCCGTACTGGCGATCGGCGATGATGCGCCGCCGCACCAGGTTGAAGTTGACCACCGTCACCCGGCCCTGGGCATCGCGGTCGAGCACGCCGTCGTGGTTCGCGTCCAGGTAGTAGAGCAGCGAATCGGCGCCGAACAGGGTGGGGTCGTAGGTCGGCCAGGGCGAGAGCCGGTAGGCGGTGAGCGCGTCCTGCACCCGGTGCTCGTCGTAGTAGCCCTTGCCGTCGAAGTAGAACAGGGTGTGGGTGAACGACAGGCCGTCGTGCGGCGACCAGGTGTGGATCAGCTCGTAGTGGGGCTCGAAGAAGTGATCGCGCTCGCCGGCATAGGTGAGCGGATTGTCGCGGCGGTCCCGGTCGCGGTCGCCGGTGATCAGGCCGTCCATGTGCGCGGCGTCGGTGCCGAGGTAGGCGAGATGGGTCTCCTCGGGGCCGCCATAGAGGTTGATGCGCAGCGACTGCCGGCCCGCGACCTTGCGGGCCGAAACCGCGTACGACCACAGCCGCGACCACGACTGATCGCGATAGCCCTGGGTCTCGATGCGCGAGTAGCGCCCGTAGAAGCCCCAGTTGCCGGACAGGTGTCCGCTGTTCATCTCGGCCATCAGGCGCTTGGTCTCGTAGGAGCCGTAGCTCAGGCTCGCGGCCGCGCGCGGGACCTCGCTGAACGGGGCGGTCTCGAGATCGACGCTGCCGCCCAGGGAGGCGGCGCCGTACAGCGCCGAGCCCACGCCGCGCTGGACCTGCGCCTCGGCGGTCGAGGCCAGCAGGTCGGGATGGTCGATCCAGTAGACCTCGTGCGATTCCGGGTCGTTGAGCGGCACGCCGTTCACCAGCACGCTGATGCGCCGCTGGGGAAAGCCGCGGATCGAGAGGTAGGAGTAGCCGATGCCGTTGCCGGCGTCGGAGTAGGCGAACGCGCCCGGCAGGCCGGCGAGCGCCATGGGGGTGTCCTGCCCCCAGTTGAGCTTCGCGATCTCGTCGCGCTCGAGCGTGGTGCGGGCGAGCGGCGCGCGGTCGCCGGGGCGGGTGGTGCTCACCTCGACGCCGGCGATCGGCACGACGCGCGACAGCGTGTCGGCGGTGGTCGAGTCCGGGGCGGCAGGCGCCGGCGCGGCGGCTGGCGCGGTGACGGTGGCAACGGAAGCGGCGAGAACCAGGGCCGCGAGGCGGATCTTCACGGTCGTTTCTCCTGGGTGATCCAGCCCGCCGTGTACACGGCGAGCGAGAGGGCGAGGCCGACGTAGATCGGCTCGATGGACAGGGGATAGGCGGCCGGGTGCCCGGGCGCGGGAAATGCCTTCGCCAGCACCCAGCCGAGTGCGCCGAGGAACGGCAGGATCATGGCGACCAGCGTCGTGCGCGGGCCGATCCGTCCGCGCTGCAGCAGCGCCGTGCCGACCGGGAGCAGCAGCGCGGGCGTGGTGATCGAGCCGAGGTCGTGCCACAGGTCGATGACGCTGGGCCGCGCCATCGCCAGCAGCGCCGCGAAGGTCGCGGTGATCGCGAGGCCGAGCCGGGTGTAGAAGGGCACGCGCTCCTCGCCATCGCCCCGCAGCCGCCAGATGAAGTCGCGCCCCAGGGTGGTGGCGGCGATGAAGCCGTAGGAGTCGATGGTGCTCATGACGGTGGCGATCATCGCCAGGTAGAAGAGCCCCAGCGCTCCGGGGCCGAGCGTCATGCGCGCCACCTCGGGGAACGCGAACACCGGGCGCTCGAGGTGGGGCAGCAGCGCGCGCGCGTACATGCCGGTCGCGGTGGTGAGGAAATCGAACACCGCCCAGCAGGCGATCGACCACAGCACGCTGCGCTTCGCGATCGCCGGATCGCGCGCCGCGTAGGCGCGCTGCCAGAAGCCGGGATCGACCAGCGCCGAGAGCGCGATGAAGTACCACACCAGGATGTCCTGCGGCCGGTTGCCGCCGTTCCACACGAAGTGGGTGGCGGGCAGGGAGCGGTGGAGGAACGGCAGGCCGCCGTGGCGCGCCACCAGCACCACGACGATCAGGATGAAGCCCGCGTACATGAGGGCGAACTGGACCTGGTCGGTGAACACCACGGTGCGCAGCCCGCCGCGGTCGATGTAGAACAGCGAGAACACCGCCGCCGCCAGCACGCAGGGCAGCAGGGCGGCGCCGGTCATGGCGGCGAACAGCGAGCCCAGCATCAGGACGTAGGCGGCGGGCGCCGAGATCACGACCACCGCGAACGCGCCGGCCAGCGCGGGGGCGCGGCCGTAGTGGCGCTCGAGCAGATCGGGCACGGTGAAGAGCGCGGCCGCGCGCGCGCGCTTCGCGAACAGCAGCGCGAACAGCAGGGCTCCGATGTAGTAGGGCACGCCGAACACCAGCCAGTTCGCGAGCCCGTAGCGGTAGGAGTACTCGCCCACGCCGAGGATGCCGCCGTACCAGGTCGCGACCAGCGTGGCGACGAGGGCGGGCAGGGTCACGCGCCGGCCCGCGACCAGGTAGTCGAGGGTCGAGCTGCGGCGCTTGAGCACCCGCAGCCACACCGCGGCCAGAAAGCCGAAATAGGCGAGAACCAGCCCCCAGTCGAGGGGGCTCGTGCTGAACATGTGCGATCCCTGCGGCGGCGGGCATCGGGGCCGCGGCGCGCCCCAACGCAAACGCCGTCCGCGAAGGGACGGCGTGTGAAGGCAACCGGAGAGCTCGCTTGTCTTCGCCGTTTCCCTACGCTGGCATGACCCAGTTCAGGTTCGGAGGGTGTGCTCTCAGGCCGGGTGTTTTCGCCCGACCACCCCTAACGACGGGCCCGTTCTCACGGGCGGGGACACAATGGGCCGCGCCCGGGCCGAGGTCAAGTGGGCCGGCGGCCGCCATACAACTTTCCCGCACGAATCGCTCAAGGGGTGTTCCCCTAAGGCCGATGCCATTGCGGAACCGCACGGTGCCTGGGCGCCGTCGTGACCTCGGGCGTTGCCGTGTGCGGATCCCTGGGAGCGAAGGCATGACGGTCGAACAGCTCATTCCGCACCTCGAGACCCTGGCGGGCTCGGGCGCCACCTTTCAGACGGTGCTCGAGGCGGCCGTGCACGGCGTCCACCAGCTCGACCCGCGCTTCCACTGGACCGGGATCTACGAGCTGTTCCCGGACAACGTGCTGCGCCTCGGGCCGTTCATCGGCGCGCCGACCGAGCACGTGTTCATCGGCGTGGGGCGCGGGGTGTGCGGCACCGCGGTGGCCGAGAAGCGTAACATGAACATCCCCGACGTGAGCCGCACCCCGAACTACCTCGCCTGCAGCAGCGATACGCGCTCCGAGCTGGTGGTGCTGATCCGGCGCGGCGAGACCATCTTCGCCCAGATCGACATCGACAGCCACGAGCTGGCGGCCTTCGACGCCCCGGCGGTCGACCAGGTCGAGCGCGTCGCGGACTGGCTGGCGCGCTACTACGCCGCGCGCGGCGGCTCGCCCGGCCAGCCCTGACGATGTCCCCCGACGCGGCGCCGCCGCCGGAGCCCGAGCGCCTGCTCGAGCTGCTCGAGCCGTTGATGGCCGCCGAGTCGGTCGATGCCCTGCTCGATGGCGCCCGTCAGCTGCTCGGCGCGCTGGGCGGGAGTTTCGCGAGTGCGATCTTCATCACCGACGGCGCCAGCGTCGTGCACGAGGCCTGGCAGCCCGAGGACGAGGCGCGGCGCGCCCGCCTGCGCCCGCACTTCCTCGCCCTCACCTATCAGTCGGTAAAATCCGGAACTCCGACCACGCTGCCATTCCCGGCCGGCGCGGCGACCGGGCTCACGCCCCGGCTGTTCCTGATGCGCGCGCGCGGCCGCCTGCTGGGCGCGGTGTGCTGCGCCTTCGCGAGCGACGCCGGGCATGACGGGAAGCAGCGCGATGCGCTCATGGAGGCGCTGGCGCGCGTGCTGGCCGAGCGGGTCGCGGCGCTGCTCGAGCTGTCGTCGTGGCGCGTGACGCGGGCCCAGAACGAGCGCTGGTTCGCCCAGCTCGACGAGCACATCCGCACCCTCGATCGCGAGCGCCAGAAGTTCGCGGCGGTGGTGAACCAGAGCGACGTGTTCGTGTTCGTCGCCGACCCCGGCCGCACCGTGCGCTGGGTCAACCGCGCGCTCGCCGCCCGTTATCCGGCCGAGGTCCCGGGGGGGACCTGGGTCGGCCGCGATTGTCACGAGCTGTGCACGCGCCTGGGCCATGTCTCGGGGAATGGCTGCCCGGTCGAGATCGCGCTGGCCGACAACCGCGTCGCCCACGGCGAGTACCGGCAGCGGGGTCCCGACGGCGACCGCGTGCTCTACGCCACCGGACTGCCGATCAAGGGCCCCGAGGGGCGCGTGCACGAGGTGCTGGTCATGCTCCAGGACCTGACCGAGGTCGAGACCGTGCGCCGGCTCGAAACCCGGCTGCAGGCGGTGGTGGCGAGCCTGCCGATCGTGCTGTTCTCCACCGATCGCGAGGGCGTCTTCACGCTTTCCGAGGGCCACGGGCTCGGGGCGCTGGGACTCCGTCCCGGGCAGGTGGTGGGGCAGTCGGCGTTCGAGATCTACCGCGCCCACCCGGAGGTGGTCGAGAACCTGCGCCGCGCGCTGCGTGGCGAGGAGTTCACCGCGCTGGTCGAGCTCGGCCAGCTGTGCTACGAGACCCACTACGCGCCGCTGCGCGATCCGGGCGGCGCCATCACCGGCATGATCGGGGTCGCCACCGACATCACCAGCGCTCAGCGCGCCCGCCGCGTGGCCTGAGCCGCCGCGCTCGCCGCGCCCGCGACTCGCGGCCCCCGGCGCGCTCCGCTATTCTCGCCCCCATGCGCCAGACGCAGGGGTCGATGATCTGCCCGCGCTGCGGCCGGCTGATCGGCGTGGGCGAGCCCCAGTGCCCGTTCTGCGGCGCGTGGCGCCCCGGGCTCTACGGCTGGGCGCCCACGCTCCAGCGCTTCTTCGGACGCGGCATCGATCTCATCTCGCTCATCGTCGGAAGCTGCGTCGTGCTCTACGTCGTGTCGCTGGCGCTCCAGCCCGGCGCGATCCTCCAGGTCCAGGGCCTGTTCGGCATCCTGTCGCCCGGCCGGCGCGCGCTCTACCAGCTGGGCATGACCGGCGGTCTGGCGTGGCAGAACCACTGGTGGTGGACGCTCCTCACCGCCATCTACCTGCACGGCGGCCTGCTCCACATCTTCTTCAACGTGCTGTGGATCCGGAACCTCGGTCCGACCGTCACCCAGGTCTACGGGCCGGCGCGCGCCTTCGTCATCTTCTCGATCGCCGGCGCGGCCGGCTTCCTGGTCTCGAACCTCGCCACCGGGGCCGAGACCATCGGCGCCTCGGGCAGCATCTTCGGCCTGCTCGCGGCGCTGATCGTCTACGGGCGGCGCCACGGCCACTCGATGCTGACGCGCCAGCTGTGGCAGTGGGCGATCATCATCTTCGTCATGGGCTTCGTCATGCGCGGGGTCAACAACTGGGCCCACGCCGGCGGTTTCGCCGGCGGCTGGGTCAGCGCCGAGGCGATGCGCGGGCTCGAGGAGAAACGCGAGAGCCCGCTGGTTCAGCTGCTGGCGATCGCGCTGCTCGCGCTCACCGGCGCGGGCGTCGTGCTGTCGTTCGTGCGCGTCACGACCCTGCTGCTCAGCGGGTGAACCAGGGCGTGGCGAGGTCGGGGATGCCGCGGCGGATGAACAGCGCGACGAAGCGCCGCTGATCGGCGAGCGCGGCCGCGATCAGGCCCGCCACCACCAGGCCCGCCAGCACCCGAAACGCCGCCGCCGGCAGCCGCTGCCGCGCAGCGGCCAGCAACCAGCCCACCCCGGCGCCCGCCAGCAGGTCGAGCGGCGCGTAGATGGGGCTCAGGAAGCGCAGGTTCTTCTGCGGCCAGGCCAGTGCCATGGCCACGAAGCCGAGCGCGAGCCAGGCGATCGCGGCGCAGATCGGCCCGGGGCGGGCGACCTCCGGTGCGCCACCGTCGGGGGCCGCGGCCGTGGCGGCCCGCGGCATGAGCCGCCGTCCGGCCGCCATCACCGCGCCCAGCGCTCCGAGCGCGATGGTGACCGGCTCGACGCGCAACAGTCCGCGCGCGTAGTAACCCGGTCCCCCGCTCTGGTACTCGCGCATGTAGGCGTTGAGCGGGCCGGACGCGACCAGGCCGGCGAAGGTGGCGCGCAGCGGGGCCAGGCCGCCGCACGCGATCGCCAGCACGCCGAGTGCCGCGATCAGCGTGAACGCGCCGGCGAACAGGGCGCGCAGCGCGCCGCGCGCCCCGGCGGCCCGCGCGCCGCCGACCGTGAGCCAGAGCGTGACCAGCAGCAGCAGCGCCAGCCCGGTCTCCTTGACCAGGATCGCGTAGCCCGCGGCGGCGAGCGCCAGCGCCATCCAGGGCGCGCGCGGCCGCGCGCTGTACCGCGCCAGCGCCGCGATCGAGACCAGCGCGCACAGCGCGAGCAGCTCGTCGCCCCACGCTCGCCGCGCCATCGCGCGATCGAGCGGCGAGACGACGGCGAGCAGCAGGGCGGCGGCGGTGGGCCAGGGGCCGAGCAGCGGCAGCCCGAGCGCCGCGATCAGCATCAGGATGAGGCCGCTCGCGACCGCGGAGACCGCGGCCGCGGCCTGGATCGAGGCGTGCCCGGCGAGGTGCATGGCGAGCACCATCGCCCACAGGTGCCCGACGCGGGTGGGGGAGGGGAACTCGCGCATGTCGGGCCGCGTCTCGTAGTCGCGCACCAGCTTCGGCAGACCGCCGAGCCCGTCGGCGTAGAGCGGCGTGGCGTAGAAGTTGGCGTACGCGTCCTCGTCCGGGGTGTAGACCACGACCGGGAAGTCGACGACGCGCAGGCCCACGCCGAGGCCGAGCAGCAGGCCGACGAGCGCGTACGCGTGGGGCGGCGGGAGGCGGGCGCGTTGATGCCGGATCACGCGCGCGACTATGAAAGCCGCGGCGACGAGCGGTCAAGCCGGAGCGCCTCGAACGCGCGCCGCGCGGGCTCCTGGCCGGTCGCGCCGCCGTGACCGTGGCCCGGGGGCTCTGTTATATTCCGTGGCTTCGAGGGATTCACGCGCCTTCCCTAGAACCCGCCGGAATGACCGAAAGACCCCTCCGCGAGACGATTCCGGGACCCCCGGCCGAGCACGGGACGCCGTACGCCGAAGCGCGCACCGCGGGCGCCCGCCCGCCCCTCACCGACCTGCACTGGTTCTTCGACGCCGGAGCGCCGCTCGAGCGCCGCCGTGCCCCGGCGCGCACGCTGGCGCTGGCGCGCGCGCTGTTCGAGCGCCTGAGCGGGGCCGCGGACGAAGGCGCGGTGGCCGGTCTCGGCGAGCGCATCGTCACCGACGAGCTGCTGCGCTCCGAGGCCGACCGCGACCAGAACGTCTATCTCGGGTCGCTGTTCACGCGCACCCTCACCCGCGCCGTGCCCGATCTGATCTTCCTGCCCGCGACGGTCGCGGAGACCGCGGCCGCGCTCGCCTGGGCGCGCGAGCAGGGCGTGCCGGTGACGCTGCGCGGCGCGGCCTCGACCGCGATGGGGGGCGCGGTGCCCAGCGACGGCGGGCTGGCGCTCGATCTCTCGCGCCTGGATGCGATCGAAATCGACGCCGCGCACGGGGTGTGCGTGGTGGGCGCCGGGGCGCGGCTGCGCGCCGTCCACCAGCGCCTCGCCGAGCGCGGGCTCGCGCTGCGCGTCTATCCCTCGAACCTGGGCGGCACGCTGGCGGGCTGGTTCGCGACCGGCGGCATCGGCATGAACGCCTTCGGGCGCGGACGCGCGCTCGACAGCGTGCTGGCCGCCGACGTGCTGCTGCCCTCGGGCGACCACCTGCGCTTCCACGCCGACGGCCGGCTCGACGTTCCCGAGGGCAGGCATCGCCGCACGCTCTCCCTGACCGCCAGCCGCGACTGGTTCGCGGCCCAGGGGCTCGAGTCCATCACGCTCGCCGACCTGGCGGGCAGCGAAGGCGTGCTGGGCGCGATCCTCCAGCTCACGGTCGCGGTCGAGCGGCGCCCCGAGATCGGCGCGTTCCTGCTCTGCTTCCCGCGCAGCGCCGCGGCGCTCGGGGCGGCCGCCTGGATCGCGACCGAGGCCGGACAGCGCTTCCCGCATCCCGCCAACCTCAAGCTGCTCTCCGGCACCCATCTCGACCACACCCGCCGCGTATGGCAGGACGAGGACGCACGGCCGTGGCGCGCGCTGCCCGGCGAGCTCTCGGCGTCGGCCCACATGCCGTGGAGCCGGATCGTCGGTCCCACCGAGCTCGGCGTGCGCGCCCTGCCCGACCCGCAGGGCGGCGCGTACCTGTTCGTGGACTTCCTCGATCTCGACGAAGCGCGGCGCTTCGCCGCGGCGCTCGCCAGCCTGCCGGGCGGTGCGGCGGTGCTGGGAGCGGAGAGCATCCGCTTCGCGCGCGAGCGCTTCCGCCCGCAGCAGACCAAACGCCTCGGGCCCGGGCTGCTGGCCGCCGAGATCCTGATGCCGGCCGCCGAGGTGCCGCGGTTCCTGACGCGCGCCACGCGGCTCGCCGAGCGCGCCGGCAACCATCTCGACGCCGAGGTCTATTTCCTCGCCGACGGCACCGCCCTGGTGATCGGCGGCTACCTCGCCGACCATCGCCGCGGCGACTTCGCGCTCGATCTGGTGATCGCGCCGGCGCTGCTCGACCTCGCGATCCGCGAGCACCGCGGCCAGCCCTACGTGCTGGGGCGCTGGCAGGCGGCCTACGCGGCCCACAAGCTGGGCGCCAACGGCCTGGCGCGGCTGCGCCGGCTCAAGACCGGGCTCGACCCGGCCGCGTTCCTCAACCGCGGCGTGCTGCTCGGCATGGGGCTCCACGGTTCGCTCGGCCGCCTGCTGGCTGCGGTGTTCGAGCCCGGCATCGCGGCGGCCCGCACGCTGTTCGAGCGCGCCCCGTTGCTGGTGCGCCCGGCGCGTGCGCTGCTCGCCCCGCTCGCCGGCCCGGCGCGCGGCCGCGGGGCGCCGCTGCCGGCCGCCGCGGCCGGGACCCCGGCGCCGATCGCGGATGAGGACCGCGCGCTCCACTGCGTCAACTGCGGCGAGTGCAACAGCGTGTGCCCGATCTTCCACGAGTCGAAGATCCGCCTGCCGCAGATGCTGACCCATCTGGGCGAGGCGGCGCGCGGCGGTGCGTCGCCGGACGCGAGCGGCGGCGCGCTGCTCGACCTGTGCATGCGCTGCGGCAACTGCGAGGAGGTGTGCCAGGCCGGCATCCATCACCTGCCGCTCTACGAGTCGCTCCAGCGCGCCGCCGACCGTGCCGCGCCGGCGCCCGGGCCGGCGTCATCTGGCGCCGGCCGCGAGCGCCAGCTCGCGATCCTCGCCAGCCTGCGGGGCTCGAGCCGGTACCTGCGCGAGTTCCTGCGCGTCCGTCCCGGCGGCTACGGCAAGCGCCAGCCCGCCTCGCTGCCGGGGACCGCGCGCTACCTGCTGCTGCGGGCCGAAAACGACGCCGGGCCGGCGGCGACCTGCATTCACTGCGGGGCGTGCGTCGCCGTATGTCCGACGCACGCCAACCGCGAATACGAGGGCGCCGATCCACGCACCATCACCACGGCGCAGGAGCGCTGCATCGGCTGCGGCACCTGCGTCGAGATCTGCCCCGCCAACATCGCCAACGGCGGCCAGACCCTGCGCGTGGTCGAGGCGCCGACGCTCGACTGGTTCGTGGCCATCGAGACGCTGGAGCGCGAGGTGCACTCGTGAGCGCCGGGCTCGATGCGGTGGCGCGCGAGCTGGGCGGCGGCGCGGGGAACGGCGCGCTGGCGCGCCGGCTGGCCCTGTGGGAGGACCTGCTGACGCTGGTGGTCGATCCCGAGAGCCCGCGGGTCGGCGACCGCGAGCGCAAGCGCGCCCTGCTCGCCCGCCTGCTGGAGCGCGCCGGTCTCGAGCCCGCGGCGTTCTGGGCGCTGCAGCGCGGCCAGCGCGGGCGCGCGTTCCTGAGCCGCTACTCGCGGGTGTCGCGCGACATCCCGCAGCTCGAGATCAGCGCCTTCGACCTCGACAAGGCGCTCAAGGAGCGCTTCCGCCACGAGCCGCTCACCGTGGGGGCGGCCTGGCACCACGGCTACTGGCGCTCCTACTTCTCGCATGCCGCCATCACCCACCCCGCGAACGACGGTCTGCGCGAGGAGTTCTCGACCGCCTGGGACATCGTGCGCAAGCACCCGGCGGTGCTGTTCCGTACCCCGCAGGGTCGCAGCCGGCTCACGCTCTCGGCGCTGCGCCTCGATCTGCCGATGATCATCGGCCCGCTGCCGCTGAGCGACGGGATCACGCTCGAGCGCGCCTGGCTCGAGGCGATCGCCGCTGCCGACGACGCGGCCGACCTCCACACCCGCTCGCTGGTGGTGGTGCCGGCGGAGCGCGCCGCGGCCCACGCCATGGCCTACGCCCCGCACGCCGCCGACGTGGTGCTGAGGCTCGAGTCGCGCCAGGCCGCGGCGGCGCCGCGCGGCGCGCTCGCACCCCTGATCGCCGGCGCCCGCATCGCCGAGCTGATCGCCGCCCCCGGGCTCGAGGCCGCGATCGCGGCGCTCCGGGCGGCGAACCCGGCGCTGCTGATCTCGGTGTTCCTGCGCCACGGCCCGGGGTTCTGGGAAACCCTCGAGGCCGCGGTGATGCACGAGGCGGTGGCGATGGTCGAGATCGACGCGGCGGCGCTCAAGTCCTACCGCCTGATCCCGCGCGTCGATGCCTTCCTCAAGGCGCGCCTCCAGCGCGCGCGCGTCCAGCTGGTCTCGGCGGGCGGCGACACCGACACCCAGGCCTCGGCGGCCACGGTCTACGAGGCGGTGCTGCTGGGCGCCAACGGCGGCGCGATGACCCACATCGCCGGGCTGGCGCTGGCGCCCGAGCTGGCCGACGTCTACCAGGGCGCGGAGGCGGCGCCGCTGCTGGCCTCGCTCGCCGGGCGCGATCAGGCGGCGCTGCGCGACCAGGCGGTGAGCACGCTGACCTGCTGGCAGCACAGCATCCTCGACTTCCTGTCGTGCATGGGCATCGACGACATCCAGAAGACCTCGGGCAACACCATGGCGATCACCATGACCGAGGACTGGATGCGCGAGGTCGACGCGCTCGCCACGCCGGAGTTCGGCGCCCTGAACGCGGGGCTCAACCGGCGCCGCATCGCCGCCGAGCCGGTTCCGGACGCGGTGCGCGAGCGCTACCGGGTCTCGAGCCTGCTGCGCCATCTCGCTCCCGGGCTGCCACAGGTCCACGCGGCGCGCGTGCTGGCGCAGCAGACCGCGAGCTGGCACCTCGAGAACTCGAACCGCAACCTGTCGGCCGATCACCTGGAGGTCATCTACCGCATGGCGATGGGCGAGCGCCCGCGGCTCGACGACTTCTTCATCGCCAGCGACATGGGCGCGGCCTCGCTCGATGGCATCGGCCTGCGGCTGTCGCGCGCTTCGCTGGCCTGGTCGCTGGAGCGCCTCGAGCGCGACCCGGCGCTGCTCGACTACGTCTCGCTCGCGGTGCCGCGCGGCTTCACCCGCCCCGGCGCCGTCCCGCCCGGCGCGACGATCGAGCTGCGCGCCGCGGGCCACGGCCCGCCGCTGCTCACCTTCGTGGCCGACGCCCACGGCGGCTTCGAGCTCGACCTCGATGCCGGGCACCCGCTGGAGCGCGCGCTCGATGCCGGGCCGGCGCTCCATCTGGTGGCGCACGACGGCGACGGCGCCGAGCACCGGGTCGAGCTGCTGGAGCACGGTCACGGCGGCCACGGCGCCACGATCGTGCGCGCCTCGAAGGACGGCGCGGTGACGCTGCGCCGGCGGCCGGAGCACGGGCCGCGCGGCGCCCGCGGCGGGCTGTCGCTGTCGGGCTTCGGGTTCCGCGAGCCGCTGTGGCTCTCGCCGGTGAGCCACGCCAGCATCTCGCTGGGGGCGGCCTCCGAGGACTTCCTGATCGCGCGCATCGAGGGCAACGCCGGGATCTCGATGACCTCGTCGGGCGAGGGCGGCCCGATCCGGCTCGCCAGCGCCGAGGACATGAAGTGGGAGAGCCTGCAGGCGGCGAGCGGGCACTTCGGCATCCACGCCGCCGACCTGCGCCGGGTGCGCGACGTCGAGATCAAGATCAATCAGGGCGCCAAGCCCGGCAAGGGGGGCCGGCTCGCCGGCGCCAAGGTGACCACCACCGTGAGCAAGGCGCGCAACATCCCGGTCGGCACCGACGCGCTGTCGCCCGATCCCAAGCACGACATCTACTCGATCGAGGACATGCCGGCCGAGGTGTGGCTGTGGCTGCTCTATCACAACTACTGCGGCATCAAGATCACCGGCTCGAACTACACCCGCTACGTGGCGGCCGGCATGTGGTCGAACTTCGTGGTCGACTACCTGCTGGTCGACTCCGGCCTCGGGGGCTCGGGCAACTACCACGCCGACTCCTCGCACGTGGGCTGGCCCGACATCTTCCGCACCATCCTCCACACCCATCACGCGCTGGTGAACGAGAAGGTCGACCTCGACGGCAGCGGCGAGCTGCGCACCATCCGCGACCTGAACGGCGCGCGCTTCGGCGCCGGGGGCGGCACGCGGCTGTTCGCCTCGGGCGGGCTGCGCGGCGAGCTCGACATGATCAAGGTGCTGATCGCCGGCGCCGACGGGCTGGTCGAGGCCAGCATCGGCAAGGCGGTGGCGTTCGGCTGCAACCAGTGCGGCAACTGCCACCTCGACTGCCCGCGCGGCGGCATCACCACCAAGCCCGAGCTGACGATGCAGAACGATCGCGCCCTGATGCGCCAGCGCTTCCGCAACTGGGCGGTGCTCAACCTGGTCAAGCTCGCGGTGGTGATCGACGCGCTCAACCGCGAGAGCGGGGCGCTCGACGCCGACGGCCGCGAGGCGGACCCCGACCGCATGGTCCGCGACATCCGCGAGCTGCGCGGGCGCACGGATCTGTTGTCGATGCCGCGCCACCCCGAGACGACGGTCGCGCTCGACGAGGTGCCGGCGCCGGCGGCGGTCGCCGCTGCGGCGCTGGCGCAGGTCGAGCACGACTCCTGCCGGGTGGGCTCGCTCGCGGTCAGCGAGCCGGTGGCCGTCGACGCGATCTGGGAGGCGGCGCGCAAGAGCTTCAACGGCGGCAACAACCGCGGCGGCGGGATCGACTTCGCCGGCTTCGTGCCCCCGCCGCTGCGCGAAACCACGTGCCTGATCTTCAACACCATCGGCCCCGACCGCGCCGACACCATGCGCGAGATGCTGGTCCATCTCGGCGGGTGCCGCATCCACGACGCCGCCGGGAAGCCGCTGCCCGCCGCCGAGGTCGCGGCACGGCTCGCCGAGTTCCGGCTCCCGGTGCGCGAGCGTTACGCCGCCGCGGAAGGCTGGCGCGCCGCCGACCTGCGCGAGAATCCCGGCGACTTCACCCTGCTATTCGTCACCCTCGAGCCCGAGGTGCTGGCGCGCTACGGCCGCGCCCTGCTCGCGAGCCCGCACTGGCTCCAGCGCCGCACCAAGTACTCGGGGGTGGCCGACGCCGAGCTGCCGCGCCGCGCCGACTTCCTCGCCGACGTGCGCGAGGAATATTTCACCGCGCTCGCGCATCTCATCGACTCGCGCTTCTACCGCACCCATGGGGCGCCCGGCGCTCCGGCCGGCAAGTACGCCGCCAAGCGGCGCGGCTACCTGGTGTCGATGGGCGAGGACCTGGGGGCGATCAAGATCTCGGGCTGGACCCACACCATCCCCGAGTACTTCGACTTCGAGCGCTGGTGGGCCGGCTACCCGGGCGCGCGCGAGCGCGGCGGGGTCGAGGTCAAGGTGCGGGGGCGCACCCGGCGCACCACCGCGCTGCACGCCCAGGTGTGGGGCATGCATCACCGCTATCCCACCAACTCGCCGGCGATCGATCCCGAGGGGCGCGGCAACCCGGCGGGTGCGCACCCGTTCAAGGCCTACAACGTGCTGCTGATGCACAACGGCGAGCAGGTGGGGGTCGATTCGACCTCGCCGTTCCTCAACGAGTACGGGTTCGTGCACGCCGATCCCTCGATGGGCCCGGGGGCCGCCGACTACCACGGCGACTCGGTGTACGAACGCAAGGCGCTCACCGACACCGAGTACGCCGCCTATCTGGTCGATTTCACGCGCCGCGTGCTGGGGCTGTCGACCGAGGAGGCGAGCCAGATCATCTCGCCGATCACCGGGCTCGACCTGGCGGCGATCGAGGGCGAGCGCGGCGAGACCCTGCGGCTGCTGATGACCAACTACGTCCAGCTCACGCCCACCGGGCCCTACAAGTTCACCATCCTCGAGTCGCGCCGGCGCGCCGGCGAGGACGGCGCGGCGCCGCGCCTGGTCGGCTTCCGCGAGAACATGGACATCAAGTTCCTGCGCCCGCACGAGATCATCGCCACCGCCGACACCGCGGCGGGCGGGGTCCAGGCGGTGGCGAACGGCAGCGAGGCCAAGATCGCCGACGGCATGCTGCGTGTGCTCCATCAGCAGGGGCTGCTGGGCGACGCCGCCGCCGACCTGCGCTTCAACATGCGCCCGGGCGGGCACCCGGGGCGTCGCGACTACGGCGGCGTGGTCGAGGCCTTCACCGCCCCGGGTCGCGGCGCGGTCGAGCTCACCAACCGCTTCGGCGAGCCGGTGGTGGTGGAGCGCGCCGGCACCAAGGTCGACCTGGGCGTGGTGCTCGAGCAGGCGGTGCGGCGCGCCGATGCCCGCTGGACGCTGCGGATCGCCGAGCGCCTCGAGCAGCTGGCGCGCGAGATCGAGCGCGCGGCCCCCGGTCCGTCGCGCTGGTTCGGCCCCGACGACCCGCTGCCGGCGCCCGCCGCCGAGCTGGTCGAGACCACGCTCGATCGGGCGCGCGGCCTGGGGTTCGACGAGCTGCGGGCGCTGGCCGAGGATCAGCTGCCGCGCTTCGCGCGCGGCGGCGAGCCGCGGCGCGCGGTGGCGCTGCGCATCCTCACCGAGCTGCGCAAGCGCCTCCACTTCTCGGACCTGGGCGGCAAGGCGCTGTCGAGCGTCGAGTACCTGATCGACGGCGGCCGCGACGCCGCCGGCCACGCCGAGGGCGGCATCGCGCGCCTGCTCGACGAAGTGCCGCCGCTGGCCCAGGCGTTCGCTGCCGCCGGCCCCGCGGGCCGCCACGCCCGCCTCACGCTCGACACCCGCGACGACCTCGCCCCGCCCGCGAGCCCGGAGCGTGACGTGCTGGTGGTCGACTTTGCCGGCTTCGGCGGCGAGTCGTTCGGGTACGACTCGGCGTCGCGCCTGCTGAGCCGCGCGGTGCGCATGGGCTGGCGGCACGTGGTGGGCTACGGCTTCATCGGCGGCCCGCGTTACGTCGGCACCAACCTCGCCGGTCCCGACGGGCTCGCCGCCCCGGGGGTGACGATCGAGCTCTACGGGCGCGAGTTCGGGGACTTCATCGGGGCGCTGCTCGAGGGCGCCGACATCCGCGTCTACGGGCAGGGCCAGAGCCATCTCGGCCTCAAGGCCGACTCCGGTTACCTGTTCGTGCTCCAGGACTCGCTCAACACCACGATGTACGCGGCCCACGGCGGCACCATCAACCTGTGGGACTCGGGCTCGCGCTTCGCGGTCGCGGGACAGAACAAGGTGTTCCTCGCCGACGGGCGCACCCCGGCGCCCGGCTTCAAGTCGATCCACTTCGGCTCGCCCAACGAGTACGCGTTCGAGTACCTGATGTCGGGCGGCGACAACTCGCTCCACGTCGTGCTGGGGCTGAGGAAGCCCGACGCCCACGGCCAGCTCGCGCTGCGGCCCAAGCCCTACACCGGCAAGTTCCTGATGTCGGGGGCCGCGGCCGGGCGGGTGTTCGTGCTCGATCCCTGGAACCGCCTCGACCCCGCGCAGTACCACGGCAACGTGCTGTCGGGCATCACGCCCGAGGAGTGGGCCACCGACCTCGCGCCCTTCATCGAGCGCGAGGCGCGCCGCCGCGGCGCGCCGCTGCGCGTCGAGGGCGACTCGCTGTGGATCAGGCTCGAGGGCGAGTGGGAGCGCTGGCGCTACGACGAGGCGTTCGCCAAGCTGATTCCCATCAAGGTCGCCAAGGCGTCGCAGGAGCAGGGCATCGTGGCGCCCGCGGTGGCGCAGATCGTGGCCGAATAGCATGGCTCGCCCGCCCGCCGGTTCGCGCGCCTGCACCTGGGCCAACGGCTCGCCCGAGTATCGGGCCTATCACGACAAGGAATGGGGCGTGCCGGTGCATGCCGAGCGCCGCCTGTTCGAGTTTTTGATCCTCGAGGGCGCGCAGGCGGGGCTGTCGTGGATCACGATCCTGCGCAAGCGCTCCGCCTACCGGACGGCGTTCGACCGCTTCGATCCGGGCCGGGTGGCGCGCTACGACCGGCGCCGGGTCGCGGCGCTGCTCGCGAACCCGGGCATCGTGCGCAACCGGCTCAAGATCGAGTCGGCGGTCGGCAACGCGCGCGCGTTCCTGGCGGTGCAGGAGGAGTTCGGCGGCTTCGATCCCTACGTGTGGCGCTTCGTGGGCGGCGCGCCGCGGCAGAACCGCTGGCGGCGGATGGCGGAGATCCCGCCCCGCACCGCCGAGTCCGATGCGCTGAGCAAGGACCTCAAGCAGCGCGGCTTCCGCTTCGTGGGCTCGACCATCTGCTACGCCTTCATGCAGTCGTGCGGCCTGGTCAACGACCACGTGGTCGACTGCTTCCGCTACCGGGAGCTCGGGGGCGGCACCCGCCGGCGCTGAGCCGCGGGCGCGACCGGCGCCGCGCATGGCCCACCTGCCCGATCACCTGATCTTCCTGCTGCTCGCGGTGGTGCTGCCGCTGCGCGCGATCACCTTCGGATTCGGGCGCCTGCAGCGCGCCGAGTCGGCCGACGTGCCGCGGGTGCGCATGTGGCTCTACCGCCAGATCATGGTCATTCAGTGGCTGCTCGCCTCCCTCGTCGCCCTGACCTGGGGGTGGTTCGGGCGGCCGTGGTCGGTGGTCGGCCTCGTCCCGCGCGACACCTGGCCGTTCCGGGTCGCGTTCACGGCGGTGATGATCGCCGGCGCGGTGCTCATCCTGCGCGGGCGCGCAGCCCGCGACGACCCGGAGACGCTGGCGCGCCTGCGCCGGCGCTTCGAGCGCATCGAGCGCATGCTGCCGCACGACGTGCGCGAGCTGCGCTGGTTCGGCGCGGTCGGGATCACCGCCGGCATCTGCGAGGAGTTCCTGTATCGCGGCTATCTGCTGTGGTATCTCGGCCGCTTCCTGCCGGTGGGATTCGCGCTCGGCGCCGCAGCCCTGATCTTCGGCCTCGGGCACTCCTACCAGGGCCCGCGCGGCGTCCTGGTGACCGCGGTGGTGGGTGCCGTCCTGGCCGGGCTCTACATCGTCACCGGATCGCTCTACGCCCCGATGATGCTCCACGCGCTGATGGACCTCTACTCGGGCTGGGTGACCTGGCGGGCGTTCCGCGCCACCCCCGCGCCCGCGCCCACGGCGCCGCCCGCGGCCGCGGCGGTGGACCCGTGAGCGCGCCCTCCTTCGACGTCATCGTCGCGGGGCTGGGCGCGATGGGGAGCGCCGCGGCCTCCCATCTCGCGCGCCGCGGCGCGCGTGTGCTGGGGCTCGATCGCTTCGCGCCGCCGCACGAGCTCGGGTCGTCGTCGGGGAGGAGCCGCATCATCCGCGAGGCCTACTTCGAGCACCCCGCCTACGTGCCGCTGGTCCAGCGCGCCTACGAGCTGTGGGACGCGCTGGAACGCGACAGCGGCCGGCGGCTGAGGCTCGAGACCGGCGGCCTCATGATCGGGCCGCCCGAGGGGGCCCTGGTCGCGGGCGCGCTGCTCAGCGCCCGCACCCACCGGCTGCGCCACGAGCTGCTCGAGGCCGCGGCGCTGCGTCAGCGCGTGCCCGCGCTCAAGCCCGGGGACGGCACGGTGGCGGTGTGGGAGCCGCGCGCCGGCGTGCTGTTCCCCGAGGCGTGCATCGGCGCCCACCTCGAGCAGGCGGCGCGCGCCGGGGCGACGCTCGCGACCGAAGAGCCGGTGCTGTCGTGGAGCGCCGGCCGCGACGGGGTCGAGGTGCGCAGCGCGAAGGGCCGCTACCACGCGCGCCGGCTGCTGCTCGCGTGCGGAGCCTGGACGACGCGGGTGCTCCAGGACCTCGAGCTGCCGCTCACGGTGCAGCGACAGGTGCTGATGTGGCTCCAGCCCAAGGAGCCGGCGCTGTTCGCGCCCGAGCGTTTCCCGGTGTTCATCTGGGAGGACGAGCCCGGTCGCTTCATCTACGGCTTCCCGGAGCTCGGCGACGGCGTCAAGGTGGCGCGCCACCAGGAGGGCGAGCGCACCGAGCCCGACCGGGTGCGCCGCCAGGTCGGCCCGGACGACATCGCGCCGCTGCGCATCACGCTGGCGCGCCTCGTCCCGGCCGTGAACGGGCTGCTGCGCGACAGCGCGGTGTGTCTCTACACCAACGCCCCCGACGGCCACTTCGTGATCGGGGCGCATCCGGCCCATCCCGAGGTGCTGATCGCGAGCCCGTGCTCGGGGCACGGCTTCAAGTTCGCGAGCGCGCTGGGGGAGACGCTCGCCGACCTGCTGCTCGGCGCCCCGCCGCGCTTCGACCTCTCGTTGTTCGCGGTCGGGCGGTTTGGGGCCGCCAATCGGGGCTGAAAAGCCTCTCCGTTCCCGGGCCCCGGGCGGCTATAGTAACGGCGAGGGGGAGCAGGGATTCAGCTCCATACCCTAAGCTGGCTGCGCGGCGCGCCCGTCGCCGGCGGCCTCCATCCATGGGCAACCCGGAGGCACCATGGCAGAAATGACCACCGATACCATCCGCGTCTCGGCCATCGTTCCCGCCCCGCCTGAACGCGTCTACGGCGCCTGGCTCGACAGCGCCGAGCACAGCGCCATCACCCGCAGCACCGCGAGCGTGGAGCCGTGGGTGGGCGGACGCCACAGCGCCTGGGGCGGGAGCATCCGCGGCACCATGCTCGAGCTGTCGCCCAACCGGCGCATCGTGCAGAGCTGGTGGGCGTCCGACTTCCCGCCCGGCAGCGAGGAGTCGCGCCTCGAAGTGCTGTTCGAGCCGGTGCCGGGCGGCACGCTGCTCACCATCAACCATACCGGCCTGCCCCAGGGCCGCGGTCATCGCTATGAGGACGGCTGGAAGGACTTCTATCTCGACAATATGAAGACCTACTTCCCGGCGCACCCGGAACCGCCGCCGCGCGAGGAAACCCTGGCGGAGCTCCCCGCGATCGTCACGGCGCGGATCGAGCCGGTCGCGGCGCCCGCGGCGAAGCGCGCCGTGGCGAGGTCGCCGGTCGTTCGCCCGGCCGCGAAGCGCGCCACCGCGAGCAAGCCTCGCACCGGCAAGGCGGCGACGGCGCGCAAGTCGAAGCCGGCGAGGAAGACCGCGGTCCGCGCCACGGCGAAGCCCGCCCGCGCTCACAAGGCCGCCGCCAAGCCCCGCCCCCGGACCCCCTCCAAGGCTCACAAGAGCAGCGGTCGAGTCGCGGCCCGTCGCAGCCGATAACTCCCGCACGCGGACCGGCGCGCCGCCGGGGAGCACCGCTCCCCGGGCGCGCCGGCGCCGCCGTCGATTCCACAGCACCAGCCAACTTCGCCGCGCCGCACGGGGCCGCCCCGTGGCCGGCGGTCGCCCGCCGGTGAACGGTCGGGCAGGGAGGCTTCATGTCGCCGACTCGTACCGCGCCGCTCGGGCGCCACCTCACACGCACCGGAGTCGTGCTGCTCGCGGCGTTGACCGTCTCGTGCGCCAGCTCGAACAAGCTCGCGCAGCGCAGCGAGGACTCGCTCCGGAGCGGGCAGGCCAGCCACGCCTTCGAGTACGCGCGCCGCGCGCTCGACAAGGACCCGCGCAACGACAAGGCGCGCGCCGACATGACCCAGGCGGCCGCCGTGCTGGCGGCGGACTGGAAGCAACGGGTGCGCAACCTGGCGGCCAGCGACTCGCTGCAGGGCGCCGACGTCGCGCTCGACTACGCCCGCTTCCGCGCCGAGCTGTCGCACTACCAGGTGGTGCTGCCGTTCGACAAGAGCTATCACGACGACGAGGCGCTGATCCTCGGCGCCGCCGCGAGCCACAACTACCGTGCCGGGCTCGACGAGCTCGCCCAGCACAGCCCCAAGCACGCCTACCTGAGCTTCGTCGACGCCGGGCGCTACGTGCCCGGGTACCGCGATATCGGGGTGCGGATCCCCCGCACCTACGATCTCGCGCTCACCCGCGTGGCGATCCTGCCGTTCGCCAACCAGACCGACGTGCCCGGGCTGTCGAAGATCATCAGCGACCACATGTACGGCGAGCTCGACGACCGGCTGAACCCGCGCCAGTTCCAGTTCACCCGCCTGGTCGACAACGAGCAGGTCTACGCCAAGATGACGGTGTCCCAGCTCGACCAGCTCAGCCGCGACGGCGCGATCCAGATCGGCCGCGCGCTGGGCGTGCGGCGCGTCGTCTGGGGGCACTTCGGCAATCTCAAGACCAACTCGACGTTCGGAGTCTACCGCCAGACCATCTACCGCCACGTCGTCGATCCCGATCCCACCGCCAAGGACCGTGATCGTTACGAGGAGCAGGACTTCAACGCCGTCACCCGTCAGCGCGAGGTCAAGGTCAGCTACGAGTTCGAGGTGATCGATATCGAGAGCGGGCAGACCATGACGCGCCACGGCGACGACCTGCACTCGGTCGCCAATACGATCTACACCACGTTCCAGGCGCGCGGGAACTGCGACGACTACTGCCTGGTTCCGCCCGCGCTGCGCAGCTCGAACCCCGACCACGCGACCCTGCTCGAGCAGCAATGGGGCGCCACGTTCGGCAACTGGACGCTGTCGAAGGTGCTGCTCAAGGCGCGCGAGGGCGGCAACCGCAGCCACTACCGCCCCGAGTTCCGCAACGAGTTCGCCAGCGCCTCGTACATCTTCCCGGTGTTCCTCGACGACCTGCCGTCGACGAACGACATGGCGCTGTTCGCGCTCAGCAACACCTGGAAGCCGGTCTACGACCAGCTGCAGGCGCTCGACGCCCAGGAGGACGGCGCGGCGCCCGCGGCGGACGCGGCGAGCCGCTGAGGGGCTAGTGGCGTAGGCTGCTACGGAGGCTGCTAGAGAATCAGCCTGCCCACACCCTCAGAGCCCGCCCTAAGGCTGGCTCCTAGCGATAGAGGGTCTTCAGCTCGCCCCAGCTGCGCCGCTTTGCGGCGGTGGGCAGCGATGAGTAGCCCTGGCACGAAGTCACGAGGTAGCCGGGCGGCACATCAAAGAAAAGATCCCCCGTGCCCGATGCCCATTGGGTCTCTCCAAAAAAAGTCGCGATCGGACAATGCGCGTGAAGACTCAGCACCAGAAGGAAGGGTTCTCCAACTGGGTGCGGTTCAGAGAGCGACAGCGTAAAATTCAGCGCCGAGCCGCCTCCGCCTTGAAAAGCGTCGAGCTTAATGCCTTGCACCGCGGTTGCGCTGCGGATCTGCGCATCAACACTGCCCGCATATACCCCATGCGCGACGATCGCGAAGCGCACGCCGCACGCTATGGGGCTGACGGAGGCGGGACCCAGGATCGTGTAGATATCCTTGGTGGTCAGCGCCGCATCATCCCCGCGGACGGGCGCTTCCGCGGCCAGGTGGGCCGCTACGAGATTGTACGCTGCGCCCGCGTTGGTGCATCCGTTGACCGCGTAACTGGGTGCGCTCGTCGTCGTGATGACGTCGCACACGATCAGCGAATCGGTGGGGCACTGTGCCGAAGGCTGTCGGCCAAGCGGTACGATCAAGATGGCCAGAACGGTGCTCGAGAGGGCGGATCGCGTCATGGACGGCCTCCCTTCGTGGATCGGAAGCTGTGGCGCGCCCTGATCGTCCGAATCCCGCTCTAGTTGAGAGGACCCGGTCCCCAGTCAGGGATTCCGGGTTTCCTGCCGGAGCGCAATGATCGAACCAGCTCGATCAGCCAGACCGCGCCCATCCAGGCGGCCCACGGCCAGGCGTGCGACGTGAAGTAGGGCAGGCTCCCCAACGGCTCGGGAGTGAAGAGACGGGCGACAAGGTAAGCCGTGACGGAAAGCCCGATGCCGATGCTTGTCCCCCAGAGCACCATTCCGCCCGTGGCCGTCGAGACATGCCCCAGGGCGCGACGCCCCACCGGGCCTCGGTCCTTCAGCAGGGCCTCGCCCAGCGCCATGAGACCAAGCGCGCCAATCAACCACCCGGCGAGGGCGTGAAGGTCGGAGGCGATATATAGAAGCTGTTTGACATTCTCGAGCACGGCACGCCTTCCTTCATGGTGGCACCGAGCCGCCGGCGACGCCTTTGAGACTACGCCCGAAAACTGCGGCTTGTCATGCCCTTTTGTGAAAAGCGGGGCGCGGCGATGATCGCCGCGCCCGCTTTCCTGACGTCTGACTAAGGCAGCACGGCGACCCGCCGGGTGAAGCTGTGTGACGCCGCGGTCAGGCGGATGAGATAGACGCCGGGCGGTACCCGACCCCCTTCTTCGAGATCCACCGTGTGCGGACCGGGCCCCAGGGCACCCACATCGCGGGCCGCGACCAGCCGCCCGCCCACGTCGATCAGCTCGAGCCGCGCACGCCCCGCGCTCGAGAGCGTGAACGCCACCTTGACCGCTCCCGCCACCGCGGGGTTGGGCCGCGCCCCCTCCAGCGCCACTTCGGGAGCCTCGGCGGTCACCCACGCCTCGGCCACGAAGGTCTCCACACCGCCGTCCATGATGCCGAGCCGGTAGCCGTACCTGGTCCCGGGCTGCACCGAGGTGTCATCGAAGCGCAGGAACCCAGTGCCGTCGAACATCGCCTGCTGAAGCGCCGACCAGTCGGTCGCCGCCGTGCGCCGATAGATGGTCGCCGCCAGCCCCGTGTTGCCCGCCGAGTACCAGCCGAGCGAGATGCGCCTGGC
>Ga0306921_10000716_pt1 | contig 30505 bp, 19 predicted proteins | sample sta12Cox44000080_FD_203760 | JGI IMG/M metagenome (GOLD analysis project Ga0306921, IMG submission 203760) | Lab enrichment of tropical soil microbial communities from Luquillo Experimental Forest, Puerto Rico - statoxic.12C.oxic.44.000.080 (v2)... | ecosystem: Environmental > Terrestrial >... | reverse complement strand
CCTCCGCGGCCTTCGCCCCCTGCTTGCCGTCGCGCCACAGGATCGAGGCGCAGCCCTCGGGCGAGATCACCGAGTAGACCGAGTGCTCGAACATGAGCACGCGGTCGGCCACGGCGATCGCCAGCGCGCCGCCCGAACCGCCCTCGCCGATCACCACGGTGAGGATCGGCACCTCGAACGTCGCCATCTCGCGCAGGTTGACCGCGATCGCCTCGGCCTGCCCGCGCTCCTCGGCGCCCAGCCCCGGGTAGGCTCCGGGCGTGTCGACCAGGGTCACGATCGGGATCGCGAAGCGCTCGGCGAGCTGCATGAGCCGCAGCGCCTTGCGATAGCCCTCGGGGTTCGGCATGCCGAAGCGGCGCATCAGATTCTCCTTGGTGTCGCGCCCCTTCTGCTGCCCCAGCACCAGCACCGGCCGGCCCTCGAGCATCGCCATCCCTCCCACCACCGCCGGGTCCTCGCCGAAGAACCGGTCGCCGTGCAGCTCGGTCCAGTCGGTGAAGCAGCGCTCGATGTAGTCGAGCGGGTAGGGCCGGCGCGGATGGCGCGCGAGCTGGACCCGCTGATAGGGCGTGAGGCTGGAGTAGATCTCGCGGCGCAGTGCCTCGGCGCGGCGCTCGAGCTCGGCCAGGTCGCCGCCCGCGGCGCCGCCCGGCTCGGCGGCGCTGGCCTTGAGCGCCTCGATCTTCTGCTCCAGCTCGAGCAGCGGCTTCTCGAACTCCAGCCAGGTGGTCATGTGGCCCCCTTGGCCCAGCGCGCGGCCAGCCACGGGCAGCGCTCGCGCAGCCGCTCGATCACCGCCGGCCCCTCGGCGACGCGGTAGCGGCGCGAGCGCATCGCCTGGATCGAGCGATCGCGGTGGACGATGAAGACGTAGACCTCCGCCTCGCCGGGATGCGCGGAAAGCGCCTCGTCGATCGCCTCGAGGCGCTGGACACTCAGCTCCTCGACCCCGAGCTTGAGCTGGAGCGTGGCGCGGAAGCGGCGCCGCGCCTCCTCGAGCGGCGCCGCGTCGGAGGCCAGCAGCTTGACGCCGCGATCGTCGCGCACCTCGACCCGGCCCGACACCACCACGATCTGATCGGCGGCGAGGGTGGCGCGCGCGCGCTCCCACAGCTCCGGGAACACCGTGATCTCGACGCGCCCGCTCAGGTCCTCGAGCGTCACGATCCCCATCATCTTGCCGCTGCGCGTGGTGAGGGAGCGGGCCTCGAGCACGATCCCGGCCGCCCGCGCCTCGGTGCCGTCCTCCTGCCCGAGCAGCGCGGCCACCGTGTGGGTGGCGAGCCGGTCGAGCTCGCCGCGCAGGTGCTCGAGCGGATGCTCGGAGAAGTAGAAGCCCAGCACCTCCTTCTCGCGCGCGCTGCGATCGCGGCTCGACCACGGCGGCACGCTGGGAAGCGGCGGCGCCGCCATCACCACCGCCACGCCCTCGCCGCCCTCGCCGAACAGCGACGACTGCCCGCTCTCGCGCTCGCGGTGCAGGCTGGCCGCCGACTCGAGCGCGCGTCCCGCGGCCGCGAACAGCGCGGCGCGCTCGCCGCCCAGCGCATCGCAGGCGCCGGCGGCGATCAGGCTCTCGAGCACCCGGCGGTTGACCGAGCGCCCGCCCAGCCGGAGCGCCAGATCGTGGAGATCGCGGAACGGGCCCTGGGCGCGCGCCTCGACCAGCGCCTCGACCACCCCCTGGCCGACGTTGCGCACCGCGCCGAGGCCGAAGCGGATGCGCCCGTCCTCGAGCCCGAACTTCCAGTCCGAGCGATTGACGTCGGGCGGCAGGATCTCGAGCCTGAGGCGCCGCGCCTCCTCGATCAGCGTGACGATGCGATCGCTGTCGCTCATCTCGCTGGTCAGCGTGGCGGCCATGAACTCGGCCGGGTAGTGGGCCTTGAGCCAGGCGCAGTGATAGGCCAGCAGCGCGTAGGCGGCGCTGTGGCTGGCGTTGAAGCCGTAGCCCGCGAACTTCTCCATGGTGGCGAAGATGCGCTCCGCCTTGGCGGGCGGGATCTTGCGGTGGCGGCAGCCCTCGACGAACTGCTGGCGCTTGGCCTCCATCTCCTCGGGGCGCTTCTTCCCCATCGCGCGCCGCAGCTCGTCGGCCTGGGCGAGCGAGAACCCCGCCAGCACGTTGGCCGCCTGCATCACCTGCTCCTGGTACACGAACACGCCATAGGTGCCCTTGAGGATCGGCTCGAGGTCGGGGTGATCGTAGCGCGCCACCTGGCGCCCGTGCTTGCAGTCGATGAAGTACGGAATGTTCTCCATCGGCCCGGGGCGGTAGAGCGCGTTCATCGCCACCAGGTCCTGGAACACGGTGGGCTTGAGCCGCCGCAGGTAGTCGCGCATCCCCGCCGACTCGAACTGGAAGATCGCCACCGTGTCGGCGTTCTGGAACACCTGGTAGGCGGCGGGGTCGTCGAGCGGCAGGCTCGAGAGCTCGAGCCGCTGCCCCTCGCGCCGGGCGATCAGCTGGACCGCCTCCTCGAACACCGACAGGGTGCGCAGGCCCAGGAAGTCCATCTTGAGCAGCCCGGCCTTCTCGACCGCCACCATGTCCCACTGGGTGGTCACCGACTCGTCCTTCTGGCGGTAGAGCGGCACGTAGTCGAGCAGCGGCCCGGGCGTGATCAGCACCCCGGCGGCGTGGGTCGAGGCGTGGCGCGCCAGGCCTTCGAGGGTGCGCGCGGTCTGGAGCAGGCGCGCGAACGGCTCGCCGCGCTGCGGCAGGTTGCGCAGGTCGGGCGACAGCTCGAGGGCGCGCTCCAGCGTCATCCCCAGCCCCTCGGGCACCAGCTTGGCGATGCGGTCGACCTCGGCGAAGGCCATGCCGAGCGCGCGGCCGACGTCGCGCACCACGCCCTTCGCCCCCATGGTGCCGAAGGTGATGATCTGGGTGACGTTCTCTTCGCCATAGGTGCGCTTGACGTAGTCGATCACCTCGCCGCGCCGCAGGTCGTCGAAATCGATGTCGATGTCGGGCATCGACACGCGCTCGGGGTTGAGGAAGCGCTCGAAGATCAGCCCGTGCTGGAGCGGATCGATGTCGGTGATGCGCAGCACGTAGGCGATCAGCGAGCCGGCCACCGAGCCGCGCCCCGGGCCCACGCCGATGCCGCGCGAGCGCGCGTAGGCGATGAAATCGCGCACGATCAGGAAGTAGGAGGCGAAGCCCATGCGGCAGATCACCCCCAGCTCGTAGTCGAAGCGCTCGCGCACCCGCTCGGTGATCTCGGGGTAGCGCTTCGGCAGCTCGGCGCGCGCCAGCTCGCCGAGGTAGGCCTCGGGGCTCGCCGCCCCGGCCGGGAGCGGGAACGCCGGCAGCAAGGGCTTCCCGAAGTCGAGCTGGAGGTTGCAGCGCTCGGCTACCGCCAGGGTGTTGCGGATCGCCTCGGGGGTGTCCTCGAAGTGCCGCTTCATCTCCTCCGGGGTACGGAAGTGGAGCTGGTCGGTGTGCATCTGCATGCGCTTCGCGTCGTCGATCGTCTTGCCGGTCTGGATGCACAGCAGCACGTCGTGGGCGCCGGCGTCCTCGTGGCGCAGGTAGTGGCAGTCGTTGGTGGCGATCAGGGGGATCCCGGTGCGCGCCGCCAGGGCGCGCATGCGCTCGCGGATGCGGTCCTCGATCTCGAGCCCGTGGTTCTGGATCTCGAGGAAATAGTGCTCGGCCCCGAACATGTCGCGGTACATGAGCGCGGTGCGCGCCGCGCCCTCGTCGTCGCCGGCCAGCAGGTCGCTCGCCACCTCGCCCTTGGGGCAGGCCGACAGCGCCAGCAGCCCCTCGGCGTAGCGGCCCAGAACCTCGTGATCGACGCGCGGCTTGTAGTAGAAGCCCTCGAGGAAGGCGATCGAGGACAGCCGCATCAGGTTCTTGAAACCGCGGTCGTCGCGCGCCAGCAGCACCAGGTGGTGGGCGGTGTCGCGGGTGCGGTCCTGGCGCCTGCCGCGCGTGACGTAGGCTTCCATGCCGAGGATCGGCTTGACCCCGACCTTGAGCGCCTGCTGGTAGAACTCGACCGCCCCGAACAGCGAGCCGTGGTCGGTGAGGGCAAGCGCCGGCATGCGCAGCGCGGCGGCGCGCTCCAGCATGCGCGGGATCGGACTGGCGCCGTCGAGGAGCGAGTAGTCGCTGTGGTTGTGGAGGTGGACGAAGTCCGCGTGCGTCATGACCAGGCTCCCGTCGGCGCAGACCCGGGCTAATCTATCACAAAGGTTCCGCTGCGGCGGGTGACGTTGCCGGTATGATCGACCGCCACCACCTCGTAGCGATGGTGCCCGCGCGCCGGACGCTGGAGCGGCCGCCAGCGCAGGATGCCGACCGCGTCGTCCCACTCCGAGGGCACACGGCGCCCGCCCACCACGAAGTGGGAGGCGCGCGCGTCGACCCCGCTGCCGCGATCGTCGAGTTTGGCCTCGATCGCCCAGTGGCTGTAGGGCTTGAGCGCCGCGTGATGCGGCACCCGCAGCAGCGTCACCGCCGGGCCGCGCGTGTCGGTGAAGAGCGCGAAGCGCCCGAGCTTGCGGGTCTCGCCGCTCACCCGGCGGCTGGTCGAGTCGAAGGCGTCGCCGATGAACTCCCAGCCGCTGCCGTCGTCGACGAACAGGCCGACATGATCACGCGCGCGCCCCGGCGGGAGCGGCAGGCTGACCGTGGCGCCGCGATGGAGCGGCATCGAGGCGGGCAGCAACGCCACCGGCGCGCCCGCGGCGGTGAGCTCGCCGGAGCTCTGCTCGGGCAGCGGCGGGGTGGCGAGCGCCAGCGTGCGCTCGAACGCCCCGCCGCGCGGCAGCTTCCAGCCGGGCTGAATCGCGGCCGGCGATTCCGCGGCGGCGTCGGGCTCGAGCGGCACCACGGTGTAGCCCGGCGAGTGGTCGGTCCACGGCGCGCCGGCGCCATCCCCGCCCCCCACCGTGATCACGAGCGGCGTCTCCACGCCCGTGCCGGCGATGTCGGCGGGGAGGATCGCGGTCCAGTCGCCATCGCCGCCGAGGCTCGCCGTCTGGCGCCGGCTGCGGCTGGTCTCGAACCACATCGAGCGGCTTCCCGATGCGGCGCCGCGATAGATCACGCGCAGGTGGCGCCCCGGGAGCGCCACGAACTCGAACGCGCCGGCCGGCCGCGGCTCGCCCGGGTACGCGCTGGCCCGGGCCTGCGACTTTCCGCCCGCCGCGCGCGCCGCCGCGGCGCCCGGGTTGGGGCCGCGCTCCGCGGCGAGCGGCGCGCGCACCACCACCTCGCGCACCGTGGCATGCCCGGCCACGTCGCGCGCCACCAGGCGCAGCGTGCGCGCGGCCTCGCCACGCCCCAGCGCGATGGTGCCGATCTCCCCCGCCTCGCTGGTCCCGCCGATCACGACCGGGCGGAACTCGGCCGGCGCCCACAGCATCATCGCGAAGCGGCTCGAACCGGTGACGCGACCGCGATCGTAGACGTAGTCCACCTCGGGCATGTCGCTCGCCCACGAGGCGCTGTCGAAATGGCACTCGGTGCGCGCCATCCCCTCCGGCGCGTTGAGGCCGGACTCGAGCGCCAGCGACCACGGCGCCATGGTGCGCCGCGCCCCCTCCATGCCGTCGGTGGCCTCGACGATGGCGCGCGCCCGCCCCTCGAGCAGCAGCGTGTCGGGAGCGCCCGCGAGCTCGACGGTGCACGGCGCGGCGCTGCGATTCACGAACGAGTTCTCGTCGAGCGGTTCGAGCGTGAGGTGCGCGATCACCGGCGTGATGGTGTCGACCAGGCCGATGCCGGCGCGCAGCGGGTTGTAGGCCACGTCGCCGCGGCGCACCTCGAAATGGAGGTGCGGTGGCACCGTGCCGCTGCGCCCGCTCCAGCCCAGCACCTGGCCGGCATGGACCGGGAAGCGCGCGGCGTCGGGCCACAGGTCCTGCTCGTACTGGCCGCTCGAGTCCTGGATCGCCGCGACGTACGCGGCGATCGGGCGCGCGAACTGGTCGAGGTGGCCCATGACCAGCAGCCGGCCGTCGGGCGCCCGCAGGTAGAGCGAGCGCCCGTATCCCAACCCGGAGGTGCGGATCCGCTCGATGAACCCGGAGAGCGCGGCGTACACCGGACGCCCGGTCGTGCCGCCGGTCGAGAAGTCGAGCCCAGCGTGGAAGTGCCCGCCACGCAGCTCGCCGAAGCTCCCGGTGATGCGCAGCGGCGGGTCGAGCGGCGGGTGGGCGAGCGGCGGCAGGAGCGCCGGCGCCGGCTCGATCCTGGCCGGGTCGGCGGCCGCGGCCGGAAGCGGGCCGGCGGCGAGCAGCGCCAGAATCAGCGCCGGCCGTGCAATATGCAACGCCGCGGCCACCGCGCCATGCGCGCCGCAACGGCGCCGCCACGGCCTTTTGCGCCCTGCAAGGGGTGGCCTCGGGCTTAACCCCGATCCGGCATCAGGCTCCATGGACGGCCGGGGCTTCGTGCCGCTGGCACCGCGCTTGCGAGGTGTCGATTCCCTCGTGGCTGGCAACCGTGAGTCCCTCCCTCCTGGAGTGTGGCGCCGTCCGATGGCCGGATGACCTCACGCGGCGGACGGACCCTCATGCGAACGGGAGCCCCGCGGCCGGCAACCATAGCGCATCCGGGCGACGGTTGCAGACCGGGGCCGGGTTCGGCGAGCGGAGCCGGGTGCTCGAGCCACCGCGATGCAAACGTGCTTCAAGGAAGAAGCACGACGCGCGCCTTTGCGTGGAAGGAACCACTCGTCAGGCGTGCGAAGTAAATCCCGGCCGGGACCAGGCGTCCATTCTGGTCCCGGCCGTCCCATTGCGCGATCCCGCCCGCCTCGGGGCCCAGCGGCAGCTCCCGCATCTGGCGACCTGAGAGGTCGTAGAACCGGATGTGCTGCGGCGCAGCACCGCCGCCGGCGCCGCGCCAGAACAGGTCGAGCGGCGCGCGCGCGGGTTGCATGCGCGGGGCGAGCGCCACCCCCGGCTGTCCGGCCAGCGGTCCGCCCACGTCGGTGCGCGCCACCGGGGCGCTGGCAACCGCCGAGGCGTTTCCGAACGCGTCGAACCCCCGCACCGCGATCCAGTAGTCGCGCGCCGCCGCGAGCCCGCCGACGGTCGCGACCTGGGTGGCGCCGGGCGCGGCCGAGCCCGGAACCGTCCAGCGCAGCTGCACGTTGGCGAAATCGCCGGGCCGGATCGGCCGGGGAGCGGCGCGGATCTCGTAGCGCGCGGCGTGGATCAGCCCCTGCTCGGCGGCGGTCGCGGTCCACGCCAGCTGGACGCTGCTGTCGGTCGCGGCGGCGACGCGCAGGTCGGCGACGGGCGGCGGCACGATCGGGCCGGTCACCACCTGGATCACGTTCGAGATCGCGCTCCAGCTGCCGGCACGGTCGCGGCTGCGCAGCGCGATCCAGTTGCGCGACCCGGGCGCGAGCGAGGTGATGCGGAAGCGCTGGGCGCCACCCGCCGGTCCCGGCAGCGGCGCGCCGCCCGCGAGCCGCGCGACGCCGAAGTTGGTGGCGGTGATCGGCGCGGTCGAGGAGCGCACCTCGTACACGGAGCCCGCGCCCTGGCCGTTCGGGAGCAGCGGCGCGCTCCAGCGCAGCGTGGCGCCGATCGCCGCGACCGAGTCGGCGCTGAGATCGGCGACCGGTGCGGGCGGCGTGTCGTCGATCAACGCGAGCGGCGGGGCGTAGAGCCGGCTGCCGGTGCGCGCCGCGTTGCCACGCAGCGTCGGCCACGGCGAGAGCGCGGGGTTCCAGGTCCCCGGCCCCATGTCGAACACCGCGAGCAGCGAATCCCGGTTGGTGCCCGCCACCACCTCGGCCGCGCCGTCGCCGTCGACGTCGGCCACCGTGGAGGTGCGACCGGCGATCAGCGGCGGCGGGAAGCGTGGCACGGGCTGGCCGGTGGCACTCACCGCCACCAGTCCGCCGCTCTCGTACATGATCACATCCGGCGCCGGGTTGGTCGAGACGTGCGCCAGCAGCGGCGGGGATTGCGGATGCTGGTCGAGGCCCACCGGCCAGCCCGGGAAGCCGCCGCTCCCCAGCGAATCGGGATCGAGCACCACCATCAGGAACGCGCTGCCCAGAACCACCGCCACCAGCTCGTCCTCGCCGTCGCCGTTGAGGTCGCCGATCGCGGGCTCGAAGCCGCCCATGCCGGGCTGCAGGTACTCGCGGCGCGGCCTCCCGTCGGCCCCGAAGCTCTCGACGCCGCCAATCTGGGTCACGAACACCGTCGGCATGTGGTCGGCCCCGGTGGCGGTGACGACCGGTGGCGCGAGGTTGACCAGCCAGCGCGCCGCGATCGGCCAGCCCGGAGGCTCGGTGCCATCCCAGCGGATGGCGTGGACCGCGAGCCCCGAGACCAGCACGACCTCGGCGCCCGGATCGGCGTCGATCGGCGTGAGCGCCACCGGCTGACTGACGCCCAGGTTCTGGATCGGGAACGCGGGCAGCCGGGTGCCGTCGGCGCGCCACGCCCACAACGAGCCGTCGACGGTGCCCGCCACGATCTCGAGCTTCCCGTCGCCGTCGAGGTCGCCGAGCGCCGGGCCGCCGACCACGGTGCTCGATCCCGACCCCACAGTCACCGGCCAGCCCGGCAGCGGATCGCCGGTGGCGGTCAGGCCGGCGATCTGCCCCTGCTGGGTGGCCACGAACAACGCGGTGCCGAGCCCGCCGCCCAGGTCGGCCGCGGCCATGAAGCCGATCGGGTCCCCGGGCAGCGCGACCACACGCGCCGTGTCGCCGCTCGCGCCGTCGAGGAACAGCACCTGTTCATCGGTGGTCGCGACCGCGATGCGCGGATGTCCGCTCAGGGTCGGCAGCACCAGCGGCGGACCGACGCTGAGCGCGCCCATGCGCACCGCCATGGAGCTGGGCGGATCGGTGAGCGCGCGGTAGACGTTGAGCCGCCCGGTGCCGTAGCCGCCCGCCGGGTTCAGCAGCGAGATGTCGTCGGCGGTGTCGCGGAGCCGGAACAGCATCTCGAGCGGATTGAGCGGCCGCAGCCCCTGCTGCTTGCGGTAGGACTGGATCAGCGCCGCCGCCCCCGCGACCATGGGGGCCGAGAACGAGGTGCCGCTCCAGTCGGTGATGTAGTAGGGCTGGCGCACCATCACACTGTCGGTGCCGGGACGGATGATCGAGGTGCTGGGGATGTCGAGCCCCGGCGCGCTCAGGTCCACCTGCGAGCCGCGGTTCGAGAACGCCGTCACCACGTCCTGGTTGTCGGTGGCCGCCACGGTGACAACGTCGCGGCGCGCGGTGAGCACGCTCGCGATGCCGTTGTTGCCGGCCGCCAGCACCAGGGTCACCCCGGAGCGCACCGCCAGGTTGAACGCCGCGTCGATGTCGGGCTGCTCGTCGGTCGAGAACGAGAGGTTGAGCACGCTCGCCCCCATGCGGGTCGCGTACACGATCGCCTGGGCCGCGAACGTGATGCTCACCTCGCCGGGCGGCTCGGCGTCGCTCGAGTAGCCGACGCGCAGCGGCATGATGCGCACGTTGGGCGCCACCCCGGCGATGCCGATGTGGTTGTTGGTGAGCCCGGCGATCACGCCCGCCACCCCGGTGCCGTGGCCGGTGAAGTCGTTGGGATCGTTGTCGGCGTCGCGCCAGTCCTCGCCCGGGATGATGCCGTCGCCGCTCGGCAGATCGACGAAGTCCCAGCCGTGGACGTCGTCGACGTAGCCGTTGCCGTCGTCGTCCACGCCCGGCAGCCCGTCGCGCTCGGCCACGTTGGTCCACAGGTTTCCCGACCATCCCGCGACGCTGCCGCCGATGTCGGGATGGTAGGGAATGACCCCGGTGTCGAGCACCCCGACCACGATCGAGCTGTCGCCGGTGGTCAGACCCCAGGCCTCGAGTGCATGAATGTCGCGCCGCGACGGCTGGTAGAGATGGTAGGCGTAGGACCACAGCGAGTCGTTGGGCGCCGCCACCGCCGCCACCCGGGTGATCGAGATCGGGGTGGCGGTCGCCACCTCGCTCAGGGCCCCGAAGCGCCCGACGGCGAGGTCGTGCGATACTCCCGCCGGCAGGTGGACGATGTAGAAGGCGGCGAGCCCGGGGTCGCGCTCGCCGCGGAACTCGGGCTCGAAGGTCGCCCCGCCGAGCTCGCCGGCTACCCGGTCGAGGCTCGCGATCCCGAGGGCCGAGAGCCGGTGCGGCGCCGCGGCGCGCACCGGGCGCACCGCGGCGCTCGAGGCGGCCGTGAGCTGGACCACGATCGCGCCCGGCTGGTAGCGCACCACCGGCGAGAGCCCCGCCGGCGGCTGAAGCGCGTCACCGCGTGCCGCCGCGGCACTGCTCGCGAGCGCGGCCGCGACCAGCATCAGTGGGGGACTGAAGCGCAGGACCGACACCTCCAGAAGGACGTACGACCGGCCCACCCGGTGGCAGGCAACGCACGGGCAGCCCGGTCGCGGCCATCATCATACACAGAGCCGGGCCCGAGGGGGCGGAGAAAACGCCCTCAACCCCCATGCCCCGCGGGCCGATGCGGACCGCGAGGGACGGGCAAAATCGGGCCCAACGCTTGACGGGAAATCGCAACACGGGCAAACTTTTTGGGCTCGGCCGGCACCTGCCCGCCCCTGGCCGACCCACCGGGAGACGAATGGAAGCCTCGGAACGCGACCGCCTGCGCCAGATGCTGCTCGACCGCTCGATGCGGTTCGGGGAGTTCGTCCTGAGCTCGGGCGCCACCTCGAACTACTACATCGATGTGCGCAAGACCAGCCTCCACCCCGAGGGGTTGCGCTGGATCTCGAAGCTGTTCTTCGAGCTGCTGGAGGCCGACCACGTCACCGCGGTCGGCGGGCTCACGCTCGGCGCCGATCCGCTGGTCGCCGGCGTCATGCTCCACAGCGCCGCGGTGGGCCGGCCGATCGAGGGTTTCCTGGTGCGCCGGGTGGCCAAGGAGCACGGCACGCGCGGCGAGGTCGAGGGCAATCTCGCCGGGCACAAGCGGGTCGCGATCCTCGACGACGTCATCACCAGCGGCGAGAGCGCGCTGATCGCCGCCGTGGCCGCCGAGTCGTACAAGGCCGAAGTGGCGCGCATCCTGGCGGTGGTCGATCGCGGCCAGGGCGCCCCCCAGATCTTCCAGAAGCGCGGCTACCCCTTCACGGCGCTGTTCTCGATCGGAGACCTGCTGCCCGTTCAACGCGGTTGAACCGCGACCCTGGGATGCTGACGACGTCGTCGCCCGGTTCCGCCCCCGCGCCTCCCGCCCGCGTGCGCCCCGGTCCAGGCCCTACGAGATGAGCGTTCATGTTTGAGCATCACTTCGCATTGCGCGAGAACCCCTTCACCTCGGGGCATCAGCCGCGCTTCGTATTCCCGAGTCGCGAGCATCAGGAAGCGCTCGCCCACCTGCGCTTCGGGATCGAGAATCGCGAGCCGTTCGTGCTCATCAGCGGCGAGGTCGGCACCGGGAAGACCACCGCGCTCTACGACATGCTGGTCGACTGGCAGGGTCAGGTCCAGGTCGCGCTGATCACCAACTCGGCCCTGACCCGCAGCGAGCTGCTGGAGGAGATCTGCATCAAGTTCGGCTTCAACCTGCCCCCCGGCAGCTCGAAGCCGCAGGTGCTGAACCAGCTCGAGCGCCACCTGCTCGCGGTGCGCGCGCGCGGCCAGCGCGCCATCCTGGTGCTCGACGAGGCACAGAACCTCGACCGCGAGCTGCTCGAGGAGATCCGGCTGCTGTCGAACCTCGAGTTCGAGGGCGAGAAGCTGATTCAGGTGTTCCTGGTCGGCCAGCCCGAGCTGGAGGAGCGCCTGGCCCGCGCCGAGCTGCGCCAGCTGCGCCAGCGCATCTCGGTGCACTATCGTCTCAAGCCGCTCAGCCTCGCGGACACCGAGCGCTACATCCATCACCGCATCACGGTCGCCGGCGGCTACGCGCCCGCGGTGTTTCCCGCCGAGAGCTGCCACGTCGTGTACGAGCTGAGCCACGGCATTCCGCGCGAGATCAACCACATCTGCTCGCAGGCCATGCTGGGCGCGTTCGTCGAAGGCTCCCCCACCGTGCGCGCCGAGCACGTGCGCGACGCGGCGGCGGAGATCGAGTTCCACAGCGTGATCCAGGAGGGCGGAGCGCGAGGCGGTCAGGCGCCGGACGCCGCGCCACCACGACGGGCGCCATCGTCGCGTCCGCCGAGGGAGCGCGCGGCTCGGCCCGCCCCGGCGCCCGCGGCTCCTCCACCGTCGATCGTCACGTGGACGCCGACCGTCGTGACGCCGACGCCCGCCCCGCCGGCGCGTGGCGCTGCGACGACGCCGGCACCGCCCGCTCGGGTCGCGACGCCGACGCCGACGCCGGTGCCGACGCCCCCGCCCACCCGTGTTGCCACGCCGCCCCCGCCGCCACCGACGCGCGTTGCCCCTTCTCCGGCGACTCCGATCACCCCGCCGCCGTTCTTCGACGAGCCGACATCGCCCGTCATGCCGCCGGCGCCGGTGTCGCTGCCGCCGTTCTTCGACGAGCCGTCCCTGTCCGCCACGCCGCCGCGCTGGGAGCCAACCCTCCCGCCCGGCGCCGGGGGGCCCACGCCACCGATCGGGACACCCGGAACACCCGCGTCGCGGCTCGAGGACCCGATGGGCGCACAGGCCACCGAGCCCGAGGATGAAGCCGCGTTCAGCGCGATGGAGGATGTCACGCGTCGCTTCTCCCCGCGCCGGTTCCCGCGCGACGAGGACAGCGGCGATCCATCGGTCACGACGCTCAAATGGCTGGTCGCTTTCCTGGCGCTGGTCGCGGTCGTGATGGGCAGCGTGCTGATGATGCGTTTCAAGCCGTGGGTGCCAAAAGCCCGAGGAGCCGCCACCGCCGAGAGCACGTCGACCAGCGCCTCCGAGCCAGCACCCGCCGTGGGCCCGTCGCCGCCGCCGCCAGCTCCCGTGCCGGCTCCCCTGCCGACACCTGCCCTCGTGCCATCCCGAGACTCGACCAAAGCTCAGTCCCATAGTGCGTCAGCGGCGCACGACAGCCTGCCTGGCCCCGGTCCGCGCGTGATGGCACGCCCGCCCGAGGCCGCGGCCGCTCCCACGCCGAAGCAAAGCTCGAAGCACAAGGTCGCGGCCGCCACCGCGGTTGGAGCCGGAGCCGTAGCCGCCGGCGCGGCCGCGAACGGATTGGCGGGGGCGCACGGCTCGCCGGGCACGCACGGATCGACAGGCACGAGCACATCGAAGAGCCCGCGCGGATCGGCGGGCGCGACCGGATCGAGCGCCCAAGGATCGGTCTCCGCGACAGCTTCGTCCGCTGCGCCATTCTCGCCCGAGGTCGCGCCCGCCGGCGCCTTCGGCGTGGCCGTCGGCACGTTCGCCGATCAGGCGAGTGCCGAGAGCGATCGTGCGCGACTCGCCGACATGACACAGCTGCCCGCGCTGGTGCGCACCGTCAAAGCCGACAGCGTGTCGCGCTTCGAGCTGGTGCTGGGCTCGTTCACGAGCCACGCCGATGCCGAGCGCGCTGCCAGCGAACTCGTGACGCGCGGCATCGTCGACGAGGCGCGCGTGGTGGCGCGGGTGCAGCCGCCGGCGGCGCCGTCGCAGCACTGAGCGGGGCGCACGAGCCGTAAGCCAAAGCCGCGCGCCGGCGCGGCGTCCTCTCATAGTCGCGGAGCGCGGTGCCCGGCGCCCTCACTCACTCGTAGCGCGGGAAACGCTGCGGCTTGCCGCCCCCGGTTCGCGCCGCTAATGTCCCGGCCTTCCTGCGATTGCTGCGTCCCCATCGTCTAGAGGCCCAGGACACCGCCCTTTCACGGCGGCAACACGGGTTCGAATCCCGTTGGGGACGCCAGAACGCACGGCTGCCTACTAAGATCTCGTTCCTAAAGCCCAGCGACGCGTCACCGAATCGGGCACCGTCAATGCCCCTGGCGCGGCCAGGACGACCGGCCGAAATTCGTCGGGCAGCTATTGAAGTGCGCGTTGGAGGAGTCAGAGTTTCGCTCTTGCCTTGGCGGCTTCGAGCAAACGCACAACGTCGGCATCCGCGTCGAGCGTCAGCGTATTCGCGCGCTCCGCCGCCTCCACGGCGAGCGACGTATCACGCCCGGCTGGATCCTCGGAGCGCAGGAGCATGCCTGCCAGCGCGGTCAGCGCATGCGGGTTGTCCTTGGAGACGCCGTGAATCGCCTGGGCTGCGAGGTCCTTCGCCTCGGCCGGCCGCTTGAGGCCACGGGCAGTCACCATCACTCGCTCGACGACCTCCCACCACCACCGCTCGGGATCAAGCGCAACGAGAGTGTCGAGGTCCTGGCGGGCGCGCTGCCAATTTTCCTTTGTGGCCGCTTCCGTTGCGTCCTGCCGGAGCAGCCATCCGCGCCGCTCGTCCGCCTGCCGTGCCACGCGCGCCGTCTTCTCGCGCATGGCGTCCCACGTGCCCGCCAGCACCGCATCGAGCACAGCGTCGACCCAGGGCAACCCGCTGCCACGCGCGGCACGGACCCAGTTGTCGTACATGTCGCTCGAGGACCGGAACGCAATCGGGTACGATAGCTTCTTCTCGGCGAGAAACGACTCGAGCTTCGACCAGCCACTGTCCTCGGCCGCCGCAACGCCGATCACTTGCACGTCGCGGCCCCGATACCGTTTCGCGAGCGCGTCGATCTGCGGCAAGCTCTTCCGACAAGGTTGGCACCACGTTGCCCAGAACTCGAGCACGTAGACCCTTCCGCGCTCGAAGTGCGTGATCGGCGTACCCTGCATCCAACGGTCGACCGCGAGATTGGGCGCCGGATCGCCAATCGCCAAGCGTGGAACTCGCTGTTCGAACGCGAGTGGATTGACGTAGACGTTGAGCTTCTCCTCAGCCGAACGCGCGGCGATCAGCGCAGGTGCCAGCGTCATGAGGGTCGCGGCGGCAATGGTCCGCCGCGCCAGTCCCCGCCACGTATGCAACGGACCGGCACTCTGAACGTCAGGCATGAAGTGCCACCCTGGATTCCGGTGATGCGCAGGCAGGGCCGATCCGGCTACAAGCGGCCGCTCGCAAGAGGACTCCGGTGAGAGTACATTGCCGGACCATCGCAGCCGTTTGAGGATGAGGACAGGCGACGGGAACCTGCCTCCCACGCACGACTCGCTGACGGTAGTGTGTTGCGCCTCGACTGGGCGTGGCACCATGGACGAGGCGGTAAGCGCGGGGATCAAGCCTTCCTCGCTTGCACCTAGCTGAAGTATACGCTCGGCCCTGCGCCTACTTGCCCGAGGGACCCGGGCCTCGCACGGCCCCGCAAGGAGCCGGCACGCCGGGGCCGCCCCGCCAACGGGCCGCTCATTCATTTTGAATCAAACTGCCTGCCTCGCGAGAGTAGTGGCACATCGATATTCTGAAACCTGAACGGCAGCCCCTCGTCGTGGAACAGCTGTGGGCCCGACTGCAGTTGATAGTGCAGGTGGGGACCAAAAGAGTTACCAGAGTTCCCCAACTTTCCAAGCACCTGGCCGGCGGTGACCCGATCCCCCACCTTGACAGTCACTGATCCATGTTGCAGGTGCATCATTACGCTGCATTCGGCATTGCCGTGGTCAATAATGACGCAATTCCCTGCATTAGCCATCATGGGGTCATGTAGTGCCGCGTACAAACCAGGGTCCTTTCCCGGGTGTGGATTGTCGGGTACATCATTGCGTGCGTAAGTCACGGTTCCCGCCGCGGGCGCCATGACTTCCCGACCCCAGCCCGCCGCCGACGCGTTCTCGTCGGCATCGTTCTTCTGTTCTGCCCAGTTCTCGTCCAAGCCGCGCAGGTCCGTCGCGAAGTCAGTGCCAAAATCGCCACCATGGCCGGCTCCATGGCCGCCGTTCGTGATCCAGTCCTGTCCCACGACGCCCTTACCACGAAACGGCACGATGAGCGCTGTCTTCTGTTTGTAGTACTGAATGGGGATCCTCAACTTCTGGTCTGCCTGGCGGCCTTTCGCGTCGGCGACTGCTACTTGAACCTCTACCGCCTCCACCGCGAATGCTTGCGGACAGCGCACGTAGAAGTGCAGATCGAATGCTTCCGGCAGCGTAACTAGGCGCCTGGGCGAGGCGACCGGAGTGTCCGGGAGAATCCGATAGCTCACGCCCTTGATTCTTGCCAGCATGTCCGTCGTCCATTCCTGCCGTTCGACGGTTGCTCGGCCATGCGAGAGTTCCACGCGAGCTGAGATCGGGGTGAGCGCGGTATCCGTGGCAATAACGGCAACATCAAACACAAAGGATGAGGTTCTGGAATTTCCTGGATCGTCTACCTTGTAGACGATTGACGGGAGGACTTGCAGGTGGTAGTCGGGCTGATCGGCCCGTGACGGTTGGACGGCGACTAGACATGCAAGTACGAACAAGAGCGCCAGAGCTCGAGTCATGTCGGCGGACCCCTAGGTTTTGTTAGAAGCCTTGCAACGCAGCGGACGGATCATTCACTCAGATCCGGCTATTCGCCCATCCCACCCCGCGACGACCTCGTTACGCAGTCAGGTCAAGAGCGCCGGTGTAACGACGTTTCCGACCATTGCGCCACGATGAAGCGTTGGAATTGATGTCACCAGCGTTGTAGAAACGCCGACCAGCGCGGTTCCGGCGCCGTTCGCCCCCGACAGCATGCTCCTATAAGCGCCCTAGGAGCGTGTTGTCGAAAGGATACCGATGCCGAGGCGGCCTCGATGAGCCTCAAGCCCTCAGGCGGCCATGCCGAGGGTCTTTCGGAGCGCGTCCATCTTCCCCAGCCACGTCACCAGCCGGTTCGAAACGGCGCCCGTTGAGGACGCCACTCGCGCGGAGACGCTAGCGGCAGGAGGTTTCTACACTTGGCACTTGGCATGAAAGACATCAGTCAGCGCGTCCGCAGTGGAGAGCGATGGGGCCTCGCGAGGGACGCGGTTGACGCCGCTGGAGTAATCTCCCCATTCGTGCGGATCGCGCTTGCCATCCAAGTCTTCCTCGCCACCATCGCGTCACTGCCGTCCTTCGCCCAGGGGTCGCCTCGGGCATTCACGCTGCCGTTCACGCTGGTCGACAACCGGGTGTTCGTCGATGTCACCCTGAACGGACGCGGTCCGTTCCACTTCATCCTCGACACGGGCGCCACGGCCGACGTGTCCGACAGCGTAGCGCACCATCTTGGCCTCTACGTGCGGGACGCGGGCGAGGGACAGGGCGTCGGCGCAGCGACGCAGCACTTCGGTAGGACGAAGGTGGCGAGCCTGCGGCTGGGCGGCTTGCAGTTGAGCGACGTCCAGGTCTCCGTCCTGTCGCTCGGCGACACGCCGCAGGTGTTCGGCCGTCAGCCGGTTGACGGCATCCTCGGCTCGGTCGTGTTCGAGCGCATGGTCGTCAAGCACGACTACGTGCACCGAACACTCACGTTCACGCCGCCCGACGAGTATCGATATACCGGCTCGGGCACGGTGCTCGCGATCGAACGCCCGCGACAGATCCCGATGGTCCAGGCCACGCTCGACAGCATTCCGGGAGCCTTCGGCATAGACACGGGCGCGAGGTCGGCATTGTTGCTCTATGGCCCGTACTGCGAGCAGAACCGGCTCGCCGCGAAGTACGGCGCACACCTCGAGGGCGTGACGGGCTGGGGCATTGGCGGTCCGGTGCGCTCGCTGCTCGCCCGCGCTCACGAGCTAGACCTGGGCGGCGTGAGTGTGCGCGACCCCATCGTCCGACTCTCCACGCAGAAGTCGGGGCTCACGACGTCGACCGCCATGGCGGGCCTCATTGGCCCCGACGTGTTGTCGCAGTTCGACGTGACGTTCGACTATGCCCGGAGCCGCGTCATCCTCGAGAAGAACGCGAACTACGGACGCCGAGACTCCTACGATCGCGCCGGCGTGTGGATGGGCCAGCAGGGTTTGAGCTTCACGGTGGTCGACGTGATCGCAGGAGGCCCCGCCGACGAGGCAGGCGTCCGCGTCGGCGATAGAATTCTGGCGATCGATGGCCGGAGCACCGAGGCGCTCAGCCTGCCCGTCGTGCGCGAGCAGATGCGTCGGCGCGCCGTGGGCGAAAAGGTGAAGCTGCTGCTGGAGTCGCAAGGGAAGCAACGCACGGTGGTGGTGACGCTGCGAGACCTCGCGTAAGCGGTGTGCCGCCGGAATCGGAACCGTCGAGGCTCCCGGTGCTGTCCCCCAATTGTCCCCGAACTGTCCCCGTCGAGCGCCTACTCCTGTCGGTTCCCGTCGTCTGACCCTTGCGGCAAGTCATGGTTCTTCCGCGTTTGGCCGACAGGTTCCGACGATGGTTTGCTCGAGTTCGTCCGTTCGAATCCCGTTGGCGACGCCAGCCCTCACTCCGCGATCCACTCTGCGCCGCAAACGATTGCGCGGGTACCTAACGAGTTGCCGCCGCCGGCGCCCGGCGCTGTTACAGGTTCCGGACAGGTCTTGCCCGAATGCCCCTTCCGTTGGGAGCGCCGCGCCGTGTTGCGCGGCCAGCCGGCGCACGGCGGCGCGGCGATCGGCGTCGGGCCGAGCCAAGTGGCCCTTCGTATCCCCAGCATCGAGTCCCATTGACCTGGGACGCACCGCACGTCTGGGGGATACTGTGGAAGCGGAGTCCCGCGTCCCCGGCCGTTCCTGCCCTCACCCGGTGCGGCCCGCTTCCGACGCACGGCACCCCCGACGTGGCGCGGATTCAAATGCCATAGGCCAGGGATGGCGAGGCACGTCGTCGCAAATGAGGGGCAGGCCTCCCTTGTCCCTTGAGCCGCTGCTCCCTGCCTAGCGCGGCGTGGAGCCGCCATGCACCTCGTTCGGGCGCCATTCTCGAGCATTCGCGGCGTCACCGTGTTGACGTCGGTAGTTTCCGCCGCCCTGGTCATTGGTTGGGCGGCCCGGTCCGCCGCGCAGCCGACCGTTCAGTTCGATCCCAAGGTGGATTTCGCCGTCGGGGCGCAACCGCGAGGCGTCGCCGCGGGGGATGTCAATGGTGACGGAATCGAGGACCTGGTGGTGGGGCACTGGGGAACCTCAGCGGTTTCCCTGCTGCTCGCAGACGGAATCGGCGGTTTCGCTCCCGCCGTCGATCTCCCGGTCGGGGGCTCCCCGTTCACGGTGGCCCTCGGGGATTTCGACGGAAACCACACGCTCGACATCGCCACCGCGAACGCGGGGTCCAACACGGTGACCGTTCTGCTCGGCGATGGGGCCGGACATTTCCCCGTCCGACGCGACTATGCCACCGGTGTCGAACCGCTCGGGGTCGTAGTCGTCGACCTCAACCACGACGGCCATCCCGACCTGGTCACGGCCAATGCGGAGGGGAGCGTGTCCGTGTTCCTGGGAAACGGGGACGGCAGCTTCGCTTCGGCGAGGAACATCCCGATCGGGGGAGTGCCCTACGCGATCGCGACCGGAGACCTCAACGTCGACGGCAAGGCGGACATCGTCGTGGCCGACCAGAACCGGGGGGCCGTGGTCGTTCTACTTGGCGATGGAGCGGGGGGCCTTTCGGTCTCCGGCACATTCGGCGTCGGGGGCGCGCCCACCTCGGTCGCCGTCGGCGATCTCGACGGCGACGGAATCCCGGATGTCGCGTGCGCGGTCGGCACGCTCTCGGTGCTGCATGGCACCGGCACTGGCACTCTCGCCTCCCCGGTGAGTTACGGGACAGCTGGCGGGGCGACCTCGGTGGCCATCGTCGATCTCAATCTCGACGGTGCGCCGGACGTCGTGGTGACCGGCAATGGATCGAACATGGTTTCCGTATTCCTCGGTCAGGGCGTCAGCGGTCTTGCGCCGCGGCTCGATTTCGGGACCGGGGGCTCTCCCTGGTGGGTCACGGCCGGGCGATTCAACGGCGATGACTTCCCCGATCTGGCGACGAGCAACATGGGCGACGGCACCGTGTCGCTGCTCAACCAGGTGGCCAACAGGCAGACGACCACGACCGCTCTGGCCGCCGACCCCAACCCCTCCAACTACGGCGACGCCATAACCCTCACGGCGACGGTGAGCCCCGCCGATGCCACCGGACCGGTCGACTTCCGCGACGGGGGGACCACGCTCGGCACCACGTCACTCAATGCCGGCGTAGCGACGTTCTCGATCACCGGACTCCTGCGCGGCACGCACCCGCTGACCGCGCTCTATAGGGGCAATGCGACCCTCCGCCCGAGCATCTCGCCGACGGTCACAGAGGTCGTCCACGGCGTCGGGTCGGTCACGAGGCTGGCGTCGAGCGTGAACCCGTCGCAGCTCATGCAGGTCGTGAGCTTCACCGCCACGGTTTCCTCGGCGACAACGGGGCCGCTGCCGATTGGTACTGTGCAGTTCAACATCGACGGCGCGGACTTCGGTGCCCCGGTCGCGCTGGCGGCCGGAAGCGCGACCAGCCCGGGCGATAGCACGCTCGCGGTCGGCAGCCACGCCGTCCTGGCGACCTACTTGGGAGACAGCAGGTACGACCCCAGTACCTCGTCGGCGCTGAACCAGGTTGTCCAGCCTCCCAATCCAGTCATCGTCGCGGTGCGCGACGTGCCCAACGATCAGGGCGGGCACGTCTTCATCACCTGGCACTCGCCGCTCGACTATCCCGGCGCCCGGGCGGTGACGGGCTACCGGGTGTGGCGCCGCGCGCCCAACCCGGGCGCCGCGGCCGCACGCCGGGCGTCGGCGGGGATGACCGTGACCACTCGGCCCGACGGGGCGGCTCTCGAGGGCTACTGGGAGTCGATCGCCACGCTGCCGGCCGAGCAGCTGGTGAACTACGCCTACGATGCCCCGACTACCCAGGACTCGATCGCCGGCAGCAATCCTCTCACCGCCTTCTTCGTCACCGCGCTGACGGCCGACGCGTTCGTGTTCTTCCCGTCGGCGCCTGACAGCGGCTACTCGGTCGACAACCTCGCGCCCCCGACGCCGGCACCGTTCGCGGCGTCGTACATGACAGGCTCGACCGCCTTGCACTGGGGCGCCAACCCGGCGCCGGATCTGCGCGAGTACCGGCTTTACCGCGGGCTCGGGCCTCAGTTCGTCCCTGGACCCGACAATCTGGTGATCGCGACCCGCGACACCGGCTACGTCGACGTGACCCCGACGGCCTACGTGTACAAGCTGGACGCGATCGACATTCACGGCAACCCGAGCCATTACGCGGTAGTGACCCCGAACGGACCGGTGGCGACGCTGGCCTCGCTGGTCGCGATCGACGCGAGCGCCAACCGCATCTCCCTGGGCTGGTACTCGGCCGGCAATGCGGGGCTCGCGGTGACGATTTACCGGCGTACGGCGGCGACGGACTGGTCAGCGCTTCGGCAGGCGATGTTCAACGGCACAGGGTTCCTGCGCTTCGACGACACTTCTGTGCAAGCCGGCATGACCTACGGCTACCGGCTCGGCATCATGGACGGCGGCGTGGAGACGTTCGTGGGCGAGGGATGGGCGACCGCCGAGGCTCCAGTTCTTGCTTTGGCAGGCGCACGACCGAACCCCGCGGTGGGGGGCGCGCTCACGGTCGCATTCACGCTGCCAAGCGCTGAAGCGGCCAACCTCGAGCTAATCGACGTGAGCGGTCGGCGACTGGTCGCCCGGGATGTTGGCTCGCTTGGCCCGGGGGCGCATTCCGTCAACCTCGCAGAGGGGACCCGAATCCCCCCGGGGATCTACCTCCTGCGACTTTCGGAAGCTGGGGAGCGGCTGACGAGTAGGGTTGCGGTGCTCCCATAAGTAGTCATGCAGGGGCGGGCCTGTAACCTCGGTTGGCCGGTTGCCACCGCGCCGGCCCTGGAGGCCGTCATGCTCAAACGATTCTTCTACGCCTGCGCATGCTCGCCCGGCCGGCCCGGCGGAACGGCCCAAACAGGCTCCCGCCGCCGTCAAGGCGGATCCCGGCCCGCTCCGCCTGCTCGAGCGCCCCCAGAGCACGATGCGACAACACCATTTGCGTGCCCTTGCCGCACGAACCGGAAGGTGTAGCATTCCAATCCTTCGTTGTCCTGACGAGGGTGGGGACTCAAGCGGGTGCGATTGTGATGGCGATCACGAAAGCCTGCGCCGAGCTGAGCGTAATGGCTGGAGTTGCGGCGGCATTCTGCAATGCTCCGTGGTGCGTCGATGAGGCTCATGCGGCGGCCCAGGAGTTCGTGTTCGTGGCAAACGCCGACGCGGGACCGGTCACGGCATACCCGGCACTCTCATCCGGGTTGGTGTTTGCGGCGGTCAGCATTCGGGACCCCCACCTTCCGAACACCTACTGGGACCCTTGGGGCGTGGCGCTCGACGCGCAGCAGAACCTGTACGTCCAGACGTTTCTTTCGGACGCGACGACGTTCGTGTTCCCGGCGGGTGACGACGGTAGCATGCCGCCATCGGGATTGTTTCGCGGGGACGGGCCCGACAGTCGCAGCGTCGCGGTCGACGCGAACGGCTACGAATATGTCGCAACCGGCGAAGGCCCTTCGGAGATCATCGTGCTGCCCCCGGGCGCGAGCGGTCAGCCCGGAAATCTCTACACGGTTGGCCCCCTCCGCTCGATCGCAACGGACGAGGCGGTGTGGCATCCGTGGCCGAGTCTGCTGACCACGGATCTCCAGAACCACTTGATCGTGGCAGTCGTGCGGGCCCAAGGCAACGCGATCGAAGTATTCGATGGAGGGGCGACCGGATCGCTGACACCGATCCGCGTGATTACGGGGCCGGTCACCGGCCTGGGCGCGTGCACGGACACCATGTGCAATACGATGGCCGTCACGTTCTCGCCGCTCTCCGGACACCTGTGCGTCGGGGTCAGCGCCGGGCAGCAGACTCACATCAGCGTGTTCGCCGGCGATGCCGAGGGAGACACCATACCCCTGCGCACTATCGAAGGGCCGGCGACGGGGCTCGCCGGCAAAGTAGTTACCGGGATCGCAGAGAGTCAGCGCACGGGCGAACTCTTCGTGCTTGCGAAGGACGCACAGTTCGCAGGACCTGGGCAAGTCCTCGTCTTCGGGAATTCAGCCCAGGACAACGCTGTTCCCGTGCGCGCGTTCACCGATGCCTCGACCCAGCTTGCGGACGCTGCAGGTATCGCGCTCGCCTACGAATCCATCCCCCTGGGCGTCTCGTCGCGGGAGGTTGGCGGCGTCCCGCGACTAACGGTCGGCCCCAATCCGACGAACGCCTTCTTGAGCGTGCGGCTCTTGTTGCCGCGCGCCGTCGGCGGCTTGCAGTTGCAGGTTCTCGACCCGGCGGGTCGATCCGTGGCGATGATTTGGAAGGGCGACGCACCCGCGGGAACGCTCGAGGCAAGCTGGGATGGCCGATCCGCCGGCCAAGCGGCGGTTCCCGGCGTCTACGTGCTACTCGCGTCAGGGGAAGGGCTGCGGGCCCAGCGACGGTTTGTCCTGATCCGCTGAGGTGCCGTCCTCCACTGACAGCGACGACGCCGAATCGTCGCTCCAACGACCACTAGCTTTCCACGACCAGCCGTTCGAGCTTCCGGCCCAGCCGCGCTCGCACCCGGGCGAGCAGGATCGTCACCACGACGAAGAGCCCGCCCACGACCCCCCACCAGAGCCCCGCGGCCCGAGACCGATCCGGAAACCGAGGAACAGGCTGAGCGGGAGCGCGAACAGCCAGTACCCGATCAGGTTCGCGATCAGCGGCGTGCGGGTGTCTCCCAGGCCACGCAGGATGCCGATCGACACGACCTGCACGGTCGGTGATGCGTCCTCAAAGCGATCCCGCCCTCCGGACACCAGCCGGGAAGGGCGGGATCAGCCTTGGCGGACTCTTACTTCATCAGCATCGGCATGCTGATGTTGATGGCGGTCCACTCTCCCGATGCGCCTTTCACTTCGATCTTGTCGGGGCGGATCGAATGCCCACGGTAAACCGGCGTTCCCGTGATGCGGGCCTCTTCACCAATGTGGTCCGCCAGGTCCTGAGACGGCGTCACCAACACCCACACCTCGTTCTTCCCCGTCAGGACACCAACGGGAATGCCCAGCTTGGCACAGAGGGTGCCACAGCCCTTCATCTCCCCCATGGGAGTGATGTGGTCGTTGCCCATGTTGCGGGAGTCCATCGAGTAACACTTGGTGTCGATGAGGCTGCCGGAGACGGTGATGCTCTTCGTCTTCGACATGCTGTCCTTGGAGTGTCCCACCGCGGGCAGCGCACCCGCAGCGGCGATCAGGACCAGGGAAACCGACAGCAGACGACGCATGGCGTTTCCTCCTTCTGGCGTGGTGTCGAATCAGAACCCCGGCCGTATGCCGAGATCCTGCGAGAGGAATGACTCAGGCGTGGACGTGTCGCGGGGCCAAAGCGAGCTCGTCGCTCACGCCATACACTGCCCCGATGACGCCGCCGTACACGAGATGGCCGATGAGGCTGCCCACCGCGGCCACCACCGAGCCGCTGAAGAACCCAGCCCCCATCAGGGGCATCACCACCACCTGGGCCGTGAGCCACGGCAGCAGACCATAGATCGCGCCGCGCGCGAGGCCCGGCCCTGGGATGCGGCTCACGAAGAAGAGGGCATAGGCGAACGCGAGCACCACGCCGATCATGAAGTGAGAGACCCAGCCGAGCGCAATGTTCCCGCCCATCATCGATCCCAGCATCCGTCCGATGTCCATCGGCGGCAGGCCCATCAACGGGGACATGAGCATCAGCGCCGTCATCGCAGCGGTTCCGGCCAGACCGGCGAGCACCACTCGTCCGATGTGTAGCTTCATCTCGTCTCCTCCTTCGTGGCTGTACTGGCGCGGCCGCGGCAGCCGCTCGCTCAAGGTGGCTCCTTCGACTCGAGCCGACACTGAGTGGTGCCGCGAGCGAGGCGGTTGTTACAACGGGGCAGCGAGAGCGCGGACCTTCGGGCGCTCGTGTTAGATTGGAAGCGCCTCGCTCACAACGAGCAGCTAAGCCCAAGAGAGAGCCGGCATGTCCCAGACGGAGCTCGAGCGACAACTGGTGTCGCGGCTGCGTTCCGGCGATGAGGCGGCGTTTGCGGCACTGGTCGATGATCTGCAAGGCAGACTGCTACGGCTTGCACGCTCTTTTTGCCGCACCGAAGCGGTGGCCGAGGAGGCGGTGCAGGAGACCTGGATTGCTGTGATCGAGGGCATTGGCGCGGAACGCTGCGATCCTGGATTTTCGGTGTCCCGGTGAATCAGGCGCGCAAGCGGGCACTTCGTGAGGCGCGGCAGGCCGAGTTGACGAGGCTGCCTCAGGAGGCCGTCCGCGTGCCACCCGAGGACCCCAGCGCCGACGCCCCGGACGAGCCCGAGCCCGGGATGGGGGCAAACGGGCGGTGGGAGACCCTGCCCACGCCCCGGGAGCTCGAAGACCCGGCTGCGGCAATGGTTAGCCGAGAGACGTTCGGGGTAATCGAGCGGGCACTGGCCGACTTGCCGGAATCGCAACGCAACGTCGTGCTCCTCAGTGACGTTGAGGGGGTGGCGCCAGACGAGGTGTGTAACATTCTGGGGATCTCAGGGAACAACCAGAGGGTGCTGCTCCATCGAGGTCGAGCACGGGTTCGGCAGGCCCTCGACCTCTACATGAAGGAGGGCCTCTCCACAAAGGGATCGGGCGAAAGGATGAACCGGCCATGATGAATTGCTCGGAAGTGACGCGAGTGGCCGGCGACTTCCTGGGGCGCCGTCTGCGGCTGCGGCAGCGCATCGGTGTGTTGATGCACATCGCCATGTGCCGGGGCTGCCGCGCTTACATCGAGCAACTCCGACTGACGCTGTTGGGACTGCGCTCGCTCCCGGCGGCAGCGGGGGCAAGAGAGCACCGGGACGATCTGCTCCAGCACTTCCGGCAGCGGAAGGGACGCGAATGATCGAAGGATCGGCGGGCAATCGGGCGCCCAGTCGGAGTTGGTGTCTTCTTCGTTTGCCTGGGTCGAGCGAACCAGCGGCGGTGGACTGTGAGAGTTCAGCTCATCTACTTTGACGGCTGCCCCAACGCGGACGGCGCGCGCAACGAGCTCCGCGCGGCTCTGGCGAGGCTCAGCATCGCGACGCGGATCGAAGAGATCTCGACAACAGCGCCCGACGTGCCGGCGGAGCTGCGTCGATGGGGTTCGCCAACGATCCTGATCGACGGGGTGGATGTCGGCGGCGACAGTGCGCCGAGCGGCGCAAGCTGCCGCCTCTACCGCCGCGGTGACGGTCGCCTCCAGGGAATTCCGCCTGCCCCGCTAATCGACGCCATGTTGTCCCGGGCACGGCGCGTAGACAGTGGGTGACAGCGGCTCATCGCGCCGGGGATCGCACTACCGGCCTTCCCTCCCTGTCCTTCAATTGTCCCCGAACCGTCGCCGTCGAAACCCTACTCCCTGTCGATGCCCGTCGGATGGTCCCTGGCGTAAGTCCTTGTCTTTGCGAGGTCGGCGAAAGGTCCGATGCCCACGACGTCGCCTCGCGCGGCCCAAACAGCGGCCAGGGTGTTCAGCGTGGACTCTCGGCCCGGAACTGCTCGCCGAAGACATCCAGGCACTTGTTCCAGCCCCCCTCGTGCAAGGCCCCTTGCTCGTCATCGGGAAGATTCGCATGGTTCAGCGTCACAAGGGTGTCACTGCCATTCTTTTCGAAGATGACCGTCACCATCGACTCCAGCCCGCGCGTGAACTTCGACATCCACGTGTACTGGATACGCTTGCTGCGCTCGATGGCCACGAACCGACCGTAGTGTGCCCGCTGCTCCCCGGACTCCAGCCCGAACGCTGTGTCATGCTGGGCACGCGCGTCCTTCGTGCCGACCATCGACACATGCATGAAGAAGAAGAGCCCGTCGACCCGCGGGTCGAAGATCAGCTTCTCGGCGTCAGTCCAAGGGTTTCCCGGGTGCTTAGGGTCCAGCCACGCTTCGAAGACCTCGGCGGGGGATGCAGGAATCGTGCGGCTGATTGTCAACTCCATCGTCCTCGTGCCGGCCGTCATGACTTCTTGCGCTCCAACGCGAATACGAGGGCCTCCGCCTTTCCCTTCATCGTTTCTTCTCCTTCTTCAATCGCTCGTCCTTGAAATGCTGCTCCAGCCGGTCCAAGCGCTGGGTCCAGAACCGCTCATACTCATGTACCCAGCCAGAGACAAGCCGAAGCGGCTCGGGCTTGAGAGAGATGAAGACCTCGCGGCCTCGCCTCTCGCGCTCGATGAGACCGGCTCGCGCGAGGAGCTTGAGGTGCTTGGTGACGGCGTTGAGCGAGACGTCGAGGGGTCGCGCGACGTCGGTGAAGCGCGCCGGGGCGGCGGCAAGCCGCCGGATAATGTCCCGTCGCGAGGGGTGCGAGAGCGCCGTCAACACGTCGGTCAGTTGATCCATCTATCCATTACACCATATGGTGTATCGTTGTGCAAGCTCCCTCCAGGTGGCGGGGGAGGGTGGATATCCCCCGAGGGCGAGTCTCTGACTTGCGTTCACGAATTTCCCCCATCTGCGCTGGGCCTTGGAGCTAGGTGATGCTGCAGGCGGTCCAAAGGCATTTGCTTCCGGCTAATCCCCAGTGCTGCCAACGCGCCAAGGAGCGACATACCCGCCACGACGAGGAGCGCGGGCCGAACGCCACTGACGACGCCCTCCGGAGAGTCAAGGCTTCCACTGCTCGCAAACACTGCACTGGCCACCGCGATCCCGAACGCGCTCCCGAATCTCTGCATGGTGCCGCTCACCCCGGATGCCTTGCCGACGTCGTCGTGAGACACCGCGCTGACGGCAGCGGTCGGCGCGATCGTGACCGCGATCGAAATCCCCATGCCACCGACCACGAGGGGCAGGAACAGATCGGCGTACGTGGCATGACTGGTTGCACGCGTCGCGAGTAGTCCGAGGCCGATGCCTTGCACCAGGAGCCCAAAGGCAAGCACGGCGCGGCGCCCGATGTGGTCCGACACTTTGCCCGCGAGCGGCGCAATCACAAGCGGACCGCCGGTCCAGGGACTCAGCCGCGACCCGGCCTCGAGTGGTGACAGCCCGAGCGCGGTCTGTAGGTACTGGACCATTAGGAATGTCGCGGCTGCGCTCGAGCCTGCCATCCAGAAGCCGGCAACGGTCGACGCGAAGAAGCCTGAGCTCCGAAACACCCGTAGCGGCACCATGGGGTCTTCGGCCCGACGTTCCCACATGAAGAAGGCGGCAATCGCGACGGCGCCCATCGCCAGCGCACCCAGCGCCCCGATCTCGGCCCATCCGCGCTCACCGGCCCGCAACAGCCCCCACACGATTGCAACGGCCCCGCCCGTTATGAGCAGGACAGCGACCGGATCGAGTCGCGTCGCAGGACCGCGAGTCTCGGTGAGGCGGACTGACGCGAGCGCCGCAGCGACCACCGCAATAGGCAGGTTGATCCAGAAGATCCAGTGCCAGTTGAGTCCTTGCGTGATTGCGCCGCCGACGAGCGGCCCGCTTATGACAGCTATCCCCGCAATACCTCCCCACATTCCCACGATGGCGCCTCGCCGCTCCTTCGGGAATGCGCTGATCAGCAACGTCAAGCTAATGGGCATGACCATTGCCGCGGCCGCTCCCTGCACCACGCGCGCTGCGATGAGCAGTGTGGCCGTTGGTGCGAGCGCACAGGCAGCAGATGCCGCACCGAAGACCGACACTCCGATGACGAAGATCCGACGGCGACCGTAGCGGTCGCCGAGCGCCGCGGCGGTGATGATTCCTCCCGCAAACGTGAGTGTGAACGCGTTCACAGTCCATGCGAGGGTTGCCAAGCTCGCGCCAAGGTCGCGCTGGATTGCCGGTAGCGCCGTAATCACGATCAGCGTATCGAGCGCGACCATGAAGAACGCGAGTGACGTCAGCGCCAGCGTCCAGGCGCGAACCGATCGGTCATTCATGGCGTGGTCCGTCATCCGTGTGAGCCAGCGCATCTACGACCCAGCCCGCAGTCACGTTCGGTGGTGTGTTATCTCGTCTCACCGGGGTGATAGCCAATGCTAGCGCTAGCCAAGGGCAGCTGCGTCTCGGGCTTCTCCAGGAAGTGCCTGATGATTGGGATCACCTTCTCAGGTTCCGAGGAGAGAGCGAAGTGGCTGGCGCTCGGAATCACCGCAAGCTCGCCGCGGGGAATGAGCTTGAAGGTCTCGACGGAGTGCTCAAGGCGAACGAAGTCGTGATCTCCTTGAACGATGAGAAAGGGAGCGCGAATCGAAGCCAACTCTTCTCTCGAGAATCCCTTCCACTGAATACGGCCTACCTTGCTGTAGATCGTGGGCCAGTAGTGCGCATCGGGCGCGACGCTCTTGTACGCGTTCCTCTGAAATGCGATGTCTCTGGTTTCGGCGGTCGGCGGCTTATCGAAGGAGGTCATCACGGGGTTGAATGTTTCAGGTGGAGGGGCAAACGTTGCCGAGTAGGTCACGACACGACGGACGAGGTCCGGATAGTGAACCGCGATAACGGCCGCCGTATCACCACCGTAGCTGTCGCCAAGGAAGTCGGCCTTGGAGACCCCGAGATATCCCAGCAGGCCCACCACGTCTTTGGCGTATTGCTCGATCGAAATGGGACGCTCAGGGATGTCCGCCGTGCGACCATTGCCCTGCAGATCGACTGCAATCACTGAATGTCTTTGAGCTAGCTCGGGAAATGATACGCGACCTGCAAAGCCGAAGGCGGGAGGAATGAAGATGAGCGGATCGCCGTTGCCCTCGATCTCGTAGTACATCTTCAGGGCATTCACGGGCGCATATCCGCGGGCGGCCGAGGTGGTGTGGGTAAGTGAGTTCATGACGGATCCTTTCCCTGATTGATCAGGTCAGTCGCTTCCGAAGTGGTCGGCGAACCGGCCCACGAAGCGGAGGGGCAGAGAGCCGGGCAACCGATCCATGTGGACATTATACCTTATGGTGTATTGTTGTGAAAGGAGTTTCCGAGGGCCGGCGTAGCTCGCCGATCTTGCGGTCGACTGAGCAGCCGCGCTGGGCGATCAGCCTCACCCGGCGCCGCTGGTCGTCAAGCACCGTCGCGGAAGCGGAGCGTGCCTGCCCGACTGCGCCGTTCGACGAGCCCAAGGCGGGCTAGGCTCTGTCCCTCAATTGTCCCCGAACTGTCCCTGTCGAGCGTCTACTCCCGTCGGTTCCCGTCGCCCGACTCCTCGCGCAACTCGTTGTCTTTCCGCGTTTGGTCGTCAGGTTCCGACGGGGTTTCAGCTGGTATTTCCCTCGAATCCCATTGGGAACGCCAAACCTCGCGGTGTCACGCAACGAGTTGCGGGTGCCAGCACCCTGCGATGTTACAGGTTCGGTACAGAATTCGTCCCGACGGCTGGTCCCCTCGTCCGCGGCGCTCTGAGCGGTTACGCTACAAGGGAACTGGGGCCGTCAGGTGGAAGGAATCGGCCGCCGCGACCGCCGCCGGTTCAAGGGCCGGCAGCGCTTCGGCCCTGAGGACGGTCCGGGGCGGTTGAATGCCATGCCAGATCCACGGACAGGTTCGTGGCTGACCGAGGTACTCGACCTGGCGGCGCGCGCACCGAGCGGCCACAACGCCCAGCCGTGGCTTGTTCGCGTTGGCGAACCGGGGCGATTGGTGATCGTCGGCGCGAGAAATCGCAGGCTGCCGGCCGTCGATCCGGCCAACCGCGAGCTGCTTCTG
>Ga0306921_10000714_pt1 | contig 30559 bp, 22 predicted proteins | sample sta12Cox44000080_FD_203760 | JGI IMG/M metagenome (GOLD analysis project Ga0306921, IMG submission 203760) | Lab enrichment of tropical soil microbial communities from Luquillo Experimental Forest, Puerto Rico - statoxic.12C.oxic.44.000.080 (v2)... | ecosystem: Environmental > Terrestrial >... | reverse complement strand
TTCATTCGTGTGGCATCCAGGACGATGACGGCAGCATGGTGTACGGCGGTGAAGCGTGCGGGTATGTGCTCGAGCTGCCCGGCGGAGTGAAGCTATATCACGCGGGCGACACCGGCGTGTTCGGCGACATGGCGATCATCCGCGAGTTGTATGCGCCTGAGATTGTTTGCCTGCCGATCGGCGACCACTTCACGATGGGTCCACGTGAAGCGGCGTACGCGTGTAAGCTGCTCGAGCCGAAGTACGTCATTCCGATGCACTTTGGGACGTTTCCTGTGCTGGTGGGCAGACCCTCCGAACTCAGAGATCTGTTGGGTCCGGGCGGGCCGGAAGTTGTGGAGATGCAAGCAGGAGAAACCGTCGGGTAGGTTAGTGGATCGTGGATAGACCGGAGTTCCGGTTTCGCGAGGATTGGCGTGCGAGAAGTTGATCACAAGATTACACATCCGCGGGTGGACCACTACTTGTACGCGATGCTGCCCCCGCGCAACCCAGTGCTGGCGGAGATCGAGAAGCAGGCGGACGAGAGGGACATCCCCATCGTCGGCCCGGCAGTAGGGCGGCTACTGTATCAGTACGCTCGCTTGATCGGCGCCGAGCAAATCTTCGAGATGGGATCGGCGGTTGGGTATTCGACTATCTGGTGGGCGATGGCAGTGGGCGAAGGAGGCAAGGTGCACTACACCGACGGCAGCCGCAAGAATGCTGATGAAGCGCGCGGCTATTTCGAACGCGCCGGAGTCGCCGACCGCATCGAGGTGCACGTGGGCGACGCGCTCGAAGTACTATCCGAGCGCAAGGAGCAGTTCGACGTGCTCTTCTGCGACATCGACAAGCGCGACTATCCGCGGGCCGCGCGCATGGCTCCGGAGCGCGTGCGCAAGGGCGGCCTGTTCCTTACCGACAACACGCTGTGGCGCGGCGAGGTGGCTTATCGAGCGGGCAATCCCGAATACAAGACGAAGAAGGAACCCGATCAGATGGTGCGTGCCATTGTCGAATTCAACGAGATTCTGTACAAATCGCCGGATTGGTACACGACGATCGTTCCGTTAAGGGATGGCGTGACGGTAGCAATGCGGGTGTAAATTTCCCGCACCATGCCAGACGCAGATCTTTTTCAGCAGGCCAGCCCGCAGCGCGCGAATTACCTGCCCGGCTTTGCCCTACTAACCGCTTCCGGCGGATTGGCCAATGTCGGCCACTCCGCGTACTCTCCCCCCCGCATCAGAGCCAACGAATGGAATCTAAATCGCGTACCGGTTTTTTCGCTTAGATGCCTCGATCATGATCACTAACGCGGGCTGTCGCTCATAGGAGATGCCGGCTTCAAGCATTAGCGGGCCGACGGAAGGGTCCTGGGGAATCCGAAGCGCCCATACAATGTCAGCGTCCTTGCCTGCTTGACTCGCCAGCCATTCCGAAAACGGTAGGGTAGGCAAAGAAGAAGAACCAACGTGAGACGCTGGAACATCTCCGAAATATGGTAGCCAGCGCGATAAAAACTCCTACTCCCAAAAGTCTTCTCACGGTTACGCCCACCATCGAGACAGGGATGGTTACGTGGAGCAGGGCGCTTCAGAAACGCTACGATTACTTGCTTGTATTCTGGTCTGAAAAAGCTAGATCGATTGCACTGGCACCAGTCGTAAATCGTCAACGAGCCCAACCTCTTTCTGGAAGAACGGCTCGCCATATTTCACTCCCACCAGCATTCCGTAGGAGTGCGCCATCGAAGCCACGCGCTCGCGGATTTCAGCGTGAGCAGGGAAGTCCTTGCTGCCTTCAGGCTGGTCGCTGAACTGTTCCTTGTAGGCATAAATGGATTCCAGCTTGGCTTCGAACTCGGCGGTGATGTCTACTACGAACGTTGGGCGCAGGTCGTAATAGAGCGTCGCATAGACGATCTTGAACGGCCGGTGCGGCTCGAGGTTGCGCAGACGGTGAATCTCGAAGGAGTCGACATCTTGCGTTGCAGCGGTGTGGCCGAGACGGCGCAATCCCGCAAGAAAGCAGGCTTCGTAGCCGACTGTCGCACAACTGTAGTGATCCGGATGGCGGCCCTTCCAGTAGGGCAGAATCACTACGCGGGGGCGCTGCTCGCGAATCACACGCGCGATTTTGACGCGGTTGGGATAGGTGTTCTCGACACGGCCATCGGGAATGTCGAGCACCTCCCGCCACGCGACTTGCAAGATGCGTGCTGCTTCCCCGGCCTCGCGAGCGCGGCTCTCCGCAGAGCCCCGCGTGCCCAGCTCGCCTTGCGTGAGATCGAGGATGCCTGTGCACGCACCTTGCCTGGCCATCTTCAGGAGCGTGCCGCCACAGGTCTGCTCCACGTCGTCGCGGTGCGCAGCCATGGCGAGCACGTCGAGTGGAGGCGAGCTCACTTCTTGCGCTCCACGAGAAACGCGGCGATCTCGCGCAGGTCGTTGGCGTTGTCGCCGAAACGATGGAGCGCGGCGTTGGCCTTCTTCACCAGCTCATCGGCCTTCGCGACGGAGGCGTCAATTCCAAACAGCAATGGATAGGTCGCTTTCTCCGTTGCCGTGTCTTTGCCGGCCGTCTTGCCGAGTTGTTCGGAGGTCTGCGTTACATCGAGCACATCATCGACAATCTGGAAGGCCAGGCCGATGTTCATTCCGAAATCGCGCAAGCTCTGAATCTGTGAGGCGTCGCCTCCTGCGTAGAGTCCGCCGGTGACCACACTGGCGGTGAGCAGCGCTCCGGTCTTGGAGCGATGAATATACTCCAGCGTCTTGGCGTCGGGATGCCGGCGCTCGGCTTCGAGGTCCATTACTTGTCCGCCGATCATGCCGTCAACCGTGCCGGTGGCGTGCGCGATCTCGGCAATGATAGAGACACGCGCGCTAGCGGGACAGCGCAGGTTGGCCAGCACCTCATATGCATAGGTCTGCAGGGCGTCACCCGCGAGAATCGCTATGGCTTCACCAAAAACCTTGTGGCAGGTGGGGCGGCCGCGGCGCAGATCGTCGTTGTCGAGCGCCGGCAGATCGTCGTGAATCAGTGAATAGGTGTGCAGCATCTCCAGCGCAGAACCGAGTTCTTCGCTGCCCTCGGGAACACAGCCGGCGACAACCCGGGCGGCTTCCATCGAGAGAATGGGACGAAGCCGCTTGCCGCCTGCGAAAACACTGTGGCGCATCGCCTGATGGATCGAGGAGGGATATTGCGTGGCCGGAGGTAGAAGGCGTTCGAGCGCCTTGTCAGTGAGAATGCGTCCTTCTTCAAGCGTTTCCTGGAGCATGAAAGAGGCAGTATAACAAGCGAGTAGCCAGTGGTTAGTGTTTCTGAGCACATGCGCGAAGCGAACGCTGCCACACGTCCGACGGACGAAAGCTTGGATTCTGAATTAGTTCGGCGTTGATTTCGAAGCAGCTTTGTTCTTCGTTTCAGCAGCGAGTTTGGCTTCGCGGTCGGCATCGGAGGTACGGCCGGCCTTGCGATACGCGATCTGCAACTGGTTGTGTACATCGTCAAGGTTGGGATTAGTCTTGACCGCGGCTTCGAGGTGTGGGATTGCATCCTTCGTCTTGCCTTGCTCAAGCAGCGTCTTGCCGAGCTGGTATTGCGCGTCGGCATCGTCGGGATTGAGCTTCAATTCCGCTTCGAACTCGGTGACGGCTAATGACGTCTGCTTCAGGCGCAGTTGCGCCATTCCGGTGTAATAGTGGGCGCGCTCGAAGGAAGGATTTTGCTGGATTGCCTTTTGATAAGTTGCGATCGCTTGCTGGGGATTTCCGAGATCGCTGTACACCTGTCCGACCAGCAACAGCGCGTCCGGCGACAATGGCTGCTCGCTTATTCGCGCGAGAATCACATTGGCCTTTTCCTGCTGGTTGGTGCGCGCCAGTGAAGTCGCCCAAGCATAGGCAACGCGAGGGTCGGAGTAGGCTACATCGCCAACCTGATCGAAGACCTTCGCGGCGTCAGCATATTGGTCGCTGGAAAACAGCGCCATGGCCAGCATCGGCGGGATCATCTTGTCGCCCGGCTCCTGCTGAATCGCAGCCTTCAAGGCGCGGGCGCTTTCTGGGTAATCATTGGCCCGAAACGCAGCGAAGCCAAGGTTACGCATCAGGTGAGGAATGGCGGGGTTCCACTTCTCCGCCTGCTGAAAGTAGGTGAGTGCGACAGCGTACTGCTTCTGGCGCGCTTCCGAGGTTCCAAGATCGTTAAAGGCATTGCCGAGCACGACAGTCAACTTCTGCTCGGTGGACCTGAGCTCGGCCTTCTCCTGCACCGAAAGTTTCGGCGCTTCGTCGCCAGGCTGCGCGCTGGGGTTAATGACTGCGGTTGTCGGCACAGAAGATTCGGCGGACATCCCAGAACGGGTGCTGCCTTGCACCTTCGACGCGGGAGTGTTGGCCCGGCTGTCAGCCATGGTCTTCTCCTGCATGTCGGAAAAAATCTTGGTGTAGGCGGATGCCTCTTCCTTGCGACCACTTTGGTAGTCGAGGCGTCCCAGCACATAGTAGGCGCGCCGAATCTGGTAGTTATTGCGCGCCTGATCATCACCGGTAAGCTCGATCGCTTTGCGCAGGAGCTCCTCGGCCTTCGCGTTGTCCTTGCGAGCATATGCATTCAGCCCCATATAGAGATAGGGCTCGGGCCAGTCCGGCTTGTCCCTCGCGGCGGCCTTCAGATAGCGGTCGGAGTCGTCGTAGAGTTGGTCGTTATTGTCGATGTAGCCGAGGAAGAAATTTCCGAAGAAGTCCGTCGGGTTGACCTTGACTTCCTCGGCGAACTCTTCGCGGGCTTGCGGCGTCGCTACCCATTCGTTCTGCCCCATGTAGAGCAAGCCAATGAAGTAGTGCGCGCGCGAAGCTTTTGCATCGAGCGCCGCGGCGCGGTTGAATTCGCGGACCGCGTCGTCCATCATGCCGGCATTCTGGTACGCGCGGCCGATCATGATGTGCAGGCTGGCGCGGTCTCCCGTCGCGTCGGTCAACTGCTTGAAAATGACCTCGGCTTTGGCCTTGGCGCCCTGGTTCAAGTAAGCCGTGGCCAGAGCGTAGGCAACGATCACATTGCTTTCGAGCTCGAGCGACCGGTTGAATGACTCGGCTGCCTCGCGCCAGGCTTTTTTGTCCATGTACAGCTTGCCCTGCACATCCCATGCGTCGGCGTTTCGAGGGTCGGCTTTGAGCACAGGACCAATCTCAGCCAGCGCTTCGTCAGTGCGCTGCGCCCGCATAAAGACCAGCGACAGGGCAATGTGAGCGTTGGGCGTGTCTTCAAACTCAATCGACTGCTTGTAGAGATCGACCGCCTGATAGTTGTTTCCCTCTGCCAGCTTGATTTCAGCCAATGCGCGCAGCGTGGTCGCGATCAGGTTGCGGTTGGCTGACGCGATCTTCGTGGGGTCGCCGGTTTGTTGAGCTGTGCTGGCGGCCTCGATCCGTGCCGGCAGATCTTCCATCGCCGAGCCGTTCAGCGAGGTCTTGGGTTGGGACGGAGCTTGCGCAAAGGCGCAGCTTGAGATCGAGACGGCCAGCTCGACAAGAAGACAAACCAGCGGCGAAATAATTCGGCGAGTGATGAATGGAATGACGGAAAGTAGCCGTGTAGAGATCAATGCTGATTAACTCGGACGATACATTCCAAGCTAAACGGCGGTGTAAGCGGAGTCAAGCGGGCGCCGGCTGGACGCCCGCGATGGAAAGGTCAGGCTGCCGGCGAAGTGTGCGTAGCCTTGTAGGCGACGTATCGTTCAGAGGCCTGCAAGATGCGCGGTAGCTCGCCGGAAAAGCAGCAGTCCACTGCGCCTGCGGCAAGCGATTTCGACCACATGCCATCATCGGCGAGACGATGGATACACACAAATGCTGTGCTCGGAAACTCGTGGCAAAGTTGTCCTAATTCCGAGAAGTTAACGATCTCCAGATCGACGATCGCAAGTTCCGCCTTGGTGCGCGCGATGGCGTTGCGGGTGTCTTCTTGACTGCTGACAGTTGCGACGTCGAGAAACTGTTTCTGTATGGAAGCGACGAGTTTGTCAGTCAGCGCAGGGTCTTGGCGGGTGAGCACAACGTGGATTGGCGGCATGGTAATACCCCTCTTTGAGCCGGTTGGACGGGTGGCGCCAATACTACAAACGAGCAGAAATAACGTTGTGGTTAGAGAATCCAGATCGAATGACGATCTACGCTTTGGCGGCGTCGCCGGGTTGAACGGCAGGTTCGAAGGCTTCCGGCTGGAGCTTACCATTGCGCTTCAGCAGAATTTCTACCTTTCCTTCGGCCTCTTCCAGTTCCTTGCGACAAGAACCCGAGAGCTTCATGCCTTCGTCAAATAGTTCCAGCGCCCGATCAAGGGCGACATCACCCTTTTCCAACTCGGCTACGATCGTTTCCAGTCGCTGCAGCGATTCCTCGAACTTGGCCAAGCACTCACTCCACCTACCATTCTAGCTCTATTCCGACCCGGTGACAGTAAAGAATGGGTCAAAAATCACCCGGCGGGGGATCGCCGGCACTAGGGTCGGTACAAACAGCGCTGACCACAGCCAGACCGGTTTCGTTTTTTGGTGTAGTCAAATTGCGGTGCAGTGTCGCTGGCCGAAGCCGGCTCCGGATTCTTAGAAACGCCCATCCGCGGGCTAACGCCCCCGGGCTTACACAGATGTCCCCCTACGGGCTCGACAGCAACTCGGCTGCAGAATCAACCAAGCTGCTTTAGGCGCTACAGGGAGCGCCGTCGAATCGCTATACCAGCCTTTGCTCTTCGATCCTCTTCCGGAGGCTCAACCGACGCATGTCGGTCCAGACTTCCTTGTTGTAGGGCACTCATCCTTTGTGCCGCTTTTACCCGCATCGTGCCAGCCCACGGCGACAGCCTTATTGGCCGGCCAAAGGGAGTACTGCTCCTCATGATTCACCACGACTCTGTAAATCGTCTGATCTTACTGCTCGTCGAACATTCTAGTGCCTTCTTGCGTCACGGATGTGAGCGCCATTCAAACTTCAGCAGAATGACCGCTAGACAGTTGCGGTCTTCGAACTGCCGAGCGCTTCCAGCACGTCGACTGCCGAGGAATAGCGTCCCAACGGAGCGCTGATCTGAGCGCCCTGTACCATCCCGCGCACAGCCGACAGCATGTCGCGCGCGATGGCAACGCCTTCGGCCCGGGCAGCGTCAGCGGTGGTCGCCCGGTTCATCCGGGAGATAATCTCTTCCGGCACCGACACGCGCAGCTCGTTCTTCATGAACTCGGCGTTGCGCGCACTCACCAATGGCCAAATGCCAGCGACGACGGGAATGCGGCAATGTTCGATGCGACGAAGAAAGTCCTCGAGCAGCCGCAGATCGAAAACCGGCTGCGTCACCGCGTACTCAGCTCCCGCCTGCACCTTGTATTCGAAGCGGCGAATCTCTTCGTCGATGTTGGGTACGCCCGGATTAGCGCCGACGCCAATCACGAACTTCGTTCCGTTGCCGATGGGGTTGCTGCCGATGTCGAGGCCGTGGTTCAGGTTATGGACAATGTTGACCAGTCCGATCGCGTCGACGTCGAACACTGCGGTAGCATCGGGGTAGTTGCCCATCTTCGGCGGATCGCCGGTGATGCAAATCAAATTGCGAATGCCGAGTGCGCTCGCGCCCAGCAGGTCAGACTGGATGCCCAGTACGTTACGGTCGCGGCAGGTGTAGTGCAGCACCGGCTCGATTCCGACCTGTTGCGCCACCATCAGGCACAATGCCTGATTGCTCAGCCGCGCCGAAGCGCGCGGGCTGTCGGGAATGTTCACCGCATCCACACCAACCGACTTCAGGTAACGACAGCCGTCAATCTCCTTGGTGCCGTCGGTTCCTTTGGGAGGCACCACTTCGACCATGATTACGAACTCGCCGTCAGCGATACGGCGTCCGAGCTGGGAGCGCTCGCCGAGCGCCGGAGGCTCGACCGGACGCTCCACAACTTGCGGCTTGGGGCTTGGCTTTTGCGCCGGAACATGGCGACGCTTCAGTCGCCCCTTCATCTCGTGGATGTGCTTGGGCGTGGTTCCGCAGCAGCCGCCTACGAGGCTCACGCCCGCCAAGACGAACTTTTCGGCATAGCTCGCCATGTATTCGGGGGATGAGAGAAAGATGGTGCGACCATCCACCGCACGAGGCATGCCGGCATTGGGTTGCGCCGAAAGTGGCGCCGAGACCACGACACGAACGCGCTCGATGGCCTCAAACATCGGAGCCGGGCCCACGCTGCAGTTGATGCCGACGACATCCGCCCCCCAGGCTTGCAGTTGCGGGCCGTAGTGCTCGGGGCTCGAGCCGTCGAGGCAGTTGCCGTCCTCGTCGATCGTAACTTGAGCAACAACAGGGAGGTCTGGATTGACTTCGCGTGCCGCCAGGATCCCCTGATGCAACTCTTCCAGGTATCCGAAGGTTTCCAGGATGATGAGATCGACGCCTTCCTGGTTCAGAGCCGCAATCTGCTCGCGAAACGCCTCACGGGCCTCAGACAGCGCGATCTTGCCCAACGGCTCGATGCGAATCCCCAACGGGCCCACAGCTCCGGCCACCAGTCCGCCAAAGCTTTTGGCAGCCTCGCGGGCAAGCCGGGCACCCCGGCGGTTGATTTCCGCCAGCCGGTCGACGCAACCGTGCTTCGACAGGCGAAACGAATTGGCGCCGAAGGTGTTTGTTTCTATGATGTCGGCGCCAGCCTGCAGATATTCCAGGTGGATTGCCCGGATCAGGTCAGGCTGCGATAAGTTCAGCTCGTCATAACAACGGTCGATGAAGATGCCCTTGGAGAGCAAGAGGGTCCCCATCGCTCCGTCACAAAGAACAGGCGCTTCTTGCAGTCGAGTTAGGAAATCGGTCACCATTCTGGTCGTTACTCTAACGATGTTGAGTGTTCTTGAAACTGTATCGTAAACGAAACCGATAGGCCACCTCGCGAGCTCGGCGAAGGGGTTGTCGAGGCTCTGTTATAATTTGTCAGAAATTAGCCAACTTGCGTTTTATCAACAGCATGAGCGAGGTACGCGTTTGAAGCGGGCAGTACTCCTCCTGGGAACTTGTGTTTGTCTCTTCTTTATCGTCTCCTGCGGCAACAATAACAGCACTACCGGACCTAACGGCAACGTCTCGGTCAACGCACCGAGCATGCTCAAGAACCGGGCGTTTATTACAAACCAGTATTCTGGCAATGTTCAGATCGTCGATAGCCAGACCGACCAGACGGCTTTTTACACCGTAACCAATAACAATACTGGTGTCACTGGCCCCGGGGTCACGGGCACTGCGGTTAATATTGCCGTTGGCGGCTCTCTGACCTTTGAGCTGCTCAGCCCGGACACCACTGAAACGGTGGTCTACGATCCGAGCAGTTTTAGTCTGACCTTTATTACCAATGCCACGGAGGCGACCAATGGCAGCGTAACCCTCGCCAATTGGGCTGACATGGCGCTTTATTCGCCCGATTCGACCAAGATCTACGCGCCGGTTCCTAACGCTCCTATTACGAACGCCCGTGCCGGGGGCGTGCAGGTGATCGATACCTCGACGGGTTCCATTACCAGCACTTACACCGTGCCCAGCGCGCACGGGGTGGCTATCAGCCCTGACGGAAAGACGCTCCTGGTGTTCGCGCTGAACAGCGACACCATGTACCTGATCGATCTGACCCAAACGACGCCGACAGCGGTGGCGATTCCTGGCTTTGCTCGCCCTGTGAATGCGTTTATCAGCAGCGACAACTCCACGGCCTATGTTCTGAATTGCGGGCCGGAATGCGGATCAACAGCGGGACCACCTTCGGTCATGCGCTTCGCTCTCGCCACACAAACAATCACCGCGACCGTACCGGTTGCGGGGGCCAGTGTCGGACTGCTCCAAGGAAGTAATCTCTTCGTCGCGGGTTATCCGGGGGGAGCGAACGGCACGCTGGATCTGGTGAATATCAGCAATATGACGCGCACGACCGCCAATCCGGTGGCCATCGGAGATGGCAACCACACAACGATGTCGGTCTCGAATAATCACAAGCTCTATATCGGCGCTGTTAGCTGCATGAATTCCTCCGTTGGCTGTCTGTCGATTGTGGACTTGGGGAAAATGACGCTCGATACGATCAGCCAGCCTTTGGGCGCAGTCACGGGACTGCAGTCGATTCCCGGCCGCAATACGATGTACACCGTCCAGGGCGGCGTGCTGTATATCTACGACACGACCACCGGACAGTTACAGTCGACCCAGATCTCGTTCCGCGGAGCACTGTACGGCGTACTGCAGATCGACCAGTAAGACCTACGCTTCAGGTAACAGTAAAGGGCGGCCAACGAGGTCGCCCAGTTTGCTTGTACGCGTCTTTTGTTTCCGCCTCTATCGCGGCTCCAGTGTCAGATGATGCTGCGCCGCCTGCTGTAGCGCCGCAGCCGAGAACGCCAACTTGAATGTGCGTCCGTGATAATAAGCGTCCCACTGATCGTTGTAATGATCGTCGAACAAGTTGCCCGACTCTCCGTTCACGATGTTTAGCGTGGAGCTGTCCAGATCTGACATATCGGCTGTGAACCGTTCCGAAGGGCCGAATCGTGGTCCGGCTTGTTTGACGGTTAGCCCATCGCCCGACAACGGTTGTGGACCCGGACTCGCGCCGCGCTTCAAGATCGGGAAGTTGCTCCAGAACGGATGCTTCAGGTCGATCTGGTGCGTCCGTCCCCACATCCAGTGGCTAAGATTTTTGGGAGTTGCGGTATCAGTGACCGCAGCCTCCACCGCAGCGGTCAGGAGCTCGTCGTAATTCGCGTAGCCCGCCGGCAACCATTGCGGCGACTGATGCGACAAAGTGTTCTCCAGCCATACCGGGCCCATGAACCAGCGTGTATAGGCTTGCCAGTCATTGCCCAGCTTTGGCTTCAGCAGCAACTCGTTCAACTTGCCGCGTGAGTAATAAGCAATGGTTGGTGCAACCGAATCGACCGCCATCGTTCCGTCCCAGTTGCGCATCAGGTCGGCCGCCGCCTTCGCTCTGTCAGAGGCCTTTGGAGTGTGATCAATGGCGTAGACAAAGCGCTCGGCACAGTAGCGATCCAGCTCTGACACGACATCCGTCTGGATTGCCAGCATGTCCTCAGGACTGTACTTCTTTGGCTTATGCAACAGCTTGTAAATGCGTTCCGTACGATAAGGAGAGTCCCATTCGATGCTTACAGGATGCGCATAGCCGTCCGGCGTGGTCCGTCCATTGGCAGTTGCAATAATTCCCGAGAGAGGATCGAATACACGCGGCATCTCGTCATACGGAACAAAGCCCGTCCATTCGTAGGCATCGGTGTCTCCCGGGACCGGCAGGGAACCATCACCCGATGCGCGGATCGGAACGAAGCCCGTTGCCTGATAACCGATGTGACCGTCCACGTCGGCATAGACGGTGTTCTGTCCCGGTTCGCCGAACGTCGACATAGCCGCGCGGAACTCACCCCAATTCTTGGCTGAGTTCAGTTGAAAGAACGGAATCTTCGAATTTCCATCTTTGTAGATGATCCACTCGAGCGCCAGTTGACGCGTCTCGCCCGGAACCACGCTCGTGATGATTGGCCCATGACGCGTTGTGACAACGTCCACCGTGACCTCGGGCTTACCTTTGACCTGGATGATCTCTTTACGGTGTTCCGGCTGCACCCATCCCTGAGGCGTCAGGTACTCGCCCTTGTCATTGAATTTCTCGATGAACACATCCTCGACCGCAGGACCAAGATTCGTGAATCCCCATGCGATGTAGCGGTTGTGCCCGACAATGATGTAGGGCACGCCGGGCAGCGTGACGCCTGCGACGTCGAAGTCACGGCACATCAGATGGGCCTCATACCATGTGTTGGGTAGCCGCAGTTCAAGATGCATGTCATTCGACAAGAACGGCTTTCCCGTGACGGTGTGCGCGCCGGAGACCACCCAATTGTTGGAGCCGGCATGATAACGGAGTTCGGGCGCCACAGTTGCTGACGGTAGAAGGAGCGGCTGCAGGTCAGACCTGCGCGCAGGCTCGGACGATGCCTTGCCGGGTGGCGACTTCCCGCCCTTTGTACCCGGTTCACTCTCTTCCTCGTCGGGTTCGAGTCCATTCTGCGGCTGCTCCGCCAGCGACCCACCTTCCGATCCCGGCGGATGGTCCCGCCACGACGAATTCACGAACAACTCTGCCGTCAGTTCCGGCCCTAACTTTGCCAGCGCCTTCTCCTTCAGCAGGATCTCGCGAAAATATCCGTGATTCAGAAACTCCGACATCGATAAACCGACCAGCAGCGAGTCCTCGACAGTCCACACGTGCGGAGCGTAAGTGAGGAAGCGAAACTCCATGGGCAGCGTTTTGCTGTGTTCGACGATGTATGCGTTCACCCCATTGGCATAAGCCTGAAACTGCTCGCGCTGCGCCGGATCCATCCTCACGGCCGTTTTCTCCGCTACCTGCCGCAGCCCAAGAATGCGCTGCTCGCGATCGACGCTGACAAAACTCGGGCCCAGAACCATGGCCAGGTCGCCCGACGCGAAGCGCCGCGTCATGTCCATCTGCCAGAGACGCTCCTGTGCGGTCACGTAGCCTTGTGCAAAGAAAAGGTCGTCAAGGTTCGTCGCAGTAATGGTAGGAATTCCCAGCCCATCGCGGGTCACGGTCACGGGTTGGCTGAGGCCTGCGAGCCGTATAGTGCCGTCCTCGACGGGCAGCGCTGCACGAACTGCGCGGTAGAACCACACATCAAAGCCAAGGAAGACAATCAGCGCCAGCACGAGCAGCGCGCTGACAACTCGGAGAGCAACGCGAACACTCGATGTGCGGGCGGGAGTAGCAACACTGGTAGTCGACATGAGAAACCTCGATTATAAGAGAAATCTCGCGTGTGCTTAGCCGGCTGGACGAATACAAGCCAAGCGATCACATCGATGAAGAGCAGGAGTTGCCGTGGTGGCTTTAGCGTTTTTTTACTCTGGCTAGCGCCGATCATATTTATCGTCTGGCCTGTTCTCTCGCATCTCGGTTGCTTGACTCCGATCGCGATCGCGCTCGAAAAGCAATCAGGAACTGAATCTCCATCGACGCCAGACATACTGGCTTCGAGGTGGATGGCGGAAACCTCAGTGCTATGCTGATAAGCGAATTCGCTCGCGGATTCACCGCTGATGGACATGAAGCGCACAAGTAGCCAGAGCTTTTCGCAGAAGCGGGTGGACGATCAGCCGTCGATTTCGCCGCAAATGGTGCGTGAGGCCCAGTCGGTCTTTCATGACCATCTGCGCAGGGTAGGATTGAAACACACAGATCAGCGCGACACCATCCTGCGCACCTTCCTCGACACCCGCGACCACCTCTCGACAGACGATCTCTACCGTCTGGTGCGCAAGCAAGACCAGCGCATCGGCTTTACCACCGTGTACCGCACGCTCAAGCTGCTGGCCGAATGCGGTCTCGCCAGCGAGGTGGCCTTCAACGACGGCATCGCACGTTACGAGCATCAATACAACCGTCGCAATCATCACCACATGGTCTGTACCGAGTGCGGCAGCTCCGTCGAGTTCTTCTCCACTGATATCGAGCGCATTGAGCGCGAAGTGGGACGCAAACACAAGTACCTCACCACCCGCCACACCTTTCAGATCTACGGCGTCTGCGACGAGTGCCGCAAAAAGAGCGCGCGTCGAACTGCGTAACTGGAGCAATCATGCTCAGGTTAGCTGAAGCCGCACCACAAATTCGTGAGCGCAAGCTGTCCTCATTCGAGTTAACGCGCGCGTGTCTCGCCCGTATCGCGAAGCTCGACTCCGAACTCAACGCATTCATCACGGTTACTGAAGATCTAGCCTTCGAGCAGGCAGGCCAGGCAGATGCAGAGCTTGCTTCAGGTCATTGGCGGGGTCCGCTGCACGGGATTCCAATCGCGCTGAAGGACCTGATCGATGTTGCCGGCATAAGAACCACCGCGGGGAGCAATCAGTTCCGCAATCGCATTGCCACGGAAGACGCCGCCGTCGTGAGACAGCTAAGAGCTGCGGGTGCCGTGATTGTTGGCAAGAACAATCTGCACGAGTTTGCCTTCGGCGGCAGCGGCATGATCAGCGCCTTCGGGCCGACGCGAAATCCCTGGGACCTCACCAGAATCTCTGGAGGCTCGTCGTCCGGATCGGCGGCCGCAGTTGCGTCGGGTACGTGCCTGGTTGCTCTGGGTACCGATACCGCCGGCTCCGTTCGCGATCCGGCTGCGCTGTGCGGCCTTGTGGGCTATAGGCCGAGCACAGGCGTCTGGAGCATGGACGGTGTCATTCCGCTGCGCAAGTCGTTCGACACCCTCGGTCTCTTAACCCACACTGTCGAAGATGCACTGCTGACGTTCGGGGCACTGGCAAGCGACCCCGCGCACGCGGAACTTAGGCCGATTGAGCAAATTCGGGTTGGCGTAGCGCGCGATGGCTTCTTCGACAATTTAGAACCGGATATCGCGAAATGTATCGAGGAGGCATTGGGTATTGTTCGATCGCTTACCGCCTTAATGCATGAGGTCAAGATCGAAGTGGGCGCCAAGTGGACTGACTTCGACGTCGAGATCCTCGAGTATCACCACCAAATGCTGGCCGACTCTCCTGAGCTCTATCAGCCCGGCACGCTTGCGCGGCTAAAAGGGTGTTCGCGAATTCCGCCCGCAGAATTCGAACAGGCCCAGCGCGAATTGACCGCGGCACGATCAGTCGCCGAAAAGGTCTTCGATTTGGTCGATGTGGTGCTTACACCCACCTGCCTGGTCGCGGCTGCGAAAGTCTCCGATCTCGAGACAAAGTCGGACAAAGACCTTCGCGCCTACGAAGTTCGGAAACTGCTGGGCAACGCCGCGCCATTTAGTCTGCTGTTCTGGCCATCGGTCTCGGTGCCGTGCGGATTCACAGGCGAAGGCTTGCCGGTTGGACTGCAGATCTCCGCCCGCCCCGGCGCCGACGCGTTGGTGCTCGAGGTCGCGCGAGCTTTCGAGCAGGCGACGGACTGGCACAAGCGATCGCCTGCGATAGCAACCTAAAATCCCAGGAACACCGGCTCCGGCAGCAACGTAATCCCAAACTCGTCGCGAACGCGCGCTTGGATCTCATCTGTGAGCGCGACGATTTCCGCAGCCGTGGCTCCTCCGCGGTTGACGATTGCTAGCGTGTGACGGCGCGAGATCCCAGCAGCTCCAAGCGAGTAGCCTTTCGCGAAACCTGCGTGTTCCACAAGCCACGCTGCCGATAATTTCCGGAAGCCGTTTTCGGCAGGAAAATTCGCTAACCCAAGCCCGCGTGACCGCAGCCGCGAATCCAGCTCTTCAAACTGTTTCAAGGGCACAACTGGATTCTTGAAGAACGATCCTGCACTGCGCGAATCATCGTCGCCCGGAACGATGAGCATCGCCTTGCTGCGCCGGATCTCCCGCACCGCACCGCGAACCTGTGAGAGCGACGGCGACGCCAAATCCGCGAACACCTTCTCGAGATCAGCGTAACGAATCGCTGGCTTGCCCCCTGGTCGCAGCCCATAGGTCGCTCGCAGAATGATGTAGCGATCACGCTCTAAGGTATTAAACCTGCTGGTACGATAGGCGAAGCCGCACTCCTCGTTGCTGAAGAACTTCTTCTCCAACCCTCGTCGGTCGAAGACCTCAACGCTTCGTATTGTCTCCGACACTTCCTGCCCATAGGCGCCGACATTCTGCACTGGGGTCCCACCAACTGAGCCGGGTATACCACTTAGGCACTCGATGCCCGCGCAGTTGTTTTCGACAGTGCGTGCGACGAACGTATCCCAATCTTCACCCGCGGCGACGGTGAAGATCGCATAGCTTCCTTCGTCGACCCGCTCGGTCCCTAGCAAAGCAATTTTCAGCACCACACCGTTAAATCCGGCGTCGGCAACCAGAAGGTTGCTTCCACCGCCCAGCACGAAGAGCGACAGTCCCTGGTCCCGCGCCCACCGCACAGCCTCTCTAACATCCGCCTCCGCGTGCGCCTGGACGAAGAAACGCGCCGGACCTCCCACGCCCAGCGTGGTCAGCGGAGCCAGGGGAACATGTTCACGAACGATCATCGCCGTTCAACCAATATATGCAGAGCCAATATAATGGCATGCGCGCTGCTTCCTTTCCCGGCTTGCATGCATCAGAATGAAAGCCATCACTTCTTTCATTGGAGCCTACATGTATCCCGAGGTCCTGATCGTCCCCATGCGGGAAGAACTCACTCGCGCCGGCGCCAAACAGCTGCTTACAGCCGCCGAGGTCGACGCCGCATTGGCAGACAAGACCGGCACCACGCTGGTCGTCGTCAACTCAGTGTGCGGGTGCGCGGCAGGGAAGATGCGTCCCGGCGTGCGCATGGCACTCGAGGGCGCTGCGCGCCCCGATCGCGTCTTCACCGTGTTCGCCGGGCAGGACCGCGAAGCCACCGAACGCGCCCGGGAACGGTTCGGCCCCTATCCGCCTTCCTCGCCGAGCCTTGCGTTGTTCCGCAACGGTGAACTGGTGCACTTCGTGCCGCGCAGCGAAATCGAGAGCCGCGCCGCCCAGGACATCGCGGAACGGTTGTCCAGGGCCTTCGAGCAGTTTTGCGCCAAGCCGGTTGCAACCAGAGATTAGCCCGAGCGTGAGTGCCCAATATCCCACAAGTAACCGTTCCACTCGCGGGGTGCTCGCACTTTGGCTCGTTCTCTCGACGCTATCGGTCGCTGGCCAATCGCCATGGACAGATCCCGCCAGGAAGGATTCATCCGTGACCATGCATGCCAAGGGAACCTTCGACGTCAAAGTCGCACCCCTAGCGGAAGCCAACCCCGATGGCTCTACGCTCGGCCGCTATTCGCTCGACAAGCAGTATCACGGCGACCTCGACGCGACCGCCAAGGGCGAGATGCTGACAGCCGGAAGCGATGTTAAAGGTTCAGGCGCTTACGTAGCTGTCGAGCTGGTCAGCGGAACGCTGAACGGCCGCAAAGGCTCGTTTGCCGTGCACAAAGGCACCATGGCTCACGGTTCGACGCAGTTGGAGATCAGCGTTGTTCCGGACTCCGGAACAGACCAGGGATCTCGGGCAAGCTGAACATCATCGTCGCCGACGGCAAGCACTCGTACGACCTCGAATACTCCACTGCCGGAAGCCCACTGACGGCAATCACTTTCCGCTCTTGAACGCTTTGATCACGATGTCGTTGGGCTGATTACCCACAGGAATCATCGTGATCAGCGCGCGTTCCGCGCTGATCTTCGAGTTGTCCCGCGTCTTGGTTGTGCGAATAACTGCCACATCGCCCGACTTCGTATCGACCACCAGCAGGTGGTCCTCATTGGGTGTGAGCGCCAGACCGTCAGGCCGGCTGCCCACGCCCACGGATCCGATCACGCGCCCCTCGTCGATGGCATACACGCTCACGTTGTCCGACCCGAAATTGCTGACGTAGAGCAGCAAATTATCCGAGGTCACTAATCCACGCACGGGATTCCGGCCAATCAGGTAGCTGCCGCTAACTTCGTTGGTGTAGGCCTCCACGATCGAGAACGTGTTCCCGTCAAAGTTGCTCACGAAGATCTCGCCGCCATCGGGCTTCAGCGCCATCTGGATTGGCACCTTCCCGATATCGAGCAGGGCCACGACCTTGTCCGTCTTGAGATCGATTGACGCCAGTTGATCATTGCCCGGGCACGAAACATAAGCCTTGCTGCTATCCGGCAGGATCACGATGTCCTGCGGCTCGGAGCACACCGGAAGCGTGCTGCGGACGGCAAGCTTCTGCGTGTCGATCAGCGATACGGTATCTGCGCCTCGATTGCTGACCACAACCACGCTCCCGTCGGGCGAGGCACTGGCAAGCCCGGGAGCGTTCCCCACAGGTATCGTCGTCATCACCGCGCGCTTGTCGAGATCGATCACTGAAACATTCGACGACCCCGAGTTCGCTACATAAGCGCGCTTGCCGTCGGTCGACACCGAAACGAAGTACGGTGCGCGGTGGACGCCAATCGTTGCTACGACTTCGTTCTTCTCCGTGTTGATGATGCTGACGTTGTTCGACTCGGTGTTAGCGACATAAACCTCGTTACGCACCGGGTTGACGGCAAGACCGGTGGGGTTCTTGCCTACGCTGATGGTCTTCGCGTTGCGCAAGGCGAGGGTGTCAATCACGCTGACCGAATCACTCTTACCGTTCGATACGTAGGCGAACTCGTGATAGGCGGGGTCGAATTCCGGCGGCTGGCGGCAAGCGGCGAGCACGAGCAGGAACAAGCAAGCCGGAATTGCTGCGGCTAAGGTTTTCACCGCGCAGCGGGACCGCGGCGTTCGATGCATCAATCCGCGGCTGCTCCCGCATGGCGACGCGCCACAGGCGTGGCGACTGGATCCGCGATCGAGCGTCCCAGGACGCGGGCGATCTGCCGGACCTCGACCATCAGGCTGTCAAACTGGTCGGGATAGAGCGACTGGTTGCCGTCACTCAGCGCGTTGTCGGGATCGGGATGAACTTCGACGATGAGCCCGTCGGCGCCCACAGCGACTGCAGCGCGCGACAAGGGCGTGACTTTATTTCGCTTCCCCGTGCCATGGCTGGGATCGACGATAATGGGCAAGTGACTTAGCCGCTGTACCGCCGGCACCAGGCTCAGATCGAGGGTGTTGCGGGTATGGTCGGCGAAAGTGCGCACTCCACGCTCGCACAGGACAACGTTGTAATTGCCCTCGCTCATGATGTATTCGGCCGCCATCAAAAACTCTTCCAGGGTGGCCGACATGCCGCGCTTCAGTAGGACCGGCTTGCGTGCGCGCCCGGCCCGCTTCAACAACGAGAAATTCTGCATGTTGCGCGCCCCGATCTGGATCACGTCGGCATATTGCTCCACCAGCGCGAGCGACTCATGGTCAACCGCTTCGGTCACGATTACCAGGCCAAACCGGTCGCGAACCTCGGCGAGAATCTGTAAACCCAACTCGCCCAGTCCCTGAAATGCATAAGGAGACGTACGCGGCTTATAAGCGCCTCCGCGAAAGAACCGTGCTCCAGCTTTAGCAACCCGCTCGGCGGCTGTAAATGCCTGCTCGCGCGACTCCACGCCGCAGGGTCCCGCGATCACGGCAACTTCGTTGCTGCCGATGGTCGCATCCGAATCGGGGAAGCGAATTACGGTTGTGTCTTCCTTCAGTTCGCGGCTGACGAGCTTGTACGGCTTGCTGACTTGGATAACTTCCTGTACACCTTCGAGCCCCTCGAAGACGCCGGGCTCCAGCTCTCCGCGATTGCCGGTGATGCCGATGGCGGTGCGCTGTGCCCCGGGCATGGAATGGGCGCGAAGTCCGAGACTTTCAATCTTTTGGCATACGGCCCGCACGTCGTCTTCCGACGCATTGACCCTCATGACGACAAGCATGACCAACCCCTTGGTGACTAGTTAGTGTACCGTTCCGCCGCGCCACCGACAATGACCTTGGTTGGCGTTCCCGGCTCCTTCGGGGCAAAATAGCGGGCCATGAGCGTGCACAAGCTCTTCATTGCGTTCGCGGTTTTTCTGGTCCTGGGCTCGCTTCGCTGTGGTCAAAGTGGAACGGTAACTCGGGTATCAACGCCGGCACCAGCCTCACTCGTGGGCTGTTTCCTTCAATGGATCCGTCGACGGCCTCCCGGCCCTGATCGGGGTTGTTTTGATGCTCGCGGCGATCATCGTATTTCTGGAGCGCTGATCAAGACCGCATGCAGCCCTTTCAAAGCCTGATCCTACAGACGCCTTACAATCAGGCAAAATGGCCCGTTGGGTGGCCCACAAATTGCCTGTTGTTGGCAATTGTGGGATTTACCCTAACTACCAAGCAGCAATATGTCGTCCCGGCTCATCGAGAAGGACATCCTCAAGCTCCTGCCTGTTCCCGCGAAGCCCCCCAAGCTGACCTCGCGTCGCATCGGCATTCACACCTCGACAGCGGGAGGAGTGCACAATGCAGCGGAGCGCGCTTACCGGCTTGGCTCGAATGCCCTGCAGATTTTCTCCTCGAGCCCGCGCCAGTGGAAGCCGTACGAGCTGGCAACCGGCCACGTCGCAGCAATGATTCGCCTACGTGCTAAGTACGATCTCAAGCCGCTGGCGATTCATGCCAACTATCTCGTGAACCTGGCGGGCGGCAATCCCGAGTTCCACTCGAAGTCGATCGCGGCCTTTCGCGGGGAGATCGAACGCGCCCTGGCCTTAGAGGCCGAGTATCTGGTCCTCCATCCCGGATCGTTCCGCGGTGCCAGCCGCGAAGAAGGCCTGCGGCGCGTCGCACTCGCCATCGAGCAGGCGGCGGATGGTCTCGACCTCGAAGCCGGCAAGCTGCGCATCCTGGTCGAGAACACTGCCGGATCCGAGTTCTCGCTTGGCGGAAACTTCGAGCGGGTTGCCGAGCTGCTATATCTCCTGTGTAATTTCGTGCCTACCGGAGCCTGCATCGACATCTGTCACACCCATGTTGCCGGATACGACATCGTCAGTGAAGCCGGATACGCTGATACGCTCGACCAACTCAACCACACCGTCGGACTGAAGAATGTTTATGTTTGGCACTGCAACGACGCCAAAGCCTCACGCGGCTCGAAGCTCGACCGTCACCAGCACATCGGGAAGGGAACCATTGGCACCAAACCATTCCAGCGGCTGCTCAACGACAAAAGACTCGCCCCCGCGGCATTCATCGCAGAAACCCCCATCGACGAGCCGTTGGACGACCTTATGAACGTCAATGCCCTGAAGCGGCTGGTGAAGTTCCGAGCCCCAACTGCCCTCCGCGGGACTAGGAAGTGAGTACGGGATTCACCCAACTGAATGCCCCACCCAAGTCGCCTTTGCTTGGGTGGGTTCTTGTGCCGCCAATCACGAACCTCGACACCGGGACGCTTACAGCCTCGCTCCGCCTCCCACCGGCAGCACCTCGCCGGTAATCCAGCCCGAGTCATCCGACGCCAGGAAGACCGCTACCTTCGCGATGTCGTCCACAGTTCCTACCCGACCCAACGGGGTACGCGCGACGATTGTCTCCTTGAAGTTACCTTCTGAGGTTCCCGCCGCGCGCGTACCTTCGGTCTCCACCAGCCCAGGAGCCAGCGAGTTCACGCGAATCTTCCGCGGACCGAGCTCTTCCGCTAGCGTGCGCGTGATCACATCCACCGCACCCTTGGTGGCGCTGTACAGCGATCCAGTTGGTATCGGCGTCAACGCAGCCACCGAGCTCACATTGATGATTGATCCGCTGCCGTTCATGGACTTGAGGGCCGCCTGTGTGCTCAACACGGTACCAAGGACGTTGAGGTCAAACATCCGCCGATAGCTCGCTTCCGTCACCTGATCGATGGGCGCAAACTCATACACGCCCGCATTGTTGACCAGGACGTCGACTGTGCCGAACGTCTTCTTCGTCACTTCAAAGAGGCGATCAACATCCGCCTGCCTCGATACATCTGCTTGTACGGTGATCGCCTTCCCGCCCGCCTTTTCAATCGCCGCCGCTACCTTCTCGGCATCTTCCTTGTCGCGCGCATAATTCACGACTACGTTCGCGCCTTCCTTGCCGAACGCCTTCGCGATTCCGGCGCCGATGCCCTTTGATGCTCCCGTAACAACCGCTGTCTTTCCCGCCAGCTTACCCATGGTATTCATCCTCCAAGAATTCTCTCCCGAATTGTCATTTCTACATTTTGATGAGTGTCTAAATGATGTCCGGGGGCGAAGAAAGTTTCAGGCGGCTGTGGAAAGTTCTAGAGATCGGAGAGTTTCGCCAGGTAACTCTTCCACACCTCGCGCTCGAAGTTTGGAAGGGCGAATTTTCCCTCGCGGCCGATCGTAATCAGCCCGGCCGACTCCAGTTCCTTCAGATGGTGTGAGAGGGTTGCGGCACTGATCGAGGAGGCTTCACGTAACTCAATGCAGCTGCAATCCTTTTTCCCGGCAATCATTTCGAGGATGTCGTACCGTCGCGGATCCGACAGCGCCCGGGTGATGGCGCGAAACTGCCTCTGGGAGAGGGAATGTGATGGGTTGCGGAAGTTACGCGTGGTCATCTGTCATCCATATAGATGGCTTGGCTTCACTCGGGCACCATGCCTACCGACGTTGCCATTGTAAAATCAGAGATTAACCCTTGCGCACTTTTTGAGTATAGAAATGGCCGAGTCAAAAGCAAGCACGTCGAATCCATCCCCTTCCGCGACCCGCGCTGAGGTTGCCGGCGGCTGGCATCCTGACCGCTACGACCCCCAAACCATAGAACTGAAGTGGTCCGAGCGCTGGGCCGCCGATCCCGATCTGTATCGCGCCGAGCCGGCCACCTCCGCGCGCAAGAAGTACTACGTCCTCGAGATGCTGCCGTATCCTTCGGGTGCGCTGCACATGGGCCACGTGCGCAACTACTCCATCGGCGACGCGCTCGCCCGCTACATGTGGATGCAGGGTTACAACGTGCTTCATCCCATGGGATGGGACGCCTTCGGCTTACCTGCCGAGAACGCTGCCATCAAGAACGACACGCCGCCGCGTGAGTGGACGATGCACAACATCTCCGCCATGAAGGCGCAGATGAAGCGCCTCGGCTTCGCCTACGACTGGTCGAAAGAGCTCGCCACCTGCCAGCCCGAATATTACCGCTGGAACCAGTGGTTCTTTCTGAAGCTGTTCGAGAAGGGGCTGGCCTATCGCAAGAACGCCAAGGTGAACTGGTGTCCTGAATGCGCAACGGTTCTCGCCAACGAACAGGTGCTATCGAACGGTTGTTGCTGGCGTCATGAAGACACGTTGGTCGAGCAACGCGAGTTGGAGCAGTGGTTCCTCCGCATCACCAAGTACGCCGATGAGTTGCTCGACGGTCTCGACAAGATGCCGGGTTGGCCCGAGCGCGTCCTCTCGCAGCAGCGCCACTGGATCGGCCGCAGCGAAGGCACGCTGGTCGACTTCAAGCTTGACGGCGAAGCTGGCGCGGCGGGCAACAAAATCACGGTGTTCACTACCCGTGTCGACACCATTTACGGCGCCACCTCGCTGCAGTTGGCGCCTGAGCATCCGATTGTTGCCGACCTCATCACAACCAATCCGGACTTGCGCGACAAAGTCGACGAGATGCTGGCTGAGCAGCGCAAGGCGAAAGAGGAAGATGACGTCGGCGCCATCGAGAAGCATGGCGTAGACACCGGACGCTTCGCCGTCAATCCGTACAACAACGAGAAGGTGCCTATCTGGGTTGCGAATTACGTGCTCATGGACTACGGCACTGGCGCGATCATGTCGGTTCCGGCGCACGACGAGCGCGATTACGAGTTCGCGAAGAAATATGGGCTCGCCGTTCGTGTGGTCATCATGCCGCGTCGCGAAGGCGATGCGCCCAACGGCGACCCCAGCAACCCAATATTGCCCTTCACCGAGACCAACAGCCTGCTGATCAACTCGGGCGAATTCAGCGGCCTGCCCAGCGAAGAAGCGATCGCGACGATGTCGAAGTACGCCGAGGAGCACGGCTTCGGCAAAGCCACCGTCACCTACAAGCTGCGCGATTGGGGAATCAGCCGCCAGCGCTATTGGGGCACGCCGATTCCCATGGTTTACTGCGCCAACGACGGCGCGGTGCCCGTGCCCGAGAAAGACCTGCCCGTCCTGTTGCCCGACAATGTGAACATTACGCTCGCCGGCGGCTCGCCCTTGGCGCTGGTGTCGGAGTTCGTCAACACTACCTGTCCCAAGTGCGGCGGCCCCGCGCACCGGGAAACCGATACCATGGATACCTTCGTGGATTCGTCCTGGTACTTCTACCGCTACACCGACTCCACCGTCGACAACGCGCCGTTCGATGTCAACGCAGTGGCCTACTGGTTCGAGATCGACCAATATATCGGCGGAGCCGAGCACGCCATCCTGCACCTGATTTACTCCCGCTTCTGGACCCGGTTCATGCGCGATATAGGGCTGGTGAAGAACTCCGAGCCGATCGAGCGGCTGTTCACGCTGGGAATGGTCATCAAGGGCGGCGCGAAGATGTCGAAGAGCCTGGGCAACGTGGTCGCGCCCGATGACATGGTGGCGAAGTACGGCGCCGACTCCGCGCGCATGTATACGCTCTTCGCCGCTCCTGCCGACCGCGATCTCGACTGGCAGGACGCCGGCGTCGAAGGTGTCAGCCGCTTCCTCGCGCGCGTCTATCGCTACGTCATGCGGAACACTCCCTCTGGCTCCGTCATCCTGGGCGAGGACGCGGAGGAATCCCGCGCCCGAGTCGCAGAACCTGCTGGAGACGGTGTCATCCTGGGCGAAGCTTCGCGCACCGCGCGAACCGAAGTCGAAGCGCCTGCCCTGAGCTCGTCGAAGAGATCCCTTTCGAGCGAATTGACTCCCGGTGCGCGCAAAATCCGCCGCAAACTGCACCAGACCATCCGCAAGATCACCGAGGACTTCGGCGGACGCTGGCACTTCAACACCTCCATCGCCGCAATCATGGAGCTGGTGAACGAGCTTTACGTCCACGAAGAGAGCGTGCAGCGCGGCGTCGAGCCGCCCGCGCCGGCCTGGCTGATGGCTGACCTACAGCATGACCTCGTGCTTCTGCTTGCCCCCTTCGCGCCCTATCTGGCGGCCGAGTTATGGGAGACCCTGGGCGAACGCTCAAGCCTGTTGCGCCAGCCCTGGCCGAGGTACGACCCTACTCTCGCGAAAGAAGACGAGGTCGAGATGGCCGTACAGGTCCAAGGCAAGATTCGCGCACGTATCACCGTGCCCGCCGACGCCGACGAAACCCACGTCCGCGAAGTTGCCCTCGCCGACGCTAAGGTCCAGGCCTCCATCGCCGGCAAGGAGATCGTGAAGGTGCTGGTGGTCAAGGGCCGGCTGGTGAACATCGTGGTGAAGTAGTTAGAAGATCGTTCGTCTAAGTTTAGTCCTGCGAAAAACTGGATTCCATCGACGACAAGCTTCCTCAGCTTGCTGTCGTTGGTTAAGTAAACATCGACATGAGCGACCGAGGCGGTGGCGAGATAAATCGCATCGCCGGCGAGAGGTTATGACTTGCTCGAATGAAGGCGTAACGTTCTGCCGCATTTGTTCCAAATTGCAGAACTCCGACCTCGCCGCCTTTAAAGAATTCCTTGATCTGTTGAGCCTCGGTCAGACGGCCGGACTTATATGTGCCAGCTAAAATCTCTCCGATCGTGAAGACGGTAGTACACAGCTTGTGTCCACGGCCTGCATCTTCCGATGAATCTGTTCGACGTGAGGGGTGTTTGTGGGGTGGGCCTCAAGCCAGTAAATGAACATCATCGTGTCCCAGTAAAAGAGGCTCACTTCTAGTCCTCCCGCCCGCTTCTGTAGAAGTTCCTGCGCTCGCGACGTTAGAGCACTTCTCCCCCGCGCAGCGGCTTCAGTGCGTCTCGTAACCGTCCGCGCAGTTGCTCGAAGGGGGGACTGACCGCGGCGGACCGACAACGTCTTCCAGGCGGTAAACAAACACCATGCGAGTTCCCATGCCGGACGGCGGACCCGCTTCGTCCTCGATGACAACGTGGCTCTCTTCACAGAACTTGCGGGAGTCCAATACCTGACAGACGCTGGGCACCCGGTTTTTCAACCAAGGCTGCGATGGACTTCACCCGCGATCACGCGCACTCGATGCTCCCCTGCGCGGCGGGCGGGTTCGATATAGTGCTTCGCGACATATTCGCGGATCGATTCAGCAGATTTGCTAGTTGCCATGACCGTTCCTCTGTGCACCCTGTAAGAACACACATAACATACATTCGACAGCCGCGTGCGCCAGGTTGGCTCGCCCTCGAAATTCCCCGCTCCTAGTCTCTGGTTTGGAGCGATAATGTAGGTATGCGGCGCTGGATGTTCATGGCCGTGTTAAGTGTGGCTTTGCTCTCGATGCCGCTCTGGGCACAGAGAGGCGGCCACGGAGGAATGGTCATGGGAGGCGCGCACGGCGGCTTCGTCTCGTACGGCGGCGGGATGTCCGGCTCGCGAACGGTACCTGCACCGGGCTATTCCGGAAGTGCTGGTCGCTATTACTACCATTACGGTTATCGTCCTTATTATCCCCGCTACTATCGGCATTTCCGATTCGGGTATCCGTACTATGGATATTCCTACTTCGGATATTACGGCGGAGGGCTATCGGATTGGAGCGACTCATCGAATTCGTATCCTGAGCAGTCGTATCCTGCCTATGTCAATCCTGCGCCCGACGGTTCGAGCGCGTTGCTGGCCACACAGCAGCAGGAGATCAACCGGCTGAATGACGAAGTGGCCAACCTCCGCGCCGCGAGCGCCTCGCCGCCACCCCAGGCGGAGGAAGTTCACAAGACCGTACTGGTGTTTCGCGACCGTCACGTGGAACAGATCGAGGACTACGCCATTGTTGGCGATACTCTGTGGGTGTTCACGAATCTCAGGACGCGCAAAGTTCTCCTTGCGCAATTGGATATTCCTGCCACGACCAAAGTCAACGCCGACCGTGGCGTCGATTTCCAACTGCCTGGTCAGTAAAATTGGCTTCTCGGCAACTCGGCCGCCCCTTTCGCGCAAATATCGTTCGCTGACAACCGACAACTGACAAATGGTAACTGCTGTTCCAATTGACTCTCCCACTCGTTCCGCCCTAACATCAGCCATCGCTTCGTCCCTCGCGCATGATCGACACCACCATTTCTCACTACCGCATCCTCGAGAAACTCGGCGGAGGTGGTATGGGCGTTGTCTTCAAAGCTGAAGATACCGACCTTGGACGCTTCGTCGCTCTCAAGTTCTTGCCCGACGAAGTCGCCGACGATCCCCAGGCATTGGAGCGCTTCCGGCGCGAGGCCCGGGCCGCCTCCGCACTGAATCACCCCAACATCTGCACCATCTACGAGATCGGCACTCATGACGGCCGCTCTTTCATCGCCATGGAGTTCCTCGATGGCGTGACTCTGAAGCACCAGATCGCAGGCCGTGCCATGGAAACCGATCAGGTTCTTTCCCTGGGGATCGAGATTGCCGACGCGCTTGACGCTGCTCACGCAGAAGGCATTGTTCACCGCGACATTAAACCCGCCAACATCTTCATTACCCGCCGTGGTCACGCCAAGGTCCTCGACTTCGGACTGGCCAAACTCGGCGGCAAAGCTGCCGAAACCGCCGAGACCCTAGTCGCCGAATCCGATGCGCAGCACTTAACCAGTCCCGGAGCCATGCTCGGCACGGTAGCCTACATGTCTCCCGAGCAGGTGCGCGGCAAGGACCTCGATAGCCGCACTGATCTTCTCTCGTTCGGTGCCGTGCTTTACGAGATGGCGACGGGCAAGATGCCGTTTGAGGGAGCCACTTCCGGCGAAATCTGCGGCGCCATTCTTCACCAGCCCGCGCAAGCGGTATCGCAAGTGAATCCGCAAGTTCCGCGGCAACTGGAGACCATCATCCACAAGGCTCTGGAGAAAGACCGAAACTTGCGTTATCAACACGCTTCTGAAATGCGGGCCGACCTCTCGCGCTTAGCGCGCGATACTAGCTCCGCAGGCGAAGTTCGACCCGATTCCGGCAAGTTCAAGGCGGCCGCTTCTTCTGCGGCCTCGTCGTGGAAGCGATGGGTTATTGCTGGCGCCGCCGCCGTCGCGCTCTTGCTTGTCGGGCTGTTTTGGTGGGGCTTCCCGCAGCATGTACCTGCGGCGAGCGGTCCGGCAACCCAGACCGCGATCGCAGTGCTACCGTTCCAAAACGCTGGTTCCGAGAAGGCTATCGACTTTCTCCGTCTCGCTTTACCCGACGAAATTGCCACCACCCTCAGCCGCATAAAGTCGTTTTCCGTTCGTCCGTTCGCGACTACTAGTAAATACAACGGTCCCGATGTCGATCTCCAACAAGCCGGCCAGGCCATGGGCGTTAGCTCGATAGTCACTGGGCACTACCTTTCCGAAGGCGGTCAGTTGGCGATCACGCTGGAGGCGGTCGACGTCGCTACCAATCGCACGGTTTGGCGCGATCAGGTGCAAGTTGCTGCGACCGATGCTCTCGCCATGCGCGAGCAGATCACCTCTGCGGTTCGTCAGGGACTGGTTCCCGCGCTGGGCGTAACGTCCAGTGCCGGGGGCAGCGGCACCCGTCCCAAGAGCGAAGAAGCCTACGACCTGTATTTGCGCAGTCTTGCGCTGTCTCATGACGCCGCGCCAAACAAGCAGGGCATTTCCATGCTGGAGCAAGTCGTGGCCCTCGACCCGAACTACGCTCCCGCTTGGGAGGCCCTGGGACTGCGCTACTACTATGACGCCCAATATGGCGGTGGTGGCGAGGCAATGTTTAAGCGCTCAAACTCCGCATATGAGCGCGCTCTGTTCCTCGATCCCAACCTGATTGACGCTTCCTCGCAAGTTATTGCCAACCGTACCGAGCGCGGCGACCTCGTGGACTCCTACGGCGAGGCGCAAGCCCTCATCAATCGGTTCCCCGAGAGTTCACAGGCCCACTTTACCGTCAGCTATGTTCTGCGCTACGCGGGGTTGTTAGCTGAGTCGGCCCAGGAGTGCGAAAAAGCTCTCTCGCTCGATCCGGGCAACGATCGACTACGCTCCTGCTCCTGGCCATATGTGTGGCTGGGCCAACCCGAGAAGTCGATGAAATTCCTCCAACTCGATCGCGGTTCCGAGTGGGTGGCCCGGGTTGTGCCCTATGTCCTCTTGGCCGAAGGAAAACGGGCGGAGGCACAGGAAAGCGTCAAACAAATGCCTCCGGGTATCGCCTTCGGCCGGGATTTTCTACAGGCCTGTCTTGTTCCTGAACATGCCAATGAGCTTGAGAGCGCCACGAATGCCTTCATGGCGACAATCATGGTCGAGCCGGACCCGGAACGCCGGTATGCGAATGGCGCTCTGCTCGGGTATTGTGGCCAGCCAGAAGCTAGCCTGCGTGCCATTCAAAGTGCTATCCAAAAAGACTATTGCGCCTATTCGAATTTGCAGCACGACCCTTTGCTGGCAAAGCTGCGAAACAAGCCGGAGTTCACGCAACTACTCTCCGCCGCCAAAGCCTGTCAGGATGACTTCCTGTCGAAACGCGCCAGACCTACTCGCTGAGCGACATCCATTTTCTGGCGTAAAGTAACCGAAAATCGCGCTCCAAGTCGTCGGGGCAGGATTCACAAGTCTGCTGAAAAATTCCCTTTTTCTATTGGTTTGTATCCCGGCATGGCTTTAGCCGTGCCGCTAAGCCCTTTATTCTTGTCATCACGAGCGGGCTTTGCCGCGAAGGATCGGCGGTTCGGACTTTTTCCGCAGCCTCTTCAGCCGTGCTGGGAAGACGTCGAAAATACGTCTGGGCTTTATCCCCTGACCGAATATTCGTAAGGACCAAAACGACCTTCTTCTCTACCTCTTCAGCCACCGAGGTGAGCACGACAGTCCGCGGTGAAGCCTGGCATATCATGGACAATTACAAAACCAAAACACATGCCGACCGACACATTCGCGAAAAACGGAACCATCCTCGTCATTCTCTTGTCTGCTGTCCTCGCTTCTGCCGAGACCAAGCCGGCGCAACCACCATCTCAGGATCCAAATCTGCTCACCAAGAACCCTGTCGCGCGGCAACACGTCGCTCGAGGCAGGGCTATTTACTCCCTCCGTCGCCAGAAGTGCAGCTGGAAGTCTGATCCGGACTGCGAATCTGCCCAGTTGGGGCAAGTGGTTGATGAAGCCAACGCGGCCCTGGTGGTCGATCCCGATTACGCCGCCGCGCACAACCTGCTGGGTTTGGCGTTCACCGATCAGCAGAAGTTTGACCAGGCGATCGCAGAATTTCAGGAGGCCTTGCGCCTGATTCCCGAGTATTACCAGGCTCACCAGAATTTGGGACTCGCGCTCGCAGGTAAGGGTGACCTGGTTGCCGCCTTCGAGGAGCTTCGCGAAGCGCTCCGTCTCAAGCCTGGATCGGCGGAGGTACATCGGGACTTGGGCGGAGTCTTGATGGCAAAAGGTCAGGGGGACGAAGGCAGCATAGAACTTCAGGAAGCGATTCGTCTGAATCCGAGCGATGCCGATAGCCACATGATGCTGGGCAATCTGCTTTTCGAGAGAGGCGACTACCAGGGCGCAGCGAAGGAATATGGCAAGGCGGCGCACCTGAAACCGCGATTCGCCGAAGCTCATTACAACCTGGCAAGAGCGCGGCACGGGAGCGGCAACCTCGACGGCGCTGCTGCTGAGTACCGTGAAGCGGTGCGCCTGCGGCCGGACTATGCCGAGGCCTACAACGGTCTTGGAGGTGTGCTGGTCGACAAGGGCGAGCTGGACGCCGCTATCACCGCGCTGCGTGAGGCCTTGCGCCTCAACCCTGATTTGGTCCAGGCACATAACAACCTCGCTCTGGCACTCACGCAGAAAGGCGATCTCGACGCCGCAATCGAGGAATATCGGCGGTCAGCCAGCCTGGATCCGCGGAGTGTCTTGCCGCACTACCGAATCGGCCTGATCCTCGACAGCAAGGGTGACCTGGATGGAGCGATCGAAGAGTATAAGAAAGCGCTTGAACTGGACCCTTCCGGAGCAGAAGGCCATTTTCGTTTA
>Ga0306921_10000709_pt1 | contig 30666 bp, 30 predicted proteins | sample sta12Cox44000080_FD_203760 | JGI IMG/M metagenome (GOLD analysis project Ga0306921, IMG submission 203760) | Lab enrichment of tropical soil microbial communities from Luquillo Experimental Forest, Puerto Rico - statoxic.12C.oxic.44.000.080 (v2)... | ecosystem: Environmental > Terrestrial >... | reverse complement strand
ATCGCGTTTATGATTTCGGAAGAGTCGACGCCGCGGGAAAACATCGCGAGCTGCATATCGAGAAGGCGCTGGAGGTAACAAATTTTTCCGGGACGCGCGCCGGCAAAATTCCGCCACTCGCGTTGCATTCTCCGGACGCCAACAAACACTTGCTTGCCGCGTGCGAGTTCTTTGCCACGGAGCATTGGGATTGCCGCAAGACGACGATCATCGAGAGTGAACCGGAGCAGTTCCAATTGCTGGTGATTCTCGAGGGCAGCGGCAAGCTATATGATGCCGACGAAGGATACGCCTACCGAACCGGGGAAGCATGGTTTCTACCCGCTAATTTATCAGTGGTGCTTTTGCAGCCCGGCGAGCGCACCTCGATTTTGCGAGTGACCGTGCCCGACCGCGCGGCCCTGCATCACCGGTTACGGAGCCTGGGATTCGACGAAGAGGCGTTGTCCAGCGTCCTAGTCGGTTAACTTGTATGGGTAAGAAAAATCTCCGCGTGCACGCCGTTATCCTCGCCGGAGGGCGCGGCACACGTTTCTGGCCGCGTAGCCGCACCCGCACCCCGAAGCAACTGCTCAACATCGTGGGAAAGACCACGATGTTGGAACAGACGGTGGCTCGGCTGAAGCCGCTCGTCCCGCCGGGCCGTATCTGGACCGTCACAAACGCCGATCAGGCTTCCGCGTTGCGCAAACAACTTCCAGCCGCGGCGCGAAACCGCGTGCTGACGGAGCCGGTGGGAAAAAACACGGCGGCGGCGATTGCTCTCGCGGCGATCCATGTTCAGCACGCCGCGGGGGGCGACGCGTTGCTAGCCATCCTGCCGGCCGACCACTACATTTCGCAGCCCCAACGCTACTGGGAAGTTGTTCGCGCAGCGTTGGACATCGCCCACGAACCCGGACGCATGGTGGTGCTGGGCATTCCCCCGACGCGCCCTGAAACCGGCTTCGGCTACATTGAGCGAATGGGCGAGCCTTTGGAAGCGAAAGGTTTCCCGTTTTTCGGCGTGAAGCGATTCACCGAGAAGCCCGAACTTTCACTGGCGAAGGAATACGTCGCCTCAGGCAACTATCACTGGAATGGCGGAATGTTTTTCTGGCGCATATCTACCTTTATGGACGCGCTGAAGGAATTTCTCCCCAAAACCTGGGAAGGACTGGATCGTCTTGCTCGGCATATCGGGAAGCGCAGCTACGAAGCCATGTTAAAGAAGGTTTATCCGAAACTTGAAAACATCTCCGTGGACTACGCCGTTCTGGAGCGCGCCACAAGCGGGGGGGTGCAGGCGCGAGTTTTCGTGATTCCCGCGGACATAGGTTGGAGCGACATCGGTTCCTGGGCGGCCGTGTACGAGCTTCTTGCAAAGCACCCCGAAGAGAACATTTTTGCTGGGCCCGGTCAGAGCCTCGACGCGGAGGGCAATTTCCTGTGGAGCCCGGGCAAATTCGTAGCCGCTATCGGCGTGCGCGATCTGGTGCTCGTGGAAACGCCGGATGCGTTGCTCCTTTGCCCGCGCGATCGCGCCCAAGACGTAGCGAAAATCGTGAAAGCGCTCGAAGAGCGAAAGGGCAAAGCGCTTTTGTAGAGCGCTTTTTTAGACCAGTCAATGCGGTATTTGGCCCCTCCGAAGCTTCGCGTATACTCACAACAATGACCGCGATCAAATTCGGTACCGATGGCTGGCGCGGGGTGATCGGTAAGGACTTCACGCTTGAGAACGCGCGGCTCGTCGCCCATGCGATTTCGCGTTACGTCGTGCGTGGAGAAGACGCGCGCAAAGGTGTAATGGTCGGTTACGACCATCGCGAAGAAGCAGAAACGACAGCGGTGGCGGTGGCGGAGGTCATCAGTGCTTCAGGAACACCTGTTTGGCTTACGGATAAGCCGTGTCCCACTCCTGCTATCTCCTTGTTGGTTCGTCAGCGCGGCGCCGCAGGCGGAATTGTCGTCACCGCGAGCCACAATCCGAAGGATTGGAATGGGATCAAGTACAAGGCAAGCTATGGAAGCAGCGCCTTGCCTTCCATCGTCGCGCAGATTGAAGCCGAACTGGAAGGCGTGCTTCGCGCCGGAGTGCCGCTTCTGCCGCCGCGCAAGGACTTGATTCACTCGATTGACCCGCGTGCGCCCTACCTGGACACCATCGAGAAGCTTGTGGATTGGGATCGCCTACGCGGTGCGAAATTCCGCTTTGTTGTGGACCCCATGCACGGTTCGGCCGCGGGGTTGCTTCGTGAACTCTTCACGCGAAACGGCGTGGCGTGCGACGAAATTCGCGGAAAGCGCGATTCGAACTTTGGCGGCGTTCACCCGGAACCGATCGAGCCTCATCTTGAAGCTCTCCGGAAGGCAGTTCTAGTCGGGAAATACGACGCGGGTTTCGCCGCCGACGGGGACGGCGATCGCATCGGTGCCATCGACCGCGATGGCAGTTTCATCAATCCACACCAGATCTTTGCGCTGATGGTCTGGCACTTGATTGGCACGCGGAAGCTTCCCGGCGACATCGCCAAGACATTTTCCGTCACGAAACTGATTGACAAGCTCGCGGCAAAATACGGCCGCAAACTCCACGAAGTGCCTATCGGATTCAAGTACATTTGCGAGTTGATGCTCGAACAAAATATTCTGATCGGTGGCGAAGAAAGCGGCGGCATCGGAACCAGCCTTTATCTGCCCGAACGGGACGCGACCGTTTCCGCGCTCTTGCTGGCCGAACTCATGGCCTGGCACGGCCAATCCCTTGGCGAGTTGGTTCGCGCCTTGCATGCGGAATTTGGCGAGCACCACTATGGTCGTGTGGACCTGGACGTGAAACCAGGGCAAAAGGAAAATGCCATCGCCTATTTTGTCAACAGTAAGATGAAACAAATCGGGAATTGGACGGCGACACGTCGCGAAGACATGGATGGCGTCAAGGTGTATCTCGGTGAAACCGGCTGGGTCATGGTTCGCGCGTCGGGCACGGAAAATTTGCTGCGAATCTATTCGGAAACGGCCAATCCGGACACCACGAAGCGTGTCTTGCGCGCCACCGTGGATGCCATCCACCGTCTGTAGGAGGAGAAATGCAAACCGTCAACCTGAAGGAAAAATTCAACAAGTTTTCGGACTATTACAAGCCAAAGATCATCGGCGAGGTCAACGATTGCCACGTGAAAGCGGTGAAACTCAAGGGCGAATTCATCTGGCATCATCACGAAAACGAAGACGAGCTGTTCCTAGTCGTCCAGGGAACGCTTCGCATGAAGTTCCGGGACCACGAAGCCGTTGTCCGGGAAGGTGAATTTGTCATTGTGCCGCGCGGCGTCGAGCACCTGCCTGTCGCGGACGAAGAAGTGCACATCGTGCTGCTGGAACCAAAGTCCACACTGAACACGGGAAATATCCAGAACGAAAGGACAGTGAGCCAGCTGGAACGGATCTGACTTCGCCTTCCCGGCCGTGGCTCGCATTACGGAGCTCCTAATGGAACATCGCTTCTACACGCTCGACGTTTTCACAACCACGCGCTTTCAGGGTAACCCCCTCGCGGTTATTACAGACGGTGATGGACTCTCGGCGGACCAGATGCTGGCCATCGCCCGCGAAATGAATCTTTCCGAAACCGTGTTTGTACAAAAGCCGACCGAAGATCGCGCGCTAGCGCGGCTGCGCATTTTTACTACCAAGGAAGAACTGAAGCTGGCTGGTCATCCCGTGATCGGGACGTGGTTTCTGCTGGCAGAACTCGGTGTAGTACCAGCTCAAGAGGGCGGCGTACACATCCTGCAACAGACGGGCGCTGGAGTTCTCCCCGTAGAGATTCGATTCAAGGATGGACGGCCGCAGCGGGTGACAATGACGCAGAAAGAAGCTGTTTTCAAACCTTCTGAGTTTGACAAGAGGAAACTTGCCTCGGCTCTGGGGCTGTCCCTGAAAGCCCTCGATCCGAAACTTGAACCTGAGTTTGTCTCGACAGGCATCTTCAATCTCATGGTGCCGCTGCGGAATCGCGCAACGTTAGCCAGGATTCAGATGAACATTGTCGAAATGGCGCGTTTGCTAGGCAAACAAGCTGCGCTTGCCTACTGCTTTGCTGCGGGCAATGGCGATTCCGCGTTTACACGGGGAATGATGCCGTGGGAATTCTACGAGGATGCCGCCACAGGCTCCGCAGCTGGTTCGCTCGGAGCCTTTCTTGTAAAGCATGGAAGGCTTGGACCGGGACACAAGCTGAACATTACGCAGGGCGTGGAGATGGGGCGCCCAAGCCAAATTGAAGTCGAAGTGTCTCAGACCGGCAAGAAGCTTACGCCGCGTGTCAGTGGCGCGGCTGTCCAGGTGTTTGAGGGTGTGATTCGCACCTGATCGCCTAGGCTCAAAATTCAGAAAAGGAAAGAGGGCCCCGACTCGTGTCGAGGGCCCCTTTTTCTTGGGGGTAGAGCTGGCTAGCGATGCTTCGCCCGCGCCGCGGCCTTGCGATCCTGACGCAAGTCTTTGCGGTCATGACGCAGGTCTTTCTTGTCATGGTTGATATCGCGCTGATCCGCATTGCGATCCGCGTGATCATGGTTTAGATCGCGCTTGTCGTGATTGATATCCCGTTGGTCCTGGTTGCGATCAGCCCGGTCTTTGTTCAGGTCACGACGGTCGTGATTGATGTCCCGCTGGTCGTGATTGCGATCCGTCCGATCGGTGCGCAAGTCTTTGCGATCGGCCTTGGCTTGCTGGCTATTGTCGCCGTACTTCTGATCGTCGCGTGCGAGCTTGTTTTTGTCGCGGTTGATATCCCGTTGGTCCTGATTGCGCTCGGCCCGGTCCTTGTTCAGGTCACGACGGTCGTGATTGATATCGCGCTGATCCTGATTGCGATCCGCGCGGTGTTTGTGCAAATCGGTCTTGTCGTGATTGATGTCGCCCTGATCCGCGTTGCGGTCCGCCCGCTCGTGACTCAGATCGCGGTTGTCCTGGCTGAAATCCTTCTTGTCCCTCTGTATATCCTGCTGCTGCGGGGTGAGATCCTGAGTTTGCGCCGCCTGGCCGGCGAGCGCCAGGGTACCGCTGAGAACGAAACTAAGCACACCACGAACGATCCACTTCGATGAAAACATAGCTTCTCTCCTGAAGTTCAGCTGCCGGGGCAAAGCCGCTGAGGGAAGAAACACCGGGCAAAGGAGAAAGTTATGCCGGGGCGCAAAGAAATCTCTAATTACCTATTTTGCAAAGCCTTGCGGTATCCGTCGAGGATTCCGTTTACGAATTTCCCGGCATCATCCGAAGAGAATTTCTTGGCAAGGTTGACCGCTTCGTTGATGACAACCTTTGCCGGTGTATCGGTCGCGCGCATTTCGTGCAGCGCAAGACGCAGGATGGCGCGGTCAATAGCCGCAAGCCGTTCGAGCCGCCAGTTTTCCGCATGTTTGGAGATCAATTCATCAAGCGCGGTGGTGTCGTGCACCGCCCCTTCGAATAGTTGATTCGCGAAGGTGCGGGTTTGCTCCGCTGCCTTAGCGCCTTTCCAGAATTTCGCTTCGAGTTTTGTCGCGTCCTGTTGGCTCATGTCCCACTGGAAGAGCATCTGCATGGCGAACTCGCGCGATTTGGTGCGGAGGGACACGTTATTTCCGACGCCCTTTGCTGGACGAAGGAGTCTTCCCAGTCCCACGAAGTTCTCGCGAAAGTTGCGCCATCTCGATAGCAGCAAGTCCCGCTTCAAAGCCTTTGTTTCCACCCTTCAAACCCGCTCGATCGATCGCCTGCTCGAGCGTGTCGCAGGTAAGCACACAAAACATTAGCGGGACTCCGGTATCCATCTGCGCGAGTTGCAATCCGCGCGCTGTCTCCAAACAAACGTAGTCGTAGTGGGAAGTTTCGCCACGGATAACACAGCCGATCGCGATCAGCGCGTCATACTTTCCAGTTACTGCGAGCTTTTTTGCCGCGAGCGGCAATTCAAAGGATCCTGGTACGTGCACAACATCAACGTTTTTCCCCCCCGCACCGGCACGATCGAGTGCGTCAATCGCGCCCTGTAGCAGACGCTCGGTGATAAAGCCGTTGAAACGGCTGACGAGGATGCCGAAACGCAGTCCTTCGGCGCGCAAGCTGCCGGAAATGTTCCCTGGTTGTATTTTCTCCGCCATCGTCGAGTTCATTTGCCCTTGAACTGCGCCGGCCGCTTCTCGAGAAACGCCTTGGTGCCTTCGCGCATGTCGTCGGTAGCGCAGCAAAGGCCGAAAAGCGTTGCTTCGAGAAAGAGTCCTTCCCCCTGCGGCATTTCGGCGCCGCGGTCAATGGCTTCCATGCAATATTTCACGGCCAGCGGTGCTTTCTCGATAATCTTTTTGGCCGTGGCTTCGGCCGCGGGCAGAAGTTCGGCCGGTTCGTACACGTGATTGACCAGTCCGATGCGCTGCGCTTCTTCGGCGGTGATCATCTCGCCAGTCAGGCACAATTCGTGCGCTACACCTTTGCCGCAAAGCCTCGCCATTCGCTGCGAGCCGCCATAGCCGGGAATAATTCCCAGTTTTACTTCGGGCTGGCCGAGTTTGGCGGTCTTGCTGGCGAGCCGGATCGAACAGGAAAGCGCCAGCTCACAGCCACCCCCTAAAGCAAATCCGTTAATGGCGCAGATCGAAGGTTTGCCGATCGTCTCGAGAAGATGAAATACGCCTTGGCCAAAGATTGAAAATTCTTTTCCGTTAACCGGAGTCTGTTGCGCGAGTTCATTGATATCAGCACCCGCCACAAACGCTTTTTCTCCGGAGCCGGTGAGAATCAGGACACGCACTGAAGTATCATCCCGCGCGTCCAGCAGAGCTTGCTGAAGCTCCTCGACCGTCTTGCGGTTCAGCGCGTTCAGCACTTTTGGGCGGTTGAACGTGATGATTACGATTCCATCTTTTTTTTCATACAGCAAGTTTTCGTAGGCCATCAACTTTTCCTCTAACTCTCACAGCTGTATCGGTTTCGGATTGGCGGGATCCGCGTAGTCGTAAAACCCACGGCCCGTCTTCTTTCCGTGCCAGCCCGCCAGCACCATGCGCTTCAGCAGGGGCGGCGCGGCAAACCGCTTTTCTTTGAACTCGTCGAACATGATTTGCGAAATGTAATACGTCGTATCCAGGCCGACGAAATCAAGCAGCGTAAACGGACCCATCGGATAACCGCAACCGAGTTTCATGGAATTATCAATATCAATAACGGAGCCGACACCTTCTTCCAACGCACGAATGGCGTCCAGAAGATACGGCACCAGCAACCGGTTCACGATGAATCCTCCGCTGTCATTCGCCCGCACGGGAGTCTTTCCGAGTTTGCCGCCGAAGCTGACCATTTCTTCGTAAACGCCGGGATCCGTCGCGATGGTCTTGACCACTTCCACCAGTTTCATGACCGGCACGGGATTAAAGAAATGCAAGCCCACGAAGCGCTGCGGACGTTTGGTTGCTGCAGCGATTTCCGTGATCGTCAGCGAGGAAGTATTGCTGGCGAAAATAGTCTGGGGAGGACAAAGCATATCCAACGCGGCAAACAGCTCGCGCTTCACCGGCAATTGCTCGATGATGGCTTCCACAACGACGTCGCAGTCTTTCAAATCCTCCAGTGAAGTCGTTCCTTTCAGCCGCCCGCGAATTTCATTCTTCGTCGCTTCCTTGAGCGTGCCCTTCTCCACCAGCCGCGCCAGGTTCTTCTCGATGCTCTTCAGACCTTTCTCCACCAATTCGGCGCTCACTTCGCGCGCCACGGTTTGAAATCCGGCCTGCGCGCACACCTGAGCGATTCCCGAACCCATCAGCCCACACCCCACGACGCCGACTTTTTGAATCGTCATTCCCTTCCTCACATCCGCGGATTCCGGTCCATCCGGCAGGCGCAACCAACCGGGAAAGTGTATCAAAGGTTTCCGCTGAACTCTCTTCGCTTCAGTTTCCCAGGGCTTCCACGATCATGGCAATGCCCTGCCCGCCGCCGATACAGGCCGTGGCCAGGCCATACTTCAATCCATTCCGTCGCAATTCGTTGAGAATGGTGATGACAAGACGCGTGCCCGAGGCGCCAAGCGGATGACCCAGCGCAATCGCGCCGCCGTTCACATTTGTTCGTTCACGATTAAGGCCGAGTTCCTGCTCTACGGCGAGATACTGGGAGGCGAATGCTTCATTCACTTCCACGCGATCCATCTGCTCGAGTTTCAACCCGGCCAATTGCAGCGCCTTGCGGGTCGAGGGCACGGGTCCGATGCCCATGATGCTGGGATCCACCCCGGCCACGGCCCAGGAAACGATCTTGCCAATCGGCTTCAGGCCACGATCTTTGGCGGTCCTTTCCCGCGTCACCACCACGGCCGCGGCTCCATCCACGATTCCGCTGGCGTTACCTGCAGTGACGATTCCGTCTTTCTTGAACGAAGGAGGCAACTTCTCCAGCGTTTCGATCGTCGTCTCCGGCCGCCGGTGATCGTCTTGGCTCACCAGGGTCACCTTTTTTCCCTGCTTCACTTCCACAGGTGAAATCTCTTCCTTGAAATGCCCTGCTTTGTGCGCGGCCTCAGCAGCCTGCTGGCTGCGCAGTGCATAGGCGTCCGCGTCTTTTCGCGTGATTCCCGTTTGATCCGCAAGTTTTTCCGCTGTCAATGCCATGGGCAATCCACAAAAGGTGTCCGTCAACCCCACAAAAAGAAAATCTTCAAGCGCGCCGCCGCCAAGTTTCAACCCCGTGCGCGCGCCACGAATGACAAACGGCGCTTGGGTCATGTTCTCCATCCCGCCGGCAAGCACCACATTTGCCTCGCCCAGCAGGAGCCGTTGCGACGCTTGCACGATGGCTTCGATTCCCGAACCGCAAAGCCGGTTGACGGTTACCGCCGGCGTCTCGATCTTCAACCCGGCCTTCAAACCGACGTGCCGCGCCCCGTAAATGGCGTCCGCGCTGGTCTGCATCACGTTTCCAAAGATGGCGTGATCGATTTCCTTCGCGTCCACGCCCGATCGCTGAATGGCGGCCTTTGACGCGTGTGCCCCGAGATCGATCGCGGACACATCCGAAAACGATCCTGTGTATCTCGCCATGGGCGTGCGCGCGCCGGCAATAATGACTACATCGGATGGAAACATGCTTCCCTCTCTTCAATCGGTTTTGAAATCCAAGCGGAAGGTCTCTTCCAGTGTAGCTTACGACCGGGCTAGTTCCGCGGCGACCACCGTATCTCCCCCGCGTTTCCGGGCTTCATCCACGGTAAACTCCGCGCGATTGATCAAATCCGTCACAATGTCTTCGCTGTCGTACTCCTGTCTCGCCGCTGCTTCCACAATCCCGGCGCTCAGCGTGATCTGCGTGGAATCCCAAGGAGGCCTCACGCCCGCGGCTGCACGGCGCAATTTTTCCACAAGATTCTGCGCGCCGGAAAGCGAAGTGTCCGGCAAAATGAACGCGAGCGCCCACGAAGTGTATTTCACCGCCATATCATTCTGGCGGACCATTGGCTGCAACGAGCGCGCCAGTTGCTCAAGGAATTTCTCGAGCGGGCCTTCCCCCTGTTGACGCAGCATGTCCGTACCGCGATCGATTTGCAGGATGGCCAGGGAGAGCGCCGTGCCCTGGGTGCGCGCGCGATCCGCTTCATTCAGGAGGCAGCCTAGATACGAACTGCGGCTCAGGAGACCCGTGCGTTCATCCGAAACACCCATGCGACGAACAAGCGAACGCAGTCGTGTGTGACTGACGCTCATCATCATCTGATCGCCGATGGCTTGGAGGAAGTACGTCTCATTCGGCTTCCAGTGGTGAGTCGTCGGGTGCGCCACGATGAGCATGCCCGCCGGGTTCTGTGTCTCCTTGTCCATGATCGTCACGCCCAGCGCCGTCGCAAGCCCAAGTTCGCTGAGTATGGAACCGTCCATCGCGTCCACAACCAGGCCGCCCAGTTCATCCGGCACAGCTTTCTCCATCTGAGCAAGCAGGAAAACCACTTGCGCCCCCGGAGTCGGCTTCATGCCCGAGGAACAATATTCCGCGGCCATTTCTGGCGGCCGTCCGGGGACGCCGATGACCGCGATCGTCCTGGCCGCCTTCAAATACGCGCCTACCTCGCTTACGGTTGTGTTGAGCATGGCCCGCGGAGTCTGCTGCCGGAAAATTTTCTGGTTGATCTCTGAAATCTTCGTGAGGTCTCGCAGGGTTTCGGCCGTATAGGAGCCCGTTCGGCCCGTCGGCGGGGTCGGCTTCGCTTCGACGATAGGAACAACCGATGGTTTTCCAGCCGGCTCTGCTTTCGCCGGCGTCTTCGGCCACCAATTTGCCGTCTGATAGAGATTCTGCAATCGAGGATTGCGCTCTTCTTCTCCGGGAAACATCACAGCGATTTTTTGCAATCGCTCGACAGCCTTGCTTTGCAGCGAGTATTGCAAAAAGATCTCCGTTTGCACGATCAGATCTTCCAGCGCCTGCATCTTGCGGACTTCCTCGGTTGCCGGAGCGACTTCCGGCGTCGTGTCCTGGCTCGCCGCCGCTTTAGGCGCGGAGGAGTGCCTTGGGGTTACCGCAGCGGTCCGTGCCATGCGGCTCGCCACGCGGCGAAGGAAGCTGTCCTCCACATGACCGCGGAGCTTTTCGAGGCGCTCTTGGCAGCGATAATCATAGGAATCGATGTCCACCAGCCGCTCAAGAACTTCGCTTGCCTTCGGGAAACTTCCGGAATTAAAGTGCGCGTCAAACAGTTTGATAAGCACTTCAAAATATTGGGATTCACGATTCAGTTCGTTATAAATCGCGGCCCAGAATTCCAGGATCGGAAAAGACTCCGGGTGTTTCGCGCCGAGTTCCTCCACTTGGGTGATAAGTTCAACGTGTTTTTTGTCTGCAAACAGCCTGCGTTTCAACGTGTGCAGAATTTCGACGGACTTGTTGTCCTGCCCTGCATCGGCATAGCCATCGGCCAGATCGAAAAGGCGCGTGATCCCTTCATTTTTTTCCCGCAACAGTCGTTCCAAGATCGCGCGGGCGCGATCGAGCTGACCGGCGTGGCGCAGGGCGTCCGCGAACGTGTCCAGAAAGGCCACATCATGCTCGCTCGAGGAAAAGGGCTCCAGCAGCGCCGCGGCTTCGGCCGCATCACCATTACGCAATTTTGCCTCTGCGTACATCAGCGCCACGCTGCGCTCCTGCGGTGCCAGCCCGTAGGCGCGGCCGAGAAGTTGCAAAGCATCCTGCTGCGCGCCGCCGGCCGAGGCCAGTTGGCCGGCTCGCAGAAACGATCGCGCGGCTAGTGCGCTCTTGCCAAGCTGCGCCGCCGCCTCTCCCACTTTCAATTGCCGCCCATAGTTGTCCGGATCCAGCTGTGCGGTCCGTTCCCAACAAAACAACGCATCTTCACCCCGGCCGGCCTCGCTGAACATTTGCGCGGCCTTGGTGTATTGCTCGATCGCTTCTTCCGGGCGATTCTGCTTCTGCTGCAGGAAGGCATGGCGCGCAATGCGTTCGGGCGATTGGGGCGCAATGGTATTGCGCAGAAAGCGGTTGTAGATCGCGAGAGCCTTAGTTTCATCCTTCGGATCGGTCAGGAGATCAAACAGATGTCCGTAGTAAACCGCGGCGCGGTCGTGGTTCTCCAGGCGCGTGTACAGATCGCCAAGCGTTTGCGTCGCGTCGACGTGCTGCGGCGCTTCCTCAAGGACCGCGAGATACGCCTCAATGGCATCCTCAAATCGGTTTTTCTCGAGGAATTTCTTGGCGCGCTCCAAATTTTTGGCAACGTCTGCGGCCATCTGCCCGGTTTACCCTTGGATTCTCAGTTGGTGTTGAGATTAGCAGGTTCGCGGGTGGTGCGAACCCCGTCCCACTATATACCCGGGCAAAAGAGCCGCCAACCGTACTCGTGGCCCGATAGGCAATCCGCCAAGAGGGAGCGCAGCCACGATTCCGCAAGTGGAAGTCTTTGCCACTGGATGAGCGGTAAAGCTGACGAGCCATGCCCTTTGTGTGGCAAACTAGTAGTTTGCGCGGCAAGGTTTCGGGCAGGGTGAGAGGTGCTCGCCCCGGCGCTAAGGCCCGCCGTCAATCAGGCGAGAACACCATCAGGAAATAACCTGGCGGTAACGGACACGAATGGACCCAAAGTTCATACGAAATTTTTGTATCATTGCGCACATTGACCACGGCAAATCCACCCTGGCTGACCGCCTGCTGGAAATGACCGGCGCGCTGACGCAGCGCGAGATGCATGAGCAAGTGCTCGACTCCATGGATCTGGAGCGCGAGCGCGGCATCACCATCAAGGCTAAGAGCATCCGCCTGCATTACAAGGCGAAAGAAGGAAATACCTACCGGCTGAATCTGATCGATACGCCCGGCCATGTTGATTTTTCCTATGAAGTTTCGCGCGCCCTGTCCGCTTGTGAGGGCGCGCTTCTCGTTGTGGACGCCAGCCAGGGCGTCGAAGCGCAAACCGTGGCCAATACCTTTCTCGCCGCCGGTCACAACCTCACCATTCTTCCCGTGATTAACAAAATTGATTTGCCGGCCGCCCAGCCCGATTTCGTGAAAGAGCAGATTGAAAACGTGCTGGCGATTCCCGCCTCGGACGCACTGATGATCAGCGCCAAGAGCGGCGTCGGCGTGGAAGACGTGCTGGAAGCCATCGTTCAGCGCATTCCCCCGCCGAAAGGCGGCGCGCAAAATCCGTTTCAAGCGCTGGTGTTTGATTCCTGGTTCGACATCTATCGCGGTGCCGTCGTTCTCGTGCGCGTGATGGAGGGTCGCATCACGCGGCACATGAAGATTCGCCTTGTCGCTACCGGCGAAGTCTACGAAGTCGAGCAGCTTGGAACGCTGACTCCAAAACCTGTTGCTCTCGAGGAACTGGAAGCCGGCGACGTGGGCTTTATCGTCGCGAATATTAAGCGCGTCGCAGACGCGCGTATGGGCGATACCGTTACCGAAGCGGCGCGCCCCGCTCCCGCCTTGCCCGGGTTTGAAGCCATCAAACCCATGGTTTTTGCCGGCATCTTCCCGGTCCTCGCCGACGAGTACGAGCCGCTGCGGGACGCGCTCGGCAAACTGCAGCTAAACGACGCAGCTTTTTTCTACGAACCCGAAAATTCTGTTGCCCTCGGCTTCGGCTTCCGCTGCGGCTTTCTCGGTCTTCTGCACCTCGAAATCGTTCAAGAACGCCTGGAACGGGAGTTTGGCCTCAACCTGATTACTACCGCGCCCAGCGTGCGTTACCGCATCACGCGCGTGGGTGGAGATGTGATCGAGGTTGACAGCCCGTCGAAATTTCCGAATCCGAGCGACATCGAAAAAATTGAAGAGCCCATCATCAAAGCGATGATTATTACCAACGACGAATCCGTCGGCGGCATCCTCCAGCTCTGCCAGGACAAGCGTGGTATCCAGAAAAACTTTGAGTACCTCTCCCCCACCCGCGTGATGCTCACTTACGAACTCCCGCTCAATGAAATTGTCCTCGACTTCTATGACCGGCTGAAAAGTGTCTCGCGCGGTTACGCTTCGCTCGACTACCATCTCGCCGGCTACAAAGAATCCGACCTGATCAAGCTGGACATCCTGGTGGCCGGCGAGCCGGTGGATGCGCTGGCCTTGATCATTCACCGCGAAATGTCGGTCGAGCGTGGGCGGGAATTGGTGACCCGCCTACGCAAACTGATTCCGCGCCAGATGTTTGAGGTGCCTATTCAGGCCGCCATCGGCAGCCGCATCATCGCCCGAGAAACCGTCGCAGCCATCCGCAAAAACGTTCTCGCCAAGTGTTATGGCGGAGACATCACCCGCAAACGCAAGCTCCTCGAAAAACAAAAAGAAGGTAAGAAGCGCATGAAGCGCGTCGGTCAGGTGGACATACCGCAAGAAGCTTTCCTCGCCGTCCTGAAGGTTTCCGGAGGCGAAGAAGAGTAGAATCAAGCTCCGCAGGGTTATAGGGGGCTTCCGTGCCTTTTCACTTTCTGGTTTGTTCCCGTCCCGTCCCGTCGCGCAACTCTTGCCTTGGTTTTCTACTGCTTCCCCCCAGCAGTGTTTTCCCAGACTGTTTCACCTCAAGATAAGGACCAGCCGGCCGACACCCAGATCCGAGCCAGCCAAGAGTTGAGTCGAGGTGTGGAAGGCGTGTTCAAGAACGGGCAATATGAGGAGGCAGTTCGGCAATGCGCTAGCGCCAAAGAATTAGATCCTTCACTCTTGAATGCGCGCCGGGACGTTTTGCGGCTAGATCCCAATACTCTTTCCGCCATCGACGGCTTGGCGTCGATCCTTTATCAAAGGGCTGGCCAGCCTTTAGATGTCGCGCTCTTTGAAGAATCGAAGGTCTACCACCAGAAACACATTGAGCTCAAGCCAGAAGATCCCCAGCCGTCCTATTCCATCGGCGTAATTGACTGGCACTCGCCTATCGTGGGAATAGCAAACTTCGCCAGGAATTCAATCAACCTCTTGGTAGTGAGGGATTAAACGACACCGACCTATGTCTGGGAGTTCGAGCCAACCGTTGAAGAAGGAATTGCTGCATTGCAGCATGCGATTGAGCTGAAACCGGAGTATGACGATGCGATGGTTTACTTGAATCTGCTCTATCGCCGGAAAGCGGATATGACCGCCACCCAAACCGAACGAGACGCGCTCACAAACCAGGCGGATGAACTGCTCGATAAGGTCAAGGACCTGAAGCAGAAGCGCGTCGGATCAGAGAACTGATGCTCAGGAAGATTGGTTCACCTTATCTTCGACCACAGTTCTCAAGCGACCACGATGGAGTTGAACGCTAACCTTATGGCCGATGGCGACTTGGGCGGCATCGCGCAAGACATTGCCCGCGGCGTCCGTCGCAATCGCATAACCCCGTTCCAGAACGCCCAGAGGGCTTCGTTCCTGAAGTTGTAGCGAGAGGCGCTGCCAGTGCTCGCGTTTCAGGCGCAACTGGCGTTCCGACAGCACGCCCAAATCATGGCTGCGTTTTTGCAGCCGGATGCGTAGGGCCGCAATCCTGGCGCGAAAATCAACCGACATGACGCGAAGTTGCGCTACGGCAAAGCGCTTCCTTGACCGTTCGAGACGCGCGCGAAGGCCAGACGAGAGCCGTGAGGTGAACTCATCGGCACGCTGCCGCTGTTGCCGGAGCAGATCGAGAGGCCTACGGAAGCCGCGCCGTCCGGCTAACTCGTGAACACGCCGGGAAAGCCCCATCATCCGGTAGCGGATCAGCCCCTCAAGGGTGTTGCGAAGGTCCGCAAGGTGCTTGTCGAACTCACGGCGCGTCTGTACTACGATCTCCGCCGCGGCCGAAGGCGTGGAAGCGCGCACATCCGCGACAAAATCCGCAATCGTGAAATCGGTCTCATGGCCCACTCCGGAAATAACCGGAATCACACAATCAGCGATGGCTCGGGCGACGATTTCCTCATTGAACGCCCAGAGGTCTTCCATTGAACCGCCGCCGCGCACCAGTAGAACCACGTCCGCCGTATGCTTCTTATGAAAATGCCGTAAAGCCTCGACAATCTCCTCCGCCGCTCCGTCTCCTTGCACGCGCACGGGATAGACTGTCAGATGCACGTCGGGGAAACGCCTGGTCAGGATACGCACGACATCGCGGACGGCGGCGCCCCTCGGCGAAGTGATCACGCCGATCCGATTCGGCAACAACGGCAGCGGCTTCTTCCGCTCCGCCGCAAAAAGTCCTTCCGCTTCCAGCTTTTTTTTCAATTGTTCAAAAGCGAGTTGCAGCGCGCCGAGGCCAGCGGGCTCCAGCGCTTCCACGTAAATCTGGTATTCGCCACGCGATTCGTAGACGCTGATGGAACCTCGCACGGTGACCTGAAGTCCGTCTTCCGGACGGAATTTCATCCCGCGCCGCTGTTGTTTGAACAAAACGCAGCGCACTTGCGCGCGTTCATCCTTCAGCGTGAAATAGCAGTGGCCCGACTGCGCCTCGCGGCAGTTGGAAATCTCCCCGTGCACGGAAATATCCGTAAAGTTTTTGGCCAGCAAATCGCGGATCCGCACCGTCAGGTCGCTGACGGTGTAAACGCGGCGTTCGGGCTGCAGGTTAAATTGAAGCTGATTCATGCGGGCTTCCGACAGGATAGCGCGATTGCGCAGGCTCGTCACCGGCGAAACCGTCCAACCAGCCAGAGAAGAAGAGATAAACCGATGCTGAGCACAAGGCTTGTCATGATCGGAAAGTAGAAGGTGGTGTGCTCGCCTTTGTGGACAATGTCGCCGGGCAAGCGCCCCAGACGGAAAGGTAGTTTGCCGCCGAAAAAGAAAAACGTGCCCACAAGGAAGAGTAGCCCACCAAGCATGAGTAACATGCGGCCAAGTTCACGCAAGGATTCCATTGCACCGAAGTTTACTCACTGGGAAGGAAGAAGCAAGCGCTGGAGACTGCGGGAACAAGAAGAGTTCCATCTCACGCGACGGGAATCCGGCGCATCAGATCTTTCTGTTCCGCGATGGACTCTGCCCCAATCGTAAACGCGTCGAGCACGCCAAGTCCTACCGCGTAGCGAAGCGCCTGGTCCTGCCGATGCCGCAAATCGCCTTGGCCGAGAATCTTCATGCCAACGATTCCCTTTCCGGCAGCGCGCATTTCGCGGAGAACGCCGACGACCGTGACAGGGTCGGCATCCATGTGCGACCCGATCGGATTGATGCGCACCAGATCCACTTCGACCCAGGGAGATTTGGCCGCGGCACGCAGAGCCTCAATGGAATGGCAAGAACAGCCGTGCGCGCGCAAGACCCCTTTCGCCTTGGCCTCGGAAAGCACGTCCATCACCGGACGATAGCGCGTGGTCCAGTCGGCTTCGGTGAGGCAGTGCATCAGCATGATGTCGAGATGGTCCGTGTGCAACTCGCGTCGAAAGCGGTCGAGATCGGCGCGCATTTCAGAAGCTTCGCGCGCCCAGGATTTCGTCAAAAGGGTGACTTTGCTTCTGTCCACATGTTTGAGCGCGTCGGCAACATGCGGATGGCTGCCGTATGCATCCGCCGTGTCAAAGAAACGCAATCCGTTGTCATAGCCGTTCTGGAGCAGCCGGGAAAGGCCCTCTAGGCCAAGCGCCGTTTGATTCGAGTGATGCCCAAAACCGACTGTGCCTGTCCCCATGGCGAGACGCGAAGTCTGAATGCCAGTGCGGCCAATGGTGACGGTATCCGTGGCGGATAATTTTTGTTCCTGCGTGGACAGCGCGGCCAGGGGAAACTGGCTCGATCGGACGCCCATCCACGCTCCGGCAGTGGAGCAAGCGGTTCGATGCAGAAACTCGCGGCGTGTAAAGTGGAGCATGCGAACCTCCGGATCGCACCATCTTCTGCGGCCACTCTCATTATATAGACGCACGGAAAGGGGCTAGGTGAGGAAAAAACAGGCTAACTGAGTCTACGTGACAACAGCCGTATTTCGGGTGAGTACGGTCGCTATTGATTCGGAAGGGCGCGACTTCAGCCTGCCGTAAGCCATTACGCTGTGCGACCCGGCTTTAGCCGCTGGGGGCCGCCTTTCGCCCTTCTCACCACGCGCTAGGCGCCCGCTTTGTATCTTCTCTGCCTAGCTTCAGATCAATTCCAAGCCGGAAAAGAAGTAACCGATTTCAAATGCCGCGGTCTCCGGAGCATCCGAACCGTGCGTACAGTTATTGCCAATACTGGTGCCGAGATCTCGGCGAATGGTTCTGGGAGCAGCCTTCTTCGGATCGGTTGCGCCCATCGTATCGCGCCATTTGACGATCGCGTCGTCGGCTTCCAGCACCATGGCAAAGATCTTGCCCGAGCTCATGAAGTCCGTCAGTTCGCCGAAGAAAGGGCGCTCCTTATGCACAGCGTAGAATCCCGCGGCTTCTTCCTTGGTGAGGTGCATGGATTTGATAGCCACGATCTTGAATCCTGCATTATATATACGCGCGAGAATTTCACCCTGGTGCCCCCGCGATACCGCGTCCGGTTTGATAATTGCAAATGTGCGTTCGAGTGCCACTGAAAACTCCTTGAAGAAATGTTTTTTCGCTGCTTCGTTGTGTCTTTGCCTGTTTGCTTCACTTCAGCGCTGCGGCCACCGTTGACCCCAGCTCCGCCGGGGTCTCCACCGTACGAATCCCTGCCGCTTTCATGGCTGAATATTTGTCTTTCGCCGTGCCTTGGCCTCCGCTGATGATCGCTCCCGCGTGGCCCATGCGGCGGCCTGGAGGTGCAGTCTGCCCGGCGATGAAGCCCACCACCGGCTTCTTCACATTGGCCTTGATCCACTCCGAAGCACGTTCCTCGGCGTTGCCGCCGATTTCGCCGATCAACACGATGGCGTGCGTGTCCGCATCGTCGTGGAACATCCGGATAGCATCCAGAAATGTCGTTCCGATGATCGGATCGCCACCAATACCGATGCAAGTGGACTGCCCAATCCCCAATTGGGTCAGTTGATGCACCGCTTCGTACGTCAAAGTTCCGCTCCGGCTGACCACGCCCACATTCCCTTGCTTGTGGATGCGCCCCGGCATTATCCCGATCTTGCACTTACCCGGCGAGATAACGCCCGGGCAGTTTGGTCCGATCAAGCGCGTTTTCGATTGCCGCAAAACCTCCGCGACACGCACCATGTCCAAGGCCGGGATACCCTCGGTAATGCACACGACGAGGGGAATCTGCGCATCCGCGGCCTCGAGAATGGCATCCGCGGAATACGGCGGCGGCACGAAGATCACGGAAGCGTCCGCTCCGGTGGCCTTCAAGCCGTCGGCAACGGTGTTAAACACGGGCCGCTCGAGATGCTTGGTTCCGCCTTTGCCAGGAGTCACTCCGCCAACCACATTTGTTCCGTACTCGATCATCTGCTGCGCATGAAACGTACCCTCGCGCCCCGTAAAGCCTTGCACCAGCACGCGCGTTTTTTCATTTACAAGAACGCTCATCGCGCATCTCCCGCCAGCGCGACGACCTTTTGCGCTCCGTCCTTCATTCCATCGGCAATCGTAAAGTTCAAGGCGCTCTCCCGCAAAATCTGTTGCCCGCGTTCGACGTTGGTTCCTTCCATGCGCACCACCACCGGAACCTTCACATGCAGGTCCTTCGCCGCCGCCACAACTCCGGTGGCCAGCACGTCGCAGCGCAAGATACCCCCAAAAATATTGATGAACACCGCTTTGACCTCCGGATCGCTCAGGAGAATCCGGAAAGCATTCTTGACCTGATCGGCGGAGGCGCCCCCGCCCACATCCAGGAAATTTGCCGGCGAACCGCCTGCATACTTGATGATATCCATCGTGGCCATCGCCAAGCCTGCGCCATTCACCATGCAAGCCACGCTACCTTCCAGCTTGATGTAATTAAGGCCGTACTTTGACGCTTCCACTTCCAGGGGATCTTCCTCATCGAGATCGCGCAGTTCGCGCAACTCCTTATGGCGGAAGAGCCCGTTGTCATCGAACGTCATTTTCGCGTCCAACGCAACCAGCTTCCCGTCGCCGGTCAGGACGCAAGGGTTAATTTCCAGCAGTGATGCATCGGTATCCACAAAAGCGCTATACAGGGCCTGCAAAAACGGTGTTGCTATCGTCACCATCTCGCCCGACAAGCCAAGGCCAAAGGCAATCTTGCGCGCCTGAAATGCCTGCAAACCTACCGCAGGATGGATCGGCTCGCGCAGAATCGCGCCCGGATTCTCTTTCGCGACTTCCTCGATCTCCATGCCACCCGCGGCGCTGGCCATGAACACCGGCCGTTCCGTTTCGCGGTCAATCAGCAGCCCAAGGTACAACTCGCGCTTGATGTCCAGTCCTTCCTCGATCAGCACCCGGCGCACAACTCTTCCTTGCGGACCCGTCTGCGGTGTAACCAGCGTCATGCCCAAAATGTGCGAAGCCGTCTCCGCCGCTTCATCCGCCGAGCGCACCAACTTCACTCCACCGCCCTTGCCCCTGCCCCCCGCATGAATCTGCGCTTTCACCACCACCACGTGAGACTTCAAACGCTGCGCTGCTTCCCGCGCTTCCTCCTTGGTAAATGTCACTTCTCCGCGCGGCGTCGTGACCCCGTAGCGGGCAAGAATCGCTTTGGCTTGGTATTCGTGGATCTTCATTTGAGGTTCTGCCTTTGCGCGGCCTTGAGGCGGTCGCCGCCGGCATCTTGTGCGACGATGGAGCGATGCACAGATGCTAGAATTTGAGGCTTCACAAAACACTAAAGTTTACTTGAGACCTGGAGATCGAGCAAGGACGCCACAACTTGTCCTTTTGAGCCAGCAGCATGAGCAAAACAGAGACTCTGATTAAAAACGCAGAAGCCGGCGACATTCTTACACGAGCCCAGGCCGAATTCCTCATGGAGGAGCTGCTGACTGGCCAGATCGCAACGCCGGAAATCGTCCGGCTGCTTCTGGCCTTGAACCTGCGGCCCATTTGCGTCGCGGAGCTTACCGGATTTGCTGCGACCATGCGTCGTCATGCGGCTCCGGTTTTCGCTCCAGGCGAGCCTCGCCCAGGAATCATGGTGGATACCTGCGGCACGGGCGGAGATGCCAGCGGCACCTTCAATATCTCAACGGCGGCTGCCTTCGTGACTGCGGCTGCGGGTGCCCGCGTCGCCAAGCACGGAAATCGTTCGGTCAGCTCGCGGTGCGGTTCCGCCGACGTCCTGGAAGCGCTCGGCATTCGGATCGATCTCCCGCTGGCCCGCGCTGGCCGCGCCATACGCGAACTGGGAATTGGATTCCTCTTTGCCCCTGCGGCCCACGCGGCCACGCGCCATGCCGTTCCCGCGCGCAAGCAGATCGGCAACCGAACGGTTTTCAACCTTCTGGGCCCACTCACGAACCCCGCCGGCGCAGAAGCTCAGGTTCTCGGTGTTTTCTCCGCAGAGGTGCTCGAACTCATTGCTGCCACTCTTTTGGAACTCGGAGTAAAACGCGCCTTCGTTCTGCACGGCGCCGGCGGCCTGGATGAAATTTCCCTCGCCGGAGAAACGCAGGTCACCGAAGTACAGGGCGGCGTTATCAGAACCTATCAGGTCACACCGGAGGATTTTGGCCTGCAACGGGCACCCGTCGAGGTCCTGCAAGGCGGCACGCCACGGGAAAATGCATCCGTGATTGTTGAGATTCTTCGTGGAAAGAAAGGCCCGCGTCACGATGTTCTCGTCGCAAACGCATCCGCCGCTCTTGTCGCCGCCAGCATTGCGCCAGATTTTCGTGTCGGCGCCTCACTGGCAACCCAGGCCATTTCTTCTGGTGCAGCCTTTGAAAAGCTGGAGCGCCTTCGGGCATTCATGAACAGTGAAGTGTAGGGGCGGCTCTTATGCGGCCTTCTTTGACGGGCAGCGCGATTTCGCAAACCCTGACGGAACGCCCTTTTTCTGCGCATCCTAAGGCTTAGCGGGGCCCTCAATTCCATTGCTGGACTTGATCAGATCGTGGATGCCCCACGCGGCCAGTCCAGACCCTACCACTCCCGCCACGATGAAGAACGCCACTTTCGTGTGTGAGGAGACCGACGCCGCCCCCGCTCCCGCAAGGTTCTGGGGTTCCGCTGGCGCGTCCAGATAGATTCGATACGTTTCCCGCTCCGGCAAGAGTTGAAATTCCTGGCGGTAGTGAATTCCAGATTCCCTCGCCGCGCGGCAATCTGCAACGCATGAGGTCCGAAAATCGTGATTTCCGCTTGCGTCACTTAATGGTTCGTCAGACGCATCTCCCGCATGCACTTCCCCATCGCGTTCTCAGTCGAAGCAAAATAGAGGCCGCCGCGGTTCATATCCACGTGCGTCCCCCCCGTTGATCTGGTGCAGTGTCGCCCCTGTAGAACCCGACAAAACCAAGCTCGAAGCCGCAACGCGAACACCCATTTTGCCATCAGGCTCCGTCGAAAGATGTTCCCCTTCAAATATGGAAAGGCCCGGAAAAGTTGCCTCTGAATTCAGATGCGCGCCATAGGCCTGCGTCAGAACCCCAGGGCCGAGTTTGGGGCGGCAGGTGCAGGTGGCGGATAGAGACATGGCGCTCGCGCCGCCGCAGTGTGCGTCTCATTGTCTTCGGCAGTTACCGACTAGATATGATGGGAGGCCGCGAGATTGACGGACTAGGCTAGGGGGCAGCTCCAAGCGCCCGCCTCGCCCTTACAGAGAAAGGAAATTTTGCAGGAGTTGTTTGCCAGGGAGCGTCAGGACAGACTCGGGGTGGAATTGCACGCCGGCAATCTTGAACCGCCGGTGGCGCAGGCCCATGATGATTCCGTCTTTCGTTTCGGCGGTCACCACCAGTTCGCGCGGGAGCGACTTTCCCTCCACAATCAGCGAGTGGTACCGCGTCGCCGTAAAGGGATTCGGCAGCTTGCGAAAGACGCCTTCCCCATCGTGCTCGATTTCGCTCGTTTTGCCATGAAACAGCTTTGGCGCGCGAATGATCTTCCCGCCAAAAGCCGCGCCAATGGCCTGGTGCCCCAGGCACACGCCAAGAATCGGTATCTTGCTCGCGAGCTCCTGTATCAGTTCAATCGAAATGCCGGCCTCTTGAGGCGTACAAGGCCCAGGTGAAATTACGATTCTCTCCGGCTTCCGCCGTGCAATCTGCTCCACGCTGATCTTGTCGTTGCGATGGACCTCGACCGTGCACCCCAGGTCCCCCAGATATTGCGCCAGGTTGTAGGTAAAGGAATCGTAGTTGTCCAGCAATAGGATCACGGCTTCCGTTTCCCTCCGCTTGAACGCAGGGATGCATGAGCCGCTTCGAGCGCTCGCAGCAATGCCTTGGACTTGTTCACGCTCTCATCGAATTCGTCCTCAGGAATCGAGTCTGCCACGATGCCTCCGCCCGCCTGCACGTGTGCCACTCCGTTTTTGATGACCATGGTGCGCAAGGCGATGCACGAATCCAGGTTGCCCGCAAAATCGAGATAGAGGATTCCGCCGGCATAAATCCCACGGCGGGTTTTCTCGAATTCCTCGATGATTTCCATGGCGCGAACCTTGGGCGCGCCGGAAACCGTGCCCGCGGGGAAGCAGGACATCAGCGCGTCGAAACAATCTATGTCGTCGCGCAGCTGCCCGCGCAGGCTAGACACCAGGTGCATCACGTGGGAATACCGCTCGACGCTCATCAGTTTTTCAACGCGCACGCTGCCGTAGTCGCACACCCGCCCCAGGTCGTTCCTGCCCAAATCCACCAGCATGATGTGCTCGGCGCGTTCCTTTTCGCTCGTCAGCATCTCGCGTTCCAGGAGCAAGTCCTCCGCCTCGTCCTTGCCCCGCCACCGCGTGCCCGCAATCGGCCGGTAGAAAACGTCCCGCCCCTGTACCTTCACGAGCATCTCAGGCGAACTGCCCACAACGTGAATATCGTTGAGCTGTAAAAAGAAAAGATACGGCGAAGGATTCAGCGCGCGCAGTTCACGATAAATGTCGAACGGAGCCGCCTTTGTCTTCGCCGAAAAACGCTGGCTCAGCACAACCTGAAAAATGTCGCCTTCGCGAATGTATCGCTTGGCCTTACGTACGATTTCGAGATATTCGCTACGCTTGATATTGGAAGCCACTTTCGGCGCCCGCGGTCTTCCTTTGTCTGGCTTTCTCGGCATCTCGCTGGCAACAGATTTCTCTAGCATTTGCCGCGTCTGCAGAATCTCTTTCACGGCCGCCTTGTACTTACCGAGCAGTGTTCCCGGCCCTTCGATGTAAACGTTGCGAACAATCCAGAGCTGATGCTGGACGTGATCAAAAGCGATGATCCCCTGATAAAACATCAGCATCGCATCATATAAACCAATGCCGTCGCGTAAGCGCTTGGGCAGGCGCTCGATCAGGCGCACCATGTCATAGCTGAAGTACCCGATGGCCCCCGCAACGAGCGGCGGCAACCCCGGGAGCCGCACCGGCCGGAATCGCGCCATTCGTTCCCGAAGAAACGAGATCGGATCGCGTTCTTCCCAGATGATGCGGTCGCGGCTTTCGAGCACACATGCCCCGGCGGCATAGCGGAAGACTTCCTCGGGGTTGGCTCCCGCGAACGTGTAGCGCGCGATTTTTTCCCCACCCTCCACGCTCTCGAGCAAAAAGGAATACCTGGCTGCTTGTGCCACCCGCAAATAAGCGCTGACGGGCGTCAACAGGTCCGCGGAAAAGACATCGTAGACGGGAATCAGGTTCCCTTGTTTCGCCAGCTGCTGAAATTCCTGGAAGGAAGGTTGGATCATTGGGGTCAGGTTTCTGAATCAAGAAATTTTTCATTGTTAGCGAATCGCAAAAAAAACGGGCGGCACTTATTCCTACCTACTTGTGCGCATTCTCCTCCGCCTGCAGCCCGCGAAGTACGGCGCGCCTCATGGGGCCTTCGGGCGCGGGTCTGCCCATCCACAGCTCCCATTGTGCGATTCCCTGCGCCAAAAACATTTCGACGCCCGAAACCGTACGGATGCCCTTTGCCGCAGCCGCCTGTAACAACTTTGTCCGTAGCGGCCGGTAGATGAGGTCCATGACGAGCGAACAGTTTAACTCGTTCGCCGCGAGAGGCGAAATTCCCGCTTGCGGGTGCATCCCCACGGGCGTGGCGTTCACAATCACGTCGAACTTTTCTTTCTTGAGGAGGGTGTGTGGTATGACGCTACCTTCTACAGCTCGTGCCAGTTTTCGGGCAGCCGCCTTGCGCCGCGCACAAACAAATATCTCCGCTCCAGCCTTTGCAACCGCAAACCCCGCGGCGCGCGCGGCACCGCCCGCGCCAAAGATCAGCACGCGGCTCTTTCGCAGCTTCACCTTCTTCTCAAGCGCTTGCAGCACACCCAAATAGTCTGTATTGCTCCCGTAGAGCGCGCCATTTCGCCGGACCGTCACCGTATTGACGGCGCCAATTTCCGCCGCCAAAGGCTCGCAAACATCCAACCGCTTGAAAATGGCCTCCTTGTGCGGCAAGGTAACGCTGAATCCTGCAACTCCAAATTCCTCAAGCGTCTTCAGAAAGTCGTCCAGCTTCTCCACCAGAAACGGCAAGAACACGGCATCTTTTTTGGCCGCCACATAGCCAGTGTTGTGCAGCAACGGTGACAACGAGTGGCCAATGGGATTTCCGATCACGCCGTATACTCGCGTTTTCCGGGTGATCTGGTGCACCCGATACAGCTCCTTGAAATCGCGCAAATGCAACTGCCCGGGGGCCGTCGCCGCAGCCACGGGTGCATAAGCCAGTGCGCTACCCTCCCGCAAGGCCAATAAACGCGCGGGCAAACCAATTTCCCCCATGGGAGCGGCAATCACCTGCCGAGATCCGCGCAACGCGCGGAGAAGCCGTGCACTGTCCGCGATCGTCCGAGCCATGGCCGCCACCTTGATCGCGTCAATTCCTCCATGGGCGGGGATCCGGAGCTTTTTCGGCAGGCGCGGCGTGCTCCGAAAATCATGGAAAGACAGCAGCACCCCGGGAGGCACGTCGTAGCCCCTTACAGACTCCCCAGGGAGCTCGCGCAGCGTTTCCACTTCGAGGTCACACCATAGACATCCGGCCTCTTTGGCTTTTATGAGCCAGAACAATTCGGCACCCGCATCACCAGGAAATTCACCCCCGCCAACTCTGCGCCTGCAGGTTGCCAGAAAAGTCGCTCTTCGCGGACCCGATCGCTTGAGCGAGGCCAGGAATTTTTCCCGTTCCAGGTCGCTTCGCAGCCAGTCCAGGCGTAGCTCCACGGTTCGGGTAATCCGCAGGGCCCGCGCCACCTGCTTCTCCAATTCCCGCGCCGTGGGTGCCGCGGCCACCCCGCAAATCCGGTCTGCCCCCTTTCCGAACGTGTTCATTGCCTTCTATCCCCCCAATTCATTGAAAACAGGGCTTGTAGCATGCCTTAGCTAAAGTGTAAAGCCACCCGAGCCATTTTGTTGACGAGGCTCCGGGCCCTTGTTAGTTTCGAAGGTGCAAGTCCCCGCACGGCCCTTTGCCGTGATTTGAAGGAGTACGATAATGCGCGCAAATGCTGCAGTTGTCTCTCTTGGGATTTTATTGGCATCCGCCGGCGCCTGGGCTCAGGGTAACCCCCAGACCCAGGATGTATCATCTACACAGCCGCACGCACTCTCGTCCTCGCCGGACTATGCCGCGGTTTACTGCTCGGATTTTGTGACCGACGAAAAGCTGCCGGAGGATCTACGTCTGATCTCCGGCGAAGAATCCAATATCAAAGTTGTGTTCGCTCGAGGCGATCTTGTTTTTCTCAGCAAGGGCTCGAGCCAGGGCGTAAAGGTTGGCGACCGCTTCTCGGTGGTTCGTCCGGAGACAGACCCGACGAGGTTCCAGTGGTTTAAGTGGCAGGGAAAGCTCATGAAGGCAATGGGCACTCTATATGTGGACGCCGGGCACTTGGAGGTTGTCAATGTTCAGCCGAACATTTCTACGGCAAGGGTCACGTTTTCCTGCGCTTACATGCAGCGCGGCGATATCGTCCGCCCCATGCAGGAGCGGCCCTCTCCACCCTTCAAGCCCGCCAGCCAGTTCGACATTTTCGCTCCGGTTAGCGGCAAGCCTGTAGGAATGCTCGTGACCGGCAAACAATTCTCCCAGCTTTACGGAAGATACTCGACCGTTTACGTGAATCTGGGCAGCAACCAGGGCGCGAAAGTGGGCGACTATTATCGAATTTTCCGCTACCAGGGCTCGATGTCCGAGACGGCGCCCAACACCGAAGGCTACCAGTACCAGCTCTACGGCTTTGGCAGCACGCCCGTAAAGTACAAGTGGAACGATTTACCGAGGGAACTCTTGGGCGAAGGCATCGTGATTAGCGTGAGCCCGAATTCCTCCACGATCTACGTTACCTACAGCAGAATGGACATGTACGCCGGCGACTACGCCGAGATCGAATAGTTATCACCAAACAATTCTCTAGGAGCCCACGGCCGGAATGGCGCCGCGGGCTCCTGTTTTCTCCTTCCCATTTTCGATTTTCGAATTTCAATTTTCTAGGATTCCCTTCCCCGCCTCTGACGCGATTTCGCAGCTAAACCCATAGATTTTGGTGTCCGCTTCTTTCCAGGCCCCCCGGTCAAGCCCGGCCTTCAGGCAAGTCTCTTCCAGGAATCGTTCACGATCCAGATGGTGCTCCAGCGCCACTTGCGGCAGCAACAAGCCTCGCCGCGACCCTTGCTCCACCACCAGGCCGTGCCTTCCGATTTCAATTTCTTCCGGCTGAATCCTTTGCAGTCCGGAAAGGAGGGATACTTCAATCTCCAGTTCCGCAAGCTCGTCTGGCCGCATGCGGCTGAATCGTGGATCCTCCAGCGCCGCTCCCGCCGCGGATCGCACGATGCTTGTCCCTAACGGCTCGTGCGCGTCGACGACTCCAATACATCCACGCAGCCGTCCTTGCACGTGCAGAGACACAAACACGCCACACCTCCGCTTGAAAATCTCGTTTTCAGGAATGGATTGGGTTAAACGATCCTGATGAACCGCCTCCCGTATGGCCTCCCGCGCCAGTTCCAGGATCGCTCGGCGCTCCGCTTCAGAGAGGGACGGCATCCTGCGACTTCTTCCGCGTGTCCAGCATGTTCAGTTTTCGCCGTTGCTTAATACGATCGTCGAGGTGGTTCCAGAAACGGAAAAAATACTGCGCTGCGGAAACAAGCGCGCTGATTACCACCAGCCAGAGCAATAGCTCCGAAAATGGTTTCAGCGAGGGGTGGCGCGCGCCGGCGATCAGAACGGCCACGGCGCAGACTTGCAAGACCATTTTCGTCTTTCCCAGGGCTGACGCCGCGATGGTAAATCCTTCTGCGGAGGCAATATTCCGCAATCCAAGAATCGTGAATTCTCTTCCGATGATAATCACCACCATCCAGGCCGGCACCAGGTGCATATCTACGAGAGAAATAAAAGAGGCGGAAATTAGTAGTTTATCGGCGATGGGATCCAACAGGATGCCGAGGGTGGTCACCTGCGAGCGCCTTCTCGCAAAATATCCATCCGCCCAATCCGTGGCTGCGGCCGCCAAAAGGATCAAAACACCCCAAACTTCAAAATGCATTGTGAAGCCCCACATCTCTACATTCGGGCTTCGCGTCAACAGCACCACGATCAGAAGCGGGACGAAGAAAATCCGCAGCAGCGTCAGAAAGTTCGGCAGATTCATAGTTACGTGGCCGCCACCGACACCCTTCCCGGCTCGCGCGGCGCCACTTGGCTCACTATAGACTTCGCTTCCGCGTGCGTCAACGCTGCAAGAATGCGGTGATTTCGCAGTCGTAGCAGTACTTTGGGGTAACTAAGCCGCAAGGTTAGTTGTCTGGACCAGAAATACTCTTTCGTAACACCTCTGCTGCAAACCTGTGCAAAAGCCAAAACGAGAATGGGCGGGTTTCGCTCGCCCATAGAGCTAATATGACGAATTGTTGAAAACTTAACTACCTTATTTTCTTAACGTTACGATCCGAGGATAACTTTGCGCTGCGCCCCGACGAGCGTCGCTTCTGCATCACGCAAAATGCCCGGGCGTGAGTTTCCACAAGGTTTTCCACAAGAGAAGCGAGTCCCCCAACTCTCACCGGGTATCCGGCAAATCATGACATTTCATTCATATCCGGCCCTTTTCCCCGTAGTTACCCGAGAGTTACGTTCTCGCAATCGGATTCAAACACTAGATCGCGTAGGGCCCGCGCAGGACACGCACCGGCAGGAACAGAATCGCGTGCAAGAGCGCAAAAACTCCTTTCACGGCGATCCCCACTAGGCGGAAGGGGAGTAGCAAAACCCAAATCAACGGATAAAGCGCAAGAGCGATCAAGGCAATAGGCCAACAAACTACGAACAGAAGGCACCACAGGAAGAAAGCGGCCATTGTTGTTACCCCCTCATTCAACTATACGCGGGGGAAGGCTTGGATGTTTCCTTGACTTCGAAATCCTTCAGCTTCAGCCGCTTCACGATTCCCTCGGGAACTTCTGCTTCCAGTTCCAAGTGCGAATCGCTTACTCGGGAAGTCAGCACACGCCCCATCGCATGAATCAAGGCCAGCGACTTGCCTTCACTCAAAGGCATATGCAGCCTCAGCTTCACCACCGGATCCACCGGCAGCACAATGTCCACGCGGCGTAACAATTCGTCCAGCCCCTCCCCGGTCCGCGCGGATACAAACACCGGCTCATCCCCTCCCGAGTGACCGGCACAGTTTTCCGCAAGTTCTTTACGTTGTTCGGGAGTGAGTTGATCCACTTTATTGAACACTCTCAGCCGCGGCCTCCCTAGGACCGCCAATTCATCGAGGATTTTCTCGACTTCCTGATCGAGTTCCGCTTGATGCGGATTGGAAATATCGCTTACTTGCAGCAGTAAGGCCGCCTCTTGCACTTCTTCCAGCGTCGCGCGGAACGCCGTGATCAATCCCTTCGGCAGTTGCCGGATAAATCCCACCGTGTCCGATAAAAGGATTCGACGGTTGGATGGCAGGCGCAACGCACGAATCGTCGGGTCGAGCGTCGCAAACATCCGCGAGGATACCAACACTTCCGCGCAGCTCAGCGTATTGAAAAGCGTTGATTTCCCCGCGTTCGTATAGCCAACCAGCGTCACCGTGCCCAGCGGCACCGCGTTGCGCGCCTCCCGCCGCAAAGCACGCTGTTGGCGCACTTCATCAATATTTTCTTCAATCCTTCGCACGCGGTCCCGGATGCGCCGCCTGTCCGTTTCCAGTTTCTTTTCTCCAGGTCCGCGCACGCCGATGCGCCCGGCTCCTCCCCCCGCTCCCCCTGAACCACCCCCACCGCTCTTACCGCCGAGTCGCGACATCTGCGCGCCTTTCCCCGTCAACCGCGGCAGCATGTAATTCAATTGCGCCAGTTCCACCTGCAATTGCCCTTCGCGGCTCCGCGCATGCCGCGCAAAAATATCCAGGATCAGTTGCGTGCGGTCGATCACCCGCCGCTCCGTGGCCTCCTCGATGTTCCGCTGTTGCATCGGGGTCAGTTCGCTGTCGAAGATAATAAGCGGCGCATCTTTCGCATTGGCCTCGGCGCGAATCTCGTCCAGCTTGCCGCGGCCGACAAGCGTCGCCGGATCCGCCGCATCTCTTAACTGGAAAATTGTCCCGGCAATTTCAGCGCCCGCACTGCGCGCCAATTCCACGAGTTCCGACAAGGACTCGCGCCCCTGCTCTCCCGCCGGCATGCCGGGAAAGCGCGGCGCGCGTTTCCATCCGACGCCTACTAGCAGGACGCGATCGGCAACCGAAGTTTCGTGCTGTGTTTTCATGGGTGACTGCAAGCCGGAGTCATCGACTTACACTGTGGAGGTGGAGAGGGACTACGCTTCATCGTTTCGATTATACGTCCAATCCACCCGTAGCGGGTGACGCACCGCGCAGCTCTCCGTCCAGGTAATCCAGCGCCCGCCGCTGCAGGTCGAGCTCATCGCCAAATCCTGTCAGCCATTGCACCCCAGCTTCGCCTCGGAACCAGGTGATCTGGCGTTTCGCATAACGCCTTGTGGCCTGTTCAATCGCGACGCGCGCTTCGTCAAGTTTCATTTCGCCCTGCAGTACGGCGTGCAATTCGCGATAGCCGATGAAATCAAAGGGTTTTGCATCCATCGGCAGCCCGCCGTCGACCAGTTGTCGGACTTCCTCGAGCCACCCGGCGGCCAGCATTGTCGCCGTCCTTGCGTGCACTCTCCCATAAAGCGCATCCCGCTCCGGCGCCAGCCCGATTTTGACCGCGCGCCAG
>Ga0306921_10000708_pt1 | contig 30711 bp, 27 predicted proteins | sample sta12Cox44000080_FD_203760 | JGI IMG/M metagenome (GOLD analysis project Ga0306921, IMG submission 203760) | Lab enrichment of tropical soil microbial communities from Luquillo Experimental Forest, Puerto Rico - statoxic.12C.oxic.44.000.080 (v2)... | ecosystem: Environmental > Terrestrial >... | reverse complement strand
CCAATCGCGGCAATAGGGTAGCGAACGTCAAATCCGCTCCACTGGAGATCGACCGTATCGGCGGCGGCGCGCCAACTCAAGGGCGGCGTTGCACCCTTGCGGGGCGCGGCAAAAGCGGGTTCTATTTGAGGTAATTATTCCTATTGCACGTGCTGCGATGGCCAGGCAACCAAAACCGCAGAAAAACCTGACCCACGAGCAGGTCTGGACCGCGCTCGATCGGTTGGCGGCAAACTCGGGGCTGTCACCCTCGGCTCTTGCCAGACGTTCCGGCCTCGACCCCACCACCTTCAACAAGTCCAAGCGCGTCACGGCCGACGGGAGGGAACGCTGGCCGTCCACAGAATCGGTCGCCAAGGCGCTCGCAGCCGTCGATCAGTCGATCGACCATTTTGTGGCGCTGATGGGGAACAGCGCGCGGGCGGTGCAGTCCGTGCCGCTGCTGGCGTTTGCGCTGGCCAGCCAGCGCAGCCATTTCGACGACGGCGGCTTTCCCACAGGGCGAGGCTGGGACGAGGTGGCGTTGCCCGCAATCGACGACGATCAGACGTTCGCGCTGGAGATTTCAGGCGATGCGCTCAAGCCCGCCTATCGCGACGGCGACATCATCGTGGTGTCGCAGGCTTCGCCGATCCGCCGCGGCGACCGCGTGGTGGTGAAGACGCGCGACGGCGAGGTGATGGTCAAGGAATTGAAGCGGCGCACCACGAAGGCGCTGGAGCTGCAGTCGCTTAATCCCGCCCAGGATGAGCGAACGCTGGCCGCCTCCGACGTCGAATGGATCGCGCGGATCGTGTGGGCACGGCAGTAGCGCCCGAGCAGGCCGAGCGAACGCGAAGCCGTTAGCGAACGGCACATACAAAAACGCGACGTTCCGTCCGCGAGACTACGTCGCGTAATCGGGCTCCCTGCGGTCGAGCATGCGCTTGAGGGCATCGAAGTGGCGCTGTGCGGGAGACGGATCGTAACGGTCGCCGCCGCCGATATCGCGCTTGGTCTTCTCGACCACGGATTCCGGCAATGTCTTGAGCCGCTGCCCCGTCCACATCGCATAGACCTGCACTTGCGCCGCGCGCTCGACATAGTAGAGCCGATCATAGGCCTCGGCGACGGTTTCGCCGACGGTCGTGATGCCGTGATTGGCCATGAAAAGGATGGTCTTGTCGGAAATCACCCGCGCAAGCCGCGCGCCTTCGGCGGGATTGAGCGCGGGACCGGTATACTCGTCGTCATAGGCGATCTCGCCGGACAGCCCAACCTCGGTTTGCCCAATCTCCTTGATGCGCGGATCCTCAAGCCGCGTCAGCGCGCTGGCAAAGGGCATATGGGTGTGGAACACGGCCTTCGCCTGCGGCAGGCGTTTGTGGATCGGCGCATGGATGCAATAGCAGGAACGCTCGACATCGCCGGCGCCGCTCTTGAGCAGGCCGTCGTCGAGGCCGACCTCCATGAACGACGAGGCCGTCACTTCCGACCAATGCATCCCGAACGGGATCTGGTAGTAGCGATCGCTATGGCCGGGCACCACCAGCGTCAGGTGGTTGAAAATGCCTTCGCTGAAGCCGTGGATGAAGGCGAGCCGATGCGCGGCCGCAAGGTCGAGGCGCGCCTGCCACTCCTCGGCGCTGCATTCGGAAAGCGTCTTCGGCGAAACCCTGAATTGCATGAGCTGTTCCCTTCTCCGCATTTATTCTTGGTGGACTATAGCGCAGTTCGAGGCGGGCTTCGCTCGAATTGGAGCAGCCCTCCTATCCCTAATTCGCGGGCCTTGCGAGGAGGAAGCTAGGCTGACCGCGCCAGCGCGCCATCGATCATGGCGACAGAATTTGCGATGCCGTAGACCGCGACGAAGGAGCCGAAGCGCGGGCCTTTCTCCTGGCCGAGCAGCACCTGGTAGAGCATGTTGAACCAGTCGAGCGAAACGCCGGGACGACCGTCCTTGCCCTTCTTGACTGCGTCGAGAAACGGCTCGCGGCGGCCGATCTCGTAGACCACGTTCTGGATCTCCTCGGCGGAAGAGGATTGCGGCAGGTTCGACAGCGCATCGCGCAGGTCCTGCAGCGCGGCGCGCTCGCTCTCGGTCGGTTCGCGGAACTTCTTGGTCGGCGCGACGAAGTCGCGATAATAGTTGATGGCATAGCCGACCATGGCATCCAGCTTGGGATGCGTCTCTGGCGTAACGCCCGGCCGATAGCGGGCGATAAAGCCCCACAGCGTCTCGGCGTTCTCCGCATTCGACGACGACACCAGCGTCAGCAAGAGCTGGAAGGTGACGGGCATGTCGGCTTTCGGCGGATGGCCGGAATGGATATGCCAGACCGGATTGCCGAGCTGCTGTTTTGCGTCCTGCTTCGGAAACGCCTCAAGGTATTGCTGGTAATCGTCGACGTTGCGCGGGATCACGTCGAAATAAAGCCGCTTGGCCGCCTTCGGCTCGCGATACATGAACAGCGACAGCGATTCGGGCGAGGCATAGCGCAACCACTCGTCGATGGTGAGCCCGTTGCCCTTCGACTTCGAAATCTTCTGGCCCTTCTCGTCGAGGAACAGTTCGTAGTTGAACCCCTCGGGCGGTGTGCCGCCGAGCGCCGCGCAGATCTTGCCCGACAGTTTCACCGAATCGATCAGGTCCTTGCCCGCCATTTCGTAATCGACCGACAGCGCATACCAGCGCATCGCCCAGTCCGGCTTCCATTGCAGCTTGCAGTGACCGCCGGTGACGGGAAGCGTGACGCGCTCCTTCGTGTCGGGATCGTCGAAGGAGACGGTGCCGGCCTCGACGTCATGCGCCACGATCGGGACGTAGAGCACCATGCCGGTGCGCGGACAAATCGGCAGGAACGGCGAGTAGCTCGCCGCGCGTTCCTCGCGCAGCGACGGCAACATGATCGCCATCACCTGTTCCAGCCGCTCCAGCATGCGCAGCAGTGCGGCGTCGAACTTGCCCGACTTGTAGTAGTCGGTCGAGCTTGCGAACTCATAGTCGAAGCCGAAGGCGTCGAGAAAGGCGCGCAGCCGGGCATTGTTGTGCGCGCCAAAGCTTGTATCCGTGCCGAACGGATCGGGCACTGTGGTTAGCGGCTGGCCGAGATGCTTCTCCAGAAGCTCCTTGTTGGGCACGTTGTCGGGCACCTTGCGCAAGCCATCCATGTCGTCGGAGAAGGCGATCAGTCGCGTCTTGATCCTGTCCTCGGTCAGCACGCGAAAGGCGTGACGCACCATGGTGGTGCGGGCGACCTCGCCGAAGGTGCCGATATGCGGCAGGCCCGAAGGTCCGTAGCCGGTCTCGAACAGCACCTCGTCCTTCGGCTTTTTCTTCAGCCGCGCGACAATCGCCCGCGCCTGCTCGAACGGCCAGGCGCCGGATTGCTCGGCGAATGCGCGCAGGTCGCTTGCGGCAGCGGAAAGGTCGGCGACGGACATCTTGGGTAAAGTCTCCGGAATGTGGGAAATTAGCGAAGAATCGTGGGGTGGGCAAAGGCGCGTTTGCGCCGCCTACCCTACAAATTCACAATCCCCCTAGAACGGGCTGACCGAAAAATAGCGCAGCCACAGGTCGGTGTAGCGGCCTTTTTCCCAGACCCTGAACAGGGCCCAGTTCAGCGCCTGCCGCAGCAGGTCGTTGCCCTTGCGCACGGCAATCCCGACGCCCTCGCCGAAATATCGGCTCTCGATGAACGGCCCGCCGGAGAAGGCGCAGCATTCGGCTGAATCGGTGCCGTTGATCCAGAACGCCAGCGAGATGGCGTCGCCGAAAATGAAATCGACCTCGCCGCGCCGAATCGCCAGCCGCAACGCCTCGTCGTTGGGATAGGAATGCAGCTCGGCGTCGGTGAACATTGCCTTGAGATAAGCCTCGTGGGCGGAGCCGGCGATGACGCCGACCTTCTTTCCCTCAAGATATTCGGGACGCACCTCCGGCATCACGCTGTCGCGACGCGAGACGAACCGCGCCGGCACGCGATAGTAGGGGTCGGTGAAATCGAGGCGGGCGCGTAACTGCGGTGTCATCCCCATCGAGGCGATGATGGCATCGCCCCGATTGCTTGCCAGCGCATCCAGCAGCGTCTCGAAGCGACGCATCTGGATGGTGCAGGTGACCTTGATCTCCTCGCAGAGGGAGCGCGCGAGATCGACGTTGAATCCGGCCGGGTTGCCATCGGCACCGGTGAAGTTGAACGGCGGATAGTCGGTCTCGGTCAAAAAGCGGATCACGGTGATGCGCGACAAGTCCGGCCGTTCCGGGCGCCGGCGCGGATCCCAGAAGCCCGGCACGGCTTGCGGGGCTGCCTCAGTGGCGGGCTTGGGCGCGGCCTGCCCTTGAACTTGTCCTTGTGCCTGACCTTGTCCTTGGGCGCGCGCGCCAACGCCGGTCAAGGCAAGCACGAGGCAGAAAGCCAGCGCCAATTGCGCGAGCCGGCGGCCGGATCGCGGAAGCATTTCTGCACTGGGGAATACGCTCTGCAATGGTCTGACGGTTACTTCGGATTTGGACTTTCTACAGCTCAGAGATACTTCTTCAACTCGGCCGCGGCGACCTCAGGGGGCCGGTCCAGATTAAAGGGCGCGACGAATTTGCCGTCGCGATCCATCAGGTAGGTTAACGCGGTGTGGTCCATCGTATAGTCGCCGTCCTTCAAGGGAACCTTTTTGGCGTAGACCCGATAGGCGGACAAAACCTTGGCGATTGCCTCGGGGTCGCCGGTCAGGCCCTTGAGATGGGGATCGAAGCTCGACAGATAGTCCTTGATCGCTTCCTTGCTGTCGCGCTCGGGATCGACCGAAACGAAATAGGCGTTGACGCGGTCGGCATCGTTGCCCATCGCGTGCAGAAGCTCGGAAATCTCGAACAGCGCGGTCGGGCAGACGTCGGGGCAATGGGTGAAACCGAAGAAGATCAGGGTCGGACGCCCCTGCAGGCTCTTCTCGGTCACGGTCTGCCCGCTCTGGTCGGTCAGTTGGAACGGACCGCCAATGGCGGCCGGGGCGGTGAGCCCGCGCACCCCGCCCAGCGCCCACAGCATCACCAACAGCCCGACCAAAAGGCTGGCTGCAAAGGCCGTGACAATCACAAGCGGGCGGGCGACAGTCCGATCCATGCGGGAATTACCTTCTCATCAGAAGCAGGACGGAATGAAGGACGCGCCGTCCCGGACGAGCCACAATCGCAGGCCGCCCGAGGAGCGGGCTTGCCGGGTCAGGCCGCGCGTGAAAAAGGGATTGCGCCATGGCCCTGACTTAGGCGCGGACACAGTCGCGGGCAAGCATGCTTTGCCGTGCCCTCATCAACTCGTGCTGAGCAAAACGAGGGTGTCAGCGGGACATTGGCGGCCTGGAGGCGGAAGCCTGGGCGTCCAGGTAGCAGGGCCGGTACATCGCCTGCAGTTCCCTGCCGCGCAGGAAAATCATGTGCGGGGTCAGGCCGCCGCGCCGGGCGATCCAGTGGCGCACCGCCGAGGGATACATCGAGTATAGCATCTGGGTCGCCTCAGCATTGGTGATAGCCCTGCCGTTGGTGCCGAAATCCCAGGCTGCGTGGAAGCCGAGCGTGGCATGAGAAGTCACGCAGATCTTGTCGTGAGGGATGGCGCCCAGAACGATGGTGCAGGCCGAGGCGCAAAGCCCGTCGATGATGACGGCTTCGCCGGAGGACCGCAGGTCCTGATATTTATCGACATATGTTCCGATCCGGCCGCCACGATCGTCGGCTATTCGGACCACCGCATGACTTGCCCCTACCCCCGCCAGCAAGAGAACTGCCGCGAGTAACCCCGTCACCAGCTTCATATCCTGCCCCAGTTCAATTCACCCGACCGCGTCGTGATGCAAGGCTTAGCGTGTTGCTAGATCGTGAATTTGTCTAGGTAGAGGCGACGCCACACGAGAAATTCAATGCGGGTGTTGCACGCGTGCTGCACTTCGATGGCAAATAGGTCCCAAACCGGAACAAGTTAACGATTGATAAAGCCTGCCATGCAGCCGAAACACGAACGCCGGCGGCGCTTTCCATCTCCGATCGAGTCGGGCGGCGCGGCTTGCCGGGCGGCCGCGAAAAAGCATACTGGAGGCAGGACGGGACCATGAACGGTTACGAGACCGCCTTGCGGTCAACTTTGGGGCCAGCCCTCGTGCTGGTGCTGCTCGCCTGCTGCAGCGCTGCGCAGGCGGAAAGCATCGTCGTGAACGGCGTAACGCGAACCTTCAGCGCCGTGATCGCGGCGAACAGGCCGGCGCCGCTCGTCATCGTCCTTCACGGCAACAGCCAGACCAGTGCCGACATGGTGACGCGCACGTCATGGCCGGCACTTGCCAAGCGCGAACAATTTTCCGCGGTGTTTCCCGATGGCATCAACCGTGCCTGGGCAGACTTGAGGCCATCAGACCGGCGCGCCGGGCGTATCCCGCCCGAGGGCACCGACGATGTCGGCTTCATCGCCGGGCTGATCGAGAAATATGTGGCCGATGGCGTTGCGGACCAAAGGCGCATCTACGTGACCGGCCTCTCCAACGGCGGCGCTATGACAATGACCCTGGTCTGCAATCGCGCCGACCTGTTTGCTGCTGCCGCCAGCGTGATCATGAACCTGACCGATGAATCGGCGCAGGCGTGTCACCCCTCGCGCCCCGTGCCGATGCTGATGATGAACGGCACCGCCGATCCGCTTGTCCCTTATGAAGGCGGGCGTGGCACCAGCCGCTTCGCGGTCGACGGCTATTGGTCCGCCGAGGAAACGCAGCTATTCTGGCGTCGGATCAATGGCTGCGAGGCAGGGGACGCCAACTCCGTCGAACTTCAGGACCGCGACACCAACGACCAGAGCACGGTGACGCTCGTTAGCTCCCGCTGTCCGCCAGGTCACGACGTCGTGCTCTACCGCATCAATGGCGGCGGCCATCGTATGCCCTCGAGCTTTTCCGATACGCGCTTTGTGCGCCTGGTGAACTTCATGTTCGGCCCGCAGAACCATGATATCGACGGCGCGGAGGCGATCTGGGGATTCTTCAAACGCTTTCCGTGATGGGTCTTCATTTGCGCGATGGCGCCGCGGCGCGTTATAGCGATTTCAAGCGAAGCGTGTAACGATTGGCGTCAAGAAAACGCTTCAGAGATAAGATACCGCCGAACAATTCCAGGGAGAAGGGCATGGCCATTCAGCGTATTGAAACCGGACCTCGCATGAGCCAGGTCGTGGTCCACGACAACAGGGTCTATCTTGCTGGCATCGTCGCGAACAAGATGGCCGGCGAAAGTGTCACCCGGCAGACCCATGAGATTCTTTCCATCATCGACGGCTATCTGGCGAAGGCGGGCACCGACAAATCGAAATTGCTGACGGCAACGATCTACATCACCGACATGAAGACCTTTGCCGAGATGAACGCGGTGTGGGACGCCTGGGTCTCACCGGGAAATACGCCCGCGCGCGCCACCGTCGAGGTCCGCCTGGCGGCACCGCAATTTCATGTCGAGATCATGGTGACCGCGGCGAAGTAAACCTCGCCGCGACGGATTTCACCGACCATAGACTCCGGTCAATGTCGCCTTGCCCAGCGTGTGGAAGTGCAGGTCGAACCCGACCAGCGCAGCCGAGGCCGAATGATCCTTGGCGTCCGGCAGCTTGTCGACGTCGACAGCAAAAACCGTGATCTGATAATGGTGCGGCGCATCGCCCTTCGGCGGGCACGGGCCGCCGTAACCGTCGCTGCCGAAATCGGTGCGGCTCTGGATCGCGCCTTTCGGCATCAGCTTCTTGGCTACGTCGCCCGCGCCCTTGGGCAGGGAAGTGACGTTTGGCGGTATGTTGAACACGACCCAGTGCCACCAACCGCTGCCGGTCGGCGCGTCGGGATCGTAGATGGAGACGGCGAAGCTCTTGGTTGCCGCCGGCGCCCCGCTCCAACTCAGGGCCGGCGAGACGTTGTTGCCGGTGCAGCCGAAACCCTTGAACACCTGGTCGTTGGCAATCGTCGCACCCTCGCTGATCTCGGGGCTGGTCAATGCCAGGCTCTGCGCCTTGGCTCCGCTCGCGCCGAGCAGACCGAAGGCGAGTGTTGCGATAAGTGCTGCAATCCGGACGGCAGATTTCGCCATGTCATTCCCTCCCTGGGCTTATCGTTGCGACGGCGGGCAGCCTCGCTGTATCGAGTATTGGAGCGGGCGAAGGGAATCGAACCCTCGTATGCAGCTTGGGAAGCTAGGCGTTTCTCAAGCTCTCCAAGGACTTGACTGCAAAACTCCCAATAACTGCGCTCAAAACAATCAATCGCTTACGTCAGCAAAGCAAAACCCTGAACCGTTTGCAACGGTCGTGAAGCGGTGCACCCACGCGGCAATGAGCGGCGCCGTTATCACCGCCGAACTAATCGGACATGATAGGGCGCAGGCTGGTGACATCGTCGTCCGCAGTCGGTCGCCTGTGTTCGCCTTGTGCCGCGCCTTGCTCGCGGCCGGCGCTAATCCCCACAGCAAACTCGAATGCTTCAGGGGATCCGTCCTGGCGCTCACCGTCAAGACCATCGGCATCGGCGCCAAGCTGACAATTAAGGAGAACGACTGGGTCGGACCGAAGGTAGCGCCCTACGAGCCACTTTCCCGCGACCGGGTCGGACGCCACGTTCGTCAAAACGACGACCCGGCACCATCACCCCTTTCAGACGACTCGCAGGCCGAGGAGATGCCCGCAAAGGAGGTGCCTGCGCCTGATCCCAAAATGCGATTGAGCGCTGATTGCCAGTCGCTCAGCGAGCGCGGATTGGTGTCATGGTGAACAGCCGAGAGCCAAGCACATTCAACATCAACTCTGACAGTTTCCTTTTCCGTTCCGGCATTGAACGGAGAGGAGAAGATTGAGATATCAGAATTATTGGGGCGGCACTTCCCAACACGGGCAGGTGTTATTTGCTACCAATCGAAAAACTAATAACACCGGAACGTGTCGAAGCTGATCAAAAATATTCGCATCACAGAAAGTAGAAGTTTACTTTCGCGCCCCAAGCTCCCTACAGATTCAGCTTGATTCTCAGGGAGCTTCACTTGACTCACTCAGTTTATCTTTCAACCCACGAAGCAGCCGTTAGGCTTTCGATCGGTGCAAGTACACTGAAGAAGCTTCGCGTCAATGGCTTTCACCGAATTGGTCGGCACGTTGTCTATTCACCCGAAACTTTGAACGAATGGGCAAAGCGCAAACGCTTTCGGACGACGAGCGAGTATCGCCAGAAAAACCCACGCTCCAATGAGCGAATCACGAGCTACGAAATGAATCCCTTTGATCCCGCAAATCTGCGCCTTTCTCAGAATTTCCCTGACACTGCCGTTGGGCCTGACCCAAAAAGCGAAAACCCTGCCGGCGCCCCCGCCGGCAGGGTTAATTCGCAGAACTTCATCAGTAATCAGCAACAGATCATCGGTGGCAACCGCCATCACAAGGAAAAGGCAAGGAAATCACTATGGATGATAGAACAACAGCGGCCGTTCAAGCCGGAATTGCATTGAACAACGACGCGGGTAAGGAAGCGCCGGCTTCGGCCCCAGACCCTTTCGACCTAAGCAATCTTCGGTTGAACCAGTCGTTCACCGAGACAGCCGGCGTCAAGAAGCACATCACGACCATTCCGGTGCGCAAGCCGAGCGCGCAGGACTGGGTTCGTGTGCATCCTGATCCGCAGATGCGCGACAACTTTCCGCTGATCGAACTCAAAGACGAGGGCGGCGAGGAATACGTGATCGCCGGCTTGCTCGTGGGCGAGTTGGTTGGCGAGTTTGTCTCCAAGACCTTATATTTCTCCATCAACCGTCAAGGCGTGCCCTCCTTATGGCCGGTTCGTCTTCCCGATCCTGATGGTCGGGAGATGGATTGGCATCGCAGCGCTCGTGAAGCAGCCGAATTGGCAATGTCCCGTTGGGTGCGCGTCAAAGCCAACATGAGCCTGGGCGCATATGAAGTTTTCGAAGCGCAAGGCATCCTGGCCGAGCCGGTCTGGCCCGACTTAGACTTCCAACAGATCATTCGCGTCGCATTCCGCGATCGACTGATCACCACGCTGGACCATCCTGTCATCAAGCGCTTGCGTGGGTTGGCGTAGATATGTCGACCTTGTCGACATTCCGTGAAATCGTCGTTGCCGACTTCGAGTTTGAGGTCGGTCACGGCGAACGACCAGTGCCGGTCTGTTGCGTCGCGCATGAGCTTCGCAGCGGCCGGCACTTTCGTGTTTTCCAGGACCAGCTCGGACTGGCGCCTCCCTATGCCACCGGCCCCGACGTCCTGTTCGTGGCCTACTACGCCAGCGCCGAGCTGGGCTGTTACCGCGTGTTGGGCTGGCCGATGCCAGAACGTGTCCTCGACCTCTACGTCGAATTTCGCAACCTGACCAACGGCTTGCCGACACCGGCAGGTTCCGGCCTTTTGGGTGCTCTCACATATTTCGGCCTCGACGGCATCGGCGCCAACGAGAAGAAGGCAATGCAGACCGCGATCGGCGACGGCAGTTGGCGCGGCCAGTACACGCCCCAAGAAATTTTAGACTATTGCCAGGCCGACGTGCTCGCGCTTGAGCGGCTGTTGCCGGCGATGTTGTCGGGAATAGACGTACCTCGCGCACTGGTTCGCGGACGATACATGGCCGCCGCCGCCGCCATCGAACACACCGGCGTGCCGATCGATGTGCCGATGCTCCATTTGTTGCGGGAGAACTGGGCCGACATCCAGGATCAGTTGATCGCCGACATCGACGCTGCGTATGGCGTCTATGACGGGCGCACCTTCAAGGCCGATCGGTTCGCCACTTGGCTCAGCCGCAACCAAATCCCGTGGCCACGGCTTGAAAGCGGCAGGCTCGACCTGGGCGACGACGTGTTCCGTCAGATGGCGAAGGCCTACCCCTCGGTCTCGCCCTTGCGCGAGCTACGCAGCTCGTTATCGGAGCTGCGGCTCAATGACCTCGCGGTCGGTCGTGACGGGCGCAACAGGGCCATGCTGTCCGCGTTTCGGTCGACAACCGGCCGCAATCAACCGAGCAATTCAAAATTTATATTCGGGCCGAGCGTGTGGCTCCGCGGATTGATCAAGCCGCCGCCGGGCTATGCCGCGGTTTATATCGATTGGTCGCAACAGGAGTTCGGGATTGCAGCCGCCCTGTCCGGCGACACGGCCATGATGCAAGCCTATGCGTCCGGAGATCCTTACCTGACGTTCGCCAAGCAGGCCCGAGCCGTTCCGGCCGACGCTACCAAGGCATCACACCGGAATGAGCGCGAACTCTACAAGCAGTGTGTGCTCGCTACCCAATACGGAATGGGAGCCGAGTCACTGGCGGCTCGGATCGGCCAGGCGCCAATCGTCGCGCGCGATCTCTTGCGCATGCACCGTGAGACCTACAGCAGGTTCTGGAATTGGTCCGACGCCGCTCTCGATCACGCGATGCTGCACGGCTGGCTCAACACCGTCTTCGGGTGGATTATCCATGTTGGGGAGCAGTCGAACCCGCGCTCGCTGCGCAATTTCCCAATGCAGGCCAATGGCGCCGAGATGTTGCGGCTGGCCTGCTCCCTGGGCATCGAGCGCGGCGTCGAGATCTGCGCGCCGGTCCACGATGCCGTGCTGATCTGCGCGCGTGAGCAGGATGTGGATGCAGATGTCCAGACGATGCGCGCCGCCATGGCCGAGGCCAGCAGCATCGTGCTCGGCGGGTTCGAGCTAGGTTCCGACGTTAAGATCACGCGCTCGCCGGATCGATACATGGACGAGCGGGGCGCTGTCATGTGGTCGCGTGTGGGGAGGTTGATTGGAGATGACTGACGACTTCGATATCGATAAACTGCGGCTGCGCGCCAATATTGTGGTGTCGCATCGAGTCGTCGAGCCGCGTAAGCTCGCCAAGCGGCGCACACACTTCGTTCGATTACCCTGGGTGTGGGTCGAGGCGCTTTCTGGCGCCAGCGGTCAAACGTGGCAACTGGCAACACATTTACTGTATCTAAACTGGAAAGGAAAAGGCGAGCCCATCAAGCTGGCGAACGGCATGCTCGAAATCGACGGCATTAGCCGGTGGTCAAAGTGGCGCGCACTCCCCGAACTGGAACGCCGTGGCTTAGTCGTGATTGACCGGCGGCGACGGCGATCCCCAATCGTCACGCTAAACTTGTTGCAATGATGCGGCATGTTGATGTTGCGTTTTTGCGGCAAGATTTTTCCAAACATGCCGCAGGTTTGCGGCATACGTTGTCTAGTCTATTCTATGTCTCTCTCTTCTTGTCTTTAATATAGATATGTACCCGCGGGGGTTCACCCCTCGCTGGCCTAACCTGCCCCCGCGTGCCATAGCGGTGGTCTCAAAAAACGCATCAGCGGCCTCCTGGCAGGCGGGTGACCTCTCATTGGAGTTGCCGGCATCGCAATGGCAGTCGCGATCATCGCTTTTGGTGGGGCGTGTTGGTTGCGCTTGCCAACTTTGAGCCGTGACAGCACAGCGGGCTTTCGCGGTCCCGCTTTTCATATCGCCGTGTCGCATCGCAATGTCGGCTTCTAGGGGGAGGCCGCGGTCCTAAGCGTGCGATTTCTATTCAAGACTTTATGCACCACTTGGCGCCGACGCCCACCGCAGCTGCAACAATATCGGCGATCTTGGCGCGCAACGGCGTCAGCGGAGGACGCACCCCTGGATGCACGCTGTTCGCCAGCAGAATCACGTAACTTCGCGTCGAGCGATCGATCCAAATGGACGTGCCAGTGAAGCCCGTGTGGCCGTAGGAACCGATGGGAAATAGATTGCCACGATTCCCCGACTGTGGAGAATCGATGTCCCAACCGAGGCCGCGCAGGATCGGCTGATCGGGCGGGCTCTGCGGCTCGGTGAACTTCTTAACCGTCAGGGGGTCGAACAACCGCACGCCGTCGAGTTCCCCGCCATTCAGCATCATCTGAGCAAAGCGTGCCAGGTTGGCGGCTGTGGAGAAGACTCCCGCATGGCCAGCGACACCGCCCATGTTCCGTGCGGTCGGGTCGTGCACGACACCTCGTAGCGGCGGTCCACTGGGCGATACGAGTTCCGTGGGAGCGATGCGCCCGAGCAACGAAGCTGGCGGCAGGAACAGGGTGTCCTTCAAACCGAAGGGTTGGAAAATATTCTGCCGCGCGTAATCGGAAAGCATCTGACCGCTAAGTCGGTGAACCAGTTCACCCAGCAAAATGAAATTGATGTCGCTGTAGACGTAGCGCGGCGGGCCTTGTGGTTTGGCAGTGGCGGCCATGCGCAAGCCGGTGTCGTAGCCATTCCAAGGCTCGTCCAGCGCCAAATCGGGCGCTAGGCCTGAGAAATGGGTCATCAAGTCGCGAATTGTGATCTCACTCGTGCCGCCCTGAAATTCGGGGATGTAGTCCGTGATCCCGTCATTCAACCGGAACTTGTCCTGCTCGAACAGCTTCATGAGGGAGGAAGTTGTCGCGACGACTTTGGTGAGCGAAGCGAGGTCGAAGATTGTGTCCTCGGTCATCGCTTCGGGTACGGGCACCAGGGCGCGCTTGCCGTACGCCTTGTGATAGACGACGCGGCCCTCGTGACCCACCACCAACACCGCGCCTGGTAGTTTTCCGTCTGCGATCGCAAGATTGACGGCTGCGTCCAGCGCCTGCGAGCCGGAGAAAGTCTGCGCCATCAATGAAGCCCTACGTAAGCGGCAGTGCTCGCCCATGACCCGGGACGGACGTATTCGACTGCATCATTGACCCGCGTGAAGAATCTGCAGCTCGGCAATGCGATTGTCGGCGCGCCGGAGCCGCCGACAAAGTTCGCGGTTGATATTCTGCATCACCATCACATACGCGTAGATGTCGGCCTTGTAGTACGTGTAGAGGTTTCGGGCCGTGAGTTCGTACAGCACGGTTGGGCTCTCCGCGACGACGGTGGCTGATCGGTTGTGCATCGCAATGAGCGTCATTTCGCCAAAAAAATCACCAGGCTCGAGAGCCGTCATGCGAATGACGCGCCCCGAATCCCCGAGCCTTCTCACCACGAGTTGGCCGGAGTAAACAATGAACATTGAATGCCCCGGTTCTCCTTCCGCTACGACAGTGGCACCGACGTCGAAGTGGCGCTCGACCAGCATTGAGAGCAAGAGATCAAGGCTTGCGTCTGAGAGGCCACCGAAGAAAGGTGTCTCGAGAAAGAACGCCTTCAGTCCGGGCGAACTGACAACCATCGACCTAGTATAATCCGGCTCCGAGCACCGGCAAGCGGGATCAAGCCCGACGGGGAATAAGCATTTGCGCGCGATGCCGAGCACCGAGTCCAGCGCTGGCCAGATGTCGGCTGTTCGCCCCAATTGGACGCGCCGACGCGAAGCAGCGATGTTCGCTTCAATAGGTTGAAGCGGACATTGCAGCAGACATTTTTTGCACCTGCATTTGCAGCCAAAGCGTGCTACACTTTTTGTAGCGAGTCGGCCGACGACGTGCTGCCTAGGATGCTTTGAAGCGCTCGAGGAGATCGAGCGGCCTCCGATGGAATACGCGAAGCGGACCGCGAAATATTCTTTCTTGTCAAATAGTTAGGAGGTTCAAGCAATGGCATTCAAGAAAGGCATCTCGGGCAATCCTGGCGGATCACGCAAGGAGAAAATATTCACCGACGCACTGCGCCTCGAAGCCAACCGCACCGACGCGGACGGCAGGAAGCGGATCAACAAGCTTGCCGAGAAGCTTGTGAAGTGCGCGCTCATCGACGGCGAAGGCTGGGCCTTCAACATGATCGCCGACCGCCTAGAAGGCAAACCCATGCAGCCTGTCGAGTACAGCGGCACGGACGATCGCGACGTCAAAGAGCTTACAGATGCCGAGCTTACCGCGCTCATACGGTCCCAGTTGGCGACCGACGAGGAGCGTCCTGAAGGCGAGTCACTCAATTGAGTGGTGCTTGAGCGATTGGACTCCAACAGGCGGTAGGGCCTGCGAGCCCACCGTCCCGCGTGGGTCGTCACCACGGGCCGATGGTGTTGATGGTGGCGAGATCATCTCCCGCGCGGCAGGCGCTTCACGCCGCCGCGCCGACGAAAGGGTCGAGCCGCTCCAGCACCCGCATCACCTGAGTCGCCGTCCATTCCCCGTCACCGCGCGCGGTCGGGATGGCCTGTGCGTTGAGTCCTTCCGCGATGGCGCGCAGGCTCGTTTTCCCAGCCGCCTGTAGCTCTTTTACGATGGGCGCCAGATCAGCAGCCCTCGCAGCTGTTCGCAGCCGTAGCGCTTCGGCAGAGGCCTTGTGAGAGCGCGCGTTCGGGATGACGCCGCGGTCGCCCCCGAGCTTGACCCCGCGTCGCTTCGCGGCGGCCAATGCTGCCTTGGTTCGCTCGGAAATGCGCAGCGCTTCATCCTCGGCCACCATGGCCATGATACCTACCGTCAGCCGGTTCGCGTTCGGCATGTCGGCCGCCACGAAGTCGACGCCGGATTCTTTCAGGCCGAGCAGGAAGTGCGCGTTGCGAGACAATCGATCGAGCTTTGCGATGACAAGCCGCGCCCCGTGCAGGCGGCACACGGCAAGAGCTTTCGCCAGTTCTGGCCGATCGGCGCGCTTGCCGCTCTCGACCTCGGTGAACTCGCCGACGATCTTCCAGTCGCCGCCATCGAGATACTCCGCAACCGCTCGCTTCTGCGCTTCCAGCCCTAGCCCGGACCGGCCCTGCCGGGACGTGGAAACGCGGTAGTAGGCCACATGCTTGCCAGAAGATACCATTGCTAGCTGCCTGTTACAATCAGATCAACGTTCGTTGATCTATTCGTAACAAAATCGGAGCAGATGTCAATAGGCTGCAACAACGGCCCGAGATCGACGGACGATCAGTCAGCGAGTCATAGCAGCCGTCCGGCTCTAATTCCGGCTTTGGCGACGGGAGGGGCGGGTTCGGGGAAGATCGTTGGGCATTCTGGTGGGCCAGGATGTTCGCGATGTCGGCGACGTGGTCGAGAAGTTCACGGGCGCCTCCCGGGTGCCGGGGGTAACCCCCCCGCAGCGGGGTCGTCATCGTCGGAGTGGGGCCCCCCTTTACATTGGCCGACATCAGAGGCGGCCTTTGCTACCTAGACGCCGTCGAGCCGGAGCCACGCGGTCCCGCCCCGAAGTCGTGCCTCTCGCGTGTATCGCCGAACGGAACACCTGTGTTCGTTCTCCCGGTCCCGGCTGAACACATCGGCACTGGCACGGTGCAGCGCGTAGTGATAGAGCAGCCGCGCCCTTGCGACGTCGGCGTCGCTGAGGCGGCTTTTGCCTCTCAGTGAAACGGGGCACACCGGCTACGGGGTGACGGTCCCGCTCATGCGCGAGCGCGACCGGAACGACCTTAGGTAAACAAAAATGCGCTATAGCACCGACGATATTCTGCGGAGGCCGTAGCGCACCGTCGGCTCATGTCGGGTCTGATAAAAGCGGCTCGCGGCAAATCCACCCCTTTCGGTCCGGTGGCCCAGACCGATAAGATGCTATTCAGAACCCAGGGGCGGATATGGCAGGGCTTTCAAGGACGGGCGGCAAGACGGCTAAGGTGAGAGCCCGTAAGGAGCGCAAGAGCGCCAAGGCGTCGCCAAACGGCAACCGACGTCGGATTGGAGGCCGGGAAACAGAGGTCGCTCGGCTAAAGCGCGCCTTGAGGGAGGCGCAAGAACAGCAGACCGCGGCCGCCGAGGTGCTGCAGGTTATCAATTCGTCTCCCGGTGATCTCGCGCCGGTATTCGATGCGATCCTGAGGAAGGCGCACAGCCTTTGTGGCGTCACCCACGGAAGCTTGCAACTCTACGACGGCGTGAAGTTCCGCGCGGTTGCGGTGCACGGGCTATCCGAGGCGTTCGCCGATCGGCTGCGCCAAGGCTTTAGCTTCGGCCCCAATACGCCGAGCCGGGGCTTGCTTGAAGGCGCGCGCTTCGTTCAGATCCACGACCACAGAGCGATCGATGATCCGATGTCGCGCGCGGCGTTCGAGCTGGGCGGCATCCGCACCGCCCTGTTCATTCCGCTGCGGAAGGACGGCATATTACTCGGCCGGATCTCCGCCTCTCGCCAGGAGGTCAAACCCTTCACCGAGAAAGAGATCGGGCTTCTCGAAAGCTTCGCCGCGCAGGCAGTGATCGCGATCGAGAATGCGCGGCTGCTCAACGAGACGAAAGAGACGCTGGAGCGCCAGACCGCGACGGCAGACATCCTCAAGGTCATCGCTAGTTCTCCTGATGACGTGCAGCCGGTGTTCGAGGCGATCGTGAACAGCGCAACCAGGCTGTTCGAGCCTTGTGCCGCGACGATAACAACCCTGAAGGACGGCAAGCTACACTGGAATGCCACCGCGACATCGCTTCGGGGTTTCAGCGGGGCCGGTGCCCGCGCGATCTATCCGATTCCGTTCGATCCCGATCGCTCACCCTCATCACGCGCCATGCTGGAACGTCGCGTCATCGAGTTTCCCGATACCGATGCGCCCAATGTGCCGGAATTCACGCGCAGGGCCGCAGCCACCGGCGGCTTTCGATCCGTTACCTTCGTCCCCCTGGTCGATCGGGACCAGGGCATCGGCACTATCATTTTCACCCAGCCAACCGCCGGGTTCCGGTTCTCGGAAAAGCAGCTCGCGCTGGTGCAGACCTTCGCCGACCAGGCGGTGATCGCCATCCAGAACGCCCGGCTATTCAACGAGACCAAGGAGGCGCTGGAGCGGCAGACCGCCACTGCCGAGGTTCTGAGGGTGATCGCCTCTTCGCCATCGGACCTGAAACCGGTGTTCGAGGCAATTGCGACGCGATCAACGCAGTTGGTCGGCGGCCATTCTGCGGCTGTGTCGATTTTCGTCGGCGACATGGTGCATCTGGGGGCGTTCACCCCTGTCAGCCCAGAGGCAGATGCCGCGCTCAAGGCGTTGTACCCGCGGAAGCTGGCGGACTATCCGCGGTTTGAGCTGGCCCGCTACGGCGAGGTCGCGCAGGTTTCTGATTACGAGACAGAAACTCGCGTACCATCGGCGGCGAAGGCTACGGCGCGAGCGCGCGGCTATCGCAGCGTGCTGTTTGTGCCTATGAACAGCGACAGGGGTCCGATCGGGGTCGTCACGGTCACGCGCAAGGAGCCCGGAACATTCGCGGCACACCATATCCAGCTGCTGCAGACCTTTGCCGACCAGGCGGTGATCGCCATCGAGAATACCCGGCTGTTCGATGAGGTGCAGGCAAAGACCCGCGATCTCGAGGAATCGTTGCAGCAGCAGACTGCGACCGCCGACGTGCTCAAGGTCATCAGCCGCTCGGCATTCGACCTTCGAACCGTGCTCGATGCGCTGCTCGGGTCGGCCTGTCGGTTGTGCGAGGCCGACATCGGAACAATGCGATACCGGGAAGGTAGCGACTATCGGCTTGCTGCGACGTTCGGCTTTAAACCCGAATGGATAGACCATTTTTCGCGCTACTCAACCAAGCCTGATCGCGGCTCAATCTTTGGTCGCACAATTGTCGACGGCCGCACTACTCATATTCCCGACGTGCTTGTCGATCCTGAGTGGCAGCGTCAGAGTGCACAAAAGCTGATGGGCATCAGGGCGGCACTCGGCGTACCGCTCGTTCGGGATGGGCAGACGTTCGGCGTCATCAGCCTGTTCCGCCTCGTTGCTGGCTCGTTCAGCGAGAAGCAAATCGAGCTCGTTGAGACCTTCGCCGACCAGGCGGTGATCGCGATCAGCAATGTCCACCTGTTCGACGAGGTACAGGCCAAGACGCACGATCTCGAGGAATCCCTTCAGCAGCAGACCGCGACCTCCCAAGTCCTGCAGATCATCAGTTCGTCTCCGTCTGATCTTGCCCCGGTGTTCGACAAGATGCTGGAGAACGCAATCCACGTTTGCGGCGCCGAGTTCGGAACGATGATGCTGCTCGAGGGCGGCGTGGTACGCCCGGTCGCGCGCTATAATAATAATCCAGCGTTTGCCGCGGTGCGAGGTGATGAGGCGTATCGCCCACCTCCCGGAAGCGTGCTGGCGACGGCGATCGAGACCAAGAACGTGGCTCAAATCGCGGACCTGCGAACCAGTCCTGCCTACATCGAACGTGCCCGATCCACTGTCGACTTGGTCGAGATTGGCGGCGCACGCACCGTTGTTGTCGTGCCCATGCTGCGGGATAACGAGGTGATCGGCACGATGACCATCTATCGCCAGGAAGTTCGTCCGTTCTCTGACAAGCAGATCGAACTGCTCAGCAACTTTGCGAAGCAAGCGGTGATCGCGATCGAGAATGCTAGACTGCTCAGGGAATTGAGGCAGCGTACGGACGATCTCGCCGAATCGCTGCAGCAGCAGACGGCGACCGCGGACGTGCTCAAGGTCATTAGCCGTTCGGCGTTTGATCTGCAGACCGTACTGGACACCCTTGTCGAATCCGCCGCGCGGCTGTGCGAGGCTGAAATGGCATTCATCCTCCTTCGCGAGGGCGAACAATATCGGCCGGCGGCAACTTTCGGGTCTCCGCCTAAATTTTGGGCGTTCATGCAAGACCATCCGCTCAGTCCAGGTCGTGGGTCCATTGCCGGAAGAGTTGCCTTGGAGCGGCACGCCATCCAGATCGAAGACATAGCGGTCGATCCAGAATATACGCTGAGCCAGGCCACTTTGCTCGGCCGACAACATGCGACCCTCGGCGTCCCGTTACTGCGCGAGAACGAGCTAATCGGCGTCATTGTACTCGCGCGCCAGCGCGTCGAGCTTTTTACCGAAAAGCAAATAGCCCTGGTCACCACTTTTGCCGACCAGGCTGTAATTGCCATCGAGAATGTTCGCCTGTTCGACGAGGTACAGGCCAAGACGCGCGAGCTGTCGGAAGCTCTCACCTACCAGACCAGCAGCGCCAACATCCTCAACGTCATCGCCTCTTCGCCGACTGATGTCGGTCCGGTGCTGAAGGCGATCGTCGAAAGTGCCTGCGAACTCTGCGAGGCCTACGACGCCGTCGTGATCCTGAAGGACGGAGAGCAGCTTCAGGCCAAAGCCCATCACGGTCCGATCCCGCTGACCCGGCAGCGCTGGGCCAACGACCGTACTTCGTCCTCGGGTCGAGCGATAGCGGACCGGCGGCCGGTGCACGTGCACGACGTGCTCTCCGACGACGGCGAGGAATTTGCGCTGGCACGGAGCATGTCCCGCGTCGACGGCTGCCGCACGCTTCTCAGCGCGCCCCTGCTCCGCGAGGGCGAAGCCATCGGCGCGATCGCGCTGCGCCGCGCAGAAGCGCATCCCTTCAGCGACAAGCAGATCGCGCTGCTTCAGACCTTCGCCGACCAAGCGGTCATCGCGATCGAGAACGCCAGGCTGTTCGATGAGTTGCGCGAGCGCCAGCTCGAACTCGCTCGCTCGGTCGACGAACTCACCGCGACCGGCGACGTGCTCAAGACTATCAGCCGGTCATCCGTCGATCTCGAGACGGTTCTCGACACGCTGGTGGAGACAGTGGCGCGCCTCTGTCGTGCAGACCAGGCATTTATGTTCGGCCGGCGAGACGACAAGGTTCACATGCTCGCGGCGTACGGCCTTACCGAGGCGGCAAAGGATTTCATTCTCACTCATCCCTTCGCGGCCGACCGCGGCACGATCGGCGGCCGGGTAGTGTTGGACCGCCGAGCGGTCCATGTCCACGACGTATTACAGGACCCGGAATTCACCTATCGGGAAGGACAGAAGATTGCCAGCTACCGCACGATACTTGGCCTTCCGCTGCTGCGCGAGGACACGCTGATTGGTCTATTCTCCATTGCCCGCACGCGCGTCGAACCCTTCACGGACAAAGAGATCGAGCTGGCCACCACCTTCACCGACCAGGCGGTGATCGCCATCGAGAATGCACGGCTGTTTGAGGAATTGCGCGACCGCCAGGCCGAGTTGCGCGTGACCTTCGACAATATGGGTGACGGGGTAGTCATGTTCGATACCGAAGCGCGCCTTACCGCGTGGAACCGCAATTTCCAGGAGATGCTCGAACTACCGGACGACTTTCTGGCTCGGCGGCCGAGCTATGCCGAGTGGTTCCGCTATCTCGCTGAGCGCGGCGAGTACTCGGCTGATCTCGAAGCGCAACTGAGCCGTACCATCGACGATCCGAGCCAAGAGTTACGGCTTGAGCGCACCCGCCCGGATGGACGGGTGATCGAAGTGCGCCGCAATCCGGTTCCCGGTGGCGGTTCTGTGCTGATCTACGCCGACATCACCAAGAGGAAGCAGGCCGAAGAAGCCATTCGCGCGGCGCGAGACGCCGCCGAGACGGCACTTCGCGAGCTGCAGACGGCGCAGGCGAGCCTGGTCCACGCGCAGAAGATGGCGGCGCTCGGGCAATTGACCGCCGGCATCGCGCACGAGATCAAGAACCCGCTCAACTTCGTCAACAACTTCGCCGGCCTCTCGGTCGAACTGCTGGACGAGCTGAAGGAAGCAGCGGGCGCGGTCAGCGCACTCGATCCCGGAAAATGTGCCGAGATTGCCGAGACAGTCGGCATGCTGACTGGAAACATGGAGAAGATCGTCGAGCACGGCCGCCGCGCCGATGGCATTGTCCGAAGCATGTTGCAGCACTCGCGTGGCGGCAGCGACGATTGGCAACCTACCGATCTGAACGCGCTCGCCGAGGAGGCCCTCAGCCTCGCCTATCACGGAGCCCGCGCGCAGGATCCGAACTTTAACATTACACTGGAGCACGACCTCGATCGCAATCTCGCACCCGTTGACGTCGTGCCGCAGGAGATCACGCGCGTGCTCCTCAACCTCATCGGCAACGGCTTCTATGCCGCTAACAAGCGCAGCCGCGAGAGCGACGGAACTTACCGCCCGGCACTGAAGGTGACGACCCGCGGGTTCGACGGAAGCGTCGAGGTCAGGGTGCGCGACAATGGCGTCGGTATTCCGCCGGAAAACAGGGACAAGCTGTTCCAGCCTTTCTTCACGACCAAGCCGACCGGCGAGGGCACCGGGCTTGGGCTATCGATCAGCTACGAGATAGTGGCCCAGCAGCATGGCGGCACCCTCACGGTCGACAGCGAAGTCGGCGACTTCACCGAGTTCACGGTGCGGCTGCCGCGCCGGCGGCAGGCATTGGCGGGAGGGATGGGATGATCCTCTGCATGTCTGCAAATGGCCCTCAACTGAACAAGGCAACGGTTTTCGCTACGTCGGCTGCTCGAGGTAAAGCGGACTCGTTATGCTCGGTGCGAATTATTCCAGGTGTGACCCGAACCGGACATGACTGCGCCGACTGCGTGTTTTGCTCCGCCCCCGCGCCGCACGAATTGGCATCCACCCCCGCATCGTGGCATTCTTCCTTCGCCTTTCCAGCAACCTTGCAGGGGCCTGAATGGAGCAAGACGGCCTGGAACCACGTGTAGAACGTCGACTAGCTGCCATCCTGGCTGCCGACGTGGCCGGCTATAGCCGGCTTATGGGGCTCGACGAGGAGGCGACCCTGCAGGCCCTCAAGAGCCATCGCAAGGTCCTCGTCGATCCGACAGTCGCCGCTCATCATGGGCGCGTGGTCAAGACGACGGGCGATGGCATACTCGTCGAATTTGCAAGCGCGGTTCACGCGGTCCATTGTGCCCTCGATGTGCAGCGCGGCATGCTAGAGCGCAATGCCGAAGTCGCCCCCGACAGGCGTATCGAGTTTCGCGTTGGTATCAACGTCGGCGACATCATCGTCGATGGAGACGACATCTATGGCGATGGCGTCAACATCGCGGCGCGGCTCGAAGCGATGTCAGAGCCTGGCGGGATCTGCGTATCGGGCCTTGTCCGCGATCCGGTGCTCGACAAACTCCCTGTGTTCTTCGAGGACATGGGCAAACAGCAGCTGAAGAACATAGCGCGGCCCATTCGCGTCTATCGGGTCAAATTGGCTGCCGAAGAGAAAACCCCTGCTGAAGCGCAGCCGGCTCGCGTGGCGGGCGCACCAACAATACGCGTGCCGTCATCGCGCCTCACGTGGAGAGTGGCCATTGCCGCCTTGTTCGTTCTGGCGATCGGAGTGGGCGGTTGGCTCGGCTTTAAACCAAAGACACTATCCACGGACCGCGCGACTGACCGACGCTTTTCGATGGTCGTGCTGCCGTTCGTGAACCTCAGCGGTGACCCAAACGCAGGATTATCTAGCAGACGCAATTACTGAAGGACTCACCTCTGATCTATCGCGCATCAAAGGTGGGTTTGTGATCGCACGCAGCACCGCGTTTACTTACAAGAGTAAACTTGTCGACGTGAAACAGGTCGGTACCGAGCTTAGCGTCCGGTACGCGTTAGAAGGCAGCGCGCAGATCGGGAGCAGCAAGGTTCGGGTCAACGCGCAGCTGATCGATACAGAATCCGGTGCCCATCTTTGGGCAGATCACTTCGATGCCGAACGATCCGATCTTCTGGAGATGCAGGACCAGATCGTCGCGCGGCTCGCGCGCGCCCTCTCGATCGAACTTATCGACGCCGAGGTCAATCGCGCGAAGCGAACGCGACCGGAAAACCTCGATGCTCAGGACTTTGCAATGCGGTGCTTGTCACAGCTCATAAGGTCGACAAACTATGAGGACATCGCAACCATCATCAGTCCCTGCCAGCGTGCCCTGCAAATCGATGATAAAAATGTGCTTGCCCTCAGCTGGATGGCGATAATGACCATATTTCCGGTGACGATATCGCAGAGCAGCGATCCCGCCACCGCGACGAAAGCTGCGGATGAACTCGCCTCCAAAGCGCTCGCAATCGACCCCAACGATAGCGTTGCCCATGCTGCCAAAGCCTCGGTGCTTATGGCCGAAGGCCGCCATGAAGAGGCGATCGTCGAGGCGGAGCTGTCCGTTGCGCTGAACCCGAGCGATATCTATGGCCATTTGATGAACGCGGTTGCCTACAATTTCTTATGCGAGCCCGAGCGATCCATCGATGTCGTCGACAAAGCAATCCGGTTGAGCCCTCGGGACCCCCTTCTTTGGGCGCTTTACGAAGTGAAAGGCGAAGCATTTTTCATCAAGCAGCAGGACGACAAGGCTATCGAGTGGCTTCGCAGGGAATTGGCCATTTCCCCGCGCGGCGTGCCTTACGGACGACTTTTGCTGGTATCCGCGTTAGCGCTGGATGGCCGGTTACCCGAGGCGCGCGACGCGCTGAAAATCTATCTCGCCAGCAGCTTCGCGAAGAGCAAGACCATTTCCGAATTCCGCGCTCAGCAAATCGCTTTGGCGAGCAGCCCGAAATGGCTGGCCTATAACGGCCGTATATTCGACGGCTTGCGAGAGGCCGGCATGCCCGAGTGATGATTCGCACGAATGCGCACCACCTTTCATGTCGTCTCAACCCCGCTTTTGAACCCCCAGCGGACATTGCGAACTCGATGGACACGCCCCGGTTCCGAGCCATAGACTTGCCGCACTACTATGCTGGGTCAGAGGGCATTAAATGGTCGAGGCAAGGGTCGGACGCCGGCTTGCAGCCATCCTGGCTGCCGATGTCGCGGGTTACTCACGCCTGATGGGCGCCGATGAGGTCGGCACAGCCCGCACGCTACGCGAACACCGCAGGGTTACCGATGCGCTGGTCACAAAGCATGGGAGGCGTCTGGTCAGGACCACAGGCGACGGCGGAGCTGACAAACTAACCTAGGACGTGCTGGAGAGGGGTTTGATATGTGGTTGATCACGCCGACTGGCTTTTTCAGCATCGTTTGTAAGCCCGGGGACGCGGCAGCCGGCCTGCGCCACGGCCGATGAAAGTGGGCACTACGCCTTCGCGATTCCCCTATGATGCCGCAGCCCGCGATGCGCTCCAATCGGCAAGTCTGCGACGCCCCGCGATCTTGTACTGCGCATCATGGAATTCCCGATATCGCAGGGTCGTCCGGTCACCCTTCGATAGCGGCAATGCCGAGCACTCCCGGGATCGACGTGATGTGCCAATAGGAGACATCGCGCTACGGCAACGCCAGGCCAATACATGGCCAAGCGCCGCGACGTAGTTAATTCAGCGAGCTAGCCAGCTTGCTCCATTCGTTCGCCTGGATGCGAACGATCAGCTTGTATCCGCCATGACCGTCCGGCTCGAACACTGATGCCTCGCCTTCGCGAACGTCGAGCCAGTCCTTGCCGAACGCATCGATGATGTTCGCTTTGTGTGAAACTATTAAAAGGTTGTTGTCGGCTGGCGGCCGCGCGGCAACGAGGTTACGAAACGCCTGGGCGCGTCGATTGTTCTCGTCTGGAGCAACCTCACGTCCGCTTTCAGTGAGGTTGGGGGTGGCGGTAACCTCGCCAAAGCCCAACAGCGTTCCGGTGTCGACTGCCCGCTGGGTCGTGCTAGTCAGGACCAGTCCGACGGGAATTTTCAGCTTGCGCATCGACTCTCCGATCGACTCTGCCTGCGCGCGCCCCTGCTCGGTGAGCTGGCGCTGCGCGGAGACGTTCTTCCTGCTCATAGGATCCGCGTTCTCCTGATCGGAGGTGGCGCCATGGCGAAGGACGATCACGTATCCGCCCAGGCGCAGATCATCTATCCATTCAGGGTGCGACGGTAAAGGCTGGCTGCTGGCCATAACCGGCAAGAAAGCAAACAACGCACACAACAAAGAATATTGAATTTTAGGCATGGTCTCTCTTCTCCACTCGTTTGAATTGCGTGTTGGTCTGGGTCGCCCTGAACGTCATCGCTCGAAGATCGCGCCGGGAAGCGACAGCGTGAGGCCGGGACGAGCTCAAGGCACTCAGAGGATGAGTTGTTGTTGTGCCTCAATTTCAATTGCCGGAAGCTATAGTGGCGGCGATGATGTAGAATGCGAGCCAGGCGCTCGCGACAACGACTACCCCCCTATGATCATAAGGTGGATTAGCGTCTCGTCCGACTTCGCACTTATCGAAACGGGGGACATCACAGCGGTCTTGGACTGATCTCGCTATCGCCTGCCATCCTGGCTCGCCGGCGCGTTTTACGGCCAGCGGCGGCGCATCGGAACGGGCTTCCATGATAACCTCCAGGATTAGCGATGCGCGAAGTTAGGCAATCGACCGTGCCGCGCATCATCGCGGCCGATGATGCGGTTATTGCTATTGCTACCTCCCGGATCGGCGGCGTCGAGTTAGAGTGGGAAATGTCAGCAGCCCCAATTGGGTGTCGGCGAATCGGGATCGCGAGGTTCAAATGGATATCCCGCAGATGATTGTGGGCTTGTATGCAGCGTATTATGGGGCGTCGATATCGTTAGTTCGTTTGTGAGCGTAACGGCGCTGACACTCGGAAATATGAGGCACTTGATCGCATTGACCCGGGAAATAAATCGAGGGCGGAAGTTAAGCGTGCGCTCAAAGTTTGATTCCATTTTAATCCCCTCCGTGGAAAGTGAGAACACTCAGCAGCACCGGAACGGTGACACACGATGCGACGGTGGAAAGAAATACGAGTCCGGCGACCTCCTCAGGCTCACTGTTCCAGCGTTGTGCGTACATGTAACAGTAGACGGCCACCGGCATGGCGCATTGAAGAATAAATACAGCCTTCGCCGTCTCTGAGAGGCCGAACAAATAGGCCACAACCGTGCCAATCACGGCTCCGCAGCCAATTCGCAATGCCGACAGCGCAATGGCCCGCGGTAGTGTCACCATCTGCAGCTTTGCTAGCGTTCCGCCAAGCATTAGCAGCATGACCGGGATTGTAAGACTGCCAATGAGACCGAGCGTGTTGGCGATCCAAGTTGGCGGCTCGATGCGGAAATAAGTGACGGCAAGACCCAGAATAATCGCGTAAAGCATCGGCATCCGCGCAAGCGTCCTCCAATTGGCCGTGCCAGCGGCCAGTGCTTGCCCGATGCTGTGATTACCGATGGACGAAATCGCAAAAAAAACGATCGCATATCCCAGGCCTTCAGTCCCAAAGGCATATAACGCAAGCGGGAGACCGAGGTTGCCGGCATTAGGAAAAGCGACAGACGGCAGGTAAGTCCTCAAACTCAAGCCCGAAACCCAAAGTGCTATCCCCCCAACAACTGCAAATGCACAGATTGCGACGCATGAGGCGAGCGCGACTGCGACAAACGCTTGTGGTGATATTGCTGCCTTGAGTAAAGTTGAGACGATCAGACACGGCGTCCCAATATCGACCAGGAGTGGCGTCAGAACATTCGCATCAAGCGCCCGACCATAATGCACCCAGGCAAAACCGAGCGCAATCGTGCATAGCACTGGAAGAACGGAGGCAAAAAAGACGTTTAGCATGCTCACCATCTCCGAATAAGCCCACCATCGCGCTGCTGACCGCAGGCGAGGACCATCGTCGGCCTGCCGGGCGCGTTCAGTGTTTTTGAATGACCGCGCAGAATTTCGTGCGGCCGATCGATGATGCCGCTGCTGGGCGGCGGTCGACAGCTGGATAGCTACTTCATCGCGGCGTGCTCGCAGGTAGCCGTCGGGTTCATGTCCGCGAAGGTGCCATGGTGATTGGCTTTCCAAGGCCCAGACGTGCAGCGCGTGGAACGGGCCAGGCCGTAACGATTCGGCGCGCCGTTGAAATTAAACAGCTGCCTCCCCAGCGAAGCGGGTCCTTTAGAGTGATGTATTCCACCGGGATCAGTTCTAGTTTGCCGCCGGGCATCGGCTCATACGTGATTGCTTGCGGATGTTTGATCGCCGATCAGGGTGGCATTGACGTAGTGAATGCCCATTGCGCCGCCGTCGATGCCGGATGGAATCGGCGCGTAGCCCTCGGACACCGCGACCGCCACGTCCTTGAAGCGGTCGTAGACGGCGCGCACCTGCTCGGCGAGAGGATTGCGGCCTCCCTCCGCCGCGGAAACAAACCCAAGTGCGAATAGCGACAAAGAAATGCCTCCAAGTGCAAATAGCGACACAATAGCCAGGCTTGTGTCCCGCGAAAAAGTGTTCAATTTCGTTCTCCTGATTCAATCCTAAAATGCGCGGGCTCGTTGAGGACATATTTTGAAGGAGGCGGTCGCGTCGTTGGAACCGCCAATGGCTGTTCGTTAGTTTCGAGAGCCGTGGCGAGGATAGGGGAAGCGAACGCGAAAGACTTTGCGGAGTCCTTTGTTTTTGCGCTAGATATGCTTTGTTTTCCATCGAGCAGGCGTCATCTGCTTTAGAGGATCGCGTGCAATTTCTCTTTGCCGATCATACTCTTGATACGGACACGCGAGAGTTGCGCAGCGGCGGCGTGCCGATTCCGGTGCAGCCGCAGGTCTTCGACCTGCTCACTTACCTCTTGCAAAACCGCGAGCGCGTCGTGAGCAAGCAAGATCTTCTCACCGCGGTGTGGGGCGGCCGAACGGTGGCCGACTCAACTCTCGCCACCCACATCAATGCAGCGCGCAAGGCCATCGGCGACAGCGGTGAGCAGCAAAGGCTGATCCGCACGATCTCGCGCAAGGGTCTCCGGTTCGTCGGCGACGTGCGCTCTCGGCAAGGAGGTGGTCAGCCCGCGCAACACGCGGCAACCCACAGCGAGTTGCCCCGACCTGCCCTGCCGCCATCCGACCGGCCTGCGATTGCCGTGCTTCCCTTTGTCAACATGAGCGGCGACGCAGAGCAGGAATATTTCTCCGACGGCATCAGCGAGGACCTCATCGCTGCGCTCTCGAAGCTGCGCTGGTTTTTCGTGATCGCGCGAAACTCGTCTTTCTCCTACAAGGGCAGGTCCGTCCACCTGAAGCAGATCGCCCAGGATCTCGGTGTCGGCTATGTCATCGAAGGCAGCGTACGCAAGGACGGCGAGCGTGTGCGCATCACGGTTCAGCTCAACGACGTCACCACCGGCAGCCACCTCTGGGCCGAGCGTTACGACCGCAATCTGGCCGGCGTTTTTGCGGTACAGGATGAGATCATAGAGGCAATTGTTGCAGCAATTGAGCCGCAGCTCTATGCCGCGGAAACCTTTCGTGCCCGGCGCAAGCCTCCGCAGAGCCTTGACGCATGGGGTCTGGTCATGCGCGGGCTATGGCATTTCTGGTGCATGACCCGCGCGGACAATCTCACTGCGCAGACGCTGGTCGAACAGGCCATTGCCGTTGATCCGAACTACGTCCATGCCCAGGCCGTCCTTGCCGTCAGCCAGATGTTCGGCGTTCAGATGGGCTGGCAGGACGCCGCGACCATCACGCCGATTGCCGAGCACGCAGCATTGGCGGCGGTCCGCGCGGACGGGGAAGATCCCTGGGCGCATTTCGCGCTGGCCATGGCGTATTCGTATACGGGGAGCGTCGAGGATACCTTGGCGGAATACGAAACGGCGTTACGCCTCAATCCAAACTTCTCGCTGGCGCAAGCCTGTTACGCCCTGGTGCTGTCGTGGGTCGCCCGCGGGCGCGAGGGTGCCGAAGCCGCCCGTCGCGCAATACGGCTTAGCCCGCGCGATCCATTCTCCGCAATCTACTATGGCGTCGCGGGCTACGCCGCGTTCGTCGAGCGCGACTACGGCGAATCGATCCGGCTGTGCCGCGAGAGCATCAGGCAGCGCAACGACTTTGTCGGCGCCCATCGTGTGATTACCGCCGCGGCCGGCATGGCAGGTGACACCGACCTCGCGAAATCCATGCTGAAGGAGTTGCGGCGGGTGCACCCCAACGTTTCGCTGGCCTGGATCCGAAGCTGGCTTCCAGTCCGGGATCAACGCGAGCGCGAGCATTTGCTGGAAGGCTTGCGTCGCGCCGGACTGGAGTAACAAAAGCGAGCCCGAAGACCGCCCCGAAAGGGCCAAGCGCAAACACGTCCGTGCCAGTACGTGGGACACGTCTTGCCTATTGCGGGTCATTCGCGTCGACATTGCCATGTCCGCTCTCTCGTCCGCTATCCACAACACCGGACACTTACCATGTCCGACCGAGACCGTCTCCTTGCCGCCCTGCTGCACCCGATCCGCAAACAACGGGCACGGCCGACGCAGTCCCTGTGCTTGGCTTCGCTCGATCTGGCGATACGTGACGCACGCGCGGTCACCAAAGATTCAACGTATCGACTGCAACGAGCTTGCGCGGAAATCTGCTGTCGAGGTGCTTGGTCTGTTTTTTGTCCGATCGCAGTTTGGCGAAGGATAGCGCAGGGACGGCAGAGCCGTTTCAAGAGATTGCTGTAGGTACCTTCGTAGGTTTGTGCCGCGATCGGCGTGGTCTTGAGCCGCCGTACGATGTCCAAGGCCACGGTCTGGTGCGTGTCGCATCCGAGGCAGCGGACTTCGAGATAGAGGCAGCCAGCGTTGAGCGCCTCACCGAGCGTCGGTGACGGTTGCGCCGGACCGCGATAACCGAGCATGCGCTTGTTCCACGCTTCGCAGGCAAGGCGGTCGGCTTCCTTGCGGGCAGCGGCGGCGCGATCAGCCGAGGCGCGGATGGAGGGGCCGAAGATGGTGTCGCGTGATTTGGTGCCCATGATGCATGATCGCGCCAAATCTGCTCGACGAAAAGCCTCTAGACCTTGCGGCTCCGAACGAAACAGACCCTAGCTAGGGCGTGCACTCTTAAATCCGCCCATACAAATGCTGGCCGAGCGATGTCTGCTTTACTCTCAGAAGCAGACATCGGCTGAGCGCATTGGGATGTCTGTTATGGGCCACTTCCGGACTCATGCAGCGCAGCAACGCCTTCTTATTCGATCAGCGCGGCACTGATAGCTATTTCCGCCGGCGCTGATAGCCATTAAGGTGGAACTGCTCGACAGGGTCGCCGGTGCCCGCATGCTGGG
>Ga0306921_10000706_pt1 | contig 30728 bp, 27 predicted proteins | sample sta12Cox44000080_FD_203760 | JGI IMG/M metagenome (GOLD analysis project Ga0306921, IMG submission 203760) | Lab enrichment of tropical soil microbial communities from Luquillo Experimental Forest, Puerto Rico - statoxic.12C.oxic.44.000.080 (v2)... | ecosystem: Environmental > Terrestrial >... | reverse complement strand
AGCTTCTCCTCGATGGTGGGATCGCGCACGGATGGGGACTGCAGGCCGTCGCGCAGTGATTCGTCATTGAGCAGGGTTCGGCCTGCCGGCTTCATGGAAGGAGTGAAAACTGCGTTCCAGTCGTAGATGAGATCGGAAATATTCGCGGGCACAGTACCATCCGGGGCAAGGCTGATTCCGGCTCGACCATCCTGGTTCGCAAGCGTCTCGCCGGACGCTCGCCGTGGTCAGTTCCCGGCGTCCACAACACCGGATTTTCCACCAGAGCCGCGGGACTTCTCCCTCGCTGCTAAACGATTATCGCGCAACCCGCAAGGAAAGACTACGGCTTCTCGTCGTCCGGTACCTTTGCCGGCGGTATCGGGGTTCTTGGAGGAAGAGTCAGTCCAAACTGTGACTTCTGCCCCAGGCCCGCCACATTTCTGCCGCGCGGCTCTTCGGGGCCCGGAAAATACAAGGTACGGCAATGCTCGCACCGGTAGATCTCAGCATTCGGCCCTAGAGTTTCGCGGACATCACCACACGCCTGTTCAATTACGTCGGCCATATAGAACCAACGTTTAAGATGGCCGGCACAGATCTTGCCCTTGCTGTCGGTTTCGTTACAGGCGCGCTGCAGGGGCTTCTTGTACTTGACTCTGTGCTTCGGAAGCTGCGGCAAGGAAGCGAGCGGGTTGTCGGCCATGGTCGCTGGTATCGTCTTGTTCTGTTCTTCCACCTTGGGCCGTCCCCTCGGGAAAAGCCCGACTGGCGAAATCAATATTGTATGTCATGGGACCTTGGTGTTAGGTAGTTGAACTCAGAGTTATACAGTTGCTAAAACTGTGAACCATGAACGTTAAGGGCGGATGCAACCGTGCAAACAACCTCACATCTAAAGTCATCATATGGCAAGCAATTCGGCCAGCAGTTTTGATAGGCTAGGGTCCCAGGTGATGTTTTGTCTTACCTGCCGGTTCGCCGAAGAAGATCGTAGGCAGAGCGAACAGCCTGCCGACGATGCTTTTACCGACAGCGATCCCGACCGTCCTGCATGGGTGCAGAGATATCTTGATCTTGCCGATCTCGCACTCAAACGCACCAAAGACGACGACGACGAAGAAGAAGGCCACTCGACTCCAAGCGTCGCGTGACTGCCGGTTAGATCCGATTTCCCCTCTGTAACAGCCCAAATGACCCAAGCATGCCCCGTATCTTTCGCCTCCAGTTGGTGGCAAACAACACATCAATAAAGCTGTTCATCTGGCGATGCAGATTCTGCCCATAACCGTACCACCATAACTTGGGGACCCTTGGTAGCAGATCGGTGTCGACGTATTTCAGTTGCACCATCTCCGACATGCCCATTTCCCCGTGCGTGCGGCCAATGCCGCTGAGTTTGAATCCGCCGTGCGGCGCTTCTGCAATGCCGAAGCAGGTGATAACGTCGTTAACCAGCACGGTCCCGGCGTTGATCTTTGCTGCCATCGCTTCTCCCCGACGTCTGTTACGCGTCCAAACGCTTGCCGCCAGGCCGAATTCACTGTCGTTGGCAAGGCGTATCGCATCCTCGTCGGTATCGAAAGCAGCGATGGGAAGCACCGGCCCGAACGTCTCCTCGCGCATGAGACGCATATCGTGGGTCACGTCAGCCAGCAAGGTCGGCGAGTAGAAGTTTTGCCCTAAAGACGTCAGGCGTTTTGCGCCGTAAAGCAAACGCGCGCCGCGTTGCAAGGCGTCATTTACCTGGTCTTCCACAATTCGTAGCTGACGTTCATGGATAAGTGGCCCGACCTCGACATCAGAGTCGGCACCGTTCCCCACACGGAGCTTGGCAGTCTTTGCCCGACAAGCCTCCAGGAACTCCTCGTAGACAGCCCGGTGGACATAGCAGCGCTCGATCGAAAGGCAGGTCTGACCGGCATTCATGAATGCTCCCCAGACCGCACCGCTCGAAGCCACTTCGATGTCAGCGTCGTCCAGCACAATCATGGGATCTTTGCCGCCGAGTTCCAACACGACGGGGAGTAACCGCTTGGCAGCGGCTTCGGCGACTCGACGGCCCGTGGAAACGCTTCCGGTAAAGATAAGCTTGTCGATAGGCGACTCGATAAGCGCGGCACCAACTGGGCCCTCGCCAACGACCACCTGCATGAGGTCGGCATGCAGACCAGCGTCCAGCAGCAATTTGCGCAGCTCGACCGCTACCAGGGAAGTGAACTCTGAGGGCTTCAACACAACTGCATTCCCTGTGACCAAAGCGGAAAGCGTTTCGGTACTCGCAATCGAGAACGGATAGTTCCAGGGAGAAATGATTCCAATCACGCCATAGGGTTCGCGTACGAGCTTGCCACGCTTCGTTTTCATAGCGGGATTGGCGTGCGGAAGGGCCCTGTCGCGGAGGAAGTGATGAGCCGTACGGATGCAGAACTCCGTGGAATCGAGGACGACAAGGACTTCTGTGATCAGGGCTTCCACCGCTGGTTTTCCAGCTTCGCGGCAGATGAGGTCGGCAACTTCATTGCGTCGCTTGGTCAGGATGTGCTGGAACCGTCGTAGCACGGCAATCCGCTCGGCCACCGGCGTTTGTTTCCAGCCAACCTGCACATTTTTAGCGCGCAAGACGGCGCTTCGTACATCCTCCGCCGTGGCGCATTGCAACTCACCTAGTACCCAGCCAGTCGCGGGATTCGTCGTGACAATAGCGCTGGGACGCTCAAGTCGGGTTTCCGGCAGCATGGCAGTCCTCAATACTCGACACTGACCAGGTACAGCCCGCATGCTGCTGCGGTTGGACCCGCAGCGGTGCGATCACGCGCCTGGAGAATCGCCGGGACGTCAGCAATCTTCAACGTACCTTTACCGACGAGCAGGAAGGTTCCGATTAGGTTGCGAACCATGTGGTGGAGAAAACCGTCTCCTCGAATCTCATAGATCAGCTCTTCGTTGGTTCGCATCCACTGCGAAGAATGGACAGTGCGGACATTTGACGGCACGGTGGTTTTCGCCGCCCCCGGCCCCTGCGTCTCAGCATCGGCAATGCGCGTGCTGCGGTCCGGATCCGAAGCTGCGAATGAGGTGAAATCGTGTCGTCCGACAATGTGTTCCGACGCCCGCATGACCGCTTCTTCATTCAGCGGGTAAGGATCGTGAAGGACATAGCGCGCCAGGAACGGCGGACAAATATCGCTGCGAAGAATGCGATAACGATAAGTCTTGGCTTTCGCTGAATGGCGGGCATGGAAGTTCGCGTCAACCGTCTTCGCCGACTTGACCCGCACTGCCGGCGGCAGCACGTCGTTCAATGCTATCGCCAAGTTGCTATCCGGGATGGGCGATTGTAGACAGAACGATACGACCTGGCCTATGGCGTGTACGCCGGCGTCGGTGCGCCCCGAGCCTTGCGGCAGGATATCTTCTCCCGTAACTCGAGCAATGCACTCGGCGAGCGTTCCCTGTACGGTTCGCAACTCCGGCTGGATCTGCCAGCCATGGAACTCGGAACCGTCATATGACAACGTAACTTTGAGATTGCGGCTCACTCGATCACAGTTTTCGCGGAATGCAGCTAGAACTCCGCTTTCTGTAACAGCGTGTAAAGCTGTGTAAATCTGTGTTAAGCGTCCGCGATGAGCGGCGCGACACAGATATACTATTTCATTTCCTGCGTATTACGAGGTGGAAATCGATTTCCGTCCCTCCCTGCACTTACGTCCAGAGATCGAATCTTGGCGAACTCCTCCAGTCTCAAAGACGGGCGACACAAGACAAGGACCCAGGTGAAACCAGATCGGACTTCAATTTTATTTCTTGGAGACGAAGGCATGTCTGCTTCAAAGTACTTTGATACGGCGATCAGGAAAGCTCCTTTTTGGCTGCTGGCAATTCTGCTGGCATCGGCGAGCTTCGCTCAAACTGCGGCGCCTCCGGCTCCCCAGGCTTCATCACCCAACATTGTGCCACTGACACCGTTGCCGCAAGCACCCGCGCCGCAGCACAAGGAAACGCTGCTCTACTCCGATCAGGACTACACCAAAGGCAAGAAACAGTTTCCGAATTTCTGGTCGGTGTGGACCGTGCGCGTTGTCCCTCCACCGAACGTGACAAATTCAGCCCATATCGACCAGCTGATCCAGGACGGCAAAATGCTCTTGGCGATCGACGATGCGGTGGCGATGGCGCTGGAGAATAATCTCGATATTGCGATTCAGCGCTACAACCTCAGCATCGCCGACACGGATTTGCTGCGCACCAGTTCTGGAGCGGTGGCTCTTGGCGTCAATGCTGGCCTGGTTCAGGGAACGCCGGGTGGGACTACCGGAACCACCAGCGCTGGGGGTACTGGCAGCTCGAGTACCGGCCCCACAGGCGGCGGAGTGGGCGGCACTACCATCGGCGTAGGAGGAGCCGGCGCCGGTGCTGCCGGCATTGTTGCATCGACGCAAGGCGAGGGGCCGCCCCTCGACGACTATGATCCCGTGATCACAGGTACGGTCAGCGTCGAGCGCGCCACCACCCCTGAGGCGAACACGGTGTTCACGGGAACCTCCACCCTGAAGCAAAATGCGACTACGGGAGATTTCCTCTACACCCAGGGCTTTTCGACGGGTACTCTGATGACGCTGGCATTCAATAATTCGCGGGTTTCTTCCAACTCGCTATTCAACACTCTGAGTCCGACGGTTACCCCTTCGTTCCGTTTCCAGCTTCGCCAGCATCTACTGCAGGGTTTTGGCTTCGATCCCAACTTGCGCTATATCCGGATTGCAAAGAATAACCGCGAAATCACAGATTTCACATTTCGCAACCAGATCATTACGACGGTTTCGCAAATTGAAAACATCTACTGGGACTTAGTCAACGCCTACGAGAACGTCAACGTACAGCAGCGGGCCCTGGAGCTTGCTGAGAGGACACTGTCCGATAATCAGAAACAGGTGCAAGCTGGTACCCTGGCGCCACTTACGGAGGTGCAATCGCAGAGCGCGGTGGCAACCGCGAAGCAGAACCTGATCGCGGCGCAGGTCAATTTACAGTTGGAGCAGCTGCTGATGAAAAACGCCATCACCCGCAACATGGCGGATCCCATCTTGGCGGTAGCGCCGGTAATTCCCACCGATACTCTGAACATCAACGAGCCATACGAGGTTCGCCCGGTAGAAGAACTGGTGCATGAGGCGCTGCAGCATCGTCCCGAGATCGCAACTGCCCGGCTGACGCTCACCAACAGTCTGATCACGCGCAAGTCGATCAAGAATCAGCTGTTGCCGGTCGTGGATGTCTACGCCTTCTACGGGGCCTCCGCGCTCTCGGGCGATCAGAATCCACTGTGCACGGATGTCAACCGTGGCTGCCCTCCCCCCGGAACGATCCCTCCCACCGGCTATAGCGATGCGTTCGCCAATTTGTTCAACAGCACCGCTCCCGACAAAGGAGTGGGCGTCAATATTTCCATACCCATCCGTAATCGTCAGACCCAGGCCGACAATGTGCGTTCGGAATTGGAATACAGGCAGGCGCAGCTTAGCTTGCTGCAAACGGAAAACACGATTGCGCTACAAGTGCGCCAGGCACAATTCGCCTTGCAGCAGAACTATGTTGCCCTCCAGGCCGCGGTTGCGGCGAGAGATTACGCCGCCCAGAGTCTTGATGCCGAGCAGAAGAAGTTGAGGATGGGAGCTTCGACCACTACCCTGGTGTTGCAGGCGTCAAGCAATCTGACGCAGGCCGAATCGAATGTGCTGGTCGCGGCCACCAACTATGAGAAGTCCAAGGTGCAGTTGGATCTCTCAACCGCCGAAACCTTGACCAGGCTGGGGATTAGTTTGCCTGACGCTGAAGCCGGCAAAGTGAACCATCCTCCCAAGGTATCGGGGGTAGTGCCGGCGAGCACGAGCGATCTCACGACGCCGAATGTTGCGCCAATCGAGGTTCCGGGTGTTACACCACCGAAGCCTCAAAGCCCGCCGCCACAGCCGCCTCGGTGAGGAGCAGACAGCGACTGGAGCTTTGGAGTTGTGCGGGACCTCTGCTCTTCTCGATACTGATGATGGCACTTTCCGGTAGTGGCGGTATGTTTTGGCGCGCAGATTCTTTACTAAGTTAGAGTTCTGCCCAAACTTTCACATTGTATCGGCATCCAAATGTGTTAAGACGGATGTAATGAAGGAAGTGCGAGTCGTTCAAGGGAGTGTGCTCTAGGGTTTGCCGAATCGGCGGAAAGTTCAGGTGCCAACGTGGATCCACGACTGAAGACGCTGATGAAAGAGTTGGGCGAGGCGATCAACAACTCACTATCTGATTCAGAGCAGATTGCCGAAGTGGTTTCCCGCATCAAGGCTGACGGCTATGATGTGTTCCTGGTCTTGGAAGCTACCATTGGATTCAATCGGAGCGGAGAAGACAGCGAGGTGAGGGCAACGAACTACCACCACGCGGGCGATTTCAGCGTGACAGCGCAGGACGTGAAGTTTCTGAAGTCGCTACGTATCAGTCTTGATGATAAAGCCAAGCAGTAGAATGCGCCCTGGATGTCACAGTCGCTCGTCAAATGGAGTTCATGCTACCATTTCCGCTTTCGCGGGGGCCAGGGGGTTGCGTCCCCTGAGGGGGCATCTCCGCCTCAATGATCAACCGATCTAAACGGTCATTCTGAAAATAGGGAACGTGACGAGGCCAGGATGCGAGATACTCTCGGAGTCTTGTTGGCTGGCGGCGCGGGCGAGCGCTTATATCCCCTTACCCGCGACCGTGCAAAGCCAGCGGTTACGTTTGGCGGCATCTACCGCATCATCGATATCACCCTTTCCAATTGCATCAACTCGGACCTACGCAAGATCCACATTCTCACCCAATACAAGGCGCTCTCCTTGAACCGCCATATCCGCGAGGGGTGGAGCAACATCGTCGGGCGCGAACTGGGTGAATTTATCGAGATTCTGCCGCCCATGAAGCGCGTCAGCGAGAATTGGTACATGGGTACAGCCGACGCGGTCTATCAAAACATTTACTCCATCGGCTCGGAGCAGCCGCGCCACGTACTCATCCTGTCCGGCGATCACATCTACAAGATGAATTACGACCTGATGCTGCGGCAACATAAGGATTCGGGCGCTGACGTCACTCTTGCCACCATTCTGATTGAGCCGGGAGAGACCCGCCACTTTGGCGTGGTGGAGATAGACCGCACCGGGCGCGTGGTCGGTTTCCAGGAGAAACCTGAGGTGACGGAGCTGCGCTCGCCGTACAACCCACGCATGGTTTCGGCTTCAATGGGCGTCTATCTTTTCAACACCGATGTCCTGATTCCCGTCTTGCTGAAGGATGCCGAGGACCCGACCTCTCGCCACGACTTCGGACACAACATTCTCCCCCGCATGGTTGGCGACTACAAGGTGTACTCGTTCAACTTCATCGACGAAAATAAAAAAGAAGCACTGTATTGGCGCGATGTAGGAACTCTGGAAGCGTATTACGAGGCAAACATGGATCTGGTGTCGGTCGCTCCGGTCTTTAACCTTTACGACGAGGAATGGCCGATTCGCACTCACCAGCGGCAATATCCGCCTGCGAAATTCGTCTTCAACGACCTGGGCCGCACCGGCCAGGCTCATGATTCGGTCATTTCCAGCGGCTGCATTATCTCCGGAGGCCACGTACGCAACTGCGTGCTCTCGCCTGATGTGCGGATCAATTCCTATGCTGAGGTCGACTCCAGCATCCTGTTTTCTCATGTCGACGTGGGACGCCGCTGCCGCATTCGCAAGGCGATTATCGATCGCGATGTGCATATTCCCGAAGGGACAGTCATTGGTTTCGATATCGAAGCCGACCGCCAGAAATACCACGTTACAGATTCGGGCATTACCGTGGTGACCCGCGACTATTCACTGTTCGAAAATCCGGTAGCGGTGGATTTCTTCACGTCAGAATGAGACGCAGCAGCCTGGCTGCAAATTGTGCGGACAGGCTGGGCCGTACTCGGACCGTCCTACTCTGTCAGCACTTTCCCTTTTACCGCCAGCGCCCCCACGCACCAAAGGAGTGCGTCCTCAACATGCCGTCGAAGAGAATCGTTGGTGAAAATCCTTCTCAGGTCGGCCCTTTCTGTCAGGCGGGCAGCAAGCTCGGTCAAAATGCTCTGATAGCGTTCGGGCATGTGCAGCTGTGAGGCGCGCACCAGATCGTCCAATATCAGCAGACAATCAAGAATGACTCCGTCCGGGTCCGCATTCTGCGAGTTGACCAGATACAGGGCTTCGGCCAGATCGCAAAAGGTTTCAATCTCTTGCGGCACAGGTCCCAACCGAGAGAGGCTCTCATCCAGGGTAAGCGCCTTTTCTGCAAGGTCGGGCCGAGTGAAGAAGATGATGCGTCCCGCCGCCACCGGCGGCCTCTCGTTTTGGCCGCCGACCACCAGCAGGGTGTAGAGCTGGGGACCGTCGTGGCTGGCATCCACGCGAAACCCAACCAGCATGAGTTCCTCTTTCTCCTGGGGACGTTGCGGATGGAGGATGTGAAATTCGGGCATGCGGGAATGCTATCAGTTCTTCTTCCCAACCTCCTGCAGCTTGGCTGACGGCTGGGCCCCAGACACGCCTGGCGCAATCTGCGCGGACCCCCGAGCAACTCGGAGTGGCAATGATCTTCGGCATTATGCAATGTTTCCGTCCGGGAAGCACAGCCTTTTTCCCCTCCGCCACCCGCTGGGGCAGTTTATAATCGCCCCTAAATCAGCTTCTCACCGACATTTGAGGGAAACATGAACTGCAAGCGTTTCGTGCTATTCGCTCTACTACCGCTTTTGGCAACCCCGGTGATTTCAGCGCAAACCTTTCGCGGAACGGTACTTGGCACGGTCACCGACGTTTCAGGCGCGCGGGTGTCCGGCGCATCGGTGAAGGTTCACAACGTCGCGACGGGGTTAGAGCGCACGACGCAAACCAGTGGCGACGGCAGCTATAGTGTTCCCGAGCTGCCAATCGGCAGCTATACGGTTACTGTCTCTCAAAGCGGCTTCCAGACCTCGGTGACCAACAACGTGGTGGTGGATGTGGCCACGGAGCGCCGCGTTGATGCTGTGCTTAAGGCCGGACAAGTGACGGAAGAGGTTGAGGTTTCAGGCGAACAGCTGCCGCAGGTGGACACCACGACTGCCGAATTGGGTGGCACACTGACCGCGCAAGCCATCGCAAATATTCCGGTGAACGGCCGAGATTATACGAAGTTGATCTATCTGAACCCCGGTGTTTCCGGCTCCCCTGACCAGATCAGTGATTCGCCGGGATCGTTCGGGGAGTTCTCCATGAACGGCTCGCGCGGACGGTCCAACAACTATCTGCTGGACGGCACCGACATGAACGACGGATTTCGCAATGATCCGGCGATTAACGAAGCCGGCGTATTCGGCGATCCGGCGACCATCCTGCCGATCGATGCGGTTGGCGAATTGCGGGTGCTTTCCAACTATGAAGCCGAATACGGCCGCAACAGCGGAGCCATCGTCAACATCGTAACCAAGAGCGGCACCAACCAGCTGCATGGTTCGGCGCTGGAGTACTACCGCAGTGGTGCCCTGGGTGCGCGCAACTACTTCAATATCAATAGCCAGCCTAAGAATCCGTTCACCAACAACCAGTTCGGTGGCTCGCTGGGCGGGCCTATCGTGAAAGACAAGGTTTTCTTCTTCGCCGATTATGAGGGGCAGCGCGAGGCGGGAGCACAGGCGGGCCTGAGTTGTGTGCCCGATGCGGCTGCCATCGCAGCCGCCAAGGCGCAAGCCGCTGCAAACGGAGTTGCACTCAGCCCAACCATGTTGAATCTCCTCGCTCGCAATCCCTGGCCGGCGCCCGATATCCCTGGAGCGACAGCGAATCTCGATGGCACCTGTAATCCAGGGAGTCCTGGTGGTCCAGCCGATAACCTGGCAACTTCCACTCGCTTCTTCAATAACGTAGACAGTGTCATTGGCAAGATCGATTACAACCCAAACGCCAGCAACATGATCACCGGCCGATATTACTTCGGCAACAGCCACCAGAGCTTCCCCTTCGCGCAATTGGCCGGCGGTCTGCTGCCTGGTTTCAACACCCTCACCCCCACGCGTGTGCAGCTAGTGTCTCTGTCGTACGTGAAGGTGGTGAACTCCGATCAGGTCAATGAAGCTCGCCTCGGTTGGAACCGCTTTGCTGAAGGATTCTTTCCGGAAGATGGCAACTTCAACCCCGCATCTATCGGCCTGGACACCGGGGTGAGTTCCTTTAACTACGGACTTCCCAAGATTTCCGTTGGCAGCTTCTCCGTCATTGGCGCAACCGCCAGCGTGCCTCGCCAGCGCGTGGATACCAACTGGCACTTCATTGACAACTATTCCTGGAAACTCGGCCGCCACGATCTCAAGTTCGGGTTTGAATTCCGGCGTACCAGCATCACTATTACGCAGAATAACAACTTTCGTGGCAAGCTCAGCTTCACGGACCTCACCAGCTTCCTCGAGGGCTTTGCCTCCAGCGGAAGCCAGGCAGCAGGCTACACGCCACGTCACGAGTTCGAGAACAATGAGGGTTTGTACGTCCAGGACAGCTTTCGTGTGACCGCGCAACTGACGCTGAACTTTGGACTGCGCTGGGACTACTTCGGCGTGCCCGGGGAGAAGAATAACCTGTTCTACCAGCTCAGCCCGGCAAACGGAGGCACGCTGGTACAGGTGGGGGCTCATGGCGGACCGTCCAGCCTGTACGACAAGGACTACCAGAACTTCGCTCCTCGTGTCGCTTTCGCTTACGACCTGAACGGTAAGGGGACTACCGTTGTTCGGGGCGGATACGGGATATTCTACGACGCCTTCTCCCAGGATATCTTCCTCGGACACCTCCCTTTTAACTGCGTGTTCTGTCCTGGTCCTGCGTTCGTGGGAATCGGAACCGCTCCCATCACATTTGCCAGCGCGACAACGTCGCAGATCTTGCCGGGCGTGCCGGTATTCACCGGATCTGCTCCACTGGGTGACTACTTCGGAGTAAACCCCAACATTCGCACCCCATATGTGCAGAACTGGAACCTGAACATCCAGCGGCAGATTGGAAGCAAAGCTGTAGCTCAGATTGCCTATGTGGGCGCGAAGGGCACCAAGCTGTTCGCCTTCCGCGATATTAACCAGCCGAGCCAGGCAGCAATCACTGCGGCGGATATCGCAGCCTGCACTGGCGGATCCACCTTCCCCAACTGTCCGATTCCCAGCTACGGCGTTCCACGAACGGCGTATCCGAATTTCTTTTATGTGAACCAGGAGGAGGCTTCGGCCACGTCCAACTACAACGCGCTTCAGTTGAGTCTGCGCGCGAACTCATGGCATGGGTTGTCGAGCCAGGCCAATTTCGTCTGGTCGCACTCGCTTGACAATGCCAGTGACCTGGAAGACTTCATCCCCAATGCCGCCCAGCCCAACAACAGTCTGAACGCGGCAGCTGAATACGGTGATTCCAATTTCGATATTCGCCGCCGGTTCACCTGGAACTTCACCTACATGTTTCCCACGTTCGCTGGATCCTATAGCCGCTTGAAGAACGGTTGGGGGTTTGACGGCGTGCTTAACCTGCAGGACGGGCAGCCATTCAACTTCAACTACAACTTCGAAGGCGACTATTCCGGCGCGGGCGAGGGCTTCGATCGCCCCGATCAGGTTGGCCCGGTCATCTACGGCAGCACACCCGCGAACTTCATCAACCTGAGTTCGTTTGCCGTTCCATGTACTTTCGGCAATACCACGAACGACGGCACGAATGACCAAAGCAACTGCTTGTCCGGGAGTCGCCATTTCGGCGACCTGCGCCGCACCTCCCTGCGCGGGCCCTCATTTAAGGAATTCAACTTTTCCGTGTTCAAGAACACACCGATTACCGAGCGCGTGAACCTCGAACTCCGCGCAGAGTTCTTCAACATCTTCAACCATCCCAACTTCGCGAATCCGCTGCTGCCGAACTTTATCGCCGATCCGGCAGTCAACGGCATTGACCCGGTTACAGGACGCGGCGTTGGTTACTACAGCTTGACGGCGACCGGCGATGTGGGAATCGGAAACCCGTTCCTCGGCGGTGGCGGACCGCGTGGCATTCAATTCGCGGCGAAGTTTACGTTCTAGGTTGCCCGTATTCCACAAGCCCTCGTTTGGAGAAAAGGGCGTTTCAGGCCTGCCCGAAGAGGGCAGACGAGCAAGCTGCAAGTTGTTGAATCTCTAAACTTTTGCAGACGATACGAAGAACCAAAGCGAAGAAGGCCGATTCCCTAATCCGGTTTTGGGGATGCCCGACTGAAGTGATTGACAGCCTTCTGCAACGACGCTTCGTCTTCCACGTTGACGCAGATGCGCGACCGATCGATTTGTCGCATCAGTCCGCAAAGGACTTTGCCCGGTCCAACCTCCACGAAGTCTTTCACTCCCAGCGCGCTCAGGGCGCGCATCGACTTGTCCCAGTGCACCGTGCCGGTAACCTGGCGGATAAGCGCGTCACGACTCTGCTCGGCTGTGGTGACCGGCGCAGCATCGACGTTGCACATCACTGGTACCTCAGGTGTGTGGAAGTGCAGGGCCTTAAGGTCAGCCGCTAGCCGGTCCTGTGCCGGTTGCATGTGGGCGCAATGGAAGGGAGCACTGACGGGCAGCATGATGGCGCGCTTGGCGCCGTGGTGCTTGGCCAGCTCCGCCGCTCGTTCCACCGCGCCTTTCGACCCGGAGATCACGGTCTGATCAGGTGAGTTGAGATTGGCGGCCTGACAGACCTCTCCCTGGGCGGCCTCGTCGCACATCGACTGCACCTTCTCTGTAGGCATGCCGAGGACGGCGGCCATCGCACCAATGCCCACGGGAACCGCCTCTTGCATGTATTTCCCACGATTACGTACGGTGCGAACAGCATCAGCGAAAGACAGCGTACCCGCTGCGACGTGCGCGGAGTATTCACCAAGGCTGTGTCCTGCGACGTACGACGGGTTGATTCCCTTCGATTGCGCGACGCGGAACGCGGCAACAGAAACGGTCAGGATGGCGGGCTGTGTAATCTCGGTCAGCTTCAGTTGGTCCTCTGGACCATCGAAGCAGAGCAGGGATAGCTTGTAACCGAGGGCGGCATCGGCCTCATCGAAGGTCTCGCGTGCTACCGGATATAGGGCTGCGAGATCCTCGCCCATGCCGACGGATTGTGAACCCTGTCCGGGAAACAGAAATGCGATGGGGGATGAGTGAGCGGTCAATAGGCTCCTCTCATTGCCGAGAATGTGGAATCTACGGCGCAGCCGGTGAACACTGCACTATGCCAACCGGCTGCCAAGGGTTCCAGCCGGTTCCACTGACTTCTCATGGTTGGTCTGATTGCTCAGGTTCTTGCTGGCAGCGGCGATGCGCTCCTCGATAACCCGGTTCATCCTGCTGTTAGCGAACTCCATGGCCACGCGGATAGCGTTCTTGATGGCGTTGGCGTTCGAGGAGCCATGGCTGATGATGCATACACCCTTGATGCCCAGCAGCGGCGCGCCACCGTACTCGGAGTAGTCGAGGCGCTTCTTGAAATCGGCGAAAGCTCGACGCGAGAGCAGGAAGCCAACCTGGCTGGTAATGGTAGCCTGCAAGGATTGCTTGAGCAGGAAACGCACCGTCTCCACCATGCCCTCCGAGATCTTCAGGGCCACATTGCCAACGAAACCGTCGCACACCAGCACATCTGCCTTACCGTTGTAGAGGTCCCGGCCCTCGACATTGCCTACGAAGTTCATGGGCAGTTCCTTGATCAGCTTGTAGGCCTCGCGGGTCAGATCGTTGCCCTTGCTCTCTTCTTCGCCAATGGATAGCACACCCACGCGTGGGGTGTCGGCGGTAGGGAACCGTCCCGCGAAAATCGTGCGAAAGTAGACGTCGCCCATGATGGCGAACTGTTGCAGATTTTGTGGTTTGGAATCGACATTGGCGCCGACATCGATCAGGATGGTTGCGGTGCCTTGCGCCGTGGGGAAGACCGCAGCCAGGGCGGGGCGATCAACGCCGGGCAGCGCACCCAATACCATCTTGGCGGTAGCCATAGCGGCGCCGGTGTTGCCGGCGGTGACGAAGCCGGCGGCGCGGCCATCACGCACCAGACGGAGCCCCACCCGCATCGACGAGTCGCGCTTGGCACGGACCGCCTGCGCTGCCTTCTCGTGCATGCCGATCACTTCACTGGCGGGAACAATGTGGATGGGGCGGCGCCGCCAGCTAGGGTGCGCGTCCAACTCGGCCTGAATCACACTCTCTTTTCCGACCAGCGCGATCTCGACATCATAGTGACGGGTAGCAAGGATCGCGCCTTCCACCTCCGGTTTAGGCGCGCGGTCAGCCCCCATGGCGTCAACGGCAATCGTGGTTGGCATGCTTGCCTATCGGTCCAATTTGAATACTACTGGGGAACCACTGCGGGTTCAACTGTGTGCCGGGGACGCTGGTACCGGGTCAGTACAGGCTGATGGTGCACTGGAAGCCAAGAAGCGACAATCCAGCCCAGGAGCATCTCGAACTCATTCTCCAGTCAAGATCCTGGCTTCAGCTCGATCGTGCCTTAACTCGTGGCCTCTTCGATCTCGATGACTTCGCGGCCCTTGTAATAACCGCACTTGGGGCAGGCGCGATGCGGCATCTTGCGCTCGTGGCAGTTGGGGCATTCGGAGAGCGACTGGGCTTTTAAATGATCGTGGGAGCGGCGCTTGGAGGTGCGGGCTTTGGAGTGTCGCCGTTTCGGATTAGGCATGAGATCCTCGCAATGAAAGATCGCGCGGACTGACCGGCGACCGGAACTTCAGCTTTGCAGCTTCTTTTTAATTTCGCTCAGCGCTTCCCAGCGCGGATCGCTGGGATGCTGCTCACAATCGCACATCTCCACATTGCGGTTGCGGCCGCATTGCGGGCACAAACCCCGGCAGTCTTCGCGGCAGAGCATCTTCAGCGGGGTAGCCAGCAGAACCTGCTCCCGCAACGCATCTTCCAGCAGAAGACCTTCACCGTCGTAATAGCCAATTTCGGTGTCGGCCTCGCTGATCGCCACTTCATCGGCGATGCGGTCGACACCGAGTGGCCGATAGAGCAAGTCGAACCCTCGTTCCAGGTGATGACGGACAGGGTCGAGGCAGCGAGCACAATTCGTCTCTACGTCGCCCCTCAGGCTGCCCAGCAGGCGGATGTCTTCGACGTTGTTCCGATGGCCGCGGTGCTCTACTACCAGCTCCGCGCGACCGTCAGCATGCAACGGCCCCACTTGGCGCAGGTCGAAACCGAGCTCGATGGCTCCAGGCTGAAAGTCTTCATTGAACTCCAGCTTGCGGAGTTCCAGTTCCGGAACACGAATCAGCATACCAGTACCGGCCTCGAGCCCGCAGACACACGCCCAAACAGCCCACGAGTCCGGTAACAAACCGGGTCTGGAAGGCCAAGCTCCTGTATGGAAACTGTGGCAGGTACAGACGGGCAGGGTCTCGCTTACGGCGAAATTCAAGCATAAAGGGCCGCGCGGGTAGTGTCAAGGTAGCTGTCGCGCCATGCAAAATGTAACCCGAGGGGAGGCCGTCGAGACACTTAGTGATGTAACCCGACTCTGTCAGAACATTCCAGGAGAAGGGAGTTAGGACACAAGGCAAGATGGGAGTGCTTGCGGGAGGTTTATGCACCGCAAGGCCGACCGCCAGAGCCGACAAGCCATGCTCACCGAATTCGGTTTGAGCACGGGGCACAACCGAAATGTGCGATTCGCCTGTTAAGCGGACCACTGGCAGAAGTAGGCTACCATGGCTGCCACGAGTGTGCATTGATAAAAGGGTCGGACTCCGACTTTCCAGCACCCACCCCGGCTTCCGGGAGAGGGCCACTGCGATGTCCTCCCGTTTGCACATGCCTGGTACAGTTCTGCACGCTCATTGCATAAATCCAATGTTATCAACCACCTGTGCGGTGGTCAGGGTCTGCACATGAGGTTCACCATCTTCCTGACTCGAGCCTTCCGCTGTGAGGCGCAAATTTTCGCAACAAGACAGTTGCAACTATTCGTGTGCATCTGTACGATGACGCAGCTACATGCGTGCAACTGCAATCACTTACCCGGCCCGCATTCAACGTTTTCGTCTCCCTCGCGTGTGCGCGGCCGTTGTCGGCTCCGATCCGGCCCAAATGATCGAACGTGCGGAGTCTTTGGTTCGAGATAATCTCTTCATAGAGTTCAGGTTAGACTATCTATCCCAGCCTGCAACCGCACTTCCCAGGCTGAAACACTTCCTCGATGTTCACCCTGAGGTAATGGTGGTTGCTACCTGCCGTCGGGTCGCCAATGGAGGTAAGTTCAAGGGATCGGTATCGGCAGAAGTGGATGTTCTGACGAAGGCAGCCAGCCTTGGCTTCCAACTGGTTGACTTGGAATTCCAGAGTGCCAACGCCATGAAGGTTGCCGATCTGGTGGAGCTGCGCAACCGGGTTGGCGTCATTCTTTCCTACCACGACTTCAAGGCGACCAAGAAACTGCAAGAGCAGTTTGCTGCCATGCAAAAGTATCCGGCGGACTTTTACAAGCTGGTGTCAACGGCCAATAATCTCTACGACAACGTGGTGATGATGAAGTTTCTTGAAACTCACTCCGGCAAGCACGACATGGTCGGTCTTTGTATGGGCGAGCCGGGAATCATCAGCCGGGTCCTGGGGGTGCGTGCTGGAAGCATCTTCACCTTTGCGGCCGGCACTCGCGGCCAAGAGACTGCTCCAGGGCAGGTTACGGCCAGTGAGTTGCGCGACACCTATCGCATTGAGGCGGTGGATGCGGCCACACAAGTCTACGGCGTCGTCGGCGACCCGGTCGGGCACTCGCTTTCGCCCATCATGATGAATGCGGCTTTCCGTCGCGAGTCAGTGAACGCCGTCCACCTCGCACTGCATGCCAAAAGCCTGAAAGATCTGCTGGCATGTGTGCAGGACATTCCCATACGGGGCCTCAGCGTCACGATGCCGTACAAGGAAGATATCGTCGAAGCACTCTCCAACTCCGACGCGCTCACGCGCCAGGTCGGCGCCTGCAATACCGTGGTGCGAGGGCAGGATGGCAAGCTGTACGGATTTAATACCGACGTGGCCGGAATAGTCGTGCCATTAGAGCAGCGGATCAATCTGGCCGGGGCACGGGTCCTGCTGGTGGGCGCCGGCGGAGTGGCCCGTGCTGCTGCTTTCGGTTTGAGGGCGCGGGGTGCGGAGGTCTTTATCGTGAACCGCACTCCGGAACGCGCGCTGGCACTGGCACGAGCAGCCAAGGCGAAGACCATGAAGCGGGCCGAGCTGGTGAAGCAGCAGTTCGACGCAATCATCAATGCGACGCCGTTGGGAATGGGGAACAACCGGCAATCGCCGCTGGAAGAGCGAGAACTGAACACCAAGTACGTCTTCGATCTGGTGTACACGCCGCCTGAAACCAAGCTGATGGCGATGGCTCGTGGCAAAGGAGCGCAAGTCATCTCCGGGCTGGAGATGTTCGTGCAGCAAGGCGCGCGGCAGTTCGAGATCTGGACCGGTAAGCCTGCGCCTGTAGCGGAGATGGCGTACGTCGTAACCAAGGCATTGGAGCGCCGCGCAGCAGAAACAGTCGAGGAGCCTCCAGCGAAACCTGCAGCAAAAACCAACCGTACAAACCATGACCATGCCAAAGACGATGGATCCAAGCGGTCGGTTAAAGCGGTGAGCCGCCCTGCGACAAAAAAGGCTGTCAAGAAACTCACCAGAAAGTAATCACGGTGGGTGGCAATCAATTTTGGGTTCACGCAAGCGTCCGCCAAGAGATAATCGCGGCACGAAAACGGCGTGAGGGTGCGCTCATGAACTTCATTTCCAATGGACTCTTCGCAATTCACGTCACCAACCTCGACTTGGCTCGAGCGTTCTATCGCGACGACCTGGGCTTTCGACTCATCAAGGATGGTGACCAGCAGCTGGTTTTCGAGACGGGACGGTTCCGCTTATATGTGAACAGGGATGATCGGGAAATGGCCTTCGTTCCCGCACTGGAAGTGGACGATTACGAGGTTGCAAAAGCTTTCCTGAGGCGTGCCGGCTGCGAGATTCTTCGCGAATGGCCGCAGGACAAGGCACTTTATTTCAGGGACCCGCTGGGGCAGATCATCGATATTAAGGAGGTCAAGTAATGAACCGAGTGAGCCGATCAGCGTGGACTCTTTGCACCTCTCTTGCGATCCCGGAAATTTGCTGAAACGCACGAACATGCGGAGGCCCAGGCAGCCTCGAGATATCGGGCCGGTGATTCGCCTCCAGACCATTGCGCGGAACCACAACCCCAATTTGCCGTTCGGAGCGTGCGGCAATTTGTGTCTGGGTCAGTTGGCTGCGGCGCAGTTCCGCAGCAGGCAGCCGCCTTTATCGGTGACCGCCAAGGAAAAAGCTTAGAATCCAGCACTTGCCGGTTGCGTGTAGCCGGTTACAGGCTTAGGATAGATGTGTAGAGAGTGGTTGCCTCTCTGCAAGACCAAAGCCTGACCTTTAAGTAGCCCCACGTGCGAAGTCAGTAACACCTCATGCGCAGCTGGTAGAGACTGTGTGTGTGAGTACTCCTAGGAGAGACTGAGATGGCGTGGTATGCGTACTGCATTACCGAGCAACAGGGCCTGCAAAACGGCACCCGGGCTCGGCGCCCTTTCGTAATTGACAACCTTCGTGGTGTGAATGACGCCACGGTGTTCGCTTATCCCAGCGGAGAATTCGCGGTCATTGTCAGCGAACTTTCTCCCACTTCCAGTCTCAACCAGGAAGCGATCATGGCGCATGCTCGTGTCGTCAGCGAGTGCTTCCGTACCATGACCGTCTTGCCCATCCGTTTTGGCACCATCTTTGACTCCGATGAAGCGTTGCGGCGGGCGGTTCGCACCAATCGTAAGACCTTCCTCGAAAGCGTGGCCCGCCTGCGCGGTAAGGCGGAAATGCATTTCAAGATCCAGCTCAATGATATAACCCTGGAGGAAGGGGGGCCTGAGCTGCCGAACAGCGCCGGTGAGGAGTATCTCCGTAAACTGCGTGAGCAAGCATCCCGTGAACGGGAACGCCAGACCAAAGCCCGCGCGCTATCCATGCAAGTGCACAAGTTGTTTGCCCCTCTGGAAGAAGACATTATCTGCAAGCGTACCGATACTGGCGGCATGATGATCGATTTTGCTCACCTGATTGACACGCAGTCTATTGCCAAGTACCAGAACCGCTACACAGCGGCGACGCGGCACTTCAAAGATTGCAAGGTGAGCATCACTGGGCCCTGGCCTCCGTATCACTTTATGCCGGGCAAACTCCGCACGGTTTCCGGTGGAAATAACAACGCAGCGTAAGATCAGCTACGCGCTTAGCCAACGCCGCGGGCAGGCGGCACAGGCTGAGGCGCAAACCAGGTTTGGAGCGAAGGCGGCCTATGGCCGCTTTTGCATTTACTATTGAATCTTATCCGTCAGTGGATCGCCCCACGACTCGCGCCAGATTCCGAAGGTTTCCTCGCAGGCGTCGCAATACCATTCTGGGCTGTCGGGGCGGATGCAGCGTCCTCCGAGGACGAAGCCGTCGCGCTCTGCCTCGGCAGACTGCCCCGATGGCAGAATACCGTAGGCAATCTTTTTGACATCTTCGTTGCTGTTGCATCGAGGGCAGGTTGGTGCAGCGCGGTGCTTCATGGCCAGATACCTCTACTCGTCCTTACCGCACGGCCGAAGTGGTCAACGACCTTTTTCCCGGTCTTTGCCAGCCCATTGTACCCGGCACGCGTAAACAAACGAAGAAGTTTTATCCACCCTTAAAGCTTCGCCACGAGATGAAACAGCGGAGCGGAGCACACCACTCCTTCGCAGCAGAATCCATCAAACCGAGCCGCTGAACAAGAAGAGGAATAGATAGGCTGGTTTCGCTTCGGGACTGTGACGAGGCGCAATAAAAATCGGCGCGGGTCATCATCTCCGCGCCGGGAAACTCTTAGTCCGAATCGATTGTCTACAGATAGCCGCCCGTTTTCTCAACGCCCTTGGCAGCATTTTTCGAGTTCATGGAATTTTGGATCGCATGAATCGCGGTGCGCATGGCACTGCCGTACTGCACCTGCATCCGGTGCGACCACGACCGGGACAGTGCACATCCTGTGCCCTGAGCGCCAGCTGCAGCCTGCGAGGCCAGGTCGGCGCTCTGGAGCTGCGTTTCGGCCAGTTGTGCTGCGGCATCGTTGAGGCGGACCAGTTGCTCGGTCGTGAAGTCGACTCCGTACGAACCGCCTCCCGGCATTATGACGTCCGGAACCTGCAAGTGAATCTGCCTCGGGATGCCATCCGGGGGGCTGACCTTAATGACGACCGGACGAACGGAGATTGCAGCTGCTGCGATATCCTGCCGCATCCGCATCGCCTCCCGCCGTGCACGCTCGGCTTCGCGACGGGCCTGTGCGGCCTCGCGCAAAACCTGCTCGCGGGCACACTTGGCAGCTTCGGCATTCTGGCGCGCGATGAGGGCAGCGGCCTGTGCTTGATCACGCACCATGGGGAGGTTCATCTCTGCCAGCATCTGCGCCTCCTCGGGTTGGCTGGGGCGCAAATGCACGCGCACCTTGCCGATCATGCGCGGTGAATCAGCAAAACGCTGCATCACTGCGCTATAGCCTCGGCAAGCGAGCGTTTTCAGCTCCCCATTGCGCAGGCCGCGTGAGAATACGGCGAAGGTTGCCACGATTGCCAAGGTAGCTGCCAGATATCTGCGGTCCATCTGCCCCTCCTCGCATGGTAAAGACGCGAGAACGAAAGGATTGTTAGGCCACTTGTGCTGCTTTGGGCATCATTTCTACAACATCAACCACTGCTTACTACATTTGGATTGCCATACCATCTCAACCCGCAAGCGTCTGTAAACAAACCAGATGAAGCCAAACGATGAACATCGTGTTAAAAGCTGTCCGTCCACAATCCGAATCTTTCGTCCGAAAGCGAACACCCGGCGAAGCTCGGCACCAACCTGCGTCGTCGTGAGGACTGATTGAGCACCAGTCCAGAATGGCGCCTGTCTTACCACGCTTACGAGCATGAGAACCTGAAAGTTCCTGCAGTGTGCGGTAAAAAACATGCAGATCGGCCCGCTTGGCTGGCAAGTGGTCACGCTTGACAGCATCGCTGTAGCGTTGTCGCGAGGGTAGCAGGGGTTTGGGCCTCCTCCCGCCAGTGCTACCTTGTTTCCCATGTCCGCCGACGATATCAAACGTATCCTGCAACTGAAGCCACTTGAAATGGAGGGCGGATTTTTCCGCGAGACCTATCGGTCGCATTGGACCTTTTCCGGAGGCCTTTCCTCTCCCTATCACGGTTCGCGGTCAGTCGGGACTGCGATCTATTACATGATCACGCCCCAGACGTTCTCCCGATTGCATCGCTTGCCGGGAACGGAGATCTTCCACTTCTATCTCGGCGATCCAGCAGTGATGTTGCAGTTGCTGCCCGACGGCAGCTCGCGGACGCTGACCCTGGGGACCGACCTTGCTCACGGTCAACAGCCGCAGATCGTGGTGAGCGGGGGCATTTGGCAGGGATGCAAACTTGCACCCCGAGGCGAGTTTGCGCTGCTGGGAACGACGATGTCTCCGGGGTTCGACTATGCCGACTACGAGAACGGCGAGCGTGCGCAGCTGATCGCCCAGTATCCGGGCGCGGCGGAGTTGATTCGTGAATACGCAAAATGATGCTTTTCGCTTCCGGTTCCTGTCCTCGTCGATGTTTGGGACGAAAACGCGCGTTCGAACCCAGGACTGGTAATGCGAAGCAAGGGGACAGTGTCGCGAGAATGCCGCGACGCAGCGGCCTTACCCACAGATCCCCAGGCTCCAGATCAGCTGCGATCAGCTTGCCACCGCCACGCTTCCCCTACCACGCGAGCTCCCCCGGCACTTCTGCCGCCCTTGGCTAACACAAACTCTCGCAGCATTGCAGCTGGCGATTCCCAGACTGCCAGGTTTTCCTTAAAGAGAGTCGGCATTCAAACAACAGCGGCGACTCTTGCGAGAGCCGCCGCTGTAGCTGAAAACTCTCTTGGGGATTTACTTCTTCAACGAACGAATGTACTTCACCAGGTCGCTGACCTGGGCGTCACTGAGACCCTTTGCCTTAAAGCCCGGCATCTTGCCCTTGCCGTCGGTGATGACAGCGGTCAAATCGGCGTCCGACATACCCTGCACGTCTGCGCCACCCAGCGGCTTTAAGCCCATGGACTTGGCCATACCCTCGCTGGGTACGCCATTGGGACCATGACAGGCCTGGCACTTCGCCTTGTAGTCGGCTGCGGCATCCGCAAACGCGAGCGAGGGAACCATCAAAGCGGCGATCAACCCGCACAGTACAATGAGTTTTAGGACTCTCTTCATGTTGCTTTATCTCCTTCACTGCCCACGGTCGTGGGGCGCGAAATAAACAAAACCGCCGTCATTCACCCGGCGTAGGTAATTTACTCCTTCGAGCAGCATTTCCAATGACTTTTGTGGGAGAAGCGAGGGAAAAAACACGTTCAGGGCGTGATATGCCGCAAATGGAAACTATATCGGCCCCTGATCACCATCTTTCGTTTCGGCATAACCAGCTTCGTCTCAAGCACTTCAGATTCTTCGAGAGGCCACCCGTAAGTTTGGCCCTCGCAGTGCTCTTACCTCTGCTAGGCAGTTGGCAGGAGAGCGGTCTTGGAGCCCACGTTAGCGGTTATCGGCCTGAACTTCCGTACCTCGCCGGTCGCCACTCGCGAGCGCTTCTGGATCAGTGAGCCTCGCCGCGACGAGGCCATGCTCCAACTGGTGAGTTCCGAGGGCATCGACGAAGTCATTGTGCTCGCCACCTGTAACCGCACCGAATTCATCCTCTGGGCCAACGATGTACCGATCGCCGCCAACTCGGTCCTGCGTTTTCTTACCCATGAGTACGGGCTCAAGCTCTGCGAGTGGTCCCATTTCTACAGGCTGATGGACGACGCGGCCTTGACGCATATCTTCCGTGTCGTCTCGAGCCTGGACTCGATGGTGCTGGGGGAACCCGAGATCACGGGCCAGGTGAAGGAAGCCTGGTCACAGGGACAGAAAGCAGGCACCACCGGACGTTTTCTTGACGCCGTCATGCAGAAAGCCATGACCGTTTCGATGAGGGTTCGCACCGATACGGCAATTGGCAGCGGCGCAGTGTCGGTTCCGTACGCTTCTGTGCAGCTCTTGAAAGAGGTGTTGGGCGAGCTTAGTGGCCGTGAGGTGCTGCTGATCGGCGCGGGAAAGATGAGCGAGCTCGCCGCGCGTTATCTGATGAACGCCGGCGCCCGCCATATGAAGGTCATCAATCGCACGTTCGCCAACGCCGAAGTGCTGGCGTGCAAATTCAAGGCCACGGCGGTGCCTTACCAGGATTACCTCGAACATCTCAAGACGGCTGACGTGGTGGTCAGTTCGACCGCGTGTCCGCATTTTGTGGTGACCCGGCGCGACGCAGAAGACGTGGCGCACGCGCGCGAACGGAGGCCGATGGTGATGATCGACCTCGCTGTGCCCCGTGACATCGAGCCGGGCGTCCGCGATATCGAAGGCATTCACCTGTTTGATATGGACGACCTGGAGCAGGTGGTACAGCAGAACACCCGCGAGCAGCTGGTGGCCGCCGAAGGCGCGGAGAAGATCGTAGGGGCGGAGGTGGGGGGCTTTCGTCGCAAGCTGATGGCCGAGCGAGTGGTGCCGACCATCGTTGCCCTGCGCTTGCGCCTGGAAGAGGTTTGCCGGCAGGAATTGGAGACCCTTCGCCAGGAATTTGGACCGTTCACCGAAGACCAGAACCAGGTATTAACCGCACTCACGGCCCATATTACACAACGGATTGCTGGTTCTCTGGCTCGTGAACTGAAGGAACTACCAGAAAGGAACGAACAGGACGTGCTGGCCTCCGCCCTCACGCGCCTGTTCCACCTGGAACAGCCCGAAATGGCTGCCGCCGGCACCAAGAACTGAGGCACAAAAAAGGACTGTAAAGGAGTACACCATGTCCCAATCTGCGCAAAACAAGAACAACAACAACCTGAGCTTTACCAATGTGCAGGCATATTCACTGGCGGTGATCACCCTCATGATTGGAATTGCTGCCGGCTATTTCGCCCGCGGCTCAGCCCAGCCTTCCGCCCTTCCGGCTCAGGCCGTACAAGGAGCGTCAACGCAGGCTGCATCGGGTGCCGGCATGGGTCCGGCGCAGTTGCCCGGTATCGGGGCGACATCCCAGCAGGAGAGCCTGTCGCCCGACGCCGTCGCCAAGGCTGCCGAGCCCCTATTGGCGGAGCTAAAGAACAGTCCCAACAACTTCGACATACTCGCCAAGCTGGGTAATCTCTACTACGACAGCAAGATGTTTCCCGAGGCTATCGAGTATTACCAGAAGGCGCTCCAGATCCAGCCTGGAAACCCGGATGTTCGTACCGACATGGGCACCGCCTATTGGTACACCGGCGAGCCCGACAAGGCGATCGAAAATTTCAAGAAGTCCCTGGTGGTGAGGCCGAACCACCCGGGCACGCTGTTCAACCTGGGCATTGTGACCTGGCAAGGCAAGAAAGATCCAAAGGGCGCGATCGTCTTCTGGGAGAAGCTGCTCGCGACCAATCCAAACTATGAACAGAAAGACCAAGTGCAGATGTTGATTGAGCGCGCGAAGATGCACCAGTCTGGCGATGCCAAAGGCTAGTGGCGTATAGCGAGAGCATCCCAGCACTCGCATTCGCAGTACGCTCGCCCCGGGACGAGACGGCGCAGATCTCTTCCCGGGTTTTTTGCCTTTTACCACCAAGGCAGTGACGATGTGGAGACAACAGCACGAGAATACCCAACGCACAGCCGTTCGAGCCAAGCGATATTCAAGCCGATGACAATCGCTGGTCTCGGCGCAGTGTGACAGGGCGATTGAGTAACAACATTCCGCATCCTCGGCGGCTTGGTGGTGAGTGAGTGCTCTTCGCTAGGAGTGCTTCGGCATGCTCGCCATGGCTTCGTCCTGGGCCTTCTTCATCTCCTCTGGCGTCAGATCCTTGATGTGCTGCGCGATCGACCAGCGGTGTCCGAAGGGATCCTGAACCTGTCCATAACGGTCGCCCCAGAACTGATCCTGAAGGGGCATCACTACCGTCGCTCCAGCGTCCAAGGCGTTCTTCCAGACCTTATTCGCGTCAGGGACGTAGAGGTTGAGCCGGACACAGGTGTCTGCATTGGTCGAGGTCGGAGAAAGTACGTGGAAATCAGGGAACTCGTCGTTCAACATCAGGATGGAATCGCCGATCTTGACGGTGGCGTGCATCACTCCGCCGTCTGGACCCTCGGCGATATGCGGATCCTGGGCACCGAATGCTTTCTTGTAAAACTCGATCGCCTTCCTCGAGTCCTTTACGACAATGTGGGCGGTGATGGTATGAAAACCGTTAGGGATCGGATTGACAGAGCCGCTCATAAGTTCTCCTTTGTTGAGTAGTTACAACTGCCTTGAGAAGACTAGACGTTCTTGGAATCGCAGGCGCGTTTGGCTATCTTAGCGCACTGCCATAAGTCGAGAGCCCCCCTGAGCCGGATTGAGTGACCAAATCCACCCGGGATCAGCTGAATCGCTATCGAGTCGTGGCTGTCGGCAATCTGCGCCTGGGGCGCCTTACGTAAGTGGTCGGAATCAACCCTGATGAACCGGGAGCGAAGCAGCCACGTTAACCAGCGCTCCTTCAACCTATCGCCGGTCGCTCTACACCGCGGGCCAGTGCGTGGTTTCATCACCGCTTTGCGTGATATGGCTCACTTTGAGCCCCACCGGCACCTGCGGCTTAGGAGTGAAATCTAATGTCAGCAACATGTTAGCGATGAGGCGGTTTGGTTTCCCGCGTGCTTTCTACTGTGGCGGAGGAGCCAAAATTCTATGGCTTTCGACATTCGATCGATACCAAAACGGATTTACAAAACGCTCTCCAATCTGCGCACCGGAATTGTCCTTCTCATCCTGACCGTAACTGCCGCCGCCCTTGGCACCTTCATCCTGCAACGGCCTGCAACCGATGCAGACAAGCTGGCCCAAGCCTACTCGCCGGCAATGTTGAGGGTGTTGGACCGACTGATGCTGACGGATGTTTTCCATGCCTGGTGGTTCACCACATTGCTGGCGCTGGTGAGCCTGAGCATCGTTTTCGTTTCTGTCGATCGTTTTCCCAACGCGTGGCGCTTTTATGCGCGTCCCTATCGCAAAACGGATTCGCACTTTCGCAGCGCGCTGCCCAACCGGGTTGAGTTGCCGATTCGCAATGCTGCGGAGGCTCTCCGAGCTGCGGAGCGCGCCATGGAGAAGCTGCATTGGCCGGTCCAGGAGATCACAGAGAACAGTGAGCTCTCACTGTACTCGGAGCGCAGCCGCTTCTCGGTGATGGCGGTGTACGTCATTCATGCCAGCCTGCTGCTGATCTTCCTGGGCGGCATCGTGGACAGTATCTGGGGCTACAAGGGTTTCCTGATGTTGCAGCGCGGCCAGCAGAGCAATGTCGTCCGCCTCGGCGACATGGGCAACAAGGAACCCAAGACGCTCCCTTTCACCCTGAAATGCTATTCGGCGGGTGAAGAAACGTACCCCGACGGCTCACCCAAGCGTTGGTGGTCGAAGCTCGCGGTGATACAAGACGGCCGCGAAGTAAAGACGCAGGAGATCGCGGTCAACGATCCATTGACTTACAAAGGCGTCCGATTCTACCAGGCCAGCTTCGGGCAGACGGGAAAGCTCGATGGGCTGAAGGTGCAGGCCACGCCCGATGGTGGTTCGGGCAGAGAGATCACCCTGGGGATGAATGAACCCTTCGATCTCGACGGCAACACTAGCGTCACCCTGGTGGAGTTCATTCCCGATTTTTTCATTCGCGATAACCAGGTGTTCAAGCGTTCGGACGATCCTCTGAATCCCGCCTTCCGTTTGCAGGTAGCCAACAAGGAAGGTGGCGAAAACGCCACGTTGTGGATTTTTCCCGCCTACAACGAAGTAGCCCAAGGTCAGAAGACGAACTACGCCTTCGCCTTTCGCGATATGCAGATGGGCTACTTCACGGGCCTGTCAGTTTCACGTGAGCCGGGGCAGTGGCTAGTGTGGTTGGGCGTAGTTTTGATGACGCTCGGCCTCGGAGTGGCCTTCTACCTGGTGCACATGCGGTTGTGGATCACCGCGATTCCCAATGCGAAGGGCAAGCTGGTGCTGTGGGTTGGAGGCCAGGCAAACAAGAATCGCGATCGTTTTGAGCAGAAATTCAGCGAACTGGTCGACGCCATTGGCAACGAACTGGATGTTCGAAGCAAGCCAGCGCCCCGCCCGGAGCAACCAGAACTAACCCTGGTCAGCGCCGGGTAGCGGCGCTTCCAGGCATCCCCGCCGGTATTGCACACGAGCGAACCGGGGAGGGCTGTAACAGCGTTCAGCGGGCGCGTGGGCGGGCTGGGTTGGAGGCGGTGGCAGCGGCGGTAAGAAAGAAAGCTGCAAGCAAGACGGAGGAATTCAGATGTCAACACGAGCGCGAGTGACTCAAATCGAAGAAACTTCGGTTCCCGCCGCCGGCAATGCGCTGCTGGTGCTGGTGGGGCTGGCGATGGTCTTCCTGCTGGTCGTCGCCCTGCTGGGCGCGGCCAAGGCGGGCGGCAACCTGTTTACCGAGAGCAATCTCCTGTATGTAGCACTGATCTTCTATGCCGGCGCGGGCGCACTTTACATGGGCTTCGGTGTCACCGGAGTTGGGCGTTACGTGAAGTACGCATCGGTCGCGACGGCGATCGGCTTGATTGCCAACACGCTGGCTGTGGGGCATCGTTGGTACTTGGCGGGCCGCCCTCCCTTCGCCAGCATCTACGAAATGCTGCTCAGCTTTGTTTGGACCGTCGCTGCGCTTACCTTGCTCACGGAGAAGAAATTCGGGGTGAAGATCATTGGCAGCATCACCATGCCGCTGGCGGTAGTGTGTGTCATCCTGATGCAACTGCTCGATTCCGAAGTGCGGCCGCTGGTGCCGGCGCTGCAATCCACCTGGCTGCACGTGCACGTCACGCTCGCCATGTTGAGCTATGCCGCCTGCGCCGTGAGCTTCGCGTTGGCCATGATGTTTCTGATCAAAGACAACCTCCAGACGGAAACATTTCTGGCCTGGACCAGCGGGCTCGTCAGCGCCGTCTATGTTGCCATCGTGGCAACGCGTTTCGAGAAACTGGGCGGGCTTTCTGTTACCGCGTGGAACGCGCAGACCAAGAGCGACATGTTCCTGGGCCGCGGTATGCGGCTGTTCGTAACTGTGCCTGACCTGGGCTGGCTCTTTGTGCTGGCCGGAATCGGAGCGATTGCTCCGCTGGCGCTCTACCTTGCCGCACGCTGGAAGAAAGACGACACACTGTTCGGCATTGCCAACAAAGCTGTGTTCATCAGCATTCTGTTGCAAGTGGTTGTGTTGGCTGCGTTTGTCCTTCGGGTGCGTGATGCCAGCTACCCCTCGCCGGATCAGGATGGGCTGTTTCCGACCTCGCTGGCCGCCAGTCCGTTCTTGCTCGGCGGCATGGTAACCGGTGTTTTCGCCTCCCTGTTGTACCTGATGTTGCTGTGGAGGCGTTCTGATCTGGAAGGCCTGCTGCCCTTCGCGAACACCCTCGATCGAGTGACCTACAAGACGATCTGCATCGCGTTTCCGTTGCTGACCGGCATGATCGCCGCCGGTGCCTACTGGGCCAATCGCACCTGGGGTTCGTATTGGAGCTGGGACCCGAAAGAGACCTGGGCCGCTATCACCTGGCTGATCTACGCGGGGTATCTGCACATGCGCATTGCCCGCGGATGGCGCGGACGTCGCGCGGCCTATTTCGCCATTCTCGGCTTCGGCGTCGTGATCTTCACCTTCCTCGGCGTAACGTATCTGCTTCCCGGCTTACACGCATACGCCTGAGGAGTCTGGGCTGGCGAAGCTGGACCTGCGGAAGGATTAGGCCCCAAACGTCAGTTCCAGCCCGCCAGTCCCGTAACCCGGGACTTGCAAGGTTCGCGATTGCGTCAAGGTAAAAATGTGCGGGAAATGAGTGCTAGCATACTAGTCCGAACCTCTGAGGTGGAACTGCCTAAGACTACGAGTGAAGAGGCTGGTGACCAGGCGCCAGTTGTCCGCAAGCGGCATATGAACTGGGCGCTCAAAGCGGTTATTCCTCTTGCGGCCGTGCTGCTGAACGGACTCTTGCTCTTTCTGCTGGTCTCGCTCTCCCTGGAGCAAGGCCCGCGGCACGAGGTTGTCGCGGTGGCGGCGGCGGGCGCGCTGGTGATTTGTGTCGCCGTCATCATGGTTCTGGCAGTACAGGTGCGCCGGCCGATGATCGAGCTGCAGGAAAAGATCGCGCGCGTGCGCTCGGGAGACATGAACGTCGCCGTCAGCTTTGCTGAACGCAACGACGAGATAGGCGACCTGGGCAGCGACTTCAACGAGATGGTGCAGCAGTTGAAGGCCAGCCGCGAGGAAATCCAGCGCCTGCACCAGACACAGATGTCGCGCGCCGAACACTTCGCCACCCTGGGCGAACTCGCTACGGGGCTGGCGCACGAGATTCGCAACCCACTGGCGGGGATCGCTGGCGTGCTGGAAATCGTGGGCCGCGATCTGCCTCCTGACCACCGAGCGCGTTCGGTGATCAAGGACGCCAAGGAAGAAGCGATCCAGATCAACCGCATTCTCACCGAACTGCTGGAGACCGCACGGCCCAGGCCTCCACAGTTCTGCCTCTGCGACTTGCGAGCAACCGCCGAGCATGCGGTCATGTTTGCGCGGCAACAGGCGATCACCAAGCGCATCACGATTGACCTGGAAGTGAAGGGTGAGGTGCCTCCGGTCGATCACGACCCGAACCAGGTCAACCAGGTGCTGCTGAACCTGCTGCTGAACGCAATCCAGGCCAGCGACCAGCCGGGAGCAGTTCACGTCACGCTGGAGCGTGACGGCGACGACGTCACGATTGTCGTAGCCGACAAAGGTAAAGGCATTCCGCCGGAAAACCTCCACAACATCTTCCGCCCCTTTTTCACGACAAAAGGACAGGGCACCGGACTCGGCTTGTCTCTGGCTCGACGCACCGTGGAAGCCCATGGCGGCCGCATCGACGTCGCCAGCGAAGTCGGGAAGGGGACGAGATTCACGGTCAGACTGCCGCTTACGAGGTAGCAAGTCGCAACTCGCAATCAGTAATGAGCGCGTGACGAGAGGTCTCCCTTTCACGAATTGGGCTCCTTTCACAAGGGCGTCCGCAACGCGTGGAACTCACCCCATCCCGCTGACTTGGTGATGTAGTGGCCAGGGACACTTTAGAACCAGCCACAGGAATGTAGCCGGACACGCTCGTTTGTGGCACCAAAACACCTGGAAACCAAGGCGTACCCGAAGCAGAAGCAGCAGCACGTAGTACTGCGGCATGGACGGTCTTCGGTAAACGCCAATTTCTGAAGGATGACCGCTAGTCGCTAATGCCAGGCCGCTCGTGATGGCCTGATTGCGTGCCCCGCCGTTGCTCGGATACGCTTCGCTCTCCCGCTTCGGAGGGCTGGCCTAAAGTTGACCCTGCTCTCGGTCGTAGTAATCTAGTGACAAGTTGAAGTCCGCGGAAAAAGTCCTCATTGTCGACGACGAAAAGCTCGTTCGTTGGTCTCTCTGGCAG
>Ga0306921_10000705_pt1 | contig 30758 bp, 29 predicted proteins | sample sta12Cox44000080_FD_203760 | JGI IMG/M metagenome (GOLD analysis project Ga0306921, IMG submission 203760) | Lab enrichment of tropical soil microbial communities from Luquillo Experimental Forest, Puerto Rico - statoxic.12C.oxic.44.000.080 (v2)... | ecosystem: Environmental > Terrestrial >... | reverse complement strand
CGCCCTCTACCTCGCGATCCAGCAGGTGAAGGACACGACGGCGGAAGATCCGTTCCTGCTGCTGCGGCTGTTCACACGAGCGCGTGAAGGCATCCCCATCACCTTCGTCGCATTCCTGAGCATCCTCGTTCCGGTGATGGCTATCGGACTGGGGTTCGACGCCGTGAACAGCGAGTACAATCGCCGCACTCTGTCGCGCATTCTGGCCCAGCCGATCTACCGGGACGCGCTGCTGTTCGGAAAGTTCATCGCCGGATTATTCACCATCTCCATTAGCCTGGTCGCGCTGTGGCTGCTCGTGATCGGGCTTGGTCTGGTGCTGCTGGGCGTGCCTCCCAATGCCGAAGAAACGGCGCGCGCGTTCATTTTCCTGCTGGTCACCATTGCCTATGCCGGCGTCTGGCTTGCGCTCGCGCTTCTGTTCTCGATCGTGTTCCGATCCGCCGCGACGGCGGCTCTCGTGACATTCGGGCTCTGGCTGTTTTTGACTTTCCTGTGGCCCTCGGTCCTGGCGCAGATGGTGGCGGCCGTGATATCGCCGCCGGATCCTGGCTATACGGCGCTCGGCCTTCCCACTCCCGAAAATGTCGAATGGGGACAGATCCTGTCTCGCCTGTCGCCGAGCACCCTCTTCGGAGAGATCGCGTTTGTGCTGCTCAATCCGGACGATGTAAGTGCGCGTGCGCTTGGGACCATATATCTGGTGCAGTTGCAGGGCGCCGCGCGCGGAGCATTGCCGCTCGGCCAGAGCCTGATCATAGCGTGGCCGGACATTGTCGGATTGGTGGCGGGGACGATTGTCCTGTTCACCATCGGCTATATGGTCTTCCAGCGTCAGGAAGTACGCGCCTGAGCATATACGCTCGGTTCGCGGCTTGAGGGTCAGCCCGCGATCCTCTTCCAGCCTGCGCGCACCAGAGCGCTAAAGCTGTCGACACGTTTGCCGACGACGTCCCAATTCACCATTTGCTCCTTGGCTTCTGGGGCGGACGAAGACATGGAATCTGCCACATACGCGGCGCCAACCGTGATGGCGCAGCCGATGATGATCCCCAGAATGAGACGCATGTGACTCTCCCCGCTACCGTTCGGCTTGGCCGGGGGCATATGCGATGAAGGCGGCACGAGTGTGTTTCTATCGACGCGCACCATGCGTAGAGTTCAGGTCGGAAAGTCGTCGGCTGCGCGTTTTGCCACATGACGGATATACCGGGCATGAGGGAACGGGAGTACTGCGATTTCACTCCAATGTATTCTTGTAACCATATGAAATAGCGCGATAATATGCAATTTTGATGGGCGACAGGACAATTTGGCACCAAAAAAGGAATTCTTGCGGCAATTGTGGGTTTTTGCGCTATATTGGCCCCGATCGGTGGGGTGTGTCCGCACGGAAAAAAGCCAATTCCGTGTCAATCGCGTCCAGGAGAATCGCGTTGAAAGAACACAAGTTCCGTCTTGGTCAGTCCGTCTATTTCACCTCCCGGCCCATCGGCCACATGATCGCGAACAGCACCTATGAGGTGGTGAGGCTGCTTCCTTCCGATGGCGCCGATTTCCAATATCGGATCAAGAACCCGAAGGAGGCCTTCGAACGGGTCGTCAGGGAAAGCCAGATCGAATACTCACCCTAAGCGGCTTAAGTGGCGCCCCGGACGCACGCCTTGAGCCTGTCCAACGAGCACAAAAAAGCACCGAGAACGGAAAAGGCGCGCTGGGCGCGCCTTTTTCATGCACTCCCCATTGTCGCAAAAAGCTCGAATTTACGATGAAACTGGACACCTGGGTGCCAGGGGGTGTTGCGCTGGCGCTCACCTTGGCAATGCTCGTTCTCGGTGCGCCAGCGTGTGTAGTTTTCGGTAATGTCCGATTTTTGGAAGCTGCTCGCTGATGCGGGCATGGATCCGGGGTTGGCTCTTGTGGCAGCAGCCGCGGTAGTTGCCGCGTGCGCGCTTGCGGCCCTGCGTGGGGGATCACAGGTCAGGCGCGTCCTAGCCGTTTCCGCTGCCGTCGTCGTCGCTGCTGCCGTGACTGCGACCTTCGTGCTCGATCACATCGCGGCGCGCGAGTTCGCCGACCGGCAACGCGCCCTGGATGGGCGTGTCTTCGAGCTCAAGATGCGCGCGCTTGCGCCTGGCTCGGCGCTCGCCTGTCTCGATCCGACCGCGGGCGACTTCGTGCAGGAGTCCTGTGAAAGGGCGATTTTTGCCAGTCCCGAATCGACGGCGGCAGCCATATCCTATGTCACCGAGCAGTTGTCGCTGCTGGAGATGGGCCACCAGCACGCCCGCGCAAGCGGCCTGGCTTCCTCAGATGCGTTGACCGCGCTGCGCCGCAGCATCGAGGCCGACCGGTTCGGGATCGTTGCGTACCTGTTCGCCAGGCGCTCCGGCTGCGAGTTGAATGAATGCGACTTTTTCCATTTATTGCAGGACGCCAGTCGTGTGCGGGCCAATCTTGCCGCGCACCAGTTCGAATCCTACGTCAAGGCGCACACGGCGGAGTGGCAGTCTGCGGGTGTATCTCGGGCGGCGGCAAGCAACCCCGCTCCCGCATCCCCTGTTGCTTCTCCTTCCGTAGCGGCCAAGCCGACGAGCACTCTGTTTTTTCCGTCGGCTTCGTCGATTCCGGCGGTCAATATCATGACGCCAGAACCTCCCGCGACACCGCCACCGAATGCGGCCAGCGCCTCAGCCGATCCGGCTGCTCGGGCCAAAAAGCCGTCGCAGGGAATTCCACAGGGCCGCGCGCCGACGAACGCGGACAGTGGCCAAGCTCCCTCGACCCCGCTACAGATCGTGCCTCCGGTGCAGTAACCTGGGCACTGCACGCGGCCCCGCGGAATCCGGAAGCCATCGCCCGTTCGTGATCCCCGGACTCCTTGCCCCAATCGGCAGAAACCTTTGGCTCTCAACCTCATCAAGCTTTGTGTCGGCTGCGACTCGGTCAAGGACCTGGAGCATTGGATCGCGAAGCGGCTCAAGGAGCGCGCAAAACGCGGATTGTCGCGCGAGCACATGCACCGAACCCGCATGGTCCCCAAGCGTGTCGACGAGCTGCGCAACGGCGGCTCGCTGTATTGGGTGATCCGCGGCGAAGTGATGTGCCGGCAGCTCTTGATTGACATACGGCCTTTCATCGACAAAGCCGGGGTGAGCCGGTGCCATCTTGTGCTCGAGCCCAAGCTCATTCTTGTCGAGCCCCGACCCTGGCGGCCGTTTCAAGGTTGGCGATACCTCGCGGGCGAAAATTGCCCTCGCGATCTCGACCGGGTCGCACCCGGAGCCAGGAGCATGCCGGAGACATTGCGTCGGGAATTGCGTGAGCTTGGTCTGCTGTAACCGATACCCCCCGTCCATGACAGCTGCCTCCGGCCGTGGTGGATGTGCTAAACCAAAATAGGAGTTCCCCCGGCTCTGCCGGGGAGGCAGCAAAAGTTTGACATATCAGGGAGTGGACCCCGCGGGGCCATCGACGAGACTCCGAATCGTGAGCCGCCAAGCACACGAACAGGAGTCCCATCGATGGATGACTATGAAAGTTTAAGCCACTCCAAGTGGGAGTGCAAATATCACGTCGTATTCATTCCCAAATGTCAAAGGAAGACGCTGTATACAGAGTTGCGACGGCACTTGGGGGATGTGTTCCGAAAGTTGGCCGAGCAGAAGGAAAGCAGGATCGAGGAGGGTCATCTTTTACTGGATCATGTGCACATGTTGATCTCGATCCCGCCGAAATATGCGGTGTCGCAGGTGATCGGATTTATCAAGGGAAAGAGTGCGATACACTTGGCCCGCGTATACGGAGAGAAGAAGCGGAACTTCGTAGGTCAGCACTTCTGGGCGCGAGGGTACTTTGTCTCCACAGTGGGCCGAGACCAAGAGGTGATACGGGAATACATCAGGAAGCAAGAAGAGGAGGACAAACGCCTGGAGCAGATGAACCTGTGGCGTTGAGCGGCTACCTTTAGGTAGCCAACGCAGACCGGGGCCGCGTCAGCGACCCCACACAGCCGCTTCGAGCGGCTCACGCCCTAAAGCCCCCGGCTCTGCCGGGGGATACTTACCGGAGAAGAGCTGCGCAGCGCAGCCGCAGTGAGCGGGTTGTTGCAAGACTTTGGTGAATACGCAAGCTGGGCTAATTGGACGGTTGGCGAGGTGACCGACGCGACCCTAGGTGTCGAATCGACCGCAGCCTCGCCGGCGGCGGCGCCGCTTCCAACGCCCCTCCTGCGCGAACGCAATCTCGCGGTCCAATTCGTCGCTGTCGTCATGGCCGCGGCGAGCACGGTCGCAATTGCGCTCGTGGGCACGCTTTCGATCGGATGCCATGCCGCGGTGATGCTCGTAGCGAAAATCGGTCCCCTGCGCACCCTGTACGAGGCCCTCTCGGGCGCCTACGACCGCCTCCTCGATCAGCTCGCACAGAAAGTGTTGCGCGACCCGCGCGACACGCCGGCATTGCGGTTGATGATTGCCATAACCTTCAGCGTGCTGCCGATCTTCTTGGTGCAGCTCGTCCTGAAAAAGCCAAGCCTTCTGCTTGTAGCCGTTTTCTACCTTTCGCTCTACGGCATCAGGTTTCAGCGCTTCGTCAGGATATTCAGCGTCAAACACCTCGAAGCTCACCGCCCCCAAGGTTATTTCTCGGGCATTTACGGTAAAATCTTTGGCCGCTACGTCGAATTCTTCCTTGGGTATCTTTACGGAAATATTCCCGAGCTTGATCGCACCGTCCATGTCCGGCTGCACCATCGCGAAAACAGCGGCTTCGAGGACAATCGTTTCCATGCAGAGTACGACCGCACCAGCCGCCTCGATTTCTTCCGCTACCTTTCCGGGAATGTCTGGACCGTTCTCGGAATCGAGCCGTACCTGTATTTCAAAGCGCGCGGCGATGAGGCCAACTGCCGCCGATTGCTCTGGGGGATGGGTCGTTACGTTATTTTCTTTACGGCGCTCTCCATCTACGAATGGCGCATCGGGCTGCTCTTCGCGCTCGTTCCGCTGCTCTGTATCAACTTCATCACTGCGATGATTGCGTGGGTCCAGCACGCCTTTTACGATACGAGGAGCCCCAACGATTATTTTGCCAACACGGTCACTCTATGTGACGAAGTTAATTTCATGAACGAAGGTTACCACCTCGCCCACCACCACCGCTGCGGCCTTCATTGGACCGAGTTGCCAGCACACCACGAGCGGCTTCGCGATAAAATGCGCGCATCTGGATCGCTCATCTTCCGCGACCTCGACTTCATTGGCCTTTTCCTGGAGCTCACGCTAATTCGCCGCATGGACGTGCTCGCTGAAAAGCTCGTCCCCTGGGAGCCGCTCACGCACGAAGAGCGCCTCGCCCTGCTCGCAAAGCGTACCAAGCCCGCGACAAACCGCCTGGGTACGACGCGAGCCGTGCATCCCGCGCTAATCTAGGATTTCGAGGTGAAAGCCCCTGCCGACGCCTCCGCAGAGGATGGAACCAACCGCAAGCGATGGAGCAATCGATGACCAGTCATCCGATTGCCAGGTTCACGAGCCGGATGGGCTGGACTTTCGAGTGGGTTTCCTGCGGCCCCGACGGCGTGTTCAACCACGATTTCGGCGCCTATCTGACGAAGGAGGATCTTGCCAGGGAAGGCAATAATTCCAACTATGGCACCCGCCGTTTTGATATCGAGGACGTGCCCGCCATCAGCGTGTTCTTCAAGGATGCCGACGGCAGCCTTTATCACACGTACCCGACCTACTCGCGCGGCCTCGACATGCTCAACGGCGCCTATCACTACCTCGATATCGTCCCCAAGGGTCGCGACGAGGACAAGCTTGGATACCACATGGAATGGGTGCGCCTGCGCGACGAATAAGCATAGCCGGCCGGCATCAGATCTCGGTTGAGCCAAAGACTACGTCGTCATGCCCGGACTTGTTCAGACTTGTTCCGGGCATCCACGGCTGTGATCCCGCAAGGCAAGGCGTGGATGGCCGGGACAAGCCAGGACAAGCCCGGCCATGACGTTGAGGGGCGTCAACGTCATGAAAAATGCTTCAGTCAGTGCCGCATGTCGGAGCCCGGCGCGCTCGCATATTCAGCTTCAAATCTCGATATTTCACTCATCAGGTCTTCCACGATGCGCTGGCGCGCGGCCGCATCGGAACCCGTGATCAGCTCGGCCACGGTCTTGCCCAGGGCCGAAATGATCTCATCGATGTCGAGGGTATCCTTCTCTCCGCTCTGGGATCCGTATTCCGCGTAGAAGTCATCGATCGTGTCCGCAATGAGACAGTGCAGACAGGGCCGCTCCTCATCCGATGCTGGGGTGTCCGACATGGCAGTCCTTTCAGTCGAAATGCACAACAGACCTTCGAGGTTCCGTCCGGCGGGAGACCCGAGCCGCTATGCGCGGGCACGCGCCAAACATCAGGTCTGCGCACTCCCTTCGCTGTCAACATAACGCGGAAAGACCGCGCTCGGCGCCGGCAGGGTCGCGCCGGCGGTGATCCTTCGGGCTCCGCCGACATCCCGAAACTGCCGCTCCTGGACGGGGACGGCCAGCAGATCGAGCAGCTTGGCCGCCGAGCCCGGGATGAAAGGCGCGCTCAGGATTGCGATCTGGCGCAGCACTTCGGCAGTGACATAGAGCACCGTCCCCTGCCGAAGCGGATCGGTCTTGGCCAGCGCCCACGGCGCCTCGCCGGCGAAGTACCGGTTCGCTTCGGCCACCACGGCCCAGACCGCATTGAGGACCTGATGCAGCTGCTGCGTCTTCATGGCCTCACGCGCGAGTGCAATCATGTTGTCGGCGAGCGCCAGGATCGCGTTGTCGGCAGCGCTGAATGCACCCGGCTTCGGCAGTATGCCGGCGAACTGGCGCGCGACCATGGTGAGCGAGCGCTGCGCGAGATTTCCAAGATCATTGGCGAGGTCGGCGTTGATGCGGTTGACGATTGCCTCGTGACTGTAAGTGCCATCCTGTCCGAACGGCACCTCGCGCAGAAAGAAATAGCGGAGCTGATCGACGCCATAGGCATCGGCGAGGGCGAATGGATCGATGACATTTCCCACCGATTTCGACATCTTCTGCCCGCGATTGAAAAGGAACCCGTGCGAGAAAATCCGGCGCGGCACCTCCACCCCCGCCGAGAGCAGGAAGGCAGGCCAGTATACGGCATGGAAGCGCACGATGTCCTTTCCGATCACGTGCAGGTCGGCCGGCCAGTACCGGCGGAATTTGGGGCTGTCGACGTCCGGATAACCCACCGCGGTGATGTAGTTGGTGAGGGCATCGACCCACACATACATGACGTGTTTCGGGTTGGTGGGTACCTTTACCCCCCAATCGAACGTGGTGCGAGAGATTGACAGGTCCTGCAGGCCGCCCTTGACGAAGCTCGCAACTTCGTTGAGCCGCTCCCTCGGCAGGACGAAATCGGGATGGCGGGCGTAAAGATCGAGCAGCCTGTCCTGGTACGCCGAAAGGCGAAAAAAATAGCTCTCCTCCGCCACCCATTCGACCGGCGTTCCTTGCGGGCCAACCCGCTCGCCCTGCTCATTGAGCCTGGTCTCGTCCTCATCGTAGTACGCCTCGTCACGCACCGAGTACCAGCCGGAATATTTGCCGAGGTAAATGTCGCCCGCAGCTTCCATGCGCTGCCAGATTCCGATCGAGGCTCGATGGTGGCGCTCTTCGGTGGTGCGGATGAACTCGTCGTTCGAGCAGTTCAAACGCTCGACCATGGCCTTGAAGGCCGGCACGTTGCGCTCGACGAGCTCCCGCGGCGAGAGCCTCTCCTTTGCTGCGGTCTGCAGCATCTTGACACCATGCTCATCCGTGCCGGTGAGAAACAGCACCTCACGGCCGTCGAGCCGCATAAAGCGCGCGATTGCGTCGGTCGCGATCGCCTCATAGGCATGGCCGATATGGGGCGGGCCATTGGGATACGAGATGGCCGTGGTGACGTAATAGCGTGGCTTGTCGGCCATTGATGAGCTCGCAGCCAATCCTCTCACCCGTCCAGGGGCAGACGCTCAGCCAGCCCAGGACAGATGTCGTCGGTCAAACGATACGATGGCTTGGGGCGGCTTTCGTCAAATACAAGCCGCCACCATACCTATCAAGCGCGCGTGGCCTCGGCAAGCCATCCAAAAACGTTGAAGACCAATGGCTTGCGCTCGAGATTGAATGTTTCAACGTCGCGCGCGGCCTGGTTGAGCTTCTCCCAGACGGCGGCAATGCGGTCGAGGGTCGCTCCTTCCGCCGTGCTTTCGAGGCGGCTTGCGAGCCATCCGTTCACCGTATCGACGAAGGCTGCAAGCGGAGCCGGATCGGTGCCGTAGAGGCGATCGCCGAGGCCGTGCAGGGCGCGCAGGTCCAGCGCGGGAAGCCGATCGAGCAGCGCGAGCAGGCGGTTGCGCAGCTCGAGGGCATCGCGATCCAGAAGCGCCAAGGCCCGCTGCACGCTGCCTTCCGCAACCGCAGCGGCCGCCGGGAGCACCGGATCCTCCCGCTCCAGCCCGGTTGCCGCCGCGGCGGCAGCCAGGACGTCGTGCGCGGAAAGCGGCCGCAAGCTCAGAACGCGGCAACGGGAGCGGATGGTCGGCAGCACACGGCCTGCGGAATGGCTCACCAGAAGCAGGAGTGCCCGCTGCGGGGGCTCTTCCAGGATTTTGAGCAGCGCGTTGGCACCGGCCGCGTTGAGGTCGTCCACCGGATCGACGATAGCGACCCGCCACCCGCCCTCAGCCGGCGTCGAGCCAAAGAACGTGATCGATCTGCGCACGTCATCGACCTGGATCTCCTGCCGGAGCTTGCCGGTCTTCTCGTTGATGGTGCGCTCCAGCAGCAGGAGGTCACCGTGAGCTTGTGCCGCAATTCGGCGCGCTGCCGGATGCTCCGCATCCACGTGAACCGACGTTGCCGCGCGGACCTGCGGCGCGCCGGGGTCCGGGTGCGCCAGGACGAACCGCGCCATGCGGTAGGCGAGCGTGGCTTTGCCGATCCCGGGATGACCCGCGATCAGCCAGGCATGCGCCAGGCGGCGGTCGCGATAGGCGGCAAGCAAGGCATTCTCGGCCTCCGCATGGCCGAACAGCACCGTTGTCGCCCGCGGCGGCAACACGGGGCGATCCGTGCTCTCGTCCGTCTCGCTCACGATGCGGCGACGGTGAGCAGTCCCGGCGCCGCCGCGGGCAGCAGACGCTCGCTCACCGTCTTCCAGATGCGATCGGCAACGGCGGCTTTCGGCTCGGTCGCATCGATCATGACGCAGCGCGCGGGCTCGGCATGCGCCAGCAGGCGATAGGCTTCGCACAGCTCCTGGTGGGCGGCAGGCGACTCCGCTTCGAACCGGTCCGCGGCTTGCTGGCCTCGTCGCTTGCGCGCGCGCGCAAGCCCGACTTCGGCCGGCACGTCGAGAATGAAGGTGAGATCAGGCCTCAGCTCGCCGATGGTGACCCTTTCGAGAGCCCGGATAAATGTCGGATTCACATGCCCGAGGGTGCCTTGATAAACCCTGGTGGAATCGAGGAACCGATCGCTGATCACCCAGGCCCCCCTCGACAGGGCGGGCTCGATGGTGGCTTTCACATGATCGTCGCGCGCGGCGGCAAACAGTATCGCCTCGGCTTCGGCTCCCAGCGGCTTTGCCGCCCCCGACATCAGCACGTGCCGGATGGCTTCCGCGCCGGGCGAACCGCCGGGCTCGCGCGTGCGGACAACAGAGATGCCCAGCGACCGCAGACGATCTGAGAGCAGCGCGCAGTGGGTCGATTTGCCGCTGCCTTCGCCCCCCTCGAAGCTGATGAATCGCCCACGCATGTCAACCGATGCTCTACAGCCGCTGCAATCCTGCTCGGAACAGGCCGAGCACGAGCTCGGAGGCGGCATCGAAGGCCCGTCGCGACATTGATCCGGTGTCCACGTTCTCGGCAGCCTGCAAGGGCTCTTCCAGAACCAGGGAACCCGCCCGCCAGACCTTCAGCGTCCCGATCTTCTGCCCCTGCCGCACCGGCGCCAGCACCGGGCCGGAATAAACCACGCGCGCGATGATCCTCTCACGCGTGCCGCGCGGCACCATCAGCTTCACCTCTCTCCTCGCAACAAGCGGCACGTGTCCCTTGGCGCCGCCGTAGAGCCTCGCCTGCGCGATCTCCTGGCCCTCGGGAAACAGCAGACTGGGCTGAAAATTATGGAATCCCCATTCCAGCAGCCGCTTGCCCTCCTCGGCGCGCTCCTTTTCCGACCGCAGGCCGTTAACCACCACGATCAGGCGCAGGTCATTCTGCACCGCGGACCCGACCAGGCCGTAACCCGCTTCCTTGGTAAAGCCGGTCTTGAGACCGTCGGCGCCGATGGTCATCGCAAGCAGCGGATTGCGATTGAATTGACGAATCTTGTTCCAGGTGAACTCGCGCTCGCCGTAATATTTGTAGTAATCAGGATAGGTCTGGATGATGTATCGCGCCAGCATGGCGAGCTCACGCGAGGTCATGAGCTGCCTGGGGTCGGGAAGGCCGTTCGAGTTGCCGAACGTGGACTTGCTCAAACCGAGCTCACGCGCCCGCTTGGTCATCAGCTCGGCAAACGCGGATTCGTTGCCGGAAATCCCCTCCGCAAGCACGATGCACGCATCGTTCGCGGATTGAATGATGACGCCATGCAGCAGGTTGTCGACCGATACCTTGTTGTGGATCGGGATGAACATGCTGGACGTGTGCGATGGCGCGCCGCCGCGGCGCCACGCGTTGACGCTGACGATGAATTCGTCCGTGGGCTTGAGCTGATCCTGCTTGATCAGGTTGAATACCACCTCCGCCGTCATCAGCTTGGACAGGCTCGCCGGCGGAATGAGATCGTCGGCCCCTTTCTCGAACAGGACGCTGCCGCTGTCGGCATCAACCAGGATGGCATGGGGAGCGCCGGTCTGGAAACCATCGCTCGACTTCGGTCCCGATACCGGGTTGGGGGCGGCCGCGGCAGCCGCGATCGTGACGGCGAGAACCGCCGCAACACCTGGTCTGCGCAATGGAAAGCGCAGGAAGCCCGAAACCACCGGTAAATTCATGGCAGCTGCAGCAATTCCTTCCGGTGAAGGTGGGTGCCTGCCCGGCACTGCTTAACAAGGCCCCCGGCTCGAAATCAATGCTCAATAGAGCCCGCGACCGCTCATGAGCCCGAGCGTGGACGCCTCATAGCGGGGCGCGGCCGGCGCGGATGCGTCCGGTGCGAACACGTCCATGCGAGGATCGGCGGATGCCGATCGTGAGCGCATCAGAGATCGATTGGGGGTAGCTGGATCGTTTGCCGATGCCTGCTGCGACAGGCGCACCGGGGGGCCGCTGGAAACGGCGCGCTGCGCAGGAGCCGGCGCGCTCTTGCCGTCAGGCGCACTCGGCAGGAAAGGTTTGGCGGAAGCAAGCATCACCTTCGACGGCGCGGGCGCGGGCGAGCCCTCGCGCAGGGTTGCGAGCAACATCTGGTCATCGCTGCCGGAAAGCGGGGCGCGGCCGACATACTCAACCCTCACGCGCGCAAGCCCGTGACCGTAGAAGCCGAGCGCCTTTGCGGTCCCGATCGACAGATCGACGATGCGGTTGCGCGCATAAGGTCCTCGATCGTTTACGCGCACGATGATGGAGCGTTTGTTGTCGAGGTTGGTGACGCGCGCATAGCTTGGAAGCGGCATGGTCGGGTGCGCGGCGGAGATGGCATGCATGTCGAAGACCTCGCCGTTGGCCGTCAGCCGGCCATGGAAATCGGGCCCATACCAGGAGGCAATGCCTTCGGCGCGATACGACGAATTTTCGTTGGGAACATAGGTGCGGCCGTTGATATTGTACGGCTTCCCGACCTGATAATTGCCTCCGCCCTTCGGCACCGGCTCATCCTCGCCCACGACACGATCGCTGAATTTGGGAGAAGCCGAGCATTGCGCAAGCGACAGGCAGGCAAGGACGAGCGCGGCAATGCGCGCCCTCCCCGCCCAGCTTGCGCCCGCAAAGCTTTGCCCCATTGACTCCCCATGCCGCGACCAATGCTGCGCAAGGCAATTCCGGACAAGGAACGCTGATGCGCGATGAAGCGAAGGCCGCAGACCGGTCGCGCACCCAAAGGCCGCGAACCGTTCCCCGTTACCCCATAACGCCGCTCGATCGCGGCAGGAATTGGGCTCGTTTGTGTCGCAATCCCCTAATTCAGCTCGAGCCTTCCGAGCGCCGGGCCTCCGCCAGGGCGTACAATCGGCGATAGATCGGCGGCATCGTCTCGGCCAGATCCTCCGCAATCAGGCCGGGGCCTGCGGCAGCTGCCCCTTGCGCGTGCAGCCAGACGGCTGCAGAGGCTGCTTCGAAAGCTCCCATGCCCTGAGCAAGAAGCCCGGTCGCCAAGCCCGCCAGCACGTCGCCCGATCCGGCGGTGGCAAGCCAGGGTGGAGCATCATTGATGATTGCAGCACGGCCATCGGGCGCGGCGACAACGCTGTCTGCGCCCTTGAGCAGGCAGACCGCCCCGGTCAACGCAGCCGCACGCCGCGTTCTTTCAAGTTTCGATGAAGCTTTCGAAACCTCCTCCACCGCACTGAAGAGACGTCCAAATTCCCCCTCGTGGGGAGTCAGCAGCGTGACTGCCTTTCGGCCTGCGATGGCCGCGATCAATGTCCGCACCTCCGTCCCAAAGCTTGTGAGCGCATCGGCGTCGAGCACGACCGCGCACTCGCCTGCAAGCGCTGCCAGCACCATGTCGCGCATCGGCGCTCCGACCCCTCCCCCCGGTCCCAGCACCACGGCGTTGCGGCGGGCATCGCGCAGAAAGTCTGCAAGCTCGCCTGCTCCGTCCACGCCCCGCACCATGACCGCAAGGTTTGCCATGGCGTTGACCGCCAGCGCGTCGCGCGGGCTGGCGATGGTGACAAGGCCGGCTCCCGCCCGCAGCGCGGCGCGGGCTGCCAGGCGTGCCGCACCCGTCGAGAATGCTCCCCCGGAAACGACCACTGCGTGACCGCGCGTGTATTTGTGGCCCGTGTGCTTGGGCACCGGAAAGGCGTCGAGCCAAAGGTTCGGCGCGTTGAGCCATGCCCTCGGCCGAATTGTCCCAATCGTATTCGCCGCAATTCCGATGTCGGCCAGGTGAACCCTGCCGCAGTGCAGCCGCCCCGGCAGCAGCACGTGAGCAAGCTTGTATCGAAAGAACGTTATGGTGTCGGACGCCTGCACGGCGGTTCCCATGACCGCGCCGGTTGTTCCGTTTATTCCACTGGGGAGATCGACGGCATGGACGCAGGGCTGGGCGTTCATCGCCTCGATCATGACCCGCGCATCCCCCTCGACAGGCCGGTCGAGGCCCGCTCCAAACAAAGCATCGATGACGACCTCGCCGCTCCGCAGGTTAGGGGTGGCCTGCTCGCAGGGGCCGGTCCATTGCCGTGCAGCGGTCAGAGCGTCGCCTTTCAGCCGCGACAGGCTGCCAAGGAGGAGCACCCGCGGACGGTATTCGCGCTCCCGCAGCACCCGCGCAGCAACAAAGCCATCCCCGCCATTGTTGCCCGGTCCAGCGACCACCGCGATGCGGGTGCCGGGCGGATGGCGGCTTGCAACGTTGTCGGCTACGGCCCGGCCGGCATTTTCCATGAGCTCGATGCCGGCAGTTCCGCCGGCAATCGTCAGGCGATCGGCTTGTGCCATCTCGGCGGTGGTGAGCAGTTCCATCATGCCTGCCGGCGTCCGCACGATATTTTCTCATGTACCATGAAGGCGTAGACGCATCTGTCCACAAAATAGGCAATCTGCTCAATTCGTGCTCAGCCATCTTCCCGTGATGCCGGCAACGCGCTATTAAGCGCCTGATCCATAGCTGGTTTCCTGGCCGCAAGGCGCTTGGCATGGAGCCTGCTAAACGGAGAGCGCGGCAGGCCCCTGCAAGCGCGAGGCGGACAAGCCGTATGGGGCCAGGGAAACGCCATGAAAAAGATCGAAGCGGTCATCAAGCCTTTCAAGCTCGATGAAGTGAAGGAGGCGTTGCAAGAGGTCGGATTGCAGGGGATCACCGTGACCGAAGCGAGAGGCTTCGGACGGCAGAAGGGCCATACCGAGCTTTACCGCGGGGCCGAATACGTCGTGGATTTCCTTCCCAAGGTGAAGATCGAGATTGTGCTCGGCGACGACATGGTTGAGAAAGCGGTGGAGGCGATCCGTCGCGCGGCTCAGACCGGGCGCATTGGCGATGGAAAGATCTTCGTCTCCAGCATCGAAGAAGCCATCCGGATCCGAACTGGGGAGTCCGGCGTGGACGCGATCTGAAATCCGCTCAGGCTAAGCTCCCTCATCCGGCAAAGTCGGCCCCAAACCCTGCGACAAGACCTGTGACCAGACCTGTGACCGCTCACGAAACCAGACCTGCGACCACTCACGAGCAAAGGGTAATTGTTCCATGACCACGGCTAAAGAAGTCATGAAGCTGATCAAGGATAACGACGTGAAATATGCCGATTTCCGGTTCACCGATCCGCGCGGAAAATGGCAGCACGTCACCGCCGACATTTCGACTATCGATGAGGATACCTTCAGCGAAGGCATCATGTTCGACGGCTCCTCGATCGCCGGCTGGAAGGCGATTCACGAGTCGGACATGCAGCTCATGCCCGACCCGGAGAGCGCCTGCATCGATCCGTTCTATGCGGAGACGACGCTGGTGCTGGTCTGCGATACGCTCGAACCGCTGACCGGCGAGCCTTACAACCGCGACCCGCGCTCCATTGCCAAGAAGGCCGAGGGTCTCGTCAAGTCCATGGGCCTCGGCGACACGGTGTTTTTCGGGCCGGAAGCCGAGTTCTTCATCTTCGATGACGTGAAGTTTGCAGCCCAGCCCTACAATACGGGATTCAAGCTCGACTCGGTCGAGTTTCCGACGAACTCCGATACCGATTACGAGGGCGGCAATCTCGGCCACCACATCGGTTTCAAGAAGGGCTACTTTCCGGTCCCGCCCCAGGACACCGCGCAAGACATGCGCTCGGAGATGCTCGGTGCCATGGCGCGCATGGGCGTTGCGGTCGAGAAGCACCATCACGAGGTTGGCTCCGCCCAGCACGAGCTTGGGATGAAGTTCGCTCCGATGGTGAAGATGGCGGACAGGATGCAGATCTACAAATACTGCATCCAGCAGGTTGCGCAGATCTACGGCAAGACGGCGACGTTCATGCCCAAGCCGATCTATGGCGACAACGGCTCCGGGATGCATTGCCACCAGTCGATCTGGAAGGAGGGAAAGCCGACATTTGCCGGCAACAAATACGCCGATCTTTCGGATACCGCGCTGCAGTACATCGCCGGCATTCTCAAGCATGCACGCACGATCAACGCGTTCACCAACCCGACGACGAACTCCTACAAGCGGCTCGTCCCGGGTTTCGAGGCTCCAGTGCTGCTCGCTTATTCGGTGCGCAACCGTTCGGCAGGCTGCCGTATTCCGCTCGCCTCCTCACCCAAGGGCAAGCGCGTCGAGGTGCGTTATCCTGACCCCCTTGCCAATCCTTATCTCGCCTTTGCGGCCATGCTTATGGCCGGCCTTGACGGCATCAGGAGCAAGCTGGATCCCGGTCCCGCCATCGACAAGGACCTCTATGACCTGCCGCCGCAGGAGCTCAAGCAGATTCCGACCGTCTGCGGCTCGCTGCGCGAGGCGCTGGGCTATCTCGACAAGGATCGCGATTTCCTCAAGGCCGGTGGAGTCTTCGACGACGATTTCCTCGACAGCTATGCGGATCTGAAGATGCAGGAGGTCATCCGCTTCGAGCACACCCCCCATCCGGTCGAGTTCGAGATGTATTACAGCGCGTAGGCCGCCGGCCTCGTGCGCGATCCCACGGCGCGCCGCTCTTGAGAGCGGCGCGGCGCGATCGGGATTTGCCGCATCAGCCTTCAGATCATGCGCAGCAGGGCGGAGAGCGGCAAGCCTGTCGCCGTGGCCGCCAGCAGACGGTACAGGCGGCGCCTGCGTGAGTAGGCGCCAGCCGCGCGTTTCTCGCGGATCACAGCTGCCTCGAATTCAGCCGAGGAGCCGAAAGGACAGGCCATCGCACAGCCGGCACCTGCCGCCGTGCCTTCGAGCATTGTGAGAGCGGCCCGCATTCGAGCCGAGGCCACCAAGTTGCGCATGGGCGCACGATAGGCCCGCCCCGGTAAACATACGGTTTCAGCAGCATGCGGGGACGCCCTGACGGGTAGCGCGCCGGTGGCGCGCCACGCGCCCCCTGCAGGCCGCGCGTCAGCGCTTGGAAAACTGGAAAGACCGTCTGGCCTTGGCCTTTCCGTATTTCTTGCGCTCGACCACGCGCGGATCGCGGGTCAGGAAGCCTCCGCGCTTGAGCGCGCTGCGCAGATCGGGCTCGAAATTCATCAGCGCCTTCGAGAGCCCATGGCGCACCGCCCCCGCCTGGCCCGACAAGCCGCCGCCCGAAACCGTGCAGGTGACGTCGTACTGGCCGGTGCGATTGGTCGCGACGAGCGGCTGCTGGATCAGCATGCGCAGCACCGGCCGCGAGAAATAGACCTCGAGCTCACGCGTATTGATCACGATCTTGCCGCCTCCGGGTTTCACCCAGACCCGCGCCACCGCATCCTTGCGTTTGCCGGTCGCATAGCCGCGGCCCTGCTTGTCGAGCTTTTGCACATAGCGCGGCGTCTCGGGTGCCGGCGCGGGCTTGAGCGCGGCGAGCTGGTCGAGCGATTGCATGGTTTCAGCCACAGTCACACCCTCCTTGCGTTCTTGCGATTGAGGGAGGCAATCTCCAGCGTTTCCGGATTTTGTGCCGCGTGGGGATGATCGGGACCGGCATAGACACGCAGATTGCCGAGCTGCACCCGGGCCAGCGGTCCGCGCGGCAGCATGCGCTCGACGGCTTTCTCGACAATGCGCTGCGGAAATTTTCCCTCGAGGATTGAGCGCGCGGTGCGCTCCTTGATGCCGCCGATATACCCGGTGTGATGACGGTAGATTTTCTTTTCCCGCTTTTTGCCGGTGAGCACGATCTTTTCCGCATTGACGATGATGACGTTGTCGCCGTCGTCGACATGCGGCGTGTATGTCGGCTTGTGCTTGCCGCGCAGACGCACCGCCACGATCGATGCCAGACGGCCGACGACGAGGCCGGTGGCGTCGATCTTCACCCATTTCTTCTCGATATCGGCGGGCTTGGCCGAGTAAGTCTTCATGGCGATGACCTTCGCTGAGAGAGTTCGGGCCAGGGGGCCAATTAGCGCAGGGCTGATACATCGGTGCCGACCGTTGGTCAATGCCGGTGGCAACAATGGCCGCAATATCAGAGCGTTAAGTTTACGGTTTCATATTACCACAAGCGCGGGCGTGCAAACTTGGATTGTTTTTATTTAGTGCTGTCAATCAACAGTTGTAATCCTGCGAATTAGAGAAATTACTTAACTCCTCTACCCAACTATCAAGAAAGACGAGGATTTTCGCTCCTCGCCGGTCAAGACCGAACGTCATTTAAGGGGCGACTCGGGCTGGCCCACTTCGAAGCTCAATCTTTTCCGAATTGCTTGCGCAGCGCGTCCTTTGCCCGCATCAGCGTTTTCTTTCGCGCAGCCGGCAGGCCCCTGCCAGCGCGCCGGCTTCTCATGGCCGAGCGTTTGAGCGACGCGGCGATGCGCTTGGGATCCCGGAGCGTGAAGACCCCCTTATTCAGAGTCAGCGCATCGCTCCGCCGGGTCACCCGCTGCGACCAGCGCCTGCCTGACCGGCTTGCCGCTTGTTTGCGCTTTGACGCCGCTGCCCGCCCTGCTGTTCCTGCCATGCTCTTTCCGCCTTTTGTGCAACGCTGCAAAGGTTACAATCATCCAGCCCAAGAGGCGTTCCCAGAGCGCACCTGCACACCTTGCGCCGACCCTCGCGTGCGCTAAGTAAGGCCGAGGCTTCACCGGTGCCCGATAGCGCTATGAAAACTGCATCCTCCCGCGCTAGCAGCATCCCGGCGGGCGCGACTGGGTCCCCTGCCCTCCTGCGGGAGAGCATCGGCAGCATTGCCGTGCTCACGCTCAACCGCCCGCACTCCCGCAACGCCCTTTCCGGGGAAATGCTGGGCGCGCTGCAGCGTGCGCTTGCCGATATCGCCGCCAGTAAAGGCACGCGCGCCGTCGTTCTCGCTGCGGAAGGATCCGTCTTCTCGGCGGGCCACGATCTCAAGGAGGTGACCGCCCATCGCCGCGATGCGGATGGTGGGCAAGGCTACGCCCGGCAGCTCATGAACAGTTGCAGCGCGGTGATGCTTGCCATGCTGCGCCTGCCGCAGCCGATCATTGCTGCGGTGGAAGGGACGGCAACCGCCGCCGGCTGTCAGCTGGTTGCAACCTGCGACCTCGCGGTGGCTTCGACCGTCGCCAAATTCTGCACTCCCGGGGTGCAGATCGGACTGTTCTGCTCGACGCCGATGGTGGCGCTCACGCGCAGCGTCGCCCGCAAGCACGCCATGGAGATGCTGCTCACCGGCAATATGATCTCCGCGGAGGATGCCTGGCGCATCGGTCTCGTCAACCGAGTGGTCGAGAGCGGCGCCGCCCGCGAGCAGGCGCTTGCGCTTGCGCGCGACATCGCCACAAGGTCGAAGGCAGTCGTCAAGCTTGGCAAGCAAGCGTTCTACAGGCAGATTGAGATGGGCGTCGCGGATGCCTATGCGCATGCAAGCGAGGTCATGGTTGAAAACATGATGCTGCACGACGCTGCCGAAGGCATATCCGCGTTTGTCGAGAAGCGTCCGCCGCATTGGGACGACCGTTGAGCCGCGCACTCTGTCCACAGCAACCGATGGACCACGACAGCTATTCCGACGGCTATATCCGCGGCATTCTCAACACGGTAAAGACCGTCGCCATGGTCGGGGTTTCATCCAACACCAGCCGGCCAAGCTATTTTGCTTTCAAATATCTCCTTGAGCGAGGCTACCGGATGATCCCGGTGAATCCCTCGCTCACCGGAGCGGAGCTGCTCGGCCAGAAGGCGTATGCCAAGCTTGCCGACGTCCCCGACCCGATCGACATGGTCGATATCTTCCGTGCCTCCCAGTATGCCCCCGCAATTGTTGCGGAAGCGCTTGCGCTTTCGCCGCGCCCACAGGTGATCTGGATGCAACTCGGTGTCCGGAGCGACAAGGCCGCGCATCTGGCGGAGAAGAACGGCCTTAAAGTGGTGATGAACCGCTGCCCGAAAATCGAATACGGCCGCCTCTCGTCGGAGATCGCATGGATGGGGGTCAACACCCGCACCCTCACTGCGAGAAGGCCGCGGCGTCTGGAAGGCGGCATTCAGCGAATGGCGCTAAATCGGGTCACCCTCGCAGGGGGCTCGACCGATGCCGCGATGCATGCCCAGAGCTCCGAAGAAGCGCCCGATCAAACCACGAGACAGGACCGACCATGACCGACCGAACTCCCGGCTTTGCAACGCTCGCGATTCATGCTGGGGCACAGCCCGACCCAACGACCGGCGCGCGCGCCACGCCCATTTATCAGACGACCTCTTTCGTGTTCGAGGATGTCGATCACGCCGCGTCCCTGTTCGGGCTGCAAACCTTCGGCAACATCTACACCCGCATCGGCAATCCCACCAATGCGGTGCTGGAGGAGCGCGTCGCAGCGCTGGAAGGCGGCACCGCGGGGCTTGCAGTCGCATCCGGTCACGCCGCCCAGGTGATCGTCATGCATTGCCTGATGCGGCCGGGGGACGAGTTCATCGCGTCCAAGAAGCTCTATGGCGGCTCCATCAATCAGTTCAACCATGCGTTCAAGAATTTCGGCTGGAACGTGGTATGGGCCGAGCCTGACGACATCGGGACCTTCGAGCGCGCGGTGAGTCCCAAGACCAAGGCGATATTCATCGAGTCGATCGCCAATCCCGGAGGAGTGATCACCGACATCGCTGCGGTCGCCCAGGTCGCCAAAACCGCACGCGTCCCGCTTATCGTCGACAATACGCTGGCGACGCCCTATTTGTGCAAGCCGATAGAATACGGCGCCGACATCGTGGTGCATTCGCTCACCAAGTTCCTCGGCGGGCACGGCAACTCCATTGGCGGACTGATCGTCGATGCCGGCACGTTCAACTGGTCGCGCGAGAAGCGTTATCCCATGCTATGCGAGCCGCGGCCGGAATATCACGGGATCGTGCTGCATGAGACATTCGGCAACTTCGCTTTCGCGATTGCCTGCCGCGTGCTCGCGCTACGCGACATCGGGCCGGCGCTGTCGCCGTTCAACGCTTTTCTCATTCTCACCGGCATTGAGACGCTGCCGCTGCGCATCCAGCGGCATTGCGACAATGCGCTGACCGTTGCGCAATGGCTTGCCGGTCATCAGAAGGTGGCATGGGTAAGCTATCCCGGGCTGCCCGACGACCGTTATTTCAAGCTTGCCCGCAGATACGTCCCCAAGGGGGCCGGCTCGGTATTCACCTTCGGCCTCAAGGGCGGCTACGATGCCGGGGTCAAGCTTGTTTCGAGCGTGAAGCTGTTCTCGCATCTGGCCAACATCGGCGACACGCGTTCCCTCATCATCCATCCGGCATCCACCACCCATCGTCAGCTCACCGATGCGCAGAAAGTTGAAGCCGGCGCTGGGCCCGATGTGGTGCGCCTTGCGATCGGGCTGGAGGACACGGACGATATCATCGCCGATCTGGAGCAAGGCTTGGCCGCCTGACGCGTGACGGATCGCAAAAGCGTCTCGCTCGATCAGGATTTACGCAACGTGCGCGCGACATAGTCGCGAATTCGAGCTAGCGTCTCGGGTGACGTCCAGATTTGCTCGACCTCGGTGCGGGTCGTATCCGCCTTCAATCGATCCAAGGCCGGTTGACGGGACTGCCGTTTGGTCAATGCAAAGGCCGACGGCGGCAACGCGGCGAGCGTCTTCGCGCAGGCGATCGCGCGAGCAAGAAGGACGTCCGGCTCGGTGATCTCATGAACCATGCCGCGCTCGGCCGCCTGCGCGGGCGAGAAGGTTGTACCACTGAACATGACATCTTCGAAATGCCGCGGTGCGACCGCGCAGCGCATGATCTCCAGGGCGGCAGCCGGGAACGGCACCCCCACGAGCAGCTCGGTCACGCCCATACGCCCGCCTTCGCGAGCCATCAGCCGCTTGTCGGCGGCGCAGGCCAGCACGCATCCGCCGGCAATGGCGTGACCGTTGATCGCGGCCACCACGGGCTTCGCACACTCGAAGACGGTTGCAAGGGCGTTACTCAGCACCGGCAGGAATTTGTGGATATAGGGCACGCCACCATCGAGCAGGCGCAACAGGTCCACACCGGCTGAAAAAATTCCGCCGCTGCCGGTCAGCACGACAGCGCTCGCCGGCGACGCACCAATCTGCACAAAGCGCGCAGCCAGGAGCGCGCAGAACTCGATGTTCATGAGGTTGGCCTTGCCGTCGGCCATCCGAACAACCGTCACGGCGCCCTGCTCGCAGACCTCGATCATATCCGGTGTTTCCGCAGCCGGGGGGCGGCTCGGCAGCTCAGGCTGCATTGACCCGACGAAAGCCATTCCACACGGCCGTCGCCGCGCCTGCAAGCAGCACGCGAACATACCGCATTTGCTGATGCTCTCCGTTGAGCGAGATGCGCGGCAGCGCGGTCAGATGATCGCGATGCTCGGGGAAGATCACGCCCGGACGGGTCGTCACGCCGGTCAAGAAGCCAAGCTCGGAGGCGATGCGAAACTCGCGCGGTCCGGCTGAGGTAAAATCTCCGACCGGGTAGGAAAGATGCTCAGGGCGTCGTCCAAGCGAAGCCTCGATCACGGACCGGCTCATCTCCATTTCCGAACGGGCTGACTTCTCCGGCACCTTTGCCAGCATCACGTGATTGACGGTGTGTGCACCGACGGTGACCAGCGGATCGGTGGCGAGCGTAGCCAGCTCGTCCCAGCTCATGCAAAGCTCATCGCAGAAGGCCGCGAGATCCACCCGATAGCGGCCAGCGAGGTCGCGGACGACGTTGCGCAGCTCCTCTTCCGTTTTCAGGCTGCGCAACCAGCCGTAGAGCTGCTCGAAGAGGTGCCGCTTCCCGGCAACGCTCGCGCATTCAAACGACTGCTCCTGCCCGTCGACCAGCAGACGCACGCGCTTGTTGCGCGCAACGACTGCCTCGAGCGCCAGCCACCAGAGCTCACCGAGCCGGTCGGGAAAGCTGGTCGGAACGTATACCGTCAACGGCACTTGGTGGTGCTTGAGGATTGGATAGGCCCACTGCAGCGTGTCCCGATAGCCGTCATCTATGGTGATGCAGACGAAGCGTCGAGCCGAAGACCCGCTCGTGAGGCGACGATGCACTTCGTCGAGGCTGACAAGATCGAGCCGCGAGCGGCGCAGCCAACGCAAAACGTCGTCCAGGAAGCCAGGACTTATTTCGAGGAGCCGGTTGGGCTGAAAACGATCGAGCCTGGGGGGACGCACGTGATGGAGCGTCAGAATTACGCCGAGCCCCGCAACGAAGGGGCGCATGAGGTGATGGGCGGCGCTGAAATAGAGCGTCTCGAAGCCGCTGCGAACCAAGGTTTTATGGAATGAATTCAATGTCCTGGTTCCGTCGTTTCGCCGCGCGGCAATATTCCCAACTCTTTATTGATAATTGTTTGCCACCCTCCTCGCGCAGCCCCCCTGTCGACGGATGACGCGCGGTTATTGCAGCGAAGGTTAGAGGATCGTGCAATGGCAGCCAAGCAATCCTTGAATACCGCATCGCGCCCGGCATGGAATGGATCAGTATTGACGCGCGCAGATCCGGAAGCCCGGATGAAAGCGGCCGTCCGCTGCGAACGCGGCATGGAGCAGCTCACGCACGCAGGCGACCTCCTGGAAGTGTTCGATACCATGGCCCGGGCCGAGCCATGCTGGCGGGCGCTCGAAAACGGCTCGCTGCTCGCCACCGCCTATCAGCGCTTCGACCTGCTTTCGGCCTGGCACCGTCACGTCGGGGCAAGCTCCGGCATCACGCCCTTCCTTGTTGTAGGCTTCAGCCGCGCCGGGGAGCCGCTGTTCTTGTGGCCGTTCGGTCATATCCACAAGGGCTCCCTCAGGGTCATCCGCTTCCTGGGTTCGAAACATTCGAACTTCAATGTCGGATTGTGGCGTCGCCCCATTCTCCCGACCATCAGCGCAGCCGACATCCTTGGCATCATGCATCGCCTCAAGGACCACGTCGATCTCGCCGTCCTGTGCAATCAGCCGCTGCGCTGGGATGGAGCAGGCAACCCATTCGCTCTACTGCCGCACCAGGCTTCAGTCGATGCCAGCACGCGTCTGAGCTTGCAGCGGACAGGCGACTCCCCGATCGAAGATATTCTCAGCACTTCAATGCGCTCACGACTGCGCAACAAGGAGCGCAAGCTCAAGAAGCAGGCCGGTTACCGCTACATCAACGCGACTAGCGCCGCAGACATTGATCGATTGCTCGATAGTTTCCTCGTCCTGAAAGCACGGCATATGGCGGCACAGGGGCTGGACAACGTGTTTGCGCAGCCCGGAGTTGCCGAGTTCCTGCGTGAAGCTTGCCACTGCAGGCTTGCCAACGGCCGCCCCCTGATCGAGATCCATGCTCTAGAACTGGCGAGCGAAGTGCTGGCGCTGTTCGGAACCATCACTGACGGGTATCGCTGCTCGTCCATGTTCAACACTTACACTCTTGGTCCGAACGGCCGCTACAGCCCCGGGCTGCTTCTGCTCGGGCATATTATCGACGAATGCCATGCGCGTGGCGTGCGCAGCTTTGATATCGGCGTCGGGCGCGCGCATTACAAATCGTTCTTCTGCCCCCAGCCGGAACCTTTGTTTGATACTTTTCTTGCCCTCACCCCACGCGGCCAACTCGCTGCGCCCATTTTCGCTGCCGCGTTTTCCGCCAAGCGTCTGATCAAGCAGAACCGGGTATTGTGGGGAGGCGTGCAGATATTTCGGCGCTTGCGCGCGCACGAGGATAGAGCGCACTGATTTACCTGCGCAACCGCATCCCGGATGGATGCCGGGTCTTCGTCCCGTCAAGCCGCCGCTTTGGCGCCGGTCGTCCCGGTTTCGGAGCTCAAAGGCGGCGCGTCAGCAAGGATGTTCACATTGACAAATCCGGCCTTGAGCAGGCGCTCGCGCGCGAGCGTGGTAGCGGGATTGCCGAGATCATCCGCTACCATCACCGCACGCGGCGCCAGCGCGACGAAGCGTTCAAGCGGGATGTCGTCCGCGGCGCCAGCGTCGATGACGACATGGTCATAGCTGCGCGCGAGCGCCTCGATGGCGATCGATAGCTGCGGCGACTGCATGAGGGCGGCGGCATCTATGGTGGCGCAACCCGCGCCATGATCAGATGAGCACGCGAGTAGCGATCGCGCGTAATGATCTGGCCGAACGTGGCCGCTCCCTGCACGAGCTCGGACAAGCCCGGTGCCGCGGGGTCGCTTGCGATCACCGAGAGATTGGGTGAGGTAACCGCCAGCTCGACGAGGGCGACGCTGGAGCGCTGGGCGAGGCTGCGCGCGAGCGCAATCGCGGTCATGGTGGTGCCGACGTTGCGCGCTGCGCCGATAACGCAGATCCGGCGACCGCCCTCCCCGGCTGCGTTCAGCTCGCGCCCCAGCCGCTCGAGCGTCTCCATCCGCGCGCTCACGCCGGCGCGCGCGTGGCTTACGGCTCGGGCAACGGGGATTGCTCCGGCTGCCCGCTGGGACACGGACGCCAGCATCGAAGCCAGATCCCCGATGCCGTCGCCTGCTTGCATCGGCACGGCGCGAAGAAGCGCGTTGCTCATGATGATCGCCGATGAGAGCACGAACGTGGCAAGCGCTGCCACCAGGATGGTCGGCAGCTTCTTCGGCCACGCAGGCGTGGTCGATACTGCGGCGGTCGAGATGATTCGCGCGTCGGGCGCGGCCGCGCCGAGGCTGTCGCGTGCGGATGCCTCGCGGAACTTGGCGAGATACGATTCGAGCAGATCGCGCTGCGACTTGGCATCGCGCTCGAGCGCGCGCAGCTGCACATCCTGCTCGTTGGTCGAGGTCGCCTGGCGCTTGAGCGCATCGAGCGCCAGGCCCAGCTCATCAACCTTGCTGCTGGCAAGCTTGGCGTCGTTTTCCAGCGAGCGCGCCAGCCGGTCGGCTTCGCCACGCATCTGGCGCTCGAGATCCGCGATCTGTGCGCGCAACTCCTTGATGCGGGGATGCTGGTCCAGCAGCGTCGAGGATTGCTCCGCCAGCTGCGCCCGCAGAGTCACCTGCTGCTCCGATAAGCGGCGCATCAGCTCGGAATTGGTGATGTCGGAGAACTCAATCGGCGTGCCGGCCTTCAGCGCATTGCGAATGAGCTTCGCCTTTGCCTCGGCGTCCGCCTTTTGTGCGCGCGCGGCAGCAAGTTGGCCGTTGAAGTCCCCGAGCTGCTGGTTGGAAAGCGTCGTGTTGTTGTTGCCGATGAAAAGGTTGGTCTTGGAACGGTATTGTTCGACCTTGGTCTCCGCCTGCGCCAGATTTGTACGCAGCCTCTCGATTTCCCCGGACAGCCACGTCCCTGCTGCGCGGGTCTGGTCCTGCTTCGCAGCCTGCTGGAACCGCAGATACGTATCGGCAACGCAATTGGCTACCTGGGCAGCGAGCTGGGGGTCTTGCGATTCGAATTCGATGGCGATGACGCGGGTTTTTTCCACCTGAAAGGCAGAGAGCCGTTCGTAATAGCTTCTGTATACGCGCTCCTCGTGCGTCATGCCCAGCGGGTCCTTGACGATACCGGTGAGGCTGAACACGCCGCGCCATAGGCTCGCGCTGCGCAGCACAGGGTCGAATTCCGGCTTTTCGCCGAGATTGAGCTTCTTGATCACTTCACGCGCGAGATCGCGCGACAGGATAAGCTGGACCTGGCTCGTCACCGCCTCTTGGTCGACGGTCGTCACCCGCTCGCTCATCTTTTCCGCATCGGGGCGAAAAAAGATGTTCTCACGCATCTCCACCAGAACCCGAGCTTCCGACTTGTATCTTGGGGTGATGAGATTGACGGCCACAAACGCGATCGCCGCGGCCACAAGCGTGAGCCCAAGGATCAGCGACCTCTTGCTCCACAGCGCATGACGCAACGCTCCGAGATCGATGTCGCTTCCCGGGATGGCGCCTGGCTGCCGATCCGACTGTACGCCCGCCTGCATGAGCATTCCCACCAAAGCGCACATGGCGCGACTCGTAATTCAATTCTAAACGATTATGGTTGATGCTGGGTTAAAGCTACCACCTGCTGCACGGGACCAGTTCGTGCCTTTTACTGCGCCGTCCGTGTCCGTGCGGTCCAGCTGAGAGCATGCCGATTGTTAACAGAGCGTAAACACGCCAGAGCGCCCGGCGTCGGGACTGAGATGTCAGCCGATGCCCCGCCGGCCGGCGGCCTCAACATCCTGCATGTACTGCGCGCGCCCGTTGGCGGACTTTTCCGCCATGTCCTTGACCTGGTGTGCGGCCAGTGCGCACGCGGAAACCGCATTGGGCTCGTGGCGGATGCTTCGACCGGCGGCACCCAGGCTGAGGAGAATTTCGCGCAACTAGCGCCGCATCTCGCGTTGGGGCTCACGCGCGTTTCCATGAGCCGCCAGTTCGGATTGCGCGATCTCGGCGCGCGCGCACACGTTGCACGACGCGCGATCGAAGCCGGGGCCGACATCGTGGCCGGTCACGGCGCCAAAGGCGGCGCCTATGCCCGACTGCTCACCTCGCCCCGCGCCGCCCGAGTCTACACTCCCCATGGCGGCAGTCTGCATTACTCCTGGAGATCCCCTGCCGGAGCGTTCTACCTCGCCAGCGAACGGCTATTGATGGGGCGCACCGATCTGTTCCTGTTCGAAAGTGCCTACGGGCGCCAAGCATTTGAAACGAAGATCGGCAAGCCGCGCGGGCTTGCGCAGGTGGTGCATAACGGCGTGAGGCCGGAGGAGTTTGCCCCGATTGCTGCCGATACTGGGGCAAGTGATTTGGTGTTCGTCGGCGAGCTACGCTCGCTCAAAGGCGTCGATGTGCTCATTGAGGCCGTCGCGATCCTCTATCGCGCGGGAAAGCGCATCAGTGTGACCATCGTCGGAGAGGGCCCGGAGCGCGCCGCATTCGAGGCCCTTGCAGCTGCGCACGGCGTGACCGCGTCGGTGCGCTTTGCGGGAGCCAAACCGGCGCGCACTGCCTTTGCGCTGGGGCACCTGCTGGTCGTTCCCTCACGCGCGGAATCGCTGCCTTATGTGGTGCTGGAAGGAGCGGCCGCGGGCATTCCGATGATCGCCACTCGCGTCGGCGGAATTGCCGAGATTTTTGCGGCGGACTCGGATTCTCTCGTCCCTGCCGGCGACCCGCAAGCGCTCGCAGCTGCGATCACGCAGGCTCTTCTGCATCCTGCCGCGGCCAGAGTGATGGCGCAGCGGCTGCAGACGCGGGTGCGCGCTCACTTCATCGTTGAGGTGATGACGCGAGCGGTGCTGGCGGCCTATTTGGAGGCTCTGGCGCGACGGGATAGTTAATGGATTGCTGCGCTTGCGCAGTCGGCCCTAAGCCTTTTTTGAAACTTTTGCGCTACCCAACCAGCATCCTGATCGGTCGAGCGAGACGAGTTTCTGGTCCGCGCCGAGCTTTGCCCCAGCCACCGTGGCCGTCCGGACGGAGCAACCATGTCGATGTCCGGCTTGAACGTCCGCAGAAAAGTCAGCTCAGCGGTTGCCGAAGCGGTTGCCGCGGGAACCGCTGAGGCTCCTCCATCTGCCGGAAGTAACGCCAAGGATCCGCCGGCTGCCGCCATGGCCGCCATGATGGAGCCAACTGGTCCCGCCTGGTCACCCATTGTGGTCGCGGGAATCGTGCGCATGACCGAGTTCGCGCTCATCGCCGCCGTCGGGCTGGCAATCTACGTGGCCTATGTTGTCCCCACTGAAGGCTTCGAATGGCGTTATGTCGGGGCCATAATCGCAATTGCAATGATGGCGATGCTGGCGTTCCAGACCGCAGACATCTATCAGGTGCAGGCGTTCCGCGGCTATGAAAAGCAGTACTTCCGGCTCGCCTCGGCCTGGTCCGTGGTCTTGCTCCTCGTCATCGGCATGACATTTTTCGCCAAGGTCGGCGATCAGTATTCACGGCTGTGGTTGGGAAGCTTCTACGTCGCCGGCCTCGCCGTGCTGGTTGCGTTTCGACGCAGCGTGTTCCTGATGGTGCGCCACTGGACGCGGCAGGGTCGGCTCGACCGCCGTACCGTCATCGTCGGAGCCGATGAGCGCGGCGATGCGCTGATCCGCTCGCTCGCCGCCCAGCGCGACAGCGATGTGCGCGTCATCGGCGTGTTTGACGATCGCGGCGAGGAGCGCTCGGCAGGGGTGCTCTGTCGTCTTCAAAAGCTCGGCAGTGTCGACGACCTCGTAAATTTCGCGCGCAAGACGCGCATCGACCTCGTGATCTTTGCGCTGCCGGTCTCGGCGGAAGGCCGCATCCTGCAGATGCTGAAAAAGCTGTGGGTGCTGCCGGTCGATATCCGGCTGGCCGCGCATTCCAACAAGCTGCGGTATCGCCCGCGCGCCTATTCCTATATCGGCAGCGTGCCCGTGCTGGATGTGCTCGACAAGCCGATTACCGACTGGGACGTGGTCATGAAGTGGCTGTTCGACAAGATTGTCGGCGGCATCATTCTCCTGCTCGCCTCCCCCGTCATGCTGCTGGCTGCAATTGCGATCAAGCTCGACAGCCGCGGCCCCGTTTTCTTCAAGCAGAAGCGCTACGGCTTCAACAACGAGCTGATCGAAGTCTACAAGTTCCGCTCCATGCATGCGGATCAATGCGATCCTACGGCCTCCAGGCTGGTGCAGCGTGGCGACTCGCGCGTCACCCGGGTCGGCGCTTTCATCCGCAAGACTTCCATTGATGAGCTGCCGCAGCTCATCAACGTGGTTTTCAAGGGCAACCTTTCGCTCGTCGGACCACGCCCGCACGCGGTCCACGCCAAGGCGGAGAATCGCCTTTATGACGAGGCGGTCGACGGCTATTTCGCCCGACACCGCGTCAAGCCTGGCATCACCGGCTGGGCGCAGATCAGCGGCTGGCGTGGCGAGACCGACACGCAGGAGAAGATCCAGCGTCGGGTCGAGCACGACCTTTACTACATCGAGAACTGGTCGGTGCTGCTCGACCTTTTCATTCTCGCGAAGACGCCGCTCGCGCTCGCCAAGACCGAGAACGCCTTCTGATGCTGGCCGTTACCGCGGCCCCGACCGGTGGGCTTGCCGGACCGCGCCTGGCCACCGAGTCGCTGCGCGGCATGCTGCTGTGGCTGACCGGCTTTGCCTGCGCCTTCGTGTTCATCGAGCCGAGCCCGTACGAGTTCGCCGCCATCCTCATGATCCTGCTGTTCGTCATGACGGGATTGTCGCTGCGCGCCGAGATTGCGCCGCTGGCGCTCCTGCTCGTTCTCATGAACATGGGATACGCCATCGCGGTCGTACAGGTGAGCGACGAGCAAAGGTCGGTCAACTGGGTGCTGATCTCGCTGTTTCTGGCCATGACCGCCATCTTCTACGCCGCCATGCTTGGCACCAACACGCGCCGGCGGATCGAGCTTCTCCTGAGCGGCTATCTGGCGGCTGCCGTTATTGCCTCGCTTGTTGCTGTGGCCGCATATTTCCGGCTTCTCGGCAGCGCTTCGGACCTCTTCCTGCTGTATGAGCGCGCGCGGGGCACTTTCAACGATCCCAACGTGCTTGGCGCCTTCCTGATATTGCCCGCCCTCCTGCTCTTCCAGCGAATGCTTACGCGCCCGAGCCCGCTGTGCAGCGGCCTGATGCTGCTCATCGTTCTGGCCGGCCTCTTCCTCACCTTCTCACGCGGCGCCTGGGCGCAATTTGCTGCCACAGCGGTGTTGCTGATGATGGTAACGTTCGGCAGCAGCCGTTCCCCGACGGAGCGCTTTCGCATTGTTCTCGTTGTTCTCGGAGGTGTCTTGGCGACCATCGTGCTGGTGACAGCGCTACTTTCCGTTGAACAGGTCTCCGCACTGTTTAGCGAGCGCGCGGTCCTGGAGCAGGACTACGATGTCGGACGCTTCGGCCGCTTCGGGCGCTATGCTCTTGGAGCGCAGATCGCGCTGGATCACCCGCTGGGCATCGGACCGATGCGGTTCTACAAAATTTTCATCGAGGATCCGCACAACACCTTTCTCAATGAGTTCATGTCCGGAGGGTGGCTCGCCGGCTTGGGGTATCTCGCGCTTTGTACGGTATCACTCGTCGCGAGCACGCGCTTTCTGTTTGCGCGCACGCCGTGGCAACCGGTCTATCATGTCGTCTATGCGGCCTACGTGGGCATCATTGGCGAGAGTCTCATCATCGACATCGAGCACTGGCTCCACTATTTCCTCATCCTGGGCGCGCTGTGGGGGTTGACGGCCGCAACGCGCCGGGCTGTTGCGGCCGCCGGCGCTGAGGCGCGGGCGCCCCAGGTCCTGATGTGATCTGCCCGCGAAAAAAAGCTGCCGTCAGGCTCCGCAACGCTCGCATACCCCGTAGATCCGCTGCGCGATACCAGGCCACTGTCAATGCGGTCTTGCACGGGGCGGTGGCCCGGCGTAGACCTGCCCCTCATTGGCGGAGCGTAGCGCAGCCCGGTTAGCGCACCAGTCTGGGGGACTGGGGGTCCCGAGTTCAAATCTCGGCGCTCCGACCAAAAAAGCCCCGTAGATTCGCCATTTTCTGCGCGTGGTCGGTTCCCTCACCTGCG
>Ga0306921_10000704_pt1 | contig 30776 bp, 30 predicted proteins | sample sta12Cox44000080_FD_203760 | JGI IMG/M metagenome (GOLD analysis project Ga0306921, IMG submission 203760) | Lab enrichment of tropical soil microbial communities from Luquillo Experimental Forest, Puerto Rico - statoxic.12C.oxic.44.000.080 (v2)... | ecosystem: Environmental > Terrestrial >... | reverse complement strand
ACAACGCGACTCGCCGGTTGTTCCCCTCTATACTCCCGGCCGTGTGCGCGTTGAAGCCATCGAATATGTCCCGCGCCAGCGTCACGCGCTCTACGAAGGCGGGCGCGCTATGGCGCGTGTTTTCGCCGGATGCGGATTTCGTGACCGGCCAGATGTTGCCGGTCAACGGCGGCCTCGTCTTCAACTGATGCTCGATTGCCCATGACCACAACCGACCGAGCGAGCAATCACAACAGCTACATGGTGCCGAGCCTCGAGCGCGGGCAAGGACCGCATCTGCCGGACCGCGGAGCGGATTTCGCTTGCGCTCGGCTATCGGCCGGCGGCGGGCGCGCAGCTGCAGGTGGTGTCATGAGCAACATGCGTCGCGCTTGCGTTGCCGCCATAGTGGCGTTGGCCCCGGCGCTGGCGTTTCCTCCCCGCGCCCGTGCCGAAGTGCCGGAGGTCAGGATCGTCGCGCAGAACGGTTCCAACTATCTGCCGCTCTATGTGATGCAAGGGCACAGGCTGGTGGAGAAGCATCTGGCGGCCAAGGGGCTTGCCTCCACCACCGTTTCATGGACCAGGCTTGCCGGACCGTCCGCCATCATCGATTCGTTCCTCGCCGGCGCCGTTCAATTTTCGGCGCAGGGCGTGCCGTCGACGGCTCTGATCTGGGATCGCACGCGCAACGGTATCGGCGTCAAGGCGGTGTCCGCACTGGTCGCCTCGAACATCTGGCTGATGACGCGCAAGGGCGAGCTCAAATCGCTGCGCGACCTGACCGACAGAGATCGCATCGCGCTGCCCTCGATCAAGACCTCGGCGCAGGCGCTGTTCCTGTGGACTGCGGCGGAGAAGGAATTCGGCGCCGGGCAATGGGGCCGGCTTGATCACATCACCGTCTCCCTGCCGCATCCCGACGCCATGGCCGCCGTGCTCAACGCCGGCGGCGAAATCACCGTGCACGCCGCCACCTCCCCTTATGCCGACCTTGAGCGCAAAGCCGGGCTGCACGCCATCACCGATCTCTATGCCGTGGAGGGCGGCGCGGTCACCGGTCTCAATTTCGTCTCGACCGAGCAGTTCCGCAAAGCCAATCCGGTCACCTACGACGCGGTGGTGGCTGCATTCGACGAGGCGATCAACTGGATCAACACCGACAAGCGGCGGGCTGCGCAGTTCTATCTGGAAACGTCGAAGGAAAAGATGTCGCTTGACGATCTCACGCAGATCCTCACCGCGCCCGACTATATCTTCGGCCAGACGCCGCATGGCGTAACGGCCGCGCTGGACATGCTGCACAAGACCGGGACCATCAGGACCAGGCCGCAGTCCTGGAAGGACATGTACTTTCCGGAGGCGTGGCAGTTCCCGGGCGACTAGCACTCATGGAGACAACCGCGGCGAGTGCGAGGGACGATAACTGTACGTACAGGCAGCCTCGGCGCGTGTTGCTGGTGCTGCGGTAGTGACCCACGGTACCACAGTGTGGTCACAATTTTTCAGTTCCGCCGCAATTGTGACGCCGGCTTGTTGTTCCATGGGCTTGCCCGATCATCGGCCGCGGTACGCCGACCATCCTTGACTGCGCCGATGCCGACCATGTGGAGCGATGCCATGTTCGAACGCGGTAATCCTTTTCCCTGGCTTGACCAGCGCAAGTATCCCTGGATCAGCCTGACCAATGCGGCCGTGTATCTGTCCCGCCGTGACTCATCCGGACGCTCAAGAGCCGTGTATCAGCACGAATGGGAGCCGCCGTTCAGTCTTCTGTTTGAATGGATCGACGCAGACATGATCCTGGTTCATGAATGCTCGAAGCATCCGTTCGAGCCGATCCGCAAGGAGGAACTGGCGGGCATTCCGATCAGATTTCCGAGCTACACGCTCGAAGGCCGCCTGGAGGTCGATCCGGTGTTCCAGCCCGGCAGGATCACGTACATCGAATGCCACCACAACCTGTCGAGGTTCAAGCAGGCGCAGGACCGCTATTACGTGGAAGGCCAATGCGAGCCGCGCTGGCACGATTTGAAGGTTGCCTCCGAGCAGCTGGTCGCATTGCTGACGGGCAGGCTTCTGCGCGGCGATGAGGCCGCATAAGCCTCCCCACCAATCACTCGATCACTTCGTCGGCCAGCGCAATGAACCGGGGCGAGATGGCGAGGCCGAGTGCCTTGGCGGTCTTGAGGTTGATCACCAGCTCGTACTTGTCGGGCGCCTGTACCGGGAGATCGGCCGCTTTTTCGCCCCTGAAGATGCGATCGACATAGCCGGCTGCGCGGCGGAAAACATCGGAAACGTCGCTCCCATATGACATCAGGCCACCGGCCGCGGCAAAGATGCGTTCCGGATAGACCGCAGGCAGGCGGTAGCGCGCGGCAAGTCCGATGATGCCGTCGCGATAGTTCAGCGTGCTAACGTCGGCCAGCACGATGAGGCCGCCGGTTCCATCGCGAGCGAGCCCGTCGAGCGTGAGCTCGAGCTCGGCAAAGGTGGGCGCGCCAGCCGAGGTCGGCATGACCGCAAAAGCCGGGGCAGCAGCCTCAACCCCCCGCCAGAACAGGTCGGCGAACGGCGCCGTGCGCGGGTTGAAGACGAGGGCCACGCGCGAGACCTGCGGCGCCGCCTGCTTGAGCAGCTCCAGCCATTTGCTCCCGATCGAGTACTCGAAGCTGGTGAAACCGGTGAGATGGCCGCCCGGTTGCGCCAGGCTCGCCACCAGGCCCTGCCCAACCGGATCCGTCACCTGCGTGAAAACGACCGGCACGCCCAGGCGACGCTCCTCAAGCGCAGCCCTCAGAGCCACCATGACCGGCGTGCTGTTGGCCAGGATCAGGTCCGGCGAAAGGCCGCTGAACTCTGCCGCATAGGCGCGCAAGGTGTCGGGATTGTTGGCCCAACGGTACTCTATTTTCACATCGCGCCCGCTTACCCATCCCAGCTCCCGCAGTCCCTTTTCGAGGGCGGTCACGCGCATTTGCGCTTCCGGGTCGTTGGCGGCGAAGCTCATCAGAACGCCGAGCCGCCGCATCTTGCCGGAACGCTGCGCTGACGCGGAGAGCGGCCAGGCAAGGGCCGCGCATGCGAGGGCAGCGATAGCGTCTCGCCGGTTCATGCCGTCGGCTCCTCTGGCGGTGCGAGCTATCATCCGCTGCATCCGAAATCGCAAGCCCCTGCGCGCTGCGCAGTCACGATGCATCGCCTGCGCAGGCAGCGGAAGGCGGCGGCCAGAGCCATGCTGCCCCGCGCACCCCGCTGGAATCCCCGTGCGCCGCGCGCACGATGGGCGTATCGATCGCATCCGAGAAGGCATGGGCTGCAACCATTTCCGGCAGAGTCGTGTAGAGCTGCATGATATTGGAGAGGCCGCCGCCGAGAACGATCATGTCCGGGTCGAGCATGTTGACGACCGCGGCCAGGCTGCGCGCCAGCCGGTCCTGAAAGACTTCCAGGCACTTTCGCGCCTCGCCGTCTCCGGCACCGGCGGCCTGCGCTATCTCCTCGGCCGGCAAGCTCCTCCCGGTGCGCGCGCGATACTCGCGCGAGAGGCCGCTGCCGGAAAGGAACGTCTCGATGCAGCCCGATTTCCCGCAATAGCAGGGCGCGCCGGGGGATTCTCCGTCGCGCGCCCACGGAAGAGGGTTGTGGCCCCATTCTCCCGCAATGCGGTTGCGGCCCGTCAACACCTGCCTGTCGATTACGATTCCGCCGCCGACCCCGGTCCCGAGAATGACGCCGTACACCACGTGGCCGCGCGAGGCCGAACCATCGACTGCCTCGGACAGCGCAAAGCAGTTCGCGTCGTTCTCCAGGCGAACCGGTCGACCCAGTTTTGATGCGAGATCGCGGTCGAGCGGCTTTCCGATCAGGACGGTGGTATTGGAGTTTTTGATGAGGCCGGTCGCTGCCGAGATCGCCCCGGGGCAAGCCACACCCACGGTGCCGGTGCGGCCCAATCCCTTTTCGATCAGGGACACGAGATCGGCGACGGCATCGAGAATTGCGCGGTACCCGTCTGCTGGAGTCGGCACCCGGCGGCGCAGCAGAGTCCTGCCATCGTCATCGAGCGCGATCGCCTCGATCTTGGTCCCGCCGAGATCAATTCCGATCCGCACTTTGCCTGCCTGCGCGCCGTGCGGTCACGAATTCGGCCTGTCGTTTGGCTCCATTATGTCGCGCTTGAGCGCATCCGACATGGGCAGCTCGATGTTGATGCCGCGCGGCGGGATCGGGCTCTCGAACCATTGGGCATAGAGCTTCTCGAATTCACCCGAGCGCATCAGGCGTGCCAGCATTTCATCGACCAGGCCTTTGAACGGCGCATCGTCCTTTCGCATCATCAGCGCGTAGGGGTCGGATGGATAGGCCTTGTCGAGCAGCTTGAATCCGGCGGGGTTCTTTGCGTTGGCGCGAAAGCCCGCGATCAGAATGTCGTCCTCCATCCATGCGCTGGCGCGGCCGGTCTCCACCAGCAGGAAGGATTCGGCGTGATCCTTGCCGGACATGACGGTCAGACCGCGCTGCTCCTCGTTGTTCATCTTGTTGACGAACAGCGCCGTATTGGTGCCCGCCGTCACGGCGACCGTCTTGCTCCGCAGGTCGTCCGCGCTGCTGATGCCGCTGCCGGCGCGCGTGATCCATTTGAATTGCGGAACGAAGAACGTATAGGAAAATGCGACCTGCTTCTGCCGGCTGCTCATGTTGGCGGTCGACCCGCATTCGATGTCGACCGTGCCGTTGGCGACGAGCGGAATGCGCGTGGCGGAGGTGACGGGGGTGTACGCGACCGTCAGATCCGGCATGCCGAGCTTTGCCTTCACGGCTTCCACGACACGCCTGCACAGCTCGATCGAGAAGCCGACGGGCCGCAACTTGTCGTCGAGATACGACAGCGGGATTGAGCTGTCGCGGTGGCCGACCGTGAAAGTGCCGGTCTCCTTCACCTTCTTCAATGTGCCTTCCGGATCCTGTGCCTTTGCGGGTGCAAACGACCCGACAAGCAGACATGTCGCTGCAACTGCTCCCAATTTGCTCCTCATGACCCTGGCTCCTGCGGACACATCGCCCAGTATCGACTCAATCAATCGGCAGCCGGATGCGGGCAATACGGTCGGGACGATGTCGGCTGCAAAGAATCGCAATCTGCTGGCGCGTAGCCTGGAATCTCGCCTTGTCATATGAAGCGCGAGACGCCGCCCGAAATCTCGAGCTGCGCGCCGGTGACGTAGCTCGCCGCCGGCGACCCCAGAAAGGCGATCGCGCGCGCGGCCTCGACGGGCTCGCCGAGTCGGCCGAGCGGAATGCCTTTTTCCTTTGCCACCGAGGCAAGCCAGTCAGCGCGCGACATCGAAAGCCCAAGGCTCTCGTACCGGCGCCGCCACTGGCCGGAATCGACCAGCCCGAGCACGATGGAGTTCACGCGTATCTTCGGAGCAAGCTCGCCGGCGAGCGACTTGAGCAGGTTCTGCACGCCCGCCCGCGCCGCCGAGGTGCACACCATGTGCGGCTCGGGCTGATAGGCAAGCAGCGAGTTGACGCCGACAATGGCGGGAGCATCGCTTGCTTCGAGCATTGCGCGGAATGCGCGGATCGGAAATATCTGGCTGAAGAATTTCAGGTTCAATTCCTCCATCCACGCCGCGTCGGTGGTCTCAGCGAAGGTCGACATGCGGGCCTGCCCCGCGTTGTTGACCAGAAGATCGCAACGGCCGCGCCAGCGCGACACCGCGGCGGCGAGCTCCTTGCAATCGTCGGCGCTGAGCACGTCGCAGCGTGTCGCCAGCACGCGCTCGTTCCCGTGCTTGTCGGCAAGCTCGCGCCCGGCCGCGGACAGCCGCTCGGGACTGCGTCCGCACAGGGCAACATCGGCGCCTTCGGCGAGCAGCACCTGCGCGGTCGCAAGCCCGATGCCGGAGCTGCCGCCGGTCACGACCGCCACGCGTCCTGAGAGACCAAGGTCCATGGCTCACCCCACAAGCGCAAAGCCGGAGACAATGCCGGCCAAACGGTCGATCGTGCTCTTCGCGTTCATGCTGATTTCCTGGAGATACCTTGCCCGTTCGTCGCGCCGGCGGCGTTGGCGGCGACGTAACCGAGACGGCTGGAGAGCTCATGCGCGGCGGAGCGCAGCGCCTCGATCACCCGCTCGCGCCGGCGCGCCGTTTCCTTGAACATGAGCTGCGGTCCGGTGACGTTGATGGAGGCGACCGGCTTGCCGCTGCGGTCGAAGATGGCGAAACCCGCAGAGCATACGCCGGAGGTGTAATGGCCATCGCTCCACGCATAACCCGCGGCGCGGTCGGCGGCGAGCACCGCATGGAAGCCCTTCAACGACCGCGGCGTATGCTCGGAGAAGGGCCTGAATTTGACGTCCCGGAACAGATCGGTGACGCGCTCCTCGGGCCAATAGGCCAGGATGATGCGGCCGAGCGTCGTGGCATAGGCGGGAATGCGGCTGCCGGGCTGGATATTGCTCGCGAGCGGTACATTGGGGACCTGGCGCAGGAGAAACAGGGCATCGGTCCCGTCGAGCACCGCAAGGTGCGAGGAAAGTCCGACCGTCTCGGCAAGATGCGTCACGATCGGCGTCGCCGACTGCATGAGATCCTGCGAATAGGAGGCGCGCGCCGCGACGCCGACGAGGCCGAGCCCGATGCGGTAGCCGTTGCCGTTCGGAATGGGCTCGATGAAGCGCGCGGCCTCGAGCGTGCGGATGAGCCGCATCAGCGTGGTGCGGTTGATCCCAAGGGCGAGCGCCGTTCGCTTGAGATTGGCGACGGTCTCCCCGTCGCTGATGGCCTGCAACAGCCGGACGGCGCGCTCCACCGGGGGAACGGTATAGCTCGGCGCTTGCGCGTCGTCGGATCTATTGAGCGTGCGCATGTCGCTGCTCCAGGGGCGAGCTCGCCAGTGCAGCGCACAGCGCCGCAAGCTCGTCCGGCTTTTCCTGCGGCAGGGCATGACCCGCTGCATCGATGAGAACGGGAGTTTCGCGCTGTGCCCGCATTGCAGTCGGGACGGCCTCGGCGATGCGGCGCACATGCTCCGGCGGCGTGATCGCATCGCAGGCGCCGCAGACTACCAGAGTGGGCACGGCAAGCGAGCGCACGTCCTGGAAGATGTCGGCGCAGCCCAGCAGCCGCACCGCGTGCAGGTAGCCCGGCAGCTTGAGCGCGGCCATCGCCTGCTCGACAGAAAGGCACAGGTCCGGCCGTCCTGCGGGATCGGCGAGGAGGCGCGGTGCGCGGGCGCGCGCATATTCGGCGGCGCCGAGGCGCTCGAAATCGGTCAGTCGCCGCGCCACGCCCTCCGGCAGCGGCGCACCGCGCGGCGCGCCATAGCCCGCGGCCGCAGAGACGAGCACAAGAGCCTGCGTGCGCGCAGCGCGCGTCGCCGCAAAGCGCGCCGCAATCAGGGCGCCCAGCGAATGACCGATCACCACGATTCGGGCAAGGCCGAGCCGGTCGAGAAAGCGCTCCAGGACAACGGCGTAGTCTTCTGCCGTCGGCCAGTCCTCGTGGAGCGGGGAGCTCTCGCCGTAGCCCGGCAGGTCCCAGGCGAAGGCCGGGCGGTCATCGAGCGCCTGCATGAACGGGAGCCACGAGGCCGCGTTGCTGCCGATCCCGTGCAACAGGATGAAAGGCGCTCCGTTGCGCGGGCCATCGCGCCGCAGATACGCGATGCCGTCGACGGTCGCGCCGCGCTCGCAATCGGCCGGCATGCTCAGCGCTTCACCTTGGCGAGCGGATGCTCCGGCGGATAGGTGGGCGTGACGGGCTTCGGCGATCCAATCATGACCATCATGATGGCATCCTCGTCGCCGATATTGGCCTCGCCGCGGTAGACTCCGGGCGGCACCGAGATGCAGTCGCGCTCACCGAGCACGGTTTCGAAATATTGCCCGTCCTGCTCCACCATCACCTTGACCTTGCCGCGCAGGACGAAGAAGACCTCCTCCGCATCGACGTGCAGGTGCATCGGCCCTTCCCCGCCCGCCGGAATAATCATGTTCGAGAGCGTAAAGTTCTCCGCCGGGATGACGTTTGAATCGCTTGCGACGCCCGTTCCTCCGGTCCCGATGAAGCGCTTCTGGGCGCGCCGGTATTTCGGATCGAAATCGGCCTGGAACTTGAGCGCATTCCAGTCGTACTGGCGCTCGCTCACGCGCGCGATGCGCGACTTGATCCATTGCTCGAACGTCGCACCCTGCGGCCGGTCCCAGGAGCGACGCGGGGCGGCGGTTTTTTCGGCGACCATGCTGGCCATGATCATCTCCTCTTATTGTTCAAAATTGAACACTGTGTTCAAATAATAGCAGGGCGCCCGTGACCGCGCAACCGTTTTTTTGCGGGCTACATGGTAGGGCGGATTAGGCGCGTGCTTACGCGCCGTAATCCGCCGATACACAGCACTTCGCGGCGGATTGCGCTGACGCTAATCCGCCCTACACCTGTTGCGTGCGAAAGGCCCTCGCCCTACCCCGCTCCTGCACCGGTTGCTCGATGCTGCCGCGAGGCGTATCCGTTTCTGCCGTCGGGTCCTCTCCCGATCGATATGCGAGGAGCAGCACGTGCCCATCACCCGCCGCGAACTTGTCGTCGGCACGGCGGCCTTCGCCGCGACCGCATTGCCCCGGCGAACGGCGCCCGCGCAGGAAACGGAAGGGCCGTTCAAGCTCGACCCCCTGCCCTATCCGCCCAATGCGCTCGCACCTTACATCGATGCCAGAACCATGGAGATTCACCACGACGTCCATCACCGGGCATACGTCAACGGCCTCAACGGCGCCGTCAAGGATCACGCGAACGTGGCAGCGATGCCGTTGCAGGACATTCTCGGCAGGCTGTCGGAGATGCCGGAGGGGATCCGCACGGCGCTGCGCAATTTTGGCGGCGGCCACGCCAATCATTCCATGTTCTGGCAGGTGATGGGCTCTCAGGCGATGGGCCGCCAGGTAAAGGGTGCGCGGGCCAAGGACACGCAGGAGAAGGGCGAGAAGGGCGCGCACGCTCCCGCGCCCACGGGCGATGTCGCCGCCGCCATCAACCGCGACCTTGGCGGGCTCCGCAAATTCCAGGATGACTTCAACGCCGCGGGCATGCGCCAGTTCGGCTACGGCTGGGTCTTCGTCACAGTGAGCCGGGACGGCAGGCTTGCGATCGAGGCCAGGCCCAACCAGGACACGCCGCTCATGGACGGCAAGCGCGTGCTCTTCGGCAACGACCTGTGGGAGCACGCCTATTTTCTGACCTACAGGCAGCGCCGTCTGGATTATCTGCAGGCGTGGTGGAACGTCGTGAACTGGCCGAAGGTCGGCCAGCGCTATGCCGAGGCCAAAGCCGGCAAGCTCGCGATCTGAAAATGGAAGCCCCGCTCGGTTTTTTCGAGCGGGGCAAGCTCGTAACCTGAAAATGGAAGCCCCGCTCGGTTGTCCGAGCGGGGCTGGACAGGTTCCCCGATCGATTTCCCCCGGTCCCCCTGTCCGTGCGCGCGAGTCTGCTTGCCCGAATGTCCGAATTGCGGCAGCGCCGCATGAAACTTTTTGTGTGCTCCTGTGGCCGCGGCTTGCGCCGGCAGCCCTTTTTTGGCCGTCGCCTGCTCACAAAAGAGTCCATTTGCGCCGCCATGCGTTCGCGCCTTGTCCCTTTTGTACAAGGAGGAACGCAAATGTATTGCAAATTGCTGCTTGCAGCCGCGGGCTTTGCCGGTGCGGTCGCGGGCATCACGTGGTTCGGCACGCCTGTTGCGGCACAAGGCGCCCGCGAGGCGGAGATGATCGGCTTCCATCAGCTCTGCGAGAGGGGCGATCGCAAGGCCTGTATCCGCTTCGGAATCATGCTCGGCGAGAACCGCGCCCGCCATGCCGAATGGCGCCGGATGCATGCCGATTGGTTCTGGTGGGAGAGATGATGCTGTCGCGGTGACGAGACCGCCCATCGAGGCGGCTCGTTACCGGCCTCGCTCACGATATTACCTCCGAAGACTGTCCGCTGCGCCCACACCGGCATTGCGCCGCCATTGTCGCAAACCTGCATCAGCAGTCCGCTGACCAAGGCATGATCGCACCGCTCCGGTGGCGACCGCCGTGAGGCCGTGACGTGCTCGGTGCTTTCTTTGCCGCCCTCGGCGCGTTCACCTTCGCGCTCAACAACGCGATGCTGCGCAGGGGCGTCCTTACCGGAACGGTGATGCAGGCAATGGCAGTCACGGTTCCCGTCGGGGCGACGGGATTTCTCGCGCTGGCGGCGGTTGCCGGCGCCCTTCCGGCATTGCTCGACTTTCCGCCCATTGCCGCCGCCTGGATGGCCGGGCAAGGGATCGTGCACTTCGTGGTCGGGCGCTTCTTCAACTACCGCGCCAGCCAGCTCGTAGGCGTGAACCTTTCGGCGCCGGTGGTGCAGCTGCAGGTCGCGGTGACCATGCTGCTTGCGGTGCTGACCATGCATGAGCCGTTCACTGTCCTGCAGTCGATCGGCGCCGTTCTCATGCTGGCCGGCTCGTTCGCGACGCAGACGCAATCCACCCAACGGACCATTGCCAAGGCGGCGCGGCCCCCCTCGCCTGCGAGAGAGGCCGCCGCACACGCAGGACGCGGCGAGAGTGATCGCAAGCTCTCCTTCGCGCCCCGCTATCTCGCGGGCTTTCTGTTCAGCTCGGGCGCGGCGATCGCGTACGGAGTCTCGCCGCTGATGGTGCGGCTTGCCTTCGATCGCGCCCCGCAGGCCAGCGTGCCGGCCGGTGGCATGATTGCCTATGTGGCGGCAACGCTGGCGTTTTCGCTCCTGCTCGTGCGCCCCGCCGTGCGGCGCGACATTGGCGGTCTCAAGCCGGAGAATGTGCGCTGGTTCGTCTGGGCGGCCGTGCTGGTCACCGTTTCGCAGGGGTTCGTCTATGCCTCGCTCGCAGTCGCGCCCTTGATGGTGGTCACGCCCATTCTCCAGCTGTCGCTGATTTTTCGCATCTTTCTGTCGTGGTTGATCAACCGCGAATACGAGGTGCTCAGCACCGGCGTCATCGTCGGCTCACTCGCTGCCATCATCGGCTCGCTCCTGGTCTCGCTGAGCACCGACTTTGCCGTTACCGCGCTCGCGCTGCCCGAGGCCATCGCCTCGGCCCTGCGCTACCGGCTGGCCGGCGCCTGATCAACGGCGCCGTAAATTTTTCGAATCTGCCGCGTTGCCGATTTTTGCGAATGTTGTTGCGCGTTCGCACCACCCCGCGCCATTCGCAGCGCGTTCAGCTTCACGTAAGCATTCATTTGCTCGGGAGTGCTATTGGGGCGCTTGAGCCTCCAGCCAGTTCTCTTGCCCCCCATGCTGCACGACTGGAAAACGATCGAGTACATCGTGATCAGCCTGCTCGTCCTGTGGATCGTTGCCGGCATGTTCGCTGCCAAGAGCTGAGGGTCGCTCGACTGCGCGAGTCGGAGCGCGCCGCCGGTCGCGTGCGCAGGGGGTCGTTCCAACGGGACTGCTGGGGCGGCCGCGCAAGCGCTGCGGCCGCCAATGCCTACACCGCGCGCAGATCGAGCGCGAGCGCGATCCAGGCTATCCCATAGAATATGAGCTCGATACCGACGAACAGGCCGATCACCCAGAGGCCCGAGACCGGCCACTGCGCCAGCACCAGAATACCCAGCACCAGCGTGATCACCCCGTTGAGCACGTGCCAGCCCCAATCCGGCAATGAGATCATCGCCGGAGCGATGATCTGAAACAGTCCGGTGACGAGGAAGAACGCGCCCATCAGCAAGGTGAGGATCTCGGCGGTGGCGAGCGGTCGCCAGACCATGAGAAGGCCGATGACTCCGAACAGAACCGCACCCATGAGGTGCTGGAACATGCCCGCCCATTTCCCGACCATCACCGTCTGCGCGATCTCGATGCCGGCCGCAAACAGCAGCAGCCATCCGAAGAACAGCATGGAGACCACGGTCGCGGCCACCGCGCGCGCGACCGCCGCCACCCCGAGCGCCACGAGGGCGATGCCGAAGGCCAGAAACCAGCCCCAGTTATGGGCGAGCTCGGCGGAAAGGCGGACGTCGAGAGCCTGCAGTGCGTTCATGCGCGTATCCCCCGTTGAGCCTAGAGCTCCTTGCCGATCATGCGGTCAAGCGAATAGGGACCGCCGCCACGGATCGCAATGGCGAGCAAGACGATGCCCAGCAGCAGCACGTACTCGAAGCCGCCCTGGTTGGCCGCGAAACCCTTCGACATGTGCACGACGAGAAAGGCGATGGCCATCTCGATGGCGATCGCGGCTGCAAAAAACCGGGTGAACAGGCCCACGATGATGCAGAGCGCGCCGACCGTCTCCAAAAACATCGCCGCGCCTGCGAACAACTCGCCGGGCACGAGCCCGCTCTTGCTCATGAACCCTGCAACACCAGTGATGCCGGTTTTGAACTTCTGCCAGCCGTGCATGAACAGGATATAACCGATTACGACACGCACCAGCGCGTATGTGATCTCTCCCCAGCTCGCGTAGAATCCGGCAAGCCCCGGAAAAACGAGCTTCTGCCCTTTTGCGCCATTCATCGACTTGCCTCCCTCAAATTGTTGGAGCGGCGAAGCAGAACGATCCCTGCCATGCAGCTTGCGATGCTTTGCTGATCTGCCCCAACCTGGCTGCAAAACTGTACTTGACCGCAATCAATGGCGTCAACGGGCCGGCGGCGTGGAGCGATCGTACGGATGAATCTTAGCTTCACGCATCACTTGTCACCGCGGCGCTCCCCGTTCTCCACATATTTTCGTTTCTTTTCCTCAATCAGCTCCATGAGGCAGCGGGCAGCGGTTGCATACGTCGGGTTGCCGCTAAGCGCCTCCTTGAGATGCTTGTGCATCTCATCATCCATGGCCAGGTGGTACAATGCATCGAATGCATCGTCAGGCAGCGGATCGACAAAACTTTCCACGCGTCCGCATACCAGGCTCATCCGAACATACCGATCGAAAGTCATGCCCGAGTCGGGGGCGCTGAAGGCCTGCTGAATATACTCTCGGAGAGTCTCGAAGAATTCCTGCGCCAGCCTTGGACTGATCGAGCTCGACTCGGCCATCGGCAGGCCCCGGTTGCGCATCCCCCGTGACGCGCCGGAAGGAACGCCGCGGAATTGAAAGCCACGCTATGCGATGGCATGCTGGAGGTGCAACGCAGGAGCATGCCATGGGTATCATTTGGACGATCATTATAGGGTTTGTGGCGGGGGTGATCGCGAAATTCCTTCATCCCGGGTCGAATGAGCCTTCCGGCTTTATCCTGACGACCCTGCTTGGAATTGTGGGAGCCTTCGTCGCAACATTTCTGGGACAAGCCGTCGGTTGGTACAAAGCCGGCGAAGGCGCTGGATTGATAGGGGCAATCGTAGGCGCAATCATAGTGCTGGTCGTCTGGGGGTATTTCGCGCGCCGCGGTGCGCAGAACGTGTGACCTAACCGGGATCCGGTGCACGGCGGTAAGATGAAGCTGCAAAGAGGAGGATGAGATGAGTCGCGGATATCCGTCTATGACAGCTCTGTTGGCGCTCCTCGCAATCGCCGGCTATCAAAACAGGGACAAGATCGCGGAATGGCTCGCTGCCGCTCAGCGCAGCCCGGGCAGTGCGGCGCCGGCGCCACAAGGCGGCGCGGGCGGCAGCCCTCCCGGAAAGCTCGGTGGATTGCTCGCCGGAACCAGCATCAGCGATATGCTCAGCGGAGGACTTCGCGATCTGGTGGACAGCTTCAGGCAGGCAGGGCACGGCGAAGTCGCGGATTCGTGGGTCGGCCACGGACCCAACAAGCAGATTTCGCCTTCCCATTTGGAGCGCATAATCGGGGCGGACGTCCTGGAGACGGTGGCGCAGCAGACCGGACTATCCCCGGAAGAGATTCTTTCCAGGCTCTCAAAAAATCTTCCCGAGGCGGTTGACAGCTATACGCCGGACGGGCGCATCCCGACGCCGGCCGACTTGTCGCGACCGGCCTAGAGCACCGATTCCATGATCTGAATCTTGCCCGCCCCTCACCCCACCGTCTCAGCCGAAGTCGGATTTATCCGACTTCGGGCACCAATAGTGATCGAACTCGGGTAAACCCGAGTTCGATTGTTAAGAACGGGGAGAGGGAGTGAAACACCGTGCAAGTATTAGATCATGTGTGGTGGCACGGTAGCCCTGTGACGCATTTGCGCTCGACGCCTGCAACTTCGTAATACTTCATCGTGGCGGAATTCGACCATATCTTTGCAACGCTGGAGCATTGGATCCACGAATACGGCGCTGGCGCTGTCTTCCTGATCTTGACCTTCGAGTCGTTTGGAGCGCCGCTTCCAGGCGAATCACTGCTTGTTGTCGCGGCCATTCTGGCCGGTCGCGGCGACATCTCGTTCCTCAGCCTGCTCATTTCAGCCTGGGCAGGTGCGGTCATCGGCGACAACATCGGTTACGTCATCGGCAGGAAGCTTGGCCACGGACTGATATCGCGATTTGGCGGCAAGATCGGATTGACTCCCGAGCGACTCGGCAAGGTCGAGGCGGTCTTCGCACGCTATGGTCCTGCGACGGTGTGCTTTGCAAGATTCTTCAATGTATTGCGGCAGTTGAACGGTATCGTGGCCGGCACCCTCGAGATGGATTGGCGTCAGTTTCTTGCCTTCAACGCCCTGGGCGGCGCCATTTGGGTGCTGCTATGGACCACGGCCGGGCGTTATCTCGGCTCACATGGCGCGGACATCGCCGCGCTCGCCCGAAAACTGGGAATGTTAGGACCGATCCTTGTTTTGATCGTGCTGGCGGCGGTATTGACTTATGTGTATGCACGTCGCCGCGTTGGACAGTCGCAGAACTGACGCTCGCTGAACCGCCATAGAGCGCCCGTTTCAGGTTTCTTGCGCCATCACCGGCTATTGCTTCTCAAGCCCGCCCTCCGCAATGACGCGGGCCCACCGCTCAATTTCGGAGCGCATGCGCCCATCGAGCGGCTCTGCCGCCAAGGGGCTGGCATCGAATCCGATTTCCTTGAATCTCCGTTTCACATTCGGCTCTGCAAGAATTTCCGCTGCTGCACGGCCGAGCATCTCCACGGCTGCCGGCGGCATGTCCTTCGGACCATAAAGCGCGTTCCACGAGATCACCACGAAATCCCGAACACCGGCTTCCTGCATCGTTGGCACATTGGGCAAGTCGGGGTCCCGATCGGCCGAAGTTATGGCAAGCGGGCGAATCTGCTTTGCGCTGATCTGAGACCGCAAACCGCCATAGGCGTTGATCACCACGTCCACCTCATTACGCAGCAAGGCAACACTGAGCTCGGAGGGTCCGCGATACGGCACAATCGTAAAATCGAGACTCTGCATCGATCGCATGAGAAGCGCGGCAAGGTAATTGGTCGTCCCCGGGCTCGATGTGCCGAGCGTCAGGGTGCCGGGCTTCTCCTTTACCGCCGCTATCCACTCTCGCAGGGTGCCGAACGGCGAGCTCTCCCCGGTGACGAACAGATAGGGAAACTCGCTTACCCCGACGATCGGCGTCAGCTCCGCGCGCGGGTCAACCGGCTCCTTGAACAGGCTCACACCGATGGCGGTGTTGTTCCCGGCCCAAAGGATCGTGTAGCCGTCCGCCGGGGCATTCGTGACCGCGCGCTCCGCGATGACGCCCGCCGCGCCCGGCTGGTTTTGCACGAGCACCGGGACAGCGAAGCGAGCCGACAATTTTTCGGCGAGAATGCGAAGCGCGATGTCCGACGCCGCTCCCGCCGCCAGCGGCGTTACAATGCGGACTGGACGCGATGGATACGGCGCTTGCGCGGCTGCCTGAGGGGAAGCGACCATCGCGCACCCCAGCATGATTGTCGGCAATGCGGCCCGGCGAAGACGCTTTGGCTGCAGGGAAATCATTCCTTGCGATTTGCGGATTGCGGCGGCCAGTCAACGCATTCGGCGAGACCGCGACCCATGATCCATTCCTTGTCCGAGGCGGACAAGAAATCCATGTGCTCCGTGAACAGCTTCACGCAGTCGCCGTAGCCGCAGCTGGTGCGCTCCAGCATCGCCGACGCATCGGTTCCCCAGAAACAACGCCGCGGCCCGAAGGCTTCCACCAGGCGGCGGATATGGGGCTGAATATTCTTGTAAGGATAGAGTGCGGTCGAGAACACCGGCACCAGGGTCAGCTTGACGCAGACATTTGGATGTTTCGCCAGGGTCGCCGTGCTCTCCGAGGCAGCCTTGAGCAGATCATCCTTCTGCGTGGTGCGCGCACCGAGATGATCCATGATGATGCGAAGCCGCGGATGTCGTGCGGCGACTTCGCCTATCTCCTTGTGCGTATAGGGCGCGTTGAGCATCACCGGAATGCCGAGACGCTCCGCCGCCGGCCAGAACCAGTCGGCGGTGCCGTCCTGCATCCAGGCGCGGTCCCATTCGTGATGCAGCGTGAGCCGCACACCAAGCATGCCCTTCTGGTCGCGCCAGGTTTCGAGCTTGCTGCGCTCGTCCGGCTTGTTGATCGGAAAGCGGCCCATCACGGCAAAGCGATCGGGATATTTCTGCGCCGCTTCGAGGCTGTAATCGACGCGGTCGCCTTCCCACGACGGAGGCACCAGGATGGCGTGCGCGACGCCCGCTTCCTTCATCATGGCGCTGAATTTTTCGTAGGTCAGCGGCTCCGGCAGATGCGCCCTGCGACCCGGCATCCAGGGGCGGTCCGGCGCTTCCGGCCGCCACACGTGAACGCCTGCATCCACGATCATCATGCGTCATTTCCCCGTCAAAATGCTCTAAGCCGCGACCAGCGCGCGGGTGGTGTCGTCGAACAGCTCATCCACCGACATGCGGCGCGGTATCAGCTGCTGCCGATGGCAGAACTCGATGATGATTTCCAAAATGGGCCGGCAGGCCTCGACGCCGAACCGGTAGGGATCGAGCGCGCCGCCGTCCGGCAGGCCGGCAGCCCGCTTGCTCGCGTGCAGCTGGCGGAAGATGTCCTTGACCGCGTCGGGCCGTAAACGCGACAGCTCCTGCCTCACTACCAGCATGTGATTGATCGGGACGCCGTGGTGGCGCTCGGCCCATTTCTGTGCGGCCGCCTCGGCGTCCGGGATAAGATGCTTGAGCCTCGGGTCGGGCAGCTTGTCGCCGACAATTCCGGCGGCGACTTCGCCGTCGAGCAGCATCTGCGTGAGCTCCTTGCCCTCCGGCGCGCGCTTGACGACGGCGGGATCGCGATACTCGGCGACATGCGGATCTTCGAAGGTGATCCATTCCACCTTGTTGATGTCGACGCCGTAATCGCCGGCCAGAATTCCCCGCACCCACGTCCCCGTCGTCACCGTGTAGGCGCGCACGCCGACCCGCTTGCCGTTGAGCTCGGAAGGCCTGAGCGGGCCGCGGTCGGGGTTGTAGGCGATGGTGTGATGCTGGCCGCGGCTCACGAGAACCGCGGGCACCAGAACATAGGGCTTGCCGCAGGCCTTGGCCTGCAGGTAGGTCACGATGGCAAGCTCGGCGACGTCATACCGGGCATCGCGCACGACCTGCTTGAACAGGTTGTTTGCAACCTTCACCTCGACAAAATCGAGATCGACCAGATCCGAGCGCACCGCGCCAGCCTTGAGTGCCTTGGTGATGGGATAGTCGCCAAGCATGGTGTTGAGCTTGAGCTTTGTTGCGGTCGCCATGAGACGATTCCTTTCTCACTTGGCCAGGGCGGGATAGAGCGTGTGCGCGGTCTTGCCGAAGATCCAGTCCTGATCCGACGCCTTGGCGAACGAGAATGCCTTGCGCGCGGCTATGAGAATCTCCGACAGCGTGCCGACCGAGTTGGGGAAATTCGAGCCCCAGGCGATGCGCGAGGCGCCGAACGTATCGACGACCTTGCCGAAGAACGTATCCGCCGTGCCCTTGCCCCAGCTCTTGGGCGCGACATTAACGGGCGTGGTCTTGAGGTAGATCTGCTTGTATTTGGCAAGCGCGAGGAACTCGGAAGCCGCCTGGTAGGGCGGGCCGTCCGCGAACGGCGCGCGCGCGAGGTGATCGAGGATCATGGTGACGTTGGGGAAGCGATCCATGATCTGACGCAGCAGCGGCAAGCCCTCCTGCTTCATCTGCATGCAGACCGGAATGTTCTTCGCCGCCGCGTGCTCCCAGAACGGATGAGTCTTCGGGTCGGCGAACCATGTCGCCTGGTCCGGCAAGGTACTCCCCGTGGTGAACAGCCGCATGCCGGTGCAGCCCCGCCCGAGCCAGTAATCGAACGTCTTCACCGCGTCGGGCGCCATGACGTCGATGGAGCAGACCGCCGTGAAGCGGGCCGGCACGGCGGCCACCGCGTCCGTCACATAGCTGTTGTCGTAACCGTAGGCGGTCGAGGAATGCACGATCGCGGCCTTGTCGACGCCGGCCTCATCCATGGCCTTGATCAGGGTCTCATAGGTGGTCGGCCGCTCGCTCGACCACGTGGATTGCGTGCCGCCAAGCGGGTCCAGCGGATAACGCCGGGTATCGGGCGAGACGATGTGCGGATGTATGTCTATGACAGGCATGAGCGCTCCACTCAGGTTGGGCAAGATTTCAAGGATCGATATCGACGAGCACCCGATCAAGCTGCGGGCGCGACGGTATCAGCTCCTGCTGCAGGCTGTATGTGACCAGGGCCTCGATGCTGGGACGGTTCGCCGCCATGCCGTAGGGCAAGGGATCGCTCATCAGCGACAGGAAATCGCGGTAGCGCTTGTCTTCCGGGCTCTCGCCGTGACCGCGTTTGAGCTCCTCGAGATACGGCTTTTTCGCCGCGACAAAGGCGTCCACCAGCGAGCGCGCTAGCCACGGATGACGGTTGATGTGCTCGTCCTTCACCACAATGAGACCGTGGATCGGGTAGATGCCGCTGCGACGGAACCAGTCGGCCTCGACCTGCCCGACATCGGCAATCAGTTCCGGATAGGTGTCCGCAGCGGCAGCGGCGGTGCCCGCCTTGTCCCAGCCGCTCACCGGCGGACCGGCGCGGCCGACCCCGGCGGGACCGGTAAACCCGGCCTGGATCTCGCCCGCCTTCATCATGCTCTGCAGCGACTTGCCTTCCGGCGCGTGTACCACGTTCGGCGGCAGCTTGAGTGCGGTGACGTGCTCCTCGTCATCGACCACCCAGGTCACCTTCGAGGAATCAAGCCCGTACTCGTTGATGAAGATGCCGCGCGTCCACACCCCGGTGGTGACTGAATAGGCGCGCACTCCGACCTTCTTGCCTTCCAGGTCCTTGGGCACCTTGATGGCGGCATCGGGACGGACCACGAAGCCGCCGTGGTGGAAACGGCGCATCAGGAAGACCGGCAGCGCGATGAAAGGCGCGCCGAGCGCGCGCGCAATCATGTAGGTCGTCGGCGCCATCTCGCAGACGTCGAACTCGAGATCGCGCACCATGCGCCGGAAGGCCCCGATGATCGGCGTCACCTGGACGAAATCCGGCTCGATGCCCCCGATGGCAACGGCGCCCGATTTGAGCGCGCGGGTGTGGCCGTAATCGGCGATCGCAATCTTGAGCCGCGGTTGCTCCGCCATGTCGTCCTCCTGATGTCCGTTGGCCGGCGCTGGCGATGGCCGACAGGAATGGGCGCCGTGCGAAGCGGAACGGAATTTGCCCGATCGAGCGGGGCCGCGCTCACTCCTTCGGAATTCCGGCCTTCTCGATCACCTCGCGCCATTTGGCGGCGTCCGCCGCCAGCCGGTCATGCATCTGTTGCGGGGTGCTGCCGCTTGCCTCCATGCCGAGGCTAAGCGTCTTTGCTTTGAGCTCCGGGTCGGACAGAGCCTTGTTCACGGCGGCATTGAGGATGGTCACGATCTCCGCCGGCACCTTCGCTGGCGCGCCGAGCCCGTTCCAGCTGGTCACGATGTAATCGGGAAACCCGCTTTCGTGGGCGGTCGGCACGTCCTTGAGCAATGGATTGCGGCGCTCGCCCGACGTGGCGATGATCCGGATCTTGTCGGGACCGATCACTCCATGCAGCGCGGCGTAGTAATCGAAGCCGAGGTCGACATCGCCGCGCAGCAGCGCCGTCACCAGGTCGGGCGTTGTGCGATAGGGGATGACCGTGTATTGGGCGCCGGTGACCTGCTGAAACAGGTGGGCGGACAGATTCTGCGTGCTGCCCGGGTTGATGGCGCCGAGATTGATCTTGCCCGGACCCTTTTGCGCCGCGTCCACCAGATCCTTGAGCGACCTGTAGGGCGACTTGTCCGGCACCGCGAGCAGCATCTCGAAGCTTGCCGCGACCGAGACCGAAGCGAAGTCCGTGAGCACATTGTAGGGCAGCTTCTGGAACAGCGACATGCTGATCGCCTGGCCATTGCCCATTTCGCCGAGCGTGTAACCGTCGGGGCGAGCGCGCATCACCTCCGACATGTTGACGATGCCCCCGGCGCCCGGACGATTCTCGACCACGAATTGCTGCTTGAGCTCCTGCCCGAGCTTGTCCGCGAGCAGCCGCATGGTGAGGTCGCCGACCCCGCCGGGACCGTACGGCACGAACACCCGGACCGGCTTTTGCGGGTAGCCGGCGGACTGCCCGCGTGCGGCCGAGACCGTGCAGATGACGGCCGCCGTGCACACGAGGGCCGCCGCGAGCGTATGATGAAAACGCCGGATGGCGGAGCGTTCGCCCACTTGCGCGCGCATCGGGTTTCTCCCTGGACCGTCCCGTTGATCCGCCGGTCCGCTTTGCTGCGGCGCGGCGTCGTTATTCTTCGACCTTCTCCGGCGCAGGCGTGCCACCGGCCCGGCGCAAACGCCAATCGAAATGCTGCGCACGGTCATAAGATTTAGCTATGATGGCAACGCATTTTCGTTCAATGCGCGCCACGATCCCGATCCCATGGTTCCTCCCGATCTTCCTTCGCTTCGGCAGCTGCGCGCGTTCGAAGCCGCGGCCCGCCTGGAAAGCGTCAGCGGCGCGGCGCGCGAAGTCAATCTCTCGCAGCCGGCGCTCACCCAATCGCTGCACGCGCTCGAAGCAAGGCTGTCGGCGCGCTTGTTCGAACGCCGGCGTTCCGGCTGCTATGTGACCGAGCCTGGCGCAATCCTGCTGCCGCGCGTGCGGCGGTTCTTTGATCACATCCGCTCTGCCATCGGCGAGCCCGCGGTCGGCGCGCCTTTCGCCGGCCGGCGCAGCGTCGAGGCGATCATCAACAAGCTGACCAGGCCGCAGCTGCGCAGCCTGATTGCGATTTCCGGGAATCAGTCGTTCGAAGCCGCGGCGCGCTCGCTCGGGATCGCGCAGCCCTCGCTGCCCCGCTCCGCGAGAGAGCTTGAGCGTGAGCTTCGGCGCAGCCTGTATCGGCGAACGGCGAGCGGCATGACCACCACGGCGCAGGGGTCCGAGCTCGCCAGGCGATTTGCGCTCGCCTTGCGCGAGATCGAATATGGCCTGGAAGAGCTCCACGCGGCGCGGGGGACGGTCGTTTCACGGCTTGCCATCGGCAACATCCCGCACTCGCACAACCAGATGCTTTCCGCCGCCATCAATGCGCTGCTGCGCGCCCATCCGAGTGCGCGCGTTCAGGTCGTCGACGGCCATTACGATGCCCTGCTGCACGACTTGCGGTCCGGCAAGCTCGATTTTCTCTTCGGCGTGCTGCGACGGCCGGAGTGGGCGTCCGACGTGAAAGAGGAGCTTTTGTTCGCCAATCCCTATGTGGTCGTCGCGCGCAGAAAACATCCCCTGGCTTCGTTGAAAACGCTCACGGCGTGCGATCTCGTCCGCTACGATTGGATCATGCCCGGACCGACCACGCCGCGCCAGCAGGCCTTCGAGCGTCTGTTTGCCGAAACGCAGAACCGGCCGCGGGTGAGCATTGAAACGACCTCCATGCAGATTTACCGGGCGGTTCTGGCCTCAACCGATCGGCTCACCCTGATGTCGCAGGTCGAGTCGCGGCTCAATGATGACAGCGCTCTGACCGTGCTGCCGTTTGCGTCCGCGCATCTGCGCCGGTTCGACGGGGTCGCGACCCGCCTCGATTGGCAGCCAACCCCCATCCACCGGCAATTTCTCGATCTCCTGCGGGCGCACGCGCGCCGATTGACGGCATCGGCTATAAGATGAGCGTCCATCAATGCCGTTGAGCAAGCCGGTATTGATTGTGGAGGACGACGTCTGGGCTCGCCTGATCGGCGTGGTCCTCGATCCGAGCACCAGTCGCGAACGGTGGGCCGCGTTCGCGGACTTCATGTCGCCCGATTTGCCGGATTTCCGCGGCTGGTGTGACCAGGTGATAAAGGCGGCGGGTTCGCTCTACCCCAGCGACGTCAGGCTGGTCGGCTCCAGGGCCCAATTGCATGACAACCTTGAATCGGCGCAAGCCATTGTCATCGAATCCCTGACCGTTGGTCCGCAAGAGCTCGCGCTCGCGCCGCGTCTCAAGGTCGTTCACAAATATGGAACGATTCTTCGAAATATCGATGTCGCGGCCTGTGCGGCACGCGGCGTCAAGGTGCTGGGCGTGCGCCGCCGTGCCAACATCGCCTGCGCGGAACACGCCTTTGCATTGATGCTGGCGCTCGCGAGGCGAATCCAGGCTCTCAACGGAGTGATCAGCATCGACCGGCTTCCCGGCGGTCACCGTCCTTATGCGCCCTTTGACAGGCGTCACACCCCAGGCGCCAATTGGGGGCGCTTCTCCGGAATGCGCACTCTCAACGGCAGCACGCTCGGCATCATCGGCCTCGGCGAGATCGGCCGGGAGATTGCGCTGCGCGCCGCCGCGTTCGGAATGCGGGTGTTCTATTTTCAACGAACCAGGCTTCCCGGAGCGGATGAGGAGAGGCTTAGCGCTGGGTATCGCGATTTGGAGCCGCTGCTCGCAGACAGCGACTGGATCATCCCGCAGCTGCCGCTTGATGCTTCCACGTTGCGCCTGCTCGATCGCGAGCGGCTGGCGCTGATCAAGCCCGGCGCCTGCGTCGTCAACGTGTCGAGGGCGGAACTGATCGACCGCGACGCGCTGCTCGACGCGCTGCGATCAGGCCATCTCGGTGGGTTCGCGCTTGACTCGCTCTACGAGGAGCCTGGCCGATCCGACGACGAGCTGCTGTCATTCGAGAACGTCGTCCTGACGCCCCACATGGCAGGATCGCCGCGCACGAACGGGCTCAGCGATATTGCAGACGTCATCGCGGGAATTGCCCACGCGCTGGCGGCATGAATGGTTTTTTGCTGCGGTGCATGAGTTTCGGTTATGGCGCTACCCGAACCCGACATCGCCTGCGATTTTGCTGTGACGCGCAACGCGGCAGGCCTGCCAACGTCCTGCCAACGATGTGGTAGGGTATGACTCTCGGCAGAGGGAAGCACATGCAGCGGCGCAAATTCATTACGTTGCTCGGCGGCGTGGCGACAGCGTGGCCGCTCGCCGCTCGCACGCAGCAGCCGGCCATGCCGGTGATCGGATATCTCGGGATTGCTTCGCGCGAGGAGGCGCCGGCGCACTTTGCGGGATTGCGTCGGGGTCTGAAGGAAGCCGATTTTGTTGAAGGCCAGAACGTCGTAATCGAATATCGCCCCACGGGAGATCAATACGATCGGTTTTCCGAGTTTGCGGCTGATCTGGTTCATCACCGGGTGGACGTGATCTTTGCGTCCGATAACGTCGGGTCTCTGGCGGCAAAGGCCGCAACCGCAACCATTCCAATCGTCTTCGCCATCGGTGGCGACCCGGTCGCATTGGGCCTTTGTCGGTGCAGCAGTCGACGAAAATCGAGCTCGTCATCAATCTCAAGACGGCCAAAGCGCTCGGCCTAACCGTCCCGCCCACCCTGGTTGCGGTCGCCGACGAGGTGATCGAGTGACGAATTGTGGCGGCTCCGCCATTCAAAAATTCTCATGGGAGTGCGGCGATAGGCCACCCTTGCGAGCGCAGCCGTATTCTTCGCACAGATAAGAAAGATCGCCTTCGCACGGATGGCGGGTAATTGGGCAAAGCAATGCAAGCTTTAATTCGAGATTGTCCTTGGCTCGTTGCTGGTTGTCCCCAAGGCACTTCCCACCAGAGGATTCGGTCATATGTTGCGCCCCAGGCTGGCTGGAAACGTTGCGTCCACGATTGAGCGACGGGTCATTATTTTGATCGCTCAAGAGTCGGGTGAAGGACATAGGGGGCGCACATCGTGAGTTGCGAGCATCACACGCCAGTCAAGCCTAAAGCACTCCGTTTCTTGCTGTTGAAATATGTCCGCAGTGGGCGGTTTGAAGAGTTTGGCCGGGAGCTCGCGCCCAAGCCGGCTTGCAGGTCAAGGCGCCGCCGGGCCGCAAGCGGAAATCATCGCGTTGGAATCGTGTGTCCAGTTCGCGGAGTTTGGTCGGGAGGGATCGCTCTTGAGCCCAATTCGTTTGAATGTGGGCTCTGATGCACTTTGAGAATTCACCGTGACGCAGCCAACAGGGCCTCGTCAATTAAGCTGGGTGCACTAATCTGAGTCTTGAGCCACTTGATCACAGGAGCCTGGGTAATCCCTTGAAATTCCCGCTTCTCATCCGGACCCCACTCGATGAATTCGATGCCGGCGGTCGTGAGGGCCCCGATGGCCTCTTGTTCAGCCTTGCGCGAACCGTCACGATTGAATGCGATTGCCTTTAACGCCGCTTCATCCACAGCAGCTCTCTCATCGGGTGAAAGCTGGATATAGAACGCGTTGTTGATTCCGAGCACGCCGACAGCATAGCTGTGTCCCGATAGAAGAATGAATTTATGCACCTCATTTAACCGGATACGCCGGAAGACACTGAGCGAGTTGTCTTGAACATCAACCAGGCCAGTCGACACCGCTGCGTACAGCTCACCGAACGGGATGGGGACAGCCGACGCCTTGAGCGCCCCAATCAGGGGCGCGGCGAGCGGACCGAGTGCCCGGATTTTAAGCCCGGCGAAATCGGCCGCGGACCGTAATGGTTTGTTCGCGCTGAAGTGCTTGAAACCACCCGATTCCCACCATCCAAGGACACGAATTCCGGTTTTGATCCTGAGATCGTCCGCGAGCTTCTGCCCAAAGGGCCCATCAAGGACTTTCCATGCATCCTGCTCTTTCGCGAAGAGATAGGGAATGTTCAACACCTGGATGTCCGGATAGATCGTGGCGTAATTCCCATCGGAAGCGTCGGACATTTGGATCACACCGCTCCGCATCTGATTCATACGGTTGATGGGAGTGCCAAGTGCGCCGCCATAGATGATCTCAACCGTCAATGCGCCATGGGTCCGGGTTTCGAGGTCGGTCTTGAAAACCGTGTACATGCCGTTGATGAAATCGATGCCAGACACGTCCTTGGGCAGCGCAAGGGCCACCTTGATGTTTTTTTGAGCGGCAACAGTCTGGGGTAACAGGAACGATACAACCATGATAAGCATCACAAGGATGCGATAAATTTTCTTCATGCGCTGGTCCAGCATGGAACGTGAGTGAAGTCGGCTTACCCTCCCGAAAGCGGCGGCAAGGTGGACATGCTGGCACCTCCATCTGGTACCAAGGACGGTCCAAAGCCTGCGGCCCGCGTGTTCCTCAATCAACAGACATTGGCCGAAGTGTTGGACAAGCCTCGTCCGTGGCGCCGCCAAGCCCGACGATAAGCACGACGATGAATTCTCGCCGTCCGACGTCGATTACCATGCGATCCTCCCACGGGGGTCATGCAACGGAGAGGATGATATCACACATGAACGTGCTGCGCTGCGGGATTTCGAACCAGCCATGTCGGCTCGGGGGCAACTGCCCCGCGATGGCTGTTAGTCGGGCTCCCAACCGACTTTTTATGGAAGTCTTGGTAAGAAACGTCGACAACCAGCTTCCATGCCCCGGTCCAGTGATCCCCTGGAACCAACACTAGCCGCTGCGGCCCGATGCTGCGGATTGCATCAAGTCCCGCTTGCGCGGCTTTCCTTCATGCACCGTTCATGTCGTGGGGCTCATTCATGAGACTGAACGCATATGGAGCTGGGCCATGGTGGGTCGGGTCCGGGTAGTGGCGGCGTCTATGAGGAAGGGAAGGCGGACTGGGGTGGGGGATGGCGCCGGCGTTGCCCGCTACAGCGGCCAAGATGCGGCGGCAATCTGCCCATGTATTCTCGTCACAGCCCGGCAATCAGAAGACACCTATTCTCCTGCCTATACGCTGCAAGAAGCGTGTGGCGCCTTGAAATGGGGATGCACATGCTCCCTCGACTCTTTCGATAGCCGTTCGTGAGTTCTCCAATGAAATTTGATTGTAGGGTGGCTGGAGCCGGGAGCCATGAATCACGATCACGTGGCCTGACTTCATCGCATTGATAAGGCCATGAGGCACGGTTACAGCGCGAGTTGACAGGGGAAGCGCATCGACCGATCGCGCCACGGACAGCGCGAAAGCATTTTCGTCGGTGACCAGCTCGATATCGCCTTCAATGTCTGGTTCGGGGACCGAGAGGTGCAGGCTAAGTGGCGATCCGGGATGGTCGCAACGGACGACTATGCAGAGCCAATCGCCAACATTCTGGGCATTATCGCCACACCCTTGAACCGCGCGACTTTGCTCTCCGGGGAACTTGGCTGAGGTCCAAGATGCGGCCTTCACGCTTTGAATTGGATCAAGGCAAAGGCATCCGACAATCACGCCCAACGTCACGAGCCGCATTCGATACTCTCCAAGCCGACGATGGAGCGCATGACGGTGCCAAGACATGCGGTAATGCGCCATGGGCGCAGGGAGAGCCTTCAATCTCGCCCTGGCGCTCGTGCCCTGCGCAGCTTGGCAATCCAATGGTTAATTTGGTGTGAAAGAGCGGCCACTGGCCGACATCATCAATCCACAATGCGCGGCTGCTGGAATGTTTGGCTTGTGACCGATTTGGTTACTTGCTGTTCGTGCGCCGTTCTGGCTTTGGGGCGGCGGTGTTCTGGAAGATTGACCGAATTGGACACCGACTCGCTTGTGCCGGGCGGCATCTGCGAATTAAGCGTGAGGTGTGGTGTACCAAGTGGCTCCTTCCGTAATTGGTGCACCCCTCACATAACTTGCCTCGTAGCTGGCTACTACGGGGCATTTTTTTTGCCAGGCCGCTCACTGGGCGGTGGCACCGTGAAACCATCTGCTGATTGGTGCGTTAGGGGTGTGAAGATGGCCCTACCTCAAGGGGCAGGATGATGAATCTGGCAAATCAGGCAGTATGCAAGCGTTGTGGGCGCGGAATGCAAAGAGTGGCGGAAATTGCGCCGTTTGGGAATCATCCGGGCTTGATAGCCTTTGTTTGCGATGATTGTGGCGCTACCGAAAGCAGGCTGCTCTATCCCCTGGGCAGCGATCGGCGGGTGGTTCATGAGCAGCAGCCTTGAGGCAAGTGTTGAATTTCGCGTCATGCCCAGCGGCGATGATCGCTGGTATTGGGAAGTCATCACGGGCGGTCGCCGTGTGATTATGCGCGGAGTGGCTGATACCGAACCTGCCGCTTGCCAGGATGCGGGCAATGCGGCCCGTAAGGCCAAGCTAATCCCATAGCCGGGGGCATTGCTGCCCACAGACCGGGGGTGTCCGCCGCAAATCGATTGTCACGCAATGGAATTGCTCGGCCGTGCGTAGAGCGGGGCGTGGCTGCATCCGGGTGACTCGCGGGTGCCCAATTTCAGCGCAAGGGCGGGGCCGCTGCACATGCGGGGAACGAAAAAGCCCCCGGGTGGGAAGAGGGCCAACGACCGGGGGCTGAGTTGTTCACCTGCAAAAGAGGGGTGAGGTGAGAATTGCAAAGCTAGCAGTGCGGCAATTGACGACTGCGGTAAGGACATGCCGGGTGCTCTGCATTGACTGCGAGGCTGCTCCGCAGATGACGCGGAGGCCGGTAGGTGAAAACCGGCACGGTGTCGGTGGCGCCTCGATTTGGCCGCGATGCCGCATCAGCCTTTGATCCATTGACTCCTGCAATTCGTTCAACTCGCCCCGCGCCAAGTGCGGGGCTTTTCTTTTTGGGCGCGGCTGTGCGTGCCGAGGCCGCCCATGAACGGGCGCATCAACTACCAGACGGGTTCTAACGTCCGAATGCGCCTTGAAAGATAGATCGCGCCAACAACAATCGAGTCTGTGTCAGCGAGCAGCTTCTGCAAGTTTTGCGCTGAGAAGTCCTTTTGGAAGAATTCGGACTGCCAATCGCCGAGCAGCGAGCAACAGGAATCACCCCCGTCGGATTAGCCAGTCAGCCCGAATCGAACGAGCACGGCTTGAGGGCGTTGGCGTCACCGTGCTGGTTTTCCAGGCAGCAATGGTCTCAATTATGATGTTGATTCCGGCCAGTGCGCTTTCGATTTCACCCTGCACGCGCTCAACCTCGAACTCGAGGAATGATTGCAATTGCTGGAGTTCGGAGGCTAGCCTTTCTAATCCCTCCAGCGAATTTGAAGCTAGCCGCATGACCGAAGATCGGATCCGTTCGGCATCCGTCTCGATCTGAGAGACGGGCTTCGGAGTCTTCTGCTCCACCAGTGGGGCCTTTGCCTGTACATCCACCGAAAGGAATTCAGCCGTTGCTGAAGCTGATATTGGAGCGTTCATCAAACTCTCCGCAACTGAATTTGGTTTGGATTTCGTTCTGGCTTCGAATGTTATTGCGAGTTGGGTTAACAACCGTTTAGTAAGGTCGTACTCGGACACGCCAAGCTCGGACGCGACCGCTCTCTTAATCCAGCGGTTACGGAGCTCAAGGCTGCCGAGTTTCCGCTGCCCAGCAATGGCGCGCTTGGTTCACTGGCCGTGGCGGTATCGCCCGTTTCCTTAACGCTGAGGCCGTTGGAAAATCCCAGTTCGTGCTGGGAGGCTCGTTCGATGTCAGCGCGGACTCGACAACCGAGTGCAGCCGTGCCGGTCACTCGAAGCCACATACGTCGAAACCACGTACTCACTGAAGAGCGCGATGACATGGGTACCGTCAATGACCGTGGGTGTGCCGCCGATTTAGTGGCTTTTGGCCCGTCGCGCATGATTGGTATTAGACGGTCTTTGACCTCACGACGAATGAGCATTAGCCACTGCTCGGCACGCTCCGCGCGATCCTTGGTCTCTCTGAGGTCGGCATCGAGACGGAGGACGCGATCCCTGGCCTCTCTGAGGGCGGCTTCGAGGCGGAGGACTTTATCCTCGTTCTCGCGTCGGATGACATCGGCACGCTTCTTTGCCTCGGTCGTCACAGCGCTAACACGAGCGTCAGCCTCCATCTTGACGCTTTCGATGCACGTACCGGCTTCATCTTTGACCTGGTCGATTGCGCGTGTCGCCTGAGCCAACTCGTTCTGCAAGCGACTGATCCTACTTTGGGCCTCAGCCTTCAGGCGGTCGATGCGCTCGTCGGCCTCCCGAATTGTCCGGTTGACGCGAGCGTCGGCATTGGACCGTACCTCTAGGACGATGGCTTTCGCTTCCGCCAGCAACTGGTCGCCAAGCCCCTCGGCCTCACGTTCGAGCTGATTGATCCGGTCCTGGGCCTCCCGCAACTGGGCTGACAGCATTTGAGCCAGTGCTACCACTTGTTCGCAATTCTCGTTCGCCAGGTTCGCCGATTGCTGCAAGTTCGCAACGACGGGATCAGCCGGATCGGAATCCCCGCTCCCAAACCCATGCCCCAAACGTACGGAGTGCTCGTTCATCGCTGCCGTTTTTCTAAGTACGAACTTGCAAATCACAGGCGAAATTCGAATGCATTAAGTCCAGCGGATTGGTGATTAAATTGTTAATGCGGTCAATTTCTTGCGAACGGAACGACAACGGCTTGCCAGAAGCATTTAGCCGTCTGAGTATTCGAGCAAACCTATCCAGGATTCCGCCGTCGCCGTGACGAAACTCGCGCTGCGGCGAACGAAGGCTGCAACTGCGCAACTGAACCGAGCCAAGCGGACGTGAGCCGTCCGCGTAGCACCCCCAACATCCTTGCGAGTCAGCACCGGCAGATTTTCATTTGGCCCGCCCGAGTCGATGCGGAGCAGAAGCGAACAAAAGCTGTAAAAACGGGTGAAAAAAACTGCTGCCAATCCGGTTAAGTATTGGAGCGGGCGAAGGGAATCGAACCCTCGTATGCAGCTTGGGAAGCTGCCGTTCTGCCATTGAACTACGCCCGCAGAGCCGATGTTTCCGCATTTCTTGGCGTGACCTTGGCGTGAGAACGGCCCAGATGTCACGCCAAAATCGGACCCGCCCGACCAGTCCCCGTGCCATCGCGCTTTAACGACACCGGAGAAATCGGCCAAGTGCGCCGGCAAGTCAAGGCCGACCAGCCAACGTGGACGGCTCCAAAATGAAAACTCCCCGTAAGTTGCGCCCTTGGAACGGCACCTTTCGTGGCATTACCGGAAAGCCATCCATTCTATACGGAGCCGAATGAATGGGGTTGGATCAGCCCTCCAGACTAGTGGAGTGCAAAAGACGGGCCGCACCAACCGGCCGATCGGGACTCAAGCCGGGAAGGCTTGGCTTTCCGGTCGTCGTTTTGCGCACGAGCGACCGACACCGTCCCCAAAGCTGGGCCGGTCCCGCCATGTCCCACTCATCCCCATGCCCTAATCTCCGGATGGGGTGGGACATGATCGATGGCGGCCGAGAAGAGCGATGCCGTTCTCGAGCTTCCGAATTGGAATTGCAGCAGGAGAACCACCTGCAGGGCATGTGCGCCGGTCACGTCCCGATTTCCGGTCAGATTCCCCCTCCTCCGATGGTGACAAATGGCTTTCCGAAAGAACCGCGCCGGATTTCGCTCGATGCCGACAGGAGCATCGATGCGACGTTTGCGATGACCACCCGAAGACCACCGCTAAAGCA
>Ga0306921_10000701_pt1 | contig 30811 bp, 28 predicted proteins | sample sta12Cox44000080_FD_203760 | JGI IMG/M metagenome (GOLD analysis project Ga0306921, IMG submission 203760) | Lab enrichment of tropical soil microbial communities from Luquillo Experimental Forest, Puerto Rico - statoxic.12C.oxic.44.000.080 (v2)... | ecosystem: Environmental > Terrestrial >... | reverse complement strand
CACGTTCGACCAGATGTAGCCGGCGACGAAGTTGACCTTGTCCTGCTGCACCAGCTTCTCGGATTTCTGCTTGCCGACGTCCGGCTTGAAGCCGTCATCCTCGTAGACGATCTCGATCGGCTTGCCGGCGATCTTGCCGCCGAGATGCTCCTTGGCGAGCTCGACCGAGCGGCGCATGTCCTCGCCGATCGCGGCCTGCGGTCCGGAAAAGGTGCTGATGAAGCCGATCTTGACGCTCTGCTGCGCGCCCGCCGGCTGCCCGGCCAGCGCCAAGGCCGCAATTGTTGCGGCCCCAAACAATTTGCTTTTCATGAACCCCGCTCCCTGTTTCAGTTGGTGTGTATAGAAGCCGAAAACACTCAGCCACGCAATTTGAAGCGCTGGATCTTGCCGGTCGCCGTCTTGGGCAGCTCGGTCACGTATTCGATCCAGCGCGGGTATTTGTAGGGCGCCAGCGTTGTCTTGCAGAGCGCCGTCAGCTCCTCGCTGAGTGCCGCGCCACCGCCGCCCGCCTGCTTCAGCACCACGATCGCCTTGGGCTTGATCAGCTGGTCGGCGTCGGGATGGCCGACCACGGCGGCCTCGAGCACCGCCGGATGGGTGATCAGGCAGCTTTCGATCTCGATTGGCGAGCACCAGATGCCGCCCACCTTCATCATGTCGTCGCTGCGGCCATCATAGATGAAATACCCGTCTTCATCCTGGCGATAGGTGTCGCCGGTGTTGAGCCAGCCGCCGACCATGGTCTCGGCGGTCTTCTCGGGCTTGTTCCAGTAGTACTTGGCGGCCGACTCACTCCTGATCCACAGCCGGCCGCGCTCGCCCTTGGGCACCGGCTTGCCGTTCTCGTCGACGATCTTGACCTCGTAGCCCGGCACCGGCTTGCCCGAGGTGCCCGGCCGGTAGTCGTCGGGCCGGTTGCCGATGAAGATGTGCAGGCACTCGGTCGAGCCGATACCGTCCAGGATCACCGTGCCGGTATGCTCCTTCCAGCGGCGGAAGATGTCGGCGGGCAGAGGCTCGGCCGCCGAGACGCAGGCGCGGATGCTGTTGAACCGGCGCGGCCGCGCGTCGAGCGCGACCAGCAGCGGGGCGTAGAGGGCCGGCACGCCGTAGTAGAGCGTCGGCCGAAAGCGCTCGATGGTCTCGAAGGTCGTGTCCGGCGTCGGCCGGCGGTCGTCGAGCACCGCCGTGCTGCCGGTCCACAGCGGGAAGGTCATGGCGTTGCCGAGGCCATAGGCGAAGAACAGCTTGGCCGACGAGAAGGAGACGTCGTTCTCGCTGACGCCCAGCACGTGCACGCCATAGAGCTCGCTGGTCACCACCATGTCGCGATGGCCGTGCACGGCGCCCTTCGGTCGCCCGGTCGAGCCGGAGGAATAGAGCCAGAAGCAGTCGTCGGTCGGTGCCGCAAGCTGCGCCTCGAGCTGCGGCGAGGCCTTGGCCATCTCGCCGAGGAAGGCATCGACGGTCAGCGCCTTGACCGTGAACTGCTTCAGCGCCGGCTCGGTCTCGCCCGCGAACTCCGTCGAATAGACCACCAGCCGGCAGCCCGAATCCTCGAACATGTAGGCGTAGTCGGCGGCGCGCAGCAGGGTGTTGGGCGGGATCGGCACGATGCCGGCCTTGATCGCGCCCCAGAACAGATAGAAGAACGCCGGGCAGTCCTTCACCGGCATCATCATGCGGTCGTTGGGCTTCAGTCCCAGCGCCAGCAGCGCATTGCCGGCCCGGTTCACGCGCTCGGCGAGCTCGGCGTAGGTCACCGTCTCGCCGTGCACCGTGCGGATCGCCGCCTTGGCGCCGCGGCCCTCGCCGACGTGACGATCAATGAAAGGTACGGCCACGTTGAAGCGCGCCGGCAACCGGACCTTATTGTCCGGACCGAAATCGATCCCCTGCACCATCGCCCGTCTTCCTCCTCCCAGAGCTCTACTCTACCTCACCCTGAGGAGCGGGCCGAAGGCCCGCGTCTCGAAGGGTAGGAACCAGTCTTGTTGTTGCCCATCCTTCGAGGCGCGCTTCGCGCTCCTCAGGATGAGGTTCTCTAGTTGAAGCGCACGTATTCGAAATTGGCCGGCTGGTTGTTGATGCCGCGCTGCGGCGGCGCGATCCAGTTGGCGAACTTGCCGGGCTCGATCACCGCGGGACCCATCAGCGAGGTCACGAACGCGCGATCCTCCGGCGTCGGCAGCCATTTGCTCTCGTTGGCCTTCCACTCGGCCTCGTTGACCACCTTGCCGTCGGGCGTGACGTGGAGCTCGGCGAAGGCGCCAATGCGGCGGTTGAAGGCGCGATGCGGCAGTTTTAGCTCGAAGGCGATGCCCGCCTGCTCGATCACCTTGTTCCAACGCACCAGACCCTTGGCGCAATCCTCGACATAGTCGTTGCGCAAGCGCTCGTTCAGCGCCGACAGGGCCGGCACGGTTTTGCGCACAATGCGGCCGTCCGCGACGGCATCCATGTCGAAGCTGGCGCCGGTCAGCACGTGGTCGTCGTCGATGCGGGTCTCGAGGTACCGGCCTTTGACGCCCATCGTGTAGTAGTTGGCGGCATTGGTGGAGGCTTCCTGGCCGAACAGGTCGAGCGACACCGAGAAGTGGAAGTTGAGGTACCTCTGGATGGTCGCGAGGTCGATCGCGCCTACGCTGCGCACGTCGTCGGTCTTGTGCTCCTTCATCAGCTCGCAGGTGCGCTGGACGATACGCTGCACGCCCGACTCGCCCACGAACATGTGGTGCGCTTCCTCGATCAGCATGAAGCGGCAGGAGCGCGACAGCGGGTCGAAGCCCGATTCGGCGAGCGAGGCGAGCTGGTATTTGCCGTCGCGGTCGGTGAAGTAGGTGAACATGAAGAAGGAGAGCCAGTCCGGCGTCTTCTCGTTGAAGGCGCCGAGGATGCGCGGCTTGTCGGGATCGCCTGAATGGCGCTCCAGCAGCATCTCCGCTTCCTCGCGGCCGTCGCGGCCGAAATAGGCGTGCAGCAGGTAGACCATGGCCCACAGGTGGCGGCCTTCCTCGCAGTTGATCTGGAAAAGGTTGCGCAGGTCGTAAAGCGACGGAGCAGTCTTGCCCAAAAGCCGCTGCTGCTCGACCGAGGCGGGCTCGGTGTCGCCCTGAGTCACGATCAGGCGGCGCAAGGTGGAGCGCAGCTCGCCCGGCACTTCCTGCCACACCGGCTTGCCCTTGTTGTCGCCGTAGGCGATCACGCGGTTGGGGTCCTGGCCGGCGAGGAAAATGCCCCAGCGGTAGTCCGGCATCTTCACGTAACCGAAATTGGCCCAGCCGTTGGCCTCGGCCGAGATGGCGGTGCGCAGGTAGATGTCGAAGTTGGTCGTGCCGTCCGGCCCCATGTCCTTCCACCAGTCGAGGAAGCGCGGCTGCCAGTTCTCCAGCGCGCGCTGCAGGCGACGGTCGTTGGAGAGGTCGACGTTGTTGGGGATGCGCTGGCTATAGTCGATGGCCATGATGGTTCTCCTCAAGCCCGCTTGCGGTCGTACTTGGATTGCTTGCCGGTGCCGTAGAGTTTTAGCGCGCCCTCCGGACCCGTCGCATTCGGACGCTGGAAGATCCAGTTCTGCCAGGCCGACAGGCGGGCGAAGATCTTGGTCTCCAGGGTCTCCGGGCCGGCGAAGCGCAGGTTGGCTTCCATGCCGATCAGCCCGTCGGGCGAGAAGCCGGCGCGCTCCTCGAGGACCAGCCGCACCTCGTCCTCCCAGTCGATGTCGTCGGGCGTGAAGGTGATAAGCCCAAGCTCGTCGGCTGCTTCGGCGTCGATCGCCTCGCCGATCTCCTCTTTCAACTCGTCAACGTGCTTGGGCTCCGACAAAAAGCGCGTGCCGAGCCGCGTCAGGCCGTTGCCCATGGGGTAGGGGCCGAAGTTCATGCCGGTGAGCTTGATCGTGGCCGCCGGCAGGTTCGAGCCGTCGAAGGCGCCGTCCAGCATGTAGGAGCGGTCGGCCGCCAGCACCAGTTCGAACAGCGTGCCGGCGAAGCATGAGCCGGGCTCGACCAGGGCGATCAGGCTGCGCGAGGAGACGTCGAGCCGCTTCAGGGTGCGCTTCCAGTAGAGCACGATCTCGCGCACCAGCCAGTGAGGGGCGCCCTTGGCGAGCAACGCGTCATACGCCTCGACCAGCGCTGCGTCGCCCTGGCTGTGCAGCACCCAGGTGCCGATCTCGGTCTCGTTCAGCCGCAGATGCATCATCGCATCGTCGAGATCGCGTGCCAGGGCCAGCGGCCAGAACGAGGCGCCGGCGGCCTGGATGTCGGAGGGCGGCGCCGACGCCGGGCCGTTGATGCGCAGGTGCGCGGCGCGCCGTTCACGATCGATCTCGACGCTGAGCGTGCCGTAGCGGATCGTGTCGCCGTCGATCGTGCGCTCGATGGCGGGCAGGGCGATGCCCTTGGCGCCGCCATTGCGCTTGGCCGCGACCTCCTGGGCGATCTTCTTCGTCTCCTCGGCAAGCTTGCTGGGCGGGATCAGCTTGTCGACCAGCCGCCAGTCGCGCGCGCGCTTGCCGCGCACGCCTTCGGCGGTGGTGCAGAAGAAGTCGGCGTGATCGCGCCGCACCAGGCGCTTGTCGACCAACCGCGTCAGCCCGCCGGTGCCGGGCAGCACGGCGAGCAGCGGTAACTCGGGCAGCGACACCGCGCTCGAGCCGTCATCGGCCAGCAGGATCTGATCGCAGGCCAGCGCCAGCTCATAGCCGCCGCCGGCGGCGATGCCGTTGATCGAGCAGATGTAGCGTTGCTGCGAATTCTCGCTGGCGTCCTCGATGGCAAGCCGCGTCTCGTTGGTGAACTTGCAGAAGTTCACTTTGTGATCGTGAGACGACAGGCCGAGCATGTTGATGTTGGCGCCCGAGCAGAAGATCCGGTCGCGCTCGCTCCTGATCACGACGGCGCCGACCTCGGGATGCTCGAAGCGCAGCCGCTGGACTGCGTCGGCGAGCTCGATGTCGACGCCGAGATCGTAGGAGTTGAGCTTGAGCTTGTAGCCGGGACGCAGGCCGGCATCCTCGTTCACATCCATGGTGAGGTAGGCGACGCCGCCGTCAGTACTGAGCTTCCAATGCTTGTAACGGCTGGGCTCGGTGCGGAAGTCGATCAACGCGCGATCATCCGAGTTCGGGGCCATGGCGTTTCCCATTTCTGTAATTCGGTACTGAAATACCTATTTACTTTCCACCGTGCAAGAGCATCTTATGCCCATTCGATGGCTACCATCCGTCCTGCCCAAGCCGCTGATCTGCCGGCGATTTCTGCCCTGGACGAGCGCGAGACCGGGGTCGCCAAGCCGGACTACTGGCGCGACATGCTGGCCTCGGATCGTCATTTCCTGGTGGCCGAGACCGACAAGGGCGCGATCGCCGGCTTCATCGCCGGCGAGATCCGCGCCTTCGAGTTCGGCCAGCCGGCGGCGGGCTGGGTCCATGCCATCCAGATCGATCCCAGGCAGCGTCAGCGCGGCATCGCCAGCGCGCTGTTCGAGGCGCTGATCGCGCGCTTCAAGGAGAGGGGCGTGACGCGCGTGCGCACCTTGGTCGACCGCAAGGATCACCTGATCCTGTCGTTCTTCCGCGCCCAGGGCATGGTCGCGGGCCCCTCGCTGCAGTTGGACATGGACGTCTCGTGAAGCTGCAGACGGCGACGCGGCTCGGCCTCTATGCGATCCTGGAACTGGCGCGTGATCCCGAGCGCACCTTGTCGGCCGCCGACCTGGCCGAGCGCTTCGGTGTATCGAGCCATCACCTGGCGAAGGTGCTGCGCACCCTAGGCGCCGCCGGCCTGGTGCGTGGCGGAAGAGGGGCGTCGGGCGGATACCGGTTCACGGGAAACCGCCGTCGCACGACCTTGATGGACATCGTTGCCCTGTTCGAGCCCGCACCAGGCCAACGGGCCAAAGAGCCGGGCCAGGACACCGACATCGGCCGCGCCCTGCAGCGCGTCCTTCTTGAGATCGACGAGATCGCCGAGGCGACCTTGCGCTCGATCAGCCTCGAGACGATGCTTAAGGCCAAGTGACGATCGTTCGGATCCTGTCGACGATAGCCATCGCCTGCTCGCTGACTGGCGCTGCCCGCGCGCAGACCGAGGCTTGCGACCTGGCGAGCGGCCCACCCAGCCCAGATTTCGAATTCTATGCGACCGAGCAATGGCCGCGGGAGGCGGCGCGTTACAAGGGCGACGGACAGCTTGTGACGCGTGAGGGCTCGCAGCTTCGCCTCAAGCTGGATAGCGGCAACACCGTCGAACTGGCCGACTGCCCCCACGGCATTACGGCCCACGTCTATCTCTATGAGCGCTATGACCAGATCGGACGCTTCTTCGTCGTGCGCCGGCCGGCCTTCAAGGACTTCTCCTACACGCTGGTGATGAGCACGACCGGCAAGGCGATCACGGTCTACAGCACGCCGATCTGGGCGCAGGACAAATCACGCTTCCTGACGATCGCCTGCTCGTGGCTGCCGCCGCGCGGTACCCTGACGATTCATCGGCGAGAGGGCGGCACCATCGGCACGGAAGCGGAAATCCCGCTGCCGACCTGCCTCGACGAGACCGAAACCTGCTCGGCGCGTTGGGACAACGCATCCTGGATCGCCATCACCTGCACGCCGACCGACGGCTCGAGCCGCCGGGGCTCGGAGTTCGTCGCCATGCGCGGCAGCGACGGCGCCTGGAAGACTTTCGGCCGCTAACGGGCGAATTTTACCCGGGTAGAAATACCCCAGGGGGTGGGTTGGAAAATGGGAAGAATCGCCTAAAACCCCTGTGCCATCGGCATCGGATGTTTCCCACGTTGGGCAGAAATCCGGGACGCTTTCCCGTTAGTCGGAGGCCTTGCCCCAACCGTCGCGGGTCTGCGGCAGCTTCTTCTTGAGCAGCGCACCGGCCACGACGTTGCGCAGCACCTCGGCCGTGCCGCCGCCGATGGTGAACATACGCACGTCGCGCGCCATGCGCTCGAGCGGTAGCTCGCGACTATAGCCGCGGGCGCCGAAGAACTGCAGGGCGTCGTTGACGACCTGGATGGCGCTTTCCGAGGTGAACACCTTGGCCTGGGCGGCCAGCAGCATGTCGGGGAAGCCGCCTTCGCCCGAGCGGGCGGCGTTGTAGACCAGCGCCTGCGCCGCCGAGAGTTTTATCGACATGTCGGCGAGCTTCCATTGCAGGCCCTGGAACTCGTTGATCGGCCGGCCGAACTGCTGGCGCTGCTCCGACCAGTCGAGAGCGAGCTGGTAGGCGCCTTCGGCGATGCCCAGCGCCACCGTGGCCGCGCCGACGCGCTGGCTGTTGTAGGCGGTCATCAGGTCGGCGAAGCCCTTCTTCAGGCCGCGCGGCGGGATCACCAGGGACGAGGGCGGCACGTCCATATCCTCGAAGTCGATCACCGCCTCGGGAATGCCGCGCAGGCCCATGGTCGGCTCGCGCTTGGTGATCTTGAGCCCCTTGGTCTCGTCGCGAATGGCCAAAAAGCCGCCGATGCCTTCGAACGTGCCCTTCTCGTCGTAGACCTTGGCGAAGATCAGGTGTAGGCGCGACACGCCGCCGCCGGTGATCCAGTGCTTGCGGCCGTTGATGACGTAACGGTTGCCCTTCTTGTCGGCACGCGTGGTCATGCCGTTGGCGTCGGAGCCGGCCTCGGGCTCGGTGATGCAGATCGCGGGCTTGTCGCCGGCCAGCACCATGTCGGCCGCCATCTTCTTCTGCTCTTCCGAGCCGTAGGCCATGACCGCGCTGATCGCGCCCATGTTGGTTTCGACGGCGATGCGTCCGGTGACGGCGCAGGCGGCCGACAAGGCCTCGATCGCCAGCACCGCATCGAGCCATCCTTTGCCCTGGCCGCCATACTGCGCCGGGATGGTCATGCCGATCAGCTTGGCGTCCTTCAGGAGCTCGACATTGTCCCAGGGGTACTGCTCGCTCCTGTCGACCTCGGCGGCGCGCTTGGTCACTGGTCCTGCCGCCAGCTCGCGGGCGCGGGCCTGCAGTTTCACCTGCTCGGGGGAAAGACCAAGGCTCATGAAGGGTGTTCCTGGTTCGGATCGAGACTGAAGATCGCAACGGGTTCGCTGCGGCCGCGCACCGCGACGCTGCCCAGCGGGTCGAAACGGAACGTCCCGCCGCAGGCGTCGTGCGTGCTCTGCGAGACCAGAATGCGCGTGCCGTACTGCTTGTTCAACTCCTCCAGCCGCGCCGCGAGATTCACCGTGTCGCCCAGCAGGGTGAAGTTCATGCGTTTGCCGGCGCCGATGTCGCCGCCGATCACCGGGCCCGTGCTGATGCCGATGCGGGTTGCGAGCGCCACGCCCTGGTCGCCGAAGGTGCGGCCGCCGATCGCCCGCTGGATGTCGATCGCCGCCCGTACCGCCGCCACGGCGTGACTCTCGCAGGCAAGCGGCATGTTGAACGAGGCGAACAGCCCGTCGCCGATGAAGGTATGGACCACGCCGTTATGCTCGCGGATCGGCGCCAGCACGGTCTCGAGATAGTCGTTGAGCGCGCCGACCAGCTCGGCCGGCGTCAGGTACTCGGCGATGGTGGTGAAGCCTGCGATGTCGCTGAACAGGATGGTCGCCTCGCCGGTCTCGCCGGAGCGCGCTCCTTCGCCCTGGCGGCGCAGGATGGTGGCGGCGACGCTCTCATCGACGTAGCGGCCGAAGGTCTCTCTGATTTGCTCGCGCTCGCGCAGGCCCTCGACCATGGCGTTGAAGCGGCCGGTGAGCTCGCCCACTTCGTCGTTCGAGGTCACCGGCACGCGCACGTCGAGATTGCCCTCGGCCACCTTGGTCATGGCGCGCGACAGGACGCCGATGGGCTGCAGCAGCGAGCGGCCGATGTAGTAGGCGGTGATCGCCAGGCCCATCACCGCCGCAGCGACATCGACCAGGACTTCCATTCGCTGGCGCTCGCCATCGTATGAGAACACGTCGACGACGATGGCGGCGAGCGGCACCACGGAGATCACCAGCAGTGCCACGATCAGCTTCAGCGTGTAGCTACCGAAGAACAGCCCGAGATTGCGGCCGTAGCGCTCGAAGATAAAGCTGCACAGGCGGGCGAGATAGTCGCTGACGACGAAGTAGGTATAGGTGAAGTAGAAGATCGGCAGCAGCAGGGTGACCGCGACGAAGTCGGCGATCGTCGGAGGGCCGAGGCCGATCGTGGGTCCCGGCAGCCACCAGCTGAGGGAATTTCGGAAGGCGTGTACGACCAGAGCGAAGATCAAGACCCAGCGCGCCGTGACCAGGGGCAGCTGGGTGAGCCGGCGCTCGGCGCTCTCGAACGTCGCTTCGCCCTTCAGGAAGCGATGGATCGGCTCGAACTGCCACCGGGCGAGCAGCCAATTGCCGCCGAGCAGCAGCACGACACTGGGAGCGACCGACATCCACAAGGCGTCCCAGGCGCCGTTGACCAGCCGGAAGATCAGCGAGATGGCGATGTCGAGGAAGAAGATCGACGTCGCCGTCCAGAGATAGCGGCGTCGCAGGACCGCGATCTCGGCTGTCGTCGCGGTCATGCCGGATCGATGCGATAGACCACGACGTCGCCGCGATGGCCGCGCACGCCGGCTTCGCCCAGCCTGGTGCAGGGGAAGCCGTCACCCGCGGCGCGCACGGTGCTTTCGCTGGCGAGGATCAGGCTGCCGAACTGCTTGTTGAGCTGCTCGAGGCGCGAAGCGAGGTTCACGGCATCGCCGAGCAGGGTGTAGTTCAACCGGTTCTCGGTGCCGATCGTCACGCCGACCACCGGACCGGTGTTGATGCCGATGCGCGTGCGCAGCCGCACGCCCGCGGCGAAGGTCTTGGCGGCGAGCTCGCGCTGGATCTCAAGAGCGGCCTGGACGGCGGCGGCGGCGTGGCCGTCCAGAGCCAGCGGCAGGTTGAAGCTCGCGAACAGGCCGTCGCCGATGAAGTTATTGACCACGCCGCCATGGCGCTCAATCGCCGGCACGACCGTGCCGAGATAGGTGTTGAGGATGCTGGCGACGTCGGCGGGCTTCAACGTCTCTGACAGCGTGGTGAAGCCCTCGATGTCGGTGAACATCAGCGTCGCATCGGCCAGCGTGTCGGCGACGCGGCCGTGGCGGCCCTGGTCAGCCAGGATGGCGGTGGCGACGCTGGCGCTGACATACTTGCCGAAGGTGTCGCGCAGGTACTCGCGCTCCGTCAGGCCCTCGACCATCTGGTTGAAGCCGCTGGTGGCCCGGCCGACCTCGTCGTCCGAGGTGACCGGCAGGCGCTCCGTGAGGTTGCCTTCCGCCACCTGCCGCATGCCATGGTCGAGGCGGGCGATCGGCCCGGTGAGCGCCCGGGTGATCCAGAAATAGGTGATGCCCGCGCCCACCACCGAGGCGACCAGGTCGCTGGTGGCTTCGCGCAGCAGCCGGTCGCCGTCGTAGCTCGCGATGTCGCCGGCCAGCAGCGTCATCGCGGCGAACGACACGAACAGGACAGCGAGACCGATCCGGCGGCGAAACACGCCACGAAAGATCCCGATATTGACGCCGCGCGTGCGGAAAAGGAATTCGCACAGCCGGTCGAGATAGACGCTGATGATGAAAAAGGTGAGTACGATGTTGAAAGCGCTCACCACCAGGAAAGTGCAGATGGTATCGAGCCACGCCGCGACTTCGATGTTGGCGCCGAAGGTGATGCCGATGCGGGGCGAGAGCAGGCGCAACGCCAGCATCGGCGTGTAGAGCGCGCCGACCACGATCGCCGAGTTCCGCGCCAGGCTCGCCAGGCCGACCTCGATCTGGGGGAAGGAGAGCTCGCCCGCGAGGAAGCGCTGTACCGGCCGGATGAGCATCCAGCCGCACACGCCGACGCCCAGCAGCAGGAACAGCGCCGACACCGATGCCATGGGCAGCAGCGTCATCGGCCGGCCGTTGACCAGCACATAGACCGCCGAGGTTCCGACGTCGATCGCGAACGGCGCCGCCATCGCGAGAAAGTAGCGCTGGGTGATCTGGCGCGATCCCTGGTCGAGGGACGCCTCGGTGACTGCCGCCATGACGGCGATATTTTAGCTCAGGCGGTCAGCTCGCGCGCGACGATCTTGTACTTGAAAGCGTCCGGATCGAGCGAATCGATCAGGCCCGACTTGTCCGCCGCCTGCGGGTACATCAGGAAGGGCAGCGGAGCTTCGCTGCTGCCCGGCAGCTTCACGTCGTGTGCGACGTTGAAGGCGAGCCAGTTGCCTTCCCAGGCACCGAACAGAGTCTTGCGGGCGGCCAGGACCTTGAGGTCGCTGAGCGCAAGATTGGCCGGCGGTTCCTCGAGCACGACCTTGCGCACGTCGGCGGGGTCGACCGGCGTCCAGCCGCTGCCGTCGAGCCACACCTCGGCGCGGCAGTGCTGCGCCTTGGTGACGATCTCCGAGCCGGCGCCCAGCGATTTGTAGCCGAACTGTGAGGGCACCACGCGGATGCCGTAGACGTCGCGCGCCGGCACACCGACCGATCGGGCCATGGCGACGTAGAGCGCGTTGAGATCGGCGCACTTGCCGTTGAGGTTGCCGGTCTTCAGCATCCACGACACGTCGCCGACGCCGCAGCCCTTCGTCTTGGGATTGCGGAAAGTGTTGTCGACGACCCATTCGTAGAGCGCGCGCGCCTTGTCGATGTCTTTCGACTTGTCGCGCACGATGCCGTCAGCGGTCTCCTTGACTAGCCCGTCGACCGGCAGGAGGTCGGTGGCCGAGAGGTTGAACTTGCGCTCGTCGTCGTTGAGCGCCGGGGCAGCTCCCTGGCCGGGCTTCACCGCGCGATTCTGCGCCTGCACTTGGGTCGTCACCTCGATCACCGGGTTCTGCTGGTCAGTCGCCCATTCGACACGCAGCATCTCCGCGCCGTACTTGGGATCGTGCACCCGCTCGGCGACGCGAGCGTTGCCGGTCCACGTGACGTTGCCCGGCCGTTGCCAGTCGTCGGCCTTGAAGGTCGGCAGCGGTATCCACGCCTTGTCGGCGAAGGTCGGTTCGAGCCGGGTGGTAAGCTCGAAGGTGCGCCAGCCCTTGGGCGTCGGCATGAACTCGGAGTCGGCCGAGGCGAGCCGCGGCACGAGGCCGATGGTGCCGGCGGCGACTCCGGCCTTCAACAATTCGCGGCGATGCATTCCAGAGCCCTCCCATGGCTGAAACGCCAGGGACGCACGGTCATTCCCGTCGTCGGACCTGACCAGACCATCCCGGACACCCGCACCGCACGCGGCAACGGCTTGTACCGGCGCAACGAGAATGGCCGGCCGGGCGCTCGGCCGTCAAGCGTCAGCGCTATGCTCTAGAGGCCCAAGTACGCCTGTCGCACGCGGTCGTTGATGAGAAGCTCGGGGCCGCCGCCGGAGAGCTCGATCCGACCGTTTTCCAGCACGTAGCCGCGATGGGCGATGCGCAGCGATGCCATCACATTCTGTTCAACCAGCAGGATGGTGAGCCCTTCCTCGTTGAGCCGCCGCACGATGCGGAACACCTCCTGCACGATCGCCGGGGCGAGGCCGAGCGACGGCTCGTCGAACATGATAAGCCGAGGCTGCCCCATCAGGCAGCGGCCGATCGCCAGCATCTGCTGTTCGCCGCCGGAGAGCGTGCCGGCCGCCTGGCGGCGTCGTTCGCCGAGCCGGGGAAACAGGGCGAGCACGCGCTCGAGCGCGGCCTTTTCGCCAGCCCGGGCGCGATGAGGCATGGCGCCCATTTCCAGGTTCTCGAGCACCGTGAGATTGGGAAAGACCTGGCGTCCCTCGGCGACATGGCCAAGGCCGGCCTCACAGGTGCGATAGCTGGGCCAGCCGGTGATATCGACGCCATCGAAGCGGACCGCGCCGCGCGCCGGCTGCTCGATGCCATGGATCGCGCGGATCAGCGAGCTCTTGCCCGCGCCGTTGGCGCCGACAATGGTCACGATCTCGCCGGCGGCGACCTCGAGCGACACACCGGCAAGCGCCTGAGCGTCGCCGTAGAAGAGGTCGAGGTCGCGGACTTCGAGCAGCGGCGCGCTCACGCCACTTCCTCCTCGCCGAGGTAGACGTCGAGCACCGCCTGATGGCGGGCGATCTCGGCCGGCGTGCCTTGCGCAATCTTCTCGCCGTAGCTCACCACCACGACCTCGGCGGCAAGCGCCATTACCGCGCGCATGACGTGCTCGATCAGCAGGATGGTGATGCCGCTTCGGGCGTTGAGCTCGCGCAGGAAGCCGACCATGACGTCGATCTCGGTCGGGCGCAGCCCCGCCATCACCTCGTCGAGCAGCAGCAGCTTGGGTTCGGTGGCGAGTGCGCGCGCCACTTCCAGGCGCTTGCGGTCGGGCAGGGTCAGGCTCTCGGCCAGGTGATGGCGCCGGTCGTGCAGGCCGAGGCCACCCAGGATCGCTTCCGCCTTCGCTCGGGCGTCCGGCAGATGGGGGTGGCGATGGAGCGCGCCGACCGTCACGTTCTCGAGCACGCTCAGCCCCTTGAAGGGCTTGACGATCTGGAACGTGCGCCCGACGCCGGCGTCGCAGATCCGGTCCGGCCGCAGGCCCGAGATCCGCCGACCATCGAGATGCACCGTGCCGGCACTGGGCGCGAACACACCGGCGATCATGTTGAAGATCGTCGTCTTGCCCGCGCCGTTGGGTCCGATCAGGGCGTGGATGGCGCCGGCCGGCACGGCGAAGCTGACGTCATGCACGGCGCGCAGGCCGCGGAAGTTCTTGCCAAGGCCTGCGATCTCGAGCCGCGCGCCCGTCGCCATCGGGCTCACGATCTGCGCTCCTCGACGCCAAGCCGCCTGGCCAGCCAGGGCCACACGCCAGCCGGGCGGTACATCACGATGACCAGGAGCGCGAGGCCGTAGAAGATCTGCTTGATGCCGGCGATGTGCAGCCAGTCGCTCAAGTCGGTGAAGATCTCACCCATGCCGGTCAGCACGATCGCGCCGACGAACGGCCCGAACAGCGTGCCCAGCCCGCCGATGATCGGCGACAGCGTGATCTCGATCGAGCGGCTGATGCCGAACGCGGTCTCGGGAAAGAGGTTGTTGTAGTAGAAGCCGTTCCAGACGCCGGCTACGGCGGTCAGCGCGGCCGAGATCGTCACCGCCAGCATCTTGCAGCGCAACACCGGCACGCCCACGGCCTGCGCCGCCTCGGCATCTTCGCGGATGGCGAGCCAGTAGCGCCCGAGCTTGCTTTCGAGCAGCACGCGGCAGAGCACGAAGCAGCCGACGGCCAGGATCAGGATCACGTAGTAGAAAAGCACCGGTCCGCCACGCAGGTTGGCGATGTCGAGAACATTGCGCTCGACCTTGAGGAACAGCCCGCCCGAGCCGCCCGCCCATTCCCAGTTGTCGAAGCCGATGCGCGTGAACTCGGCGAAGGCGATGGTGAGCAGCGCGAAATAGACGCCGGCGAGCGAGAAGCGGAAGCCGAGATAGCCGACGATGCCGCCGGCCACGACCGCCGCCGCCACGGCCGCGACCACGCCGGCCCACGGGCCGATGCCATAGTGGAAATAGAGTCCGGCGGCGGCATAGCCGCCCAGCCCGGCGTAGAGGGCGTGGCCGAGCGAGAGCTGGCCCGCGAAGCCCATCATGATGTTCCAGGCCTGGCCGACATAGGCAAAGTAAAGAACCAAGATCAGCACCGACAGCCCGTAGCCGCCGAGCAGGGCAGGAGCCGCGACCAGCAGCGCGAGCAGGACCGCGAGCATCACCAGTACGCGCGGCGGCACGCCTGCGGTCAGGCGGCTCACCGGGCGTCCTTGCGGCCGAGCAGGCCCTGCGGTCGCAGCAGCAGGACGACGATCAGCAGGCCGAAGCTGAACATGCTCTTGAGCGAGGGCTGCAGCAGCAGGCCCGCAACTGCCTCGCTGACGCCGATCAGCAGGCCGCCCAGCAGCGCGCCGGTCATGCTGCCCAGCCCGCCCACGATCACGATGATGAAAGCGAGCAGGGTGTACTCGGCGGCGAGGAAGGGCGTCACCGGCACGATGGTGATCATGAGCGCGCCCGCCGCACCGACGCACGCGGCGCCGACGCCGAAGGTGAAGGCATAGAGACGGCGCACATCGAGGCCGACCACCAGCGCGCCCATGTGATTGTCGGCGGCGGCGCGGATCGCCTTGCCGGTGCGGGTGCGGGTGAAGAACAGCCAGAGCAGGGCAGCGATGGCGAGCGCCGCGACGGCGGCATGGACGCGAACCGCATCGAACACCAGCGGGCCGACCTCGTAGGAATCGAACTGGGAGTCGAGCTGGACCACGCGGCTGTCGGGGCCGGCAATGGCGAGGGCGCCGTTGGCCAGCAGCGTGGCGATGGCGAGCAACAGGAGGAACTGCTGGTGCTCCGGCCGGTTGATGAAGGGCGAGATCAGCCCGCGCTGCAGGAGGTAGCCCAGGGCGAAGAACAGCAGCGCGATCAAGGGCAGGCTGATGAGCGGTGTCACCTCGGCGTAGCTGAACGCCGCCCAGGCGAGGTACATGCCGACCACCATCATCTCGCCGTGCGCGAAATTGACCACGCGCATCACGCCGAAGATCACCGACAGGCCGAGCGCCATCAGGCCGTAGACCATGCCGGTCAGCAGCCCCTTGGCGATGGCCTGGGCGAGCGCGAGAAGAAAGTCCGAGGTCAAGTCCGCCGCTTGTCGTTCCAGCCCGGCGGCGGGAAGACCAGTTGTCCGTCGGCCGAGGCCGCCGGCAGGACGACCAGCGGCTTGCGATTGAAGTTCTCGAGGGCCGCGATCTTGATGTTGGGGTTCTGGCCCTTGGCGTCGAACTCGATCGGCCCGCCGATGATCACGTGGTCGTCGATCTTGATCTTGCGCAGGGCGTCCATCAGGGCGTCAGGCTTGGTCGACTTGGCGGCGAGCCAGGCGTGGGCCGCAATCAGCATCGCCTCGAAGGTGAAGCCGGCATCGAGGTCGAACTGGTCGTTGGGAAACCTGGCGGCATGGTACTTCTCGAGCACCTTGGTCATCGGCCGCTTGGGATCGACCCACGGCACCATCGAGATGGCGAACTCGCTGTATTTGCCCAGCGGCTTGATGAAGTCCTGCTCGTAGGTGGCAGGCCCGCCCGGATTGATGATCATGGGCTCCCAGCGCTGCTTGACCAGCTCCTGGAACATCAGCTTGCCGTCGTTGAGCTTGCAGATCGGCAACAGCAGCTCGGCCTTGGTCGCCTTGGCCTTGGCCACCTCGACCGAGAGGTCCTTGACCGCGGCATCGTAGGTGATGATGTCGAGTAGCTGGTAAGGCATGTCGAGCTTGGCCCAGTTCGCCTTGATGGCGCCGACATAAGTCGCGCCGATCGTGTCGTTGAGGCAGAGCAGGACCGCTGTCTTGGGCGTCACGCCCGAGGCCTTGAAGATTTCCTTCTGCATGCCGAAGCCGCTGGCCAGCAGTTGGGGCGCCGTCGGGAAGTTGCGGACGATGAACTTGTAGCCCGACTCGGTGATCGGCGGGGCGGCCGCGATGTTGACGATCAGCGGCACGCCCTTCTGCTCGGCGACCTGGGCGATGGCGATGGTTTGGCCTGAGTCGAAGGCGCCGACCAGCACGTGCGCGCCGGCCTGGATCGCCTTCTCGGCCTGGGTGCGTGCCTGGTCGGCCTTGGTCTCGGTATCGTAGTTGACGATGTCGAGCTTGGCCGGGACCCCGACCTCGGCCAGCACGTCGTTGGCGACGTCGGCGCCGCGCTTGCAGGCCTGGCCGATCAGCGCCAGCGCGCCCGAGGTCGGCAGCAGCAGCGCCACCTTCAGGTTGGCGGACGCCTGCGCGAGCGCATGACGCAACGGCAACGGCGCGCCCATCAAGGCGGCGCCGGCAACGGCCGCGCGACCGACGTGTCGCCGCGTGAGGCCTCTCTTATGGGTCAAGCAGATCCCCCTGCGGAACTCCCCGCCGCATCATAGAAGGCCCGCTGGGACCGGTCACGTGCGCCGCTTGTCGTTCCAGCCCGGCTCGGGGAAGACGAGTTCTGCGGCCGCTGATGCCTTGGGCATCACCACCGTCGGCGTGCGCTTGAGGTTCTGCACCGCCGCCGCCTTGATGCCGACATTCTGGCCCTTGGCGTCGAACTGGATCGGCCCGCCGATGATGACGTGCTGGTCGATCTTGACCTTGCGCAGCGCATCCATGAGAGGCTCGGGCTTGGTCGACTTGGCGTCGAGCCAGGCCTGGGCGGCGATCAGCATGGCCTCGAAGGTGAAGCCGCCGTTGATATCGAGCTGGTCGTTGGCGAACTTGGCGGCATGCCGCTTCTCCAGCGACTGCGTCATCGCCGACTTTGGGTCGAGCCACGGCACGTTGGAGATGTGGAACTCGCCATACTTGCCCATGGTCTTGAGGAAGTCCTGCTCGTAGAGGCCGGGCGAGCCGGGGTTCATCACCGCCATCGGCTCCCAGCGCTGCTTGACCAGCTCCTGGATCATCAGCTTGGCGTCGTTCAGCCGGCACACCGGCATCAGCATCTCGGCCTTGGTGGCCTTGGCCTTGGCGACCTCGACCGAGAGATCCTTGGCGGCGGCGTCGTAGGTGATGATGTCGACCAGCTCGTAGGGCATGTCGAGCTTGGGGAACATCGCCTTGATGCCGTTGACCATCGCCGTGCCGAAGGTGTCGTTGAGGCTCAGCAGGACCGCGGTCTTGGGCGTTGTGCCCGACGCCTTGAAGATGTCCTTGTGCAGCTGGAAGGCGCCCGAGATCAGCATCGGCGCCGTCGGGAAGTTGCGCACGATGAACTTGTAGCCCGATTCGGTGATCGGCGGGGCGGCGGCGATGTTGACGATCATCGGCACGCCCTTCTGCTCGGCGACCTGGGCGATGGCGATGGTCTGGCCCGAGTCGAAAGCGCCGATCAACACGTTGGCGCCGGCTTCGATCGCCTTCTCGGCCTGGGTGCGCGCGACATCCGGCTTGGTCTCGGTGTCGTAGTTCACGATCTCGAGCTTGGCTGGGATCTTCATGTCGGCCAGCACGTCGTTGGCGACGTCGGCGCCGCGCTTGCAAGCCTGGCCGATCAGCGCTTGGCCGCCCGAGGTCGGCAGCAGCAGCGCCACCTTGAGGTTGGCCTGTTGCGCCAGCGCCGGACGCAAGGGCAATGGCGCGCCGAGCAAGGCGGCACCGGCCGCGGCGGTGCGGCCGAAGCGGCGACGCGTGAAACGATTGGTCATTTTTAAGCCCCTCCCTGTCTTCTGGCCGGACTATAGAGACGGCGGACGAGCCATGCTAGGTCGGCAGGCATGACGGTGTCGTTGGCCGACCTCAACCGCGCGAGCCCTGCGGATTTTTCCGCCGCGATCGGCGATGCCTTCGAGCTCGCACCCTGGGTCGCCGAGGCGGCGTCCGCCAAGCGTCCTTTCTCAACGGTAACCGACTTACACGCTGCGATGATGGGCGCCGTACGTGCCCAGTCGCGCGACAAGCAGCTCGCCTTCCTGCGCCAGCATCCCGATCTCGCCGGAAAAGCCGCCCGCGCTGGGACGATCACCGAGGAGTCCAAGCGCGAGCAGGCAAGCGTCGGCCTCGACACTCTGTCGGAAGAGGAATTCGCGCGCTTCCATCGCCTGAACGATGCCTACAAGGCGAAGTTCGGCTTTCCCTTCATCGTCTGCGTGCGTCGCCACACGCGAGATTCGATCCTCGAACAGTTCGAGCGCCGCCTGGCCAACGATATCGAGGCCGAGTTCGCCGCTGCCTTGCTGGAAGTCTTCTACATCACCCGTCTGCGCATCGCGGCGAAGGTGGCGGGAGACGGCATGCCGCAGGTCAACGGCCGGCTCAGCACCCATGTCCTGGACATGCACGCCGGACGGCCGGCGATCGGCATGGCGGTCGAGCTTTACGAGCTGGCCGGCGATCGCTATTACCGACTGACTACAGCGGTCACGAATGGCGATGGCCGCACCGACCAGCCGCTGATCGGCGGCCGGCCACTACCCATGGGGCGTTACGAGTTGCGGTTTTCTGTCGGTGACCATTTCAAGAGCAGGGGCATTGAGGCGGGCGACCCGCCGTTCCTCGACATCGTGCCTTTGCGCTTTTCGATCGCCGAGCCGGAGGGGCATTATCACGTCCCCTTGCTCTGCTCGCCCTGGAGCTATTCGACCTATCGCGGAAGTTAACGGAGGAAATCATGACTTATAGCGACGTCTCGCTGATGATCGACGGCGCCTGGACCAAGGGCGCCAACGGCCGGACCATCCCGGTCATCAATCCCGCAACTGAGGAAGTGATCGGCACGGTGGCGCATGCCGAGAAGGCCGACCTCGATCGCGCGCTGGCTGCCGCCGACAAGGGCTTCAAGCAGTGGCGCAAGGTCTCGCCGTTCGACCGCTACAAGGTCATGCGCAAGGCGGCCGAGCTGATCCGCCAGCGCGCCGACGCGATCGCGCCGATCATGACCATGGAGCAGGGCAAGCCGGTGATCGAGGCCAAGGGCGAGACGCTGCTCGCCGCCGACATCATCGACTGGATGGCCGAGGAAGGCCGTCGCACCTATGGCCGCATCGTGCCGGCCCGCGCCGAGAACGTGTACCAGCTGGTGATGAAGGAGCCGGTCGGCCCGGTCGCCGCCTTCACGCCGTGGAACTTCCCGATCAATCAGGTGGTGCGCAAGGCCTCGGCTGCCATCGCCACCGGTTGCTCGATCATCGTCAAGGGTCCCGAGGACACGCCGGCCTCGTGCGCCGAGCTCATCAAGGCGTTCGTCGATGCCGGCGTGCCGGCCGGCGTCATCCAGCTCGTCTACGGCGTGCCGTCGGAGATCAGCGAGTACCTGATTCCGCATCCGGTCATCAAGAAGGTCACCTTCACCGGCTCGACTCCGGTCGGCAAGCAGCTCGCCGCTCTCGCTGGTGCGCACATGAAGCGCGTCACCATGGAGCTCGGTGGTCACGCCCCGGCGATCGTGTTCGACGATGCCGACCTCGACCAGGCGGTGAATGTCCTGGGCGCCAACAAGTTCCGCAACGCCGGCCAGGTCTGCGTGGCGCCGACCCGCTTCCTGGTGCACGAGAAGGTCTATCCGCAGTTCGTCGAGAAGTTCGTCGCCTACGCCAAGAACGTGAAGCTCGGCAACGGCCTCGACAAGGACACGCGCATGGGTCCGCTGGTCGCCGAGCGCCGCCTGCACGCGATGGACAGCTTCGTCAGCGACGCCATCTCCAAGGGCGCCAAGATCCAGACCGGCGGCCAGCGCAAGGGCAACAAGGGTTACTTCTACGAGCCGACCGTCATGACCGACGTGCCGCTCACCGCCAAGATCATGAACGACGAGCCGTTCGGCCCGCTGGCGCCGATCACGCCGTTCAAGGATTTCGACGGCGTGATGCAGGAGGCCAACCGCCTGCCGTGGGGCCTCGCGGCCTATGCCTACACCAAGAACAGCAAGACCATCGCGCAGGTCGGCGCGGCATTCGAAAGCGGCATGGTGTCGATCAACCACCACGGCCTCGCCCTGCCCGAAGTGCCGTTCGGCGGCATGAAGGACTCGGGCTACGGGTCGGAGGGCGGCACCGAGGCGCTCGAGGCCTACCTCAACACCAAGTTCGTCACGACCTTGGGCATGTGACGAGATTCCTCACTGCGTTCGGGATGAATTGACCGCGCAAGCGGTCAATTCACTTTCGCGCCGGAGGCGATGATGATCGGCGCCAGCTTCTTTTCGTCGTTGCGGCGGAAGGCGGCGGCGTCGGCCGGGCTGGCCCACAACGGCGTGGCGCCCTGGGCGAGGAAGGCGGTCTTCAGCACCTCGCTCTCCAGGGCCTTCTTGCAGAGCGCCGAGGCTTTCTCGACCATGGCCGGCGGCAGGCCGGCCGGGCCGCACAGCCCGCCCCACGAGGTGATCTGGAAGCCTGGATAGAAGTCCTTCATCGGCGGCAGTTCCGGCGCGACCGGGCTGCGCTCGGGCGACGTCACGGCAAGACCGCGCAATTTGCCGGCCTTGTACTGCGGCAACGGTCCCGGAATGTTGTCGAACTCCATGTCGACCTGGCCGGCCAACAGATCCTGCAGCGCCGGCGCGCCGCCGCGGTAGGGCACGTGCACCATGTTGAGGCCGGCCACCTGCTTCAGCCATTCGCCGCAGATGTGCGGGCTGGTTCCCGAGCCGCCCGAGGCGAAGGTGTATTTGCCGGGGTTGGCCTTCACCAGCGCGACCAGCTCGGGCACCGTCTTTGCCGGGATGTCGGGCCGGACGACGAAGATGTTGGGCACCTGCCACAGCATGCTGATCGGCGTGAAATCCTTCTCCGCGTCGAACGGCAGCCTGCTGTAGAGCGTCGGCGAGATCGCGTGGCTGGCGATGCTCATCAGCCCGACCGTGTAGCCGTCGGATGGCGACTTGGCGATCGCGTCCGCTCCGACGTTTCCACCGGACCCGCCCTTGTTGTCGACAATGAACTGCTGGCCCGTCAGCTCGCTCAGCTGCTGGCAGACCACGCGTGACAGCACGTCGGTCGCGCCGCCCGCCGGGAAGAGGTTGATGTATTTGACCGGCTTGTTCGGCCAGTCGTCGATCGCCCGCGCGATACCCGACGCCACAAAGGGCGAGGCCAACGCCCCGCCCATCACAACAAGCGCCCGACGACGGGGCGCGACGACCCTCACCATAGCAACGCCTCCCTAGATACGCTTTTTTGATTGGCGAAAGTCTAGGAAGGCGTTTGCCGGTTGTACAGCCTCGGTTACTCGACCTTGGCGCCCGAGGCCTTGATCACGGGCGCGAGCCGCTTCTCGTCGGCGACGCGATAGGCGGCCGTGTCGGCCGGGTTCATCCAGAACGCCGTGGCGCCCTGCTTGTCGAAGGCCTCCTTCACGGCGGGCGTGTCGAGCGCCTGGTTCGAGAGCGCCGAGAGCTTCTCGACCATGGCCGGCGGCATGCCGGCCGGGCCGCAGATGCCGCCCCATGAAGTGATCTCGAAGCCCGGCAGGTACTCCGCCATGGTCGGGATGTCGGGCACGGCGGGATGGCGCTTGGCCGAGGTGACGGCGAGCGCACGCACCTTGCCGCCGCGCATCAGGCCGAGCGGACCCGGGATATTGTCGAACATCATGTCGACCTGGTTGGCCAGCAGATCCTGGTAGGCCGGCGCGCTGCCCTTGTAGGGCACGTGCAGCAGGTTGACCTTGGCCATCTGTTTGAACAGCTCGCCGGTGATGTGCGGCGTCGTGCCGGCGCCTGAGGAGGCGAAGGAGTATTTGCCGGGGCTGGCCCGCACCAGCTCGATCAGCTCGGGCACGGTCTTGGCCGGCAAGTCGAGCCGGGTCATCAGCATGTTGGTCACCGACCACAGCATCGCCACGGCGGTAAAATCCTTCTCGACGTCGAACGGGAGCTTGCCGTAGAGCGTCGGCGCGATCGACTGCGAGGCGATGGTGTAGAGGCCGATCGTGTAGCCGTCGGGCGCCGACTTGGCGATCGCATCGGTGCCGACATTGCCGCCCGAGCCCGCCTTGTTGTCGACGATGAATTGCTGGCCGGTGAACTCCGAGAGCTGGTGGCAGACGATGCGCGATAGCGTGTCGGTCGGGCCGCCGGGCGGAAAGGTGTTGATGTAGCGCACCGGCTTGTTGGGCCAATCGTCGGCGGCGCGGGCGACGCCGGCGGCGATCATCGGGCTGGCCAACGCACCGGCCGACAGAGCCAGTGCACGACGACGCGAAACGAAACTACTCATTGAGACGGACCCTCCACTGCTTTCATATCGACTGACATTCTATACACTCGACGGATGCCTGACCGCGACGATCTCGGCGCAGCCTGGAAGGTGCCGCCGAGCCGATACTTGGCAAGCCGACCGGCGGAATTCGCGGTCGGCAAGCCGACCTCCGTGTACGTCACGATGCCCGATGGCTGCCGCCTGGCGGTCGACGTGATGCTGCCCAACGGCGACGCCGGCAAGCGCTGGCCGACCGTGCTGATCCTCACTCCTTATATAAGGCGCTTCGAGCTCAAGCCCGGGACGACGGGCGTCGAGCCGTCGCCCAACAGCTACCGCTATCGCGACATGTTCGTGCCGCGCGGCTACGCCGTGGTGGTGGTCGATGCGCGCGGCACCGGGGCGAGCTTCGGCACCCGTGATTCCTTCCGATCCCCGCGCGAGCGCGCCGACTACAAGGCGATTGCCGACTGGATCGTGGCCCAGCCGTGGAGCGACGGCGCGATCGGCGCCACCGGCATCTCCTATCTCGGCGCCGCCTGCGACTTCCTCGCCAGCACCGGCCACAAGGCGGTGAAGGCGATCGCGCCGTTGTTCGCGGTGTGGGACACCTGGACCGACAACTATTACCCCGGCGGCATGCTGATCAAGCGGCTGGCGCTCACCTACGACGAGCTGATGCTGGCGCTCGATCACGACCGCCGCGACCTGCGCCATCAGTTCAGCTACTTCGCCAACCCGGCGCTGCTGGGGCCGATGCCGGTCGATGACGACCGCGACGGCTCGCTCGCCCGCGCGGCGGTGCAGGAGCATCTCGCGAACTTCCGCATGCCCGACTTTATGAGCGAGTTCAAATGCCGCGATGATGCGCTGCCCTACGATCCCACCTTCACCAGCGCCTCGTTCAGCCCCTACAACTACCTCGATGACATCCCGCGCGACGTCGCGGTCTACACCGTCTCCGGGTGGATGGACGGCGCGGGCTATGCCAACGGCTCGCTGTCGCGCTTTCTGACCTTGCCCAACCCGCAACGCCGTGTGCTGCTGGGCCCGTGGGACCACGGCGCCCGGGTCAACGCTTCGCCCTGGCGGTCCAAGCAGGAGCCGGAATTCCCGGTGCTCGGCGAGGTGCTGCGCTTCTTCGACCAGCATCTCGCGGGCAGAAAGACCGGCCTCGCCGACGAGGATCCGATCCACTACTTCGCCGTCCATGCCGAGGAATGGCGCGCGGCCAAAAGCTGGCCGCCGGTGAACGGCACGCGTCGTTTCTACACCTCGCCCGGTCGCCAGCTCCTGGCCGCGCAGCCCAATGACAGCACAGCCGACGCGTACCGCGGCGACTTCGCAGTCGGCAGCGGCAAGCAGACACGTTACGAACGCATCGCCGGCATCGACGCCACGTCCTACTACGACGATTGGTCCAAGCGCGAGGCGCGCCTGCCGTCCTTCACCACGCTGCCGCTCGAGGCACCGCTGGAAATCGCCGGCCATCCCGTGGTGTCGCTGTGGCTGACCTCGAGCGAACCGGACGCCGCGGTGTTCGTCTACCTCTCGGAGGTCGAGCCCGAGGGCACGTCGCGCTACGTCACCGAAGGCATCCTGCGCGCCATCCATCGCGCCGAGGCGCCGGCGCCCAGCAACTACCGGACGACCTGGCCGTGGCGCAGCTTCGCGCGCACGGCAGCCAAGCCGATGCCGCCGGGCGAGCCGCAGCTGCTGCGCTTCGCCTTGTTGCCGACGGCGTGGCGCTTCGCCAAGGGCAGCCGGCTCCGACTGTCGATCGCCGCGGCGGATGCCGACCACTTCGCCCAGACGCCGCACGGCCGCCCGCCGACGCTCACGCTGATGAGCGGCGGCGACCAGGCGAGCCTCCTGGAGCTGCCGACCACGGAAGCGTGACATGCGGAGCCCGCTCTGGTTCGTCGTTGCCGGCCTGATTGCGATCGCGGGCTTCGTCGCGGCGGGCCTCTACCTCTGGCCGCGGCTGGGCTCAGTCGACGCCGGCCTGATACGGGTCGTCGTGCCAGGCAACGCCACCCTGACGCTCGACAAGCCCGGCTCCTACACCATCTTTCACGAGAAGCAGAGCGTGGTGGACGGCAAGTACTACTCCTCCGACACCGTGACCGGACTGCGTGTCGAACTGGCGGCCGAGGCGGGCGGTGCGCCGGTGCGGATCGTCGAGCCTTCGACCAGCACGAGCTATTCCATCGGCAACCGGAAGGGTTCGTCCATCTTCGCTTTCACGGTCGATCAGCCGGGGCGCTATCGGCTGACAACCGGCATGACCGGTGGCCAGGCGGTCCTGGCGATCGGGCAGGGCACGTTTGGCGCGATCTTCGCTCTGGTCGGCGGCACCATCGCCATCGCGTTCGCAGGCCTGGCGGTCGCCGGCGTCATCGTGCTGCTCGTGATCTGGCAGCGCTCGAAGAAGCCGACGTGAATAGGCGTTCGGTGCTTGGCGGCCTTGCGGCCGCGTGCATGGCGCCGAGCGCGCGGGCGGGAGAGTGGCCGGACAAGGCGATCACCTGGGTCGTGCCGTTTCCGGCCGGCGGTCCAACCGACACCTTCACCCGGCCGCTCGCGACGGACGTCGGCAAGCGGCTCGGCCAGACGATCGTGATCGACAACCGCAGCGGCGCCGGCGGCACGGTCGGTGCCGCCATCGTCGCCCGTGCGCCGGCCGACGGCTACACCATGCTGGTGGGCTACACCGGCTTCACCTATGCGCCGCTGATCTACGCCAACGCCGGCTTCGACCTGCTGCGCGACTTTGCGCCGATCTCGGCCATCGACCGCGTGCAGGAAGTCCTGGCGGTCAATCCCAGCCGCCTCGACGTGCTGACTTTGCGGCAGTTCCTCGAGGTCGCGCGCCGCAAGCCAGGCTCGATCGACATCGCCTCCGGTGGCATCGGCACCGTGCCGCATCTCGCCATGGAACTGCTGGAGGCGCGCGCCGGCGTGAAGCTGCATCACGTGCCCTATCGCGGCGGGGCGCCGGCACTGCAGGACCTCGTCTCGGGACAGGTCGCGGCGCTGTTCGGTTCGGCGGGCTTGTTCACAAGCTACGTCAGGACGGGCAAGCTGCGCGCGCTTGGCGTCGCCGGCCGCCGGCGCGAGCCGCTGCTGCCCGACGTGCCGACCATGCAGGAGGCGGGCCTTGCCGACTTCCGCGCCGTCTCGTGGGACGGCCTGTTCGCGCCCAAGCAGACGCCCGACGCGATCCTCGATCGCATGCACGCCGCCGTTCAAGCAGCGCTGGCGACTCCGGAGCTCAGGAAGCTGTGGGCGGAGCAGGGTGGCCGCGTCGATCCCGAAAGCCGCGCCGACTTCGCCCGCTTCGTCGCCGAGGAGACCCAGCGCTGGAGCGCCGTTGTCAAAGCGGCCAACATCCATCTCGACTGACAGGAGGACTCATGACACCGAGCGCAGTCGGCATCTGGCGTCTTGCCAGTGCCACGGCGACCGACGCCGACGGCAACAAGAAGGACGTGCCCTACGGGCCGCGCGGCATGGGGCTGGTCACCCTGACGGCGGACGGCCGCATGATGGCGGTGCTGGTCGACGGTCGGAAGAGCCTGCCCGACGGCGCCAAGCGCGACTACTCGTCCTACTGCGGCAACTACACGTTCGACGGCAGCACGCTCACCACCATCGTCGACGCGGCTTCCGATCCGGCGCGCATGGGCTCGGCTCAGGTCCGCAAGGTTCGTTTCGACGGCGACAAAATGATCCTGATGCCGCCGCCCGGCGAGGTGAACGGCATGAAGGTGCAGAGAGAGCTCACCTGGGAGAGGGTCAGTCCCGCTTCGCTCTAGGGTTCAGGTCGCGCCGCCGCCGTTCACGGCGATCATCTGGCCGTTGATGTAGGCGCCGGCGTTCGACACCAGCAGCCGCGCCGCCGCAGCGACCTCGACCGGCGTGCCCATGCGTCCGAGCGGTACCTTGGCGAGCGCCTCCTTGCGCGGCCCCGTCGAGGCGGTGACCTCGTCGGAGTCGGGAGCGATCGGACCGGGCGAAATCGCGTTCACGGTGATGCCCTTGGGCCCGAACTCCATCGCCAGGCCCTTGCTCAGGCCCCACACGCCATGCTTGGCCACCGACACCGATACACGGCCGGCATGGCCGTGGATGGCGTTCAGACCGGCGAAGTTGACGATGCGACCCCAGCCTTTCTTGACCATGCCGGGCAGGCAGGCACGGGAGAGCCACACGGCGGCATTCATGTCGACGTCGATGACGCGCTGCCAATCGGCGTCATCCATTTCGAGGAAGGGCTTGTTGGGCCTGAGCGCTGCGTTGTTGATCAGTGCATCGACCGAGCCGAACGCCTTGATCGCTTCGTCGGCGATGCGTTTGCACTCGGCGGGCTTGCCGACATCGCCCATGACGACGATCGCCTTGATGCCGAACTTCTCGGCCTCCTTGGCGACTTTCTCGCAGGCCGCGCGGTCGCTCGAGCCGTTGATCGCGACGTTGAAGCCGTCCTCGGCCAGTCCCAGCACGCAGGCGCGGCCGATGTTCCTGCCGCCGCCGGTAACGAGGGCCGCCTTGCCGTTGGCTGCCATGTCAGATCACTCCGCCGGCACGCAGTTCCTTGATCTTCTTGGGGCTCATGCCGAGGCTCTTCAGCACGGCGTCATTGTGCTGCCCGAGATCCGGCGTCGGCTTCAGCTTCTTGGGCTGCGGCGAGGCGGTGAGGTTGATCGGGTTGCCGACCACCTTGATCTCGCCGAGCTTGGGATGCTTGATCCCGCGGGCGATGCCGAGGTGCTGGACCTGCGGCTCGGCGAAGGTCATGTCGACCGAGTTGATCGGCCCGGACGGCACGCCCGCCTTGTTCATTGCATCGATCCAGTGCCTGGACGTGTTGGTCTTGGTGACCTCGCTGATGCGCTCGTTCAGCGCCTTGCGGTTCTGCGAGCGCAGCGACGGCGTCGCATGCTCGGGATGGTCGATCAGGTGCGGCGCACCCAGCGCTTCCGCGCAGCGCTTGAACATGTGCTGGCCGGAAGCGGCGATGTTGATGTAGCCGTCGCTGGTCGGGAACACGCCGGTCGGAATCGAGGTCGGATGGTCGTTGCCGGCCTGCTTGGGGACCTCGCCCTTCATCAGCCAGCGCGCCGCCTGGAAGTCGAGCATGAAGATCTGCGCCTCGAGCAGCGAGGTGTGGACCCACTGCCCCTTCTTGGTGCGCTCGCGATTGTAGAGGGCGAGCGTGATCGCTTGGGCCAGGAGGAGCCCCGCGGTCAGGTCGCAGATGGGAATGCCGACGCGCATCGGGCCGCGGCCGGGCTCGCCGGTGATCGACATCAGCCCGCCCATGCCTTGCGCGATCTGGTCGACGCCGGGTCGCGCCGCGTCGGGACCCGACTGGCCGAAGCCCGCGATCGAGCCGTAGATGATCTTGGGATTGACCTTCCTGACCGACTTGTAGTCGACCTTGAGGCGATATTTCACGTCGGAGCGGTAATTCTCGACGATGACGTCGGCCTTCTTCGCGAGCTTCATGAAGATCGCGTGGCCTTCCTTGCTCTTGAGGTTGAGCGTGATCGCCTGCTTGTTGCGATGCAGGTTCTGGAAGTCGAAGCCGTGGCGGCTGCCGCCCATGGCGTCCGTGCTGCCGGGCTCGGCCGGCGGCTCGATCTTGATGACCTGCGCACCCCAGTCGGCGAGCTGGCGTACCGCCGTCGGGCCGGCGCGATGCGCCGTGAGATCGAGAACCTTGATGTGCGAGAGTGGAAGCTTGGCCATGGTGTTTACCGTCCCTTGAATACCGGTTTGCGCTTTTCCATGAAGGCGCGACGGCCTTCCTTGAAGTCGTCGCTGTTGAAGCAGGCTTCGGCCATCTTCTCGAGCTTGGCGTGGTCCTGCTTGGATTCGGGCTTGGCGATCTCGCGTGCCGCGGCCTTGGCGAGGGCAATGGTGAGCGGCGCGTTGACCGCGATCGCGTCGGTCGTCTTGGCGACCAGCGCGTCGAGCTCGCCGTCGGCGGCGACAGCGTTCACCAGGCCCATCTCGTAGGCCTCCTTCGAAGAGTATTGGCGTGCGGTGAACAGGAACTCCATCGCCCGCGGCAGGCCCACGATGCGCGACAGCCGCTCGATGCGCAGGAAGCCGTAGCCCAGCCCGAGCTTGGCGGCCGGCACGCCGAAGCGCGCGCCCTCATTGCAGAAGCGCATGTCACAGCACGCCGCGAGATTCATGCCGCCGCCGATACAGTAGCCGGTGATCTTGGCGATGGTCGGCTTGGGGAAGTTGTAAAGGCCCTCGTAGCCCTGCTTGGAGATTGCGTCGTAGCGCACTTGTGCTTCCGCGTTGGCGCGCTCGCTCTCGAACTTGGAGATGTCGGCGCCCGAGACGAAGGCCTTGCCGCCGGCGCCGCTCACCACGACGCAGCGCAGCTCGGGATCCTTCTCGTAGTCCTTCAGGAGGCCGACGAAGGCATCCCACATGTCGAGCGAGACCGCGTTCAGTTTGGCCGGGTTGTTGAATACCAGGTGGCCGACCGCGCCCTCGCGCCGGCCGTAAATCTTCTGCTCCTGCATGCGACCAAACCTCCGATGAGGCCGGGAATATAGCGCGCGTCCCGCGATTTGAATAAGGTGTGAAGACAGGGAGGATAAGTGGCCTCAGTAGAACTGAAGGGCCTTGGCAAGCGCTACGGCGACGCCGTCGCGGTCGAGGATGTGTCGTTGCATATCGAGCACGGGCAACTGGTTTGCCTGCTCGGCCCGTCGGGCTGCGGCAAAACCACCACCTTGCGGCTGATCGCCGGATTCATTGAACCTTCGGCAGGCGAAATCGTGGTCGGCGGCAAGGTGCTGTCCTCGCCGCGGCGCACCGTGCCTCCGGAAGGCCGCAATATGTCGATGATCTTCCAGAGCTATGCGCTGTGGCCGCACATGACGGTGGCGGAGAACGTGGCCTATGGCCTCAGGATCCGGAAGCTCGACAAGGCGACGATCGACGGCAAGCTCAAGGCTATCCTGTCGACGACGCGGCTCGAGGCGCTGGCCGAGCGCTACCCCGGCGAGCTGTCGGGCGGCCAGCAGCAGCGCGTGTCGCTTGCCCGCGCGCTGGTCGTCGAGCCCGAGACGCTGCTGCTCGACGAGCCCTTGTCCAATCTCGACGCCAACCTGCGCGAGGAGATGCGCTTCGAGATCCGCCGCCTGCATGACCGCTACCGCTACACCACGGTCTATGTCACCCACGACCAGGCCGAGGCGATGACCACGGCCGACGTGATCGCTGTGATGAACCAGGGCCGCATCGAGCAGCGCGGGGCGCCGCAGGAGATCTACGACCGTCCGCGCTCGGAATTCGTCGCGCGCTTCATCGGCGGCAGCAACATCCTGTCGGGTAAGGCGGTGGACGCGAGCCGCATCGCCGTTGGCGGCGGCACGCTGGCCACCACGGGGCGCGCGCTGACGGCCGGCGAGCCGACCTTCGTCTCCGTGCGCCAGCACGAAATCGCGATCCTGACGGCGGCGCCCGCCGAGCCTGCAAACGTGTTGCGCGCAATAGTCAGCCGTCAGGTCTTTCTCGGCTCGGCGCGCGACTATACGGTCGCGCTCGCCGACAAGACCGAGCTCCGGGTCACCGCGCCGCCGGAGCAGGACATCGCGCCCGGCCAGCAGGTCTGGCTAAAACTGCCGGCGATGCGGTGCCGCGCGTTGATGGGAGGAAGCGGAACATGACCAGGAAGCTGACGCGCCGCCATGTGCTGGCGGCCTCGACGATGGCCGCCGCCGGCTCGTTCGTGACGCCGGTGCGCGGCGCGCCGCCCGAGGCGCAGAAGATCACGCCCGAGCTGATCGAGGCGGCCAAGAAAGAAGGCAAGGTGACCTGGTACACCTCGGTCGACCTGCCGCTGGCCGAGAAGGTCGCCAAGTCCTTCGAGGCCAAGTACCCGGGCGTATCGCTCAAGGTCGAGCGCTCGGGCGCCGAGCGCAACTTCCAGCGCATCGGCCAGGAATATGCCACCAAGGTCTATGTCTGCGACGTGGTGAACAGCTCGGACGCCGCGCACTTTATTCTGTGGAAGCGCGAGGGCTTGCTGGCACCCTATGTCCCAGAGGACGTGGCGCGCGACTTCCCGGCGACGCACAAGGATGCCGACGGCATGTATGCCTCGTGGCGAGTGATGCTTTGCCCGATCGCCTACAACA